>JAAUYJ010005804.1_pt1 | contig 14119 bp, 21 predicted proteins | sample 7278031 | NCBI WGS metagenome assembly JAAUYJ01 (sample SAMN14350222, study PRJNA611818) | marine sediment metagenome | isolation source: surface marine sediment (1.8m) | place: French Polynesia: Moorea | collected 2018-08 | reverse complement strand
TTCGGGCGAGAAGTATGTGGGCGCAAGAGGAACGTTATGGCACATGAAAGAAAAAAGCTTCTCCGCTGGTCCTGGTGCCAAAACCACCGACCACATAAATTTCACTCCTCCCCTACTTCCCTCGGCCTCTTCTCTTCTCTTCCCCTCCAATTCGATCATACTCCGCTCCCCCTCCCCCTTCCTTGCCAGGGCATATTTCTGGTCCCACTGGGAATTTGCCTCCCTTGCTACTCTCCTTCCTCCTGTACCCAGATGGGACAAAGTGTAATGTTGTACGGCAAGAGGAAAAAGTTGGGGTTCGGGGGGATTGGAAAGGGTCGGGGTAGGAATTGGTCAGACGTCCCCAGTCGCACTTTCCCCATTCATCCTCGAGTCATAACAGTATCCAGGACTCGGACTCTTCCCCTTTTTATTTTCAAGAGGAGCCGTTTCCTCGAAGGTCCCGGAGGAGAGAGAGGCCGCGAGGAGAATAAAAAGTTTCCCCTTCTTTCCTCTCCTTTCTTTTTTCCCTGTGTCTCTCAGAGCGATAGATCACGCATTTTGTCCCTCTCCCCCCCCGCCAAGAGAGGCGACGGTGGTGGATGTAGGCACAAACAGAAAAAGGTAGAGAAAGAGGAAGTAGGGGGGGGGGAGGAAGAAGGGGAACACTATGAAATATTGTGGCGGAAATAATCTATTGCCTACCCCACTTTCTTTCCTTCTCTCGGGGCCCTTTCCTTTCTTTCCTTTCTCTCTTTTTTTTGCTCCGCATCTCGACGAAACAGCACAAAAAAATGCTGAGTGAAAAGAGGCGCGGCCTTGGGCTGTCTGGTAAGCTGCGTTTAATGCATGCTTACGAAGAGTTCTTGGTATTTTGCGGGATTATTCTCCTCCTATACTCACTGTCTTCCTCCTCCTCCTCAATCCTGTCGGCGTTCATTAGCCATTGGGGCCTCTCTCTCGATCTTAGTCTCTCCCGTATCTGACGGTCTGCGCCTCAGCTGGCAAACGTGAGATGGAGTGAGCGAGAGCCCAGATGGATGGATGGATGGAGGAATGAGGATGTACTACTTTGGAGGAGGAGGGAGAGAAAGAAGTATAGGGAGAAGGGAGGTGCTGAGCTCATCAAATCAATTAGCTGGCTTTTCGTTTCTCTTCTTTCCCCTCCTTCGCTTGCTTAGCCAGCTCCCGCCTGTTGATTAGCCAGCCCAGCTACTACAGCACGTAGCGCCGGATCGAGGCCTTCCTTCCCATACTTCACACGGGGAGGAAGGCCAAGTGGATGGAAAAGATAGATGAGCGCTGCACTGCACGCACTGAGGAGAACGAGGAGTGGTAGGAGCCACCTCCCTCCTCACTCCCCTTTCACGTCTTTCTTAATTCCTCGTCTGCTGATCAGACTCTTTCCTCCCCCGATGCAGTAGAAGACGAGAAGGAATCAAGTTGGAGATCCTTTATATATTCCCTTTCCCGATCTAGCCCCGGTAATCCCACCTTTTGGGTACCAAAGGAGCCAGCTAGGGAGAAAAAGGTTGCATTCAGGGTTCTTCGTTTAGTCAGCCTTACCGTTCCCGACTTCCACGGTGAAAAAAAAGAAGGGAGCGGAGAGAAAGGATGCGGAGTTCGGGGGGAAGCTAATCTCGCATCTCTGCTCCGCTCTTCTCATTTCTATCTCCAGGGGGAAAGTTTTTTGATCTCTCTCTCGCCCTTCCCCCTTCTTAGAATGAGGCGGCGGCGGCGGCGCCCGACATAGGATCGGATCGAGGTGCGGCTGCTTGGAGAGAGGGAGAGGGAGAAAACTTTCGCCCCTTCACATTTTCCTCCTTTTCCGACGTCGCGCTTTTGCGCTCAGGAGTTGAAGGAGCCCAAAGGAGGAAGGGGAGTGGCTTTGGTGGGAAAATATTTGATTAGGTTTGAACTTGTCAGAGTCGCCTCCGCTGCACGCGAGATTGTGCATGTGGGGGAGAGGCTAGTTGAAAGATGCCCCCCGACTGGACTTGAAGTCTCCCCTTGCCCACTGCCCCAAGAAAAGGGCAGAAAAAAATCGTCGCACATCCCTTTTTCTGCTACGCACGCGCGTATATCGGATCTGCTGTCTTCCTTCCGGAAGTGAAAAGTTTGTCGGAAGTGGGTTGGTTGCACTTTCGCAAAAGAGGGAGGAGAGAGAAAGTTTGTGGTCGAAACGAAGGTCTTCTTCCTCATCTGTGGACCTAGTGCCGACCCCTCATGGCTGAGCAGTCGCTGGTTGATGCAGGGGCGCCCTTAGTTAGCGGCTGTGAATTGAGGTGCGCCATGGCAGACGATGCACCCAATGTTCCCCATTGGTGCACTGCTCATCATCCGAAAACATATTTCCCGAACGCTGCGTCCAAGGGCAAAATTACTTTCTAGCTGAAAAAGAGAAACAGGTGGACATACATGTAGTATTGTACTGAGTTAGAAGAACAAATTAAATTCTCTCATCGGATTTCTCCGAACTACTTCTGCCCCCGTTACTTCATCTACGTGTCATCCATCAATCCACTCACTCAAGCACAGATGATGAATTACTCGAATTGGAAACGTGCCGTAGTAATTTATTTGGACCACCGACAAACTCACCCATCTGGAAGTACCTTAGTTGGGGATTCCTCGTAGTAAAAAAATATTACTAAATATCCCATATCCAGGGGAAATAAAAGGTACTGGCTCGAGGTGAGGTGGTGGCGCTTTATATACGTATCCGGCCTTGCCTCAACTTTAATTTAGAAGGAAGGCGGAGGATCAAGTGCGAAGGTCCTTTTTTGCGCCTTAATTACCTCCCCAAACACCGACACTAAATCCACGTCTCCTATCCGGTGGAGCCCCAACCTTCCACGTGGCTCAAAGGAGGGATAAAGATAGTCCCCCCCCTTTCAGGAAAGAAGTGCCGGAGAAAAAAGATAGAGGGGATGAATCCTCTGACGCTGCAGACTTTGAAAAGGAGGATGGAAAAAAACATGCTTTCAAAAAGTGAAAATGGGAACAGGTCAGGAATCCCCGTGTGATACATAACTTTGAAGCGGGTCTCTGGGACATGCATGCATTTGCTACAATGTTGTTTCAACGAAGGATAACAATGAACTTTCAATTTGCAGGTAAGAATGAAACCTCGCCTTTGGCACTCGGGGCCACCACCTGGTTTCTCTGCACACCTGCCCCTGCGAGTTGGTGCATCTCTGAGCAGACTACGTCATCGAAAGAGCAATTTACGGCACCGTTTGGTTTTAGCGCTCAAGAAAGAGGAGCTTTGAAAAGGGAGTGGCATGTGCAACCAGCGATCTACGTAGCTTGAGAGGACAGTATCGTGCACTTTGCACCCTCACGATAGAGAGGAGCACTCCGAAACCGCTTTCACCTCTTCCGCATCTCTCGTGGGATTAAGGGACCTCTGCGGTTAATGGTTGCGCGGAAGAGGAAGCGGCGGCGAAGGGTCTTTGTCCCCGCCTTTCAACACAAAAGGCCACCACCTGCCTTGAAAGGCTTCCAAGAATATTCATGGCATCTCATCTCAATCAAATGCATCCCTTCATGGCGACATTCCTCCGCAGTTTCAATTACACCATTCTGCGCGTTCCGACCCAGCTCCTTTTCATTTTCTCCTCTCCGGATATCTTTCTTTTTGAGCCTTCTTTTTCTCTCCTCCATCTTCCTACCCCCCTTCCTGTAACCCCTCCTCTTCTCCTTGGCAGCTCATAGCCCCCCCTTCTCCTCTCCCTGTCGCTCCTTCCTCCCATCCAGATGAGGGGAAGAAAATGCAATATAAGCGAGGCTGTTCTTTCGTAGTATAGTGGCGTGCTGCCATGCAGCATCACCCCCTTCTCCTTGTCGGAACGCATTCATGCCCCGTTCGCCTCATCCCTCTCCCGCCCTCGTGCTGGATTCGACAACAACTTCCTTTCCTTGCAGGAAAGTAAAGTCAAACACGTACATGGCTGTTGAATCCTCTCTATCTTATTGGTACAGTGAGAGTATACTGTTGGGCTAGAGGGGGGACAACACAACTAAAATGTCCCCTCTTTGGAAGTGAGATCGTACCAGTAATTTTTCGGTAAAAGGTGGACAGGTTGGAATGTCTCACACAACGATGGTGGTCGACAGAAAGCGAGGTGGAATGCCTCATATTCCAAGTCCAATATCTTATTCCCTCTCCCACCCTTGTCATCAGCGCCTGAAGGACGAAGGGGTCCTTTGCGTGCATGTGGGCATCCTCCTCGCATCGAACATGGGGGGGACAGGCGGCGCTCGCGTGAGGGGATAATCGAAGGCCGACCTTCGAGCGAGTAAGAGAGAAAGAATTCCTCTCATCAGGTCTTACTTTCTGTGCCTGTATATGCATGAAAAAGCATTCTGCCATGCGAGAGGAGAAGGCGGATTTCTTCTCCTTTACGCATATGAAACATGCGCCTGGCTGTTAGGCTGTATGTTCTGCATTCGTTTCGGGGGCAAAAGGGGAAAAAGACGTCACATGCAGATGGCGCGGGAGGAGCAAAGGGTTCCTGTCGTGCTGTTGTACGTACAACTACAACATCCACACACACACACACACCACTCACATCGGAATCCCAAATGGGGGAGGAAAGGGGGAAAGGACCAGAACGACATATTGCCCAAAAATACTGACAAAAGAATGAAAGCAGTAAGGAAGGCGAGAGAGCTTATTTAAACTCCCTACCCACCAAAGGTATTTTAATTAAAAAGGTAGGTTCTTCTTCCGACGGCATTGTTCCCAGTTTCTAACCGTTGACAAAGTCTACTGCGCTTGTCCCATTCGTCCCCCCGGGGCGGGAGATGCCCGACCCGACCCGACCCGACCTGACCTGGCCCAAAAAAAACCACCGTTTTCTGCCCCTCCCACTCTTTCCTTTTCCCTGTTTATAATGCATCGGCCGACTCCTCCGCCGCCGGCGCCGCCGCCGCGTGCCCTGAATGCATCGGATAAATCCCCTGCTCCGCCCGAGGGGGAGAGACGGAAGCTCTCTCTCCTTTCCTCCTCCCCGGCCCCGCGAACCTGCCCCCGACAGAACAGGAGATAAGTCAGAAATCGTCTCGTATTTCTGATGCGTAGAAATATCCTTTGTCATTTTCTGCCTATCTCCAAAAGTGTTAGCATATTTGGAATTAGGCATGTAGGCATGTCGCGGAAAAGATATCCGGACGCTATGGGACTGGTGGTGAATGCTGTGCAGATCCCTGTTCTCGCTTTCTTCGATCAGATGCTGCATGCAGGAAGATCGCCTTCTTCCCCCCTTTCCTTTTTTCCCCGCCCGGCCTTCTGTCGCTTCCGGCGTGACGACGGCGAACCCTGCGATCGAGGGGACGAAGAGAACGGGGCCGAGCGAGCAGGGTCCGCCGCCGCCGATCCATCCATCGGATCGAGCCAATGAGTCGCGTCGGACAAACGAGAGAAAAAGTCGGAGAAAGCAAAGGCGAACAAGGAAGAGAAAGACCTCATTTTTTTCGATTTCAAGAATTGCGGAGGGTCCATTTGTGTCCTTTGAAGTAAATCTTTACTGCAGGCATCTTCCCTTTTTTCGTTGCTAATTTTCTACGTCTTCATATAAAGTGAACACTTGACTTGCCAGTTGCCAAAAGGATTCCTGGACACATATCCGAAGCAAAAGTACGGGACACATTCACCCTGTCCCAAAATTGTATTCCTTATTTACTTTGGACTGCACTCTCTCTCCAAAATGTTGCTGCATCTTTCTCTCCTTCTTTGGCCTCTCCATGAACCGAGCAGACTATACAATAGTACAGAACACACACACTCTCCCCCACCTACTGTAGTAGTCCTACTCCCACACTCGCTCGCATCCCCCTTTTCATTTCAGGCCGAGATAAGTGATGCCTCGGATTATCTCCCCCTTCGCTCTTTCTTCTCCCCCAGTCTGCAAAGACGACGAAGACGCGGAGCCATATGCATAAGGAGAAGGAGGAAAGAACACAATGGAAAGAGGGGAGTGAAAAGATTGCGCGCGTCCATTCATCGCCTCCATCCCACCCGAAAAACCCTTCCCCCCCCTCTTTCCTTCTCTCCCTTTTCTTCCCCATTTTTATCTCGGAAAGCTCAGAATAAGGTCCTCCAAGAACCCTTTTCTTTTCTGCCCGACCCCTTTCTCCCTTTCCCTCCTAGCGTGGGTCGGCGTACGGCCACTTGCTTTTCTTTCTTTTCCTTGGTTTGTCGAGATAATTGGGGCAGAGAAAAAGAGAAGAATGGGGAGATGTGTGGGCAAGGGAGGGGAGAGGAAGATATGATAATGTTCCTTCTTGGTACTCATCTCTGGTCTCTCTCTTTCTCCTCAACCAGGACTATGAGCTTCTGGGGAAATGAGGGAACGAGCCCAAGACTACATCGGTACATGGAGGATAGCTCCAAATGCTACATCATTGCGACAGTTGCTAGACTGTAGAAACTAATGCGTCAGTCACTAAGGGTGTGTCAAGCAGACGCTGCAGAAGACGCATCCAGTCAAGTCCGCGATGTAGGGACCTCGTTACATCTCGACATTCCTTCCTAGCTTGCCCTGGAGTTCTCATGACATTTCTCTTAAGAAGAGAGATGCAATTGGGTTGGTTGGCCTAGGCGCAAGAAAAAGCCATCATGTACAGAAGGCAGAGAGGGATGAGGATGGCGGGGGGAAGAGAGCTACTCTCCCGTCTTTTGGAAAGAAAAATCCAAAGTTTTCCCTCTGAAATCCCTTTACCTCCTCTCTGTGTTTTCTCTCCCACGAGGCTGGAGCTGGTTTTTTCTTCTACTACTGTAAACTATTTATATTAATCCTCTCTCTTTCTGCCCGAACTACGGCAGGGATGGGATTACTGTTGGAGCCCCCCCTCTGCTCCCACGGGACCTGCATCGGCTTTTGCTCTTCCAAGCGACCTTCTCTCCCATCCCTCGTGGGAACTCATTTATTCATACTAGTAGACAAAGGATCCTAAGGAGCTTGTTTTTCCCTCCCCACGGCTGCTGAGCCACGAAAGCAAATGCTTCTTCTCTCCCCAAAAGTCAGCCTTTTTGGTACCAAGGTACCGAAGCTAGCAGAAGCTGGGAGCAAAGACAAATAGGGCCTCCTTCTCTCCCCGCTCCATAGAACCTCGGCGGGGAGTTGGAGGGGGGGTAGGGAAGGCAGCGAATGCATTTGTCATGCATGAGTGCACATGAAACTGGAAGAGGGGGTGGGTGGGGAGGCCTTTGCTCTCTCTTCCCTTTCCCCAGAGGGGACTGACCGACCGTCGCCGCTCGCTCAATCTCCCTCCAAATCGCCGGTCTGGTTGCCTTGGGCAGGCGCCAGCTACGTGGGGCGCCCCCGACCTTCTCCTTGTCCCCGAGGAGGAGGGAGAGATGCCAGAGAAACGAGGGTGAGTGGGAGGAGAGAGGCGTCATAAGTGGGACCATTTCGGGGAAAAAGGGGAAGGAAAAGGACTTACTCTGACCCGAGAGGAAGAAAAAAGAGACAGAATGAGAGGTCAAATTGGACAAAGGGAAGGGAGGCATTCAGGGGCATTCTCCTAAGTTCCTCCTCTTCCTTTATTTGGACGTTCTGCGGAAGAACATCGATCATGGTCCTCCTCCTCTCTTTCTCCTTTGCCGGGAAACACATTCGGAAGCGGCGTCGGCGGATATGAGAGGAAGGAAGGAAGGAAGTCGTTTAGTCGTCCCCCTCTCCACCGCTCTCGAGTCTCGTTCGCCCGTTGCTTGGGGACTGCACAAAAGGGGAGAGGGACAGTCCCTGCAAACGAAACCAAAAACCAAGACTGAGAACCTCCATAGAATTCGAATTTATTGAAGAAAAATATACCTGTACACTGTATGTACTTTTACGGCAGCTTGTCGCCATTGTTGAATTTGGAACTTTTGCTCTGCGAATGAACGCGTGTTAGGCATCGGCGATTTCCGCCCATTGCGGTCCCTTTATTAGGACGTCCCCGTCTTCCTCCTCGGCCCTTTCTTTATTTTTCGACTCCTGCCTCGCCTCAACTCCCTCCTCGTCCGAAGCCTCTCCCTCTCCTTCCCCTTTTCCGCGGTGGCGTCTCCCAGGAGAGTCCTTCTCAGATAGAGGGGGCGGAAAAGGAGGAAGGGTTTCTGCCCCCGGGCGAAAGGTGCCTTCCAACAATGAAGAAGCCCTTCCCCCCCGAAGCACCTCACTTACTTGTTGGTCCTCTCTCCTTCCTCTCCCGAGGCGGCGTGGGAAGGTGGAAAAGGGAAATGGCGGAGGAGGAGGAACGAACCCAAAGCACCTCTCCCCCCCAGAAAGTCATAAACCGCGTGCCACATATATTTCGCCCCCTCTCCCTCCCCGCCACCCCCATGCACGCCGCCGAGCTAGGCCACTTCGCATTCCTGCTGCCTCTCCCCCCACGGACGGCCCGCAATAGCCGGAACAACTTTCCGAGGCAGGAATATCCGGCGCGGGCGGAAAATACCATATATACTCCCACATACATATACCCGAAATTACTTTCTTCCCCCTCCTCCACGCCTCGTTCTGTTCTTACGAGCTGTGTACCTTGTACCGCAGCAGAACGTCTTCCCATGCAGGAAAAGTACATGATATATTTACGGAGCCTTCACAAACACGGGCTTAGGCATGTTGGCACCTCTGCCCTTTCTCTTTCTCTTTGTGTCCTTTTTTTCACGCCTGCAAAAACCGACCTGAGAATGTGAAAGGAGGTTTTCCTGAGTCAACTTTCCCACAGTCCTAAAAGAAGACTTTAGCGGTGACGGGACCTCCCTACTCCCCTTCCTTTTCAAGAGGGCTCTTAGACCCCCCTCTCTTCCCTCCTCCTCCTCCCCTCAGCGGCGGCGGACACTCGGAAAGCCTTGCCCCGGTCACACTTCTTAACAAGGAGGGGGGTGAAAGGGGCTCCGGATGAGGACAGAGCTCGAGGCTGCGTTGTCATCAGAGGCTCCCTCCCTCCCTCCTTTTTTGCGTGTTCGTCAAGCCAGGCAAAAAATGGACAGAGAGGTCGTCTGCCTCCTCCTCGCCCCCTCCCCGTTTCGAACGCGAAGGCCAAACACGGTCGCCGCAACACTTTTTGTCCTCCTTCCTCCTGGCGGCTCAACAGCCACCTGAACTGACCTTACTAAAAGCTGCTTTCAAAGGAGGAACATTGCCAAAGAAAAAGAGCCTCGATATTCGTTCAGGCCAGTGGGCCGGGCACGAAGCAAAGCTCCTTTCGCGGCTTTCGTGACGTCGGGATGAGGGAACGGGAGGGAGGGAGGAGGCAATATTTTCAAGTGTTTTCCCTCTTTACGGCCCCTCCCGCCTTTCTTCCATCTCCCTCCACCCTTCTCCAAGCCAGCTGGTGTCAAATGTTTTTCCACCAGGACATTATCTTCCACCGCCTGAGCCTCCCTTCCTCTCCCTTAGCTCCCATCTTACTTACCTCTCGCCAGCCCTCCCATTCTTTTCTGCAGGCAATCCTCTTTTCATTTCCCCCTCCTTATTTTTTCCCCTGCCCTCTTCTTCCAACCCCTCTTTCCACTTATTTTCCCTCAGTTTTTCCCAGAGTAAAAGCAAACTATTGGAACGCTCGTCAGCGGGGGAGAGTTGGAGAGGGGGAAAGAAAGGGGGCTTTCCGCCCGAGCAACCAACCCCTTTTCTTCGAACTGCACCGCCTGCTGTCCCCTGGTCTCTTTCCTTCTACTTTTTCTTCCAAAAAAGAAATCCTCCATCCCCCCTTTTCTCCCTGAGTGGATAGTCTTTCCTACAAACAGGGCTTCACCGTAGAAACTGCACATGTATCTAGTAAGAAAGACGAAATACTGGAATAGACAAAAAGACGTGCATTTACTGTTGCTTGCCGAAAATATTTAAGTTTAGGGTTGATGTCTCTTTAAATTTTTTAATCCAGCCATAGTGGAAAAGTTATGAAGGATTGAAGAATGTCAAGAAGAGGTCGGAGAGGGATGTCCGAAGCCTTCTCCTCTCCTCTTTCCACTCGGCTTGCGACGTGTGCCGCAGCCACCGCGAAAGGGAGCTCACTTCTAGCCAGAGGCGGGGCGGAAAGGGGAGGAGAGAGAGGGGGGGGGGAATGGAGCAACAGTGCAAACACTCACGAAATGAGGGAAGAGGAGGAGGAGGAGGGCGCTAAAAGGAAAACGAGGAGTCGAGGAGGGAGGGAGGGAAGGAGGGAGGAGAGATGCGCCCCAAAAAGAGGATGATGGCTTCCTCCCTCATGCCGCTCTTTTAACGCGTTCTTCCCGTCTGCCCAGTGCCCATCCTCCCATCCGCGTCCGGCCGCGGTGGCCCTATCTATCTCCAGAGCGGACAACAACCGCCACCGCGCTTCAGGGAAGGAGAGGGAGAGGCCACTCAGGAAACCTCCCCCTCTCCCCTCCTTCCCTTCATCCACCCACTCCCATCCTCCTCCTGAGCCCAAAAGCCAAGGCAAACACTGGAGCGCAGGAGGGGAAGGGTAGCCCGCTTCGCCGTCGCCGTCGCCGCCGCCGCAGTGGGGAGGGGGCAGGAAGGAAGCGGCTTCGGACGGGGTTTTTCGGTTTTTCCCCAGCACAGGAAGGAAGGAGGGAGGAGCGGAAGGAGCTGGTGGCGGACGTGACACGCCTCTATTTTCGCCCTTCTTTGCTGTCTTGCCGGCGAAATCCCCCTTCGGAGTTCCCCTCTCCTCTTCCCCTTCCTTTTCATGGGACACTCGCATAGTCCTTCCCCCACCCAGAAAAGGTACACCCAAAAGCTTCCCCTCCCCTTCCCCACCTCTCGATGCAAAAGAGGCTAGATCAAATTTCCAGGGGGGAAGGGAAGAGAGGACAACGCCCTGCATGGAAGAGAGCCTACATTGGAGGCGGAGGCTTTCAGTGCAGTATTCTCCCTACAGTACATGTCGAATAGAGTAGACGTGCGAATAAAAACTTATCTCCACACTTGCCCCCTCTCTATACGTACAACACACTGCAGCATAGATATAAAGTCGATTCTCTCTCTCCGCCCAAAGCCCATTGTAGTGGTAATGAAGGACTGCTGCAGAATGGGGGCGAATTGATAAGGGCGGAAGGGGAAACGGGAGGGAAGTGAATGAAGAAACCCGTTTCTTCTACGGTAGGTAGCATGAATCTTGTAGAAGCGGTGAAATGTTCAAAACAGTGGAGAGTCTATTTTCAATATATTCGACTCAGAGAAGAATATAAGACCACTCTGAAAAGGAAAAATTCTTCGAAATACACGGGAGGGACGTATAATTTTTCTCCATGCCAAGCACAGTAGGCAAAATATAGCCTTTCATCTTTCAATTTCGTCCTGTCTTCCAGACAGGCGATCCTTTGATTCTTTTATGTCGCCCTCCCTCTCTCATGCAGTCTTTCGTAATCCATTGTTGCTCCGCAGAGCCAGTGTTGAGAGGACAGGATGAAGGGGATGGGGGGCTGTCGGGGTGGCCGGAAATTAGGAACTAATCAAGGGAGCGGAAGAGGGGGAAAAGAGAGTCCTCCTTGTTATTGTCGTAAAGAGGGTCGTTTTTGGCGACGGGCGGTCCAAACGACCAGAAAAAGAGGGAGAGGGAGATCGACAATGGAAGAGGTTCTCCTCCTGTTCATCGCTGCGGGGGGAAAGGTTGTTTAAAGCGAAAAATCGCGTGTCAGGCTTGGAGAGAGGGGGAGAGGCGAGAGCTGGTCTGGATCGGAAGAAACAAGGAAAAAAGGTATAAGAGGGACAAAAGCAGGCAGTACTTGGTACTCGCCCTCTTCCACCTCCTCCTTCATCAACAGCTCCTTCCCCCTCCTTCGTCAGTCCTCGCCGCCGCCGCCATCCGGTCCGTTTCGCCCACCTGATGGTGCGTGAGAGATGTTTGATCAATGCCCCCTTTCCCGCCCGTCAGGTAATCCCTTCTTCCCTTTTCCCCTCCTGTTGTTCTTAGCAGGGTCGAGAGCGGTCGTCCTTTGGCTCGGTCGGTCGCCCCCCGCAGGAGGAGAGGGCCGCGGCCGAGTGTTTGTGCCATACCATAGCCGCCAGCTGGAGGAGAGTGGCCCTCCCTTTCCTCTTGGTGTTTTGGTTTGCATTGGCCTTTCTCCACCTTCTGTGCAAGAAGGGGAGGGAGAGAGAAAAGGATTGAGCAAGTCCCTCCTGGCGCGCTCTGGTGGAACAAGACCGCCGTCTTGCTTTCGTTTTTTCCCCCGTCGCCGTCCGCTTTGGCAACAACAGCCGCTTCCAGAAATGGAATGGAAAAGGGGGGAGAAAAACCCTCCCTCAGATTCTTATCTCGCGGCAATCGAGAAACAGAAGCGGAGGAGGGGGGAGGGGGAAGGAGGGCATTTCTCATTTCCCGCCCGTCTGAGTGTGTCTGACCCTCAGGCGAATGATGAAGAACGTACGGTATATCTGGACGCGGCGGCGGCGGCACAGTGACCGTCTTTTGCGGCGCCTCCCTCCCTCGTGTTTTTATCTCCCGCGGCCTTCCACCGATCTCCCTTGTTGCTGCCTTTTCTTGAAAGTAGCAGTGGGAAAGAAGAGGAGAGGGAGAGGGAGAGAGAAGAGAGAGAGATGGCGGTGGCAGATTTATATTCGAAGGTCGGTCGGTCGGGGGTCGCCTCCCCCTCCCCCCCGCTCAATCCTGGAGCATAGGAGGAGGAGGAAAAACAAAACGGGATCGAGTTCGCCTATTTCGGCCGGCTGAAGAAGCGAGCGATCCCCTTTCCTTTTTTCTTCTTCCATTTTTACGACCTTTCTTTCTCTCCCACTTTTCTTCTTCCCCTTCATCTCAGAGACCCTTTTTGTGAAAGCACGTGTGGTAGAAAGCTCGGAGGATAAAGGAGGCGGCATCGTCCTAGTTTTCTTGTTATTGTCGTGATCGCTCACGCGCCGCCTTCTCAAGGAATAATGTTTTGGTCGCCTCCTCCGCGTCAAGGAGAGGAAAAAGTTTTTGGTGACAATGACAGGCGGCCTGGTTTCGTTGTACCGTATGTCACAATATGTACCGATGTCATGTACACCGACGATATGAGGCTTCCTAACAGGAACGAATAAGGAGCGCGCAAGGGGGAGTGAAAAAAAATATCTTATCTCCTGTTCGAACAAAATCCCATCTTCTTTTCTCCTCCCGCCGTGGGTGACATGCCTTCATTTCTCGCTTTTTTGACCCCCCCCCTTCTTCCTTATACTCAGGCTTCTCTGTCCGGGCACATTGTTGCTCGCTCCTTCCTTTTCTGTCCTGCGCCTGAAATTCCAATCTCGCGCTGTCCTCCGACCCACCTCGGGCGTCCTCTCCCCCCCTTCTCACTTCCCACCCTCCCCTCCTCCTTTTTGGCCGCCACCGCCACCCGAGGGAATATCATCAGCTATTCCGGAGAGGTATAGAAGAGGATATCTCTCTCGCTGGTCGTGCCGCCCGCCCGCCCGTTTTGAGTCCTTGCCTCCCTCCCTCCCTCCCTGACATCCTCGGATAAAAGGGAGGGGAAATTGAGTTGAAGGAAAGAAGGAGGGAAGGGAGCCTCCCCCCTCCCCCTTTCCTATCTCCTTTCCCACACAGTCAGGTCAGCATCTCCCTCCTTCCCTCCCTTTATGCCTCCTTCCCCTCCTCCCCATTCTCCTCCTTCTACGGCGCTCCTCCTCCTCCTCCTCCTTTCCCTGTATCGCTGTGGGTTGTCACCTCCAGAGACTTCCCCTCCCCCTCCTTTCCCCTCCCCAACCCCACATGTACACGCCGCCGGATTCGCCTCCAATTCCGGAGGCGGCAGCGGCCTTATTCACATGTGGACGGAGACTCAGAGGAGGTCCTATTGCGACGTAGTACGGAGTGGTAGTTGAAGCTAGGGAAATATTACGTGCAGTAGAGTAAATGAAGGTTCAACTTTTCAAGATATGTTGAAAGATATAGCATCAAAATAGTTGACGCCTCTCAATATGGGAGCGCAACATGGTGCACTGGAAAAGAACTTCAACATTTATGTTCCTCCATGCATTGTAGTACATTGCAAGACACTATCCTAGAATTTTTATTGGGGTCGTAATGGTTTTGGCTAGGAAGCATAAGTTCTTTTAAACAAAAAAACCGTTTTTTCTGAGCCGAGGGGAAAAAATTATGTTTGTCCCTAATAGTCCGATTCCGCCCCTGAATTTTTGCTTACCAAACCCCCCCCCCCACCATAAGCAAAATTATCCACAGGCGT
>JAAUYJ010133358.1_pt1 | contig 14123 bp, 16 predicted proteins | sample 7278031 | NCBI WGS metagenome assembly JAAUYJ01 (sample SAMN14350222, study PRJNA611818) | marine sediment metagenome | isolation source: surface marine sediment (1.8m) | place: French Polynesia: Moorea | collected 2018-08 | reverse complement strand
TTTCTGGCAAGGGAGCATGTGCGTAGAATGAGGCCGTCAATGTAATGTTTTGTCAGCGATCTCACCTTTAAAAATCAATATCCCACTTATATATTCTCGTACACCTACTTTACGCACCCGCCTTCCTGGCCGTGCTATATTCCGTTTTCTCGTACGCCGCAATACTTAGATAGAAGACGAATAAACGATCGCACAAAAAATCAAAGGATAGTGCATATTTCTTTTCTCGAGGAACTTATCTGATTACTGTAGTATAATCTTAAATCTGCTAGTAAAGTTGTGATGCTGTCATTATATATTCTTACGTGGCCAAACGATTTAAGTATTCATATGAATGATGGCCCTTGACCTAAGAATGTCCCTTTTAGCTAAAATGATGATGTTCCTTAGTTTATGAAGGGGAAATGGGTACAGTTCTAAAAGAATGTCTCCTTGATTATTGCTGTTAATTACATGATACGAGGGTCAAATTGAGAGATTGTCTCAACTGCGTTTTCAAGATTGGCCCATCGTGTTGGTAAATGCCGGGCATAACATTTATCAAGACAGCTACGAGTAAGTCACGGAATCAGTATTTGCGAAATATGAATATGAATACAGGCCATAAATTAAAAAAGTAAAAAAAATCGAATGATGAGGATGTTGGCGAGTTGGCGAGGTATGAAGTGTGATGATTCATGATTGATGGTAATGATGAGTGATGAGGATGATTTTCTCTAGCCTGGCAAATTGACCACCCTTCCCCCTTTCAAAAGGCGGCGGCTGCGGCGGCGAGGGCGGACACCAAGTCGCCGCCGATCCCCGCTCCTCCCCCGGCCTCCTTCCCATCCCCATTCTTCCTCGGGGCTGCAAGAGAAAATACATTTCAACAGGAGGACTCTTAATTTTGAGTGAAACAAAATCTTGTTCACCTTTGACCCCCTTCTCGTTTTCCTTCACGGCTCTTTTCTTCCCCTCCACCTCCTTCTTTTGACCGGGCTTACCCCTCCCTCTCTCCTTCTTCCTTTTAGCTTCCATCTCCTCAAGCCTATCCCTCATATCCTGGAAGAGGGAAACTGTTTGTATTTTTATAAATTATTAGTTTAAGTCCTTGCCTTCCTGAGCAGCCCCTTCATGACCCTCTCGATGTGCTTGACCTTGTCCAGGTCAGCCCCGGTGAACTGCTCCTCCAGCATCAGCTTCACGTCAAGGAGCTTGGCCATGCCCTGATGAGGAAGGAGGTTCGAGCGGAATCGCGCCTATCCCTTTTTTGTATTTTTTGTGCATTTACCTCGGGCGTCAGCCTGGGAATGAACTCGTGGGTGAGGTGCACCAAGTCGGTCGTCGTCATACGGTTCAGGCAACCAAGCTGTAGAAATATGCACGAATGTGATTTACCAAACATTTTTAATTTATTTTTGTCATTCTCACAATGTCCGACTTTATGATCCAGTCGCTGATCATGTCTGTAGGAAGCATGTTGAAGAACTTGCTGGAGGCGTCGAAGAGGTATTCGCGGCCGACGTCGGTGCCGATCTGGAAAAAGGGGGGATAACGTAATCTAAATTTTGAATTATTGCTTTTTTTGCGTATTCGGGATACCAGCGCCAGGAATCGCTTGAACTTTCCCGGCTCCGCGCTCAGCTCAGCGACGTGCTTCGGGGCCGCCATCAGCGCAGGTACAAAGTCAGGGTTCACGGAGTGCTCCTGCTTCACCAGCTTCACCACCTGATAGATAGACAGTGGTTAGATCGAAAATTGTTTAGTTGATCTAACTTCATCACCTCTAAGAAGTTGCTCTTCTCCTCCGGCTTGAGCTCCTGCAAGAACTTTAGCAGCGCCACCCCGATCGCCTTCTTCGTCCTCCCATCCATCTTGCTGTTTATCGCCTGGGCTAGAGACTGTACAAAAAAAGGCAAAAATATTGAATTGGCTCACCACAATTTCCCCTAAAATTATACCTTAGTCTTCCCTCCCTTCCCGTCTGCCACGTTGTGCACGTACTCCTTGAGCAGGCTGACCACCTCCTTCAGTCCCTCGTCCTTCTGGATGAGATCCTGGCACATCCGTAGCAGGCGGCCGAGGAAGTCGGGGCCCATCAGGTGCAGGGATCTGCATTTTTTTAGTTTTTTAATAAAAACATTCCTTTCCCCCCATTTATTATTGCTTTGTGATAGTAGAGAGAATCCTGGCCATCCTCTGCTGACTCCTCGTCCCCTGCGCTATGCCCTTCATCGTGTTGTCCACCACGGCCTTAAGAAACACCAATTCGTCACTTTTGGACCATTTTTGCCCCCTTTTTTATTTGCCCCCTTTGCCTGGTCAATCTGCCCTAACGAGTTCGTGTTCCCCCCCTTGTGCCCCTGCGCCGTCAGACTGGCCTCCACCATCCCAAGGTGCTTCATAAAGTCCCTCTTCTCCAGCCGCTTGTCCCAATGCTTGGGGCCTCTCTTCATCCCCGCGATTTCGACGGGTTCCTTTTCAATCTCTCCCAATGCCCTGTCCGCCAACTCCTCCTCCTCCTCCTCCTTATCTTTCCCTTACAGTTTCCCATTCTTCCAAGGGGCCTTCTTCCCCTTTTGAGGCCAGGCTTCCGTTTTAGGTGGCGCCGGACGTCCTTTCTCCTTTTCCTTTCTCTCGGCCCTATAAACACGATTGAAAGCTCAAAACGCTGGATAAAATAGGTTTTTTCTGACAAAGTACCATTTGTCCACCGACGACACCACGGGCTGTCCCGCCTGCAATGCCCTTTCCGGCGGCGCCAGGCCCACCGCCACGTGCGGAGGAGGCCTGGACAGAATATCCTTTTCCTTCTCTTCCCTCGTCTTCCCAGCCCAGTGAGAAGATTCCGGCGGGGGTCTGAATAAAGAGAGTGAGACTCTTTATTTTCGGAAATAATCATTCAAGTCCTCGCCTATTCTTCTTGAGCTGTTGTAGGACGAGCCCGGCAGAGATGCTCGGAATAACCTTCTATATAAGGGGCAAACAGGGAGAAGAGGCATAGTAGACATTTTCGTTCAAAAACTTCAAAAGGACTTTGATATAGTACATTGCAAAGGAAAGCTTATTTCCGTACCTTCATCTGGTCTTCTGGCTTCTCCTCATCTGCAACCGCCTCCCTCTTTCGCCTCTCCTCGCGGACAAAAACACCGTCATCCTTGTCATCTTCCTTCTTCTTATCCACAGCCTCCCTCTTCAGCCTCCCTCCGTGGACTAAGACTTTGTCCTCCTCCTCGGAATAGTCATCCTCCTCTTCCTCCTCGTCTTCGTCAGGTTCTTCCTCGTCTTCCAGGCCGGCCTCCACGACAGCCTCCGCCATCTTCTTCTTCCCGGGTGGCATGAGCCGTGGGGCCGGATTCCCTCCTCCCTCATCGACCTATTGATAATTTGTCTCGCCTTTCTGGAAATTGCAATTTTGAAAAAAGCCCTCGTCTCACTCCGACTGCCGCCGCTCCCGCGCCTGTGGCGGCCAGGGAGAAGACGGCCGAGGCTGCCAAGGCCAGGGCGAGGCCCCTCATCTTCGCTTGACTCCCTCGATCGATGGCCCAGGAGGTCGCTTTTGTGGTGTTGGCAGTTGGAGAGTTTGGGGCGGATTGGAGGGGGCGGATGTGACCCAGTTAGCTTTTAAAGGCGCCGCCGGGTCGGGCGGGCGTTTCCCCCCGGGGTGGGAGTCAGGTTGCCGTTGAAACGGCCGGCGGGCCGGGCTACCATGAATCCATGCAAGCGAAGGCTATGCCTACGTTTAGTTTTGTTAAACTTGGCAGAAATAACTTTGTTATTGGTTCCACGTGTGCCAATGGGTAAGGCTTAAAAGAGTCACGCTGACATAAAAACATGACACATCGACTGCAGAATGCTTTGCTTTGCTTGTTGTGTTGCTGTATTTGAAGAAGTAAATTTATTGATTCTTGGAAGAAATAAATCCATTGATTCCAGGTATTGTAATACAGGCGCAAGACTTGTGAAAGGAGGAAAATTGCTGATTCTTGGAAAGTTGCATATCATGAAGGCTTTTTTACTCCTCAAAGGAGGCGCTGGTGCCAGTAGAGGTGGAGGTGGAAGTTCCTGAGCTGCCGCTAGACCTGTCCTCTTCCGGAGGTTCTTCGGTCGACATGGATCCGGATTCTAGTGCCTCTTCCAGGGCCTCTTCCAGGGCTTCCTCCTCCGCCTCCGCCTCCTCTATCTGCTCCAATATCTCGTCCATGGTCTCGTCAGACATTGACATCGACTCGGAAGGACCGCTGGCGCTCCCACTCTCACCTACGGAAAAAATTACAGGGACCAAATTTATATTGCATCAGGTATTTCCGCCGTAGCGTGGAAAAAAGACTGCGGCAAAAAAATAGCCTAGGCTGTTGAGACGGGGGAGGGGGGAAACTGTGCGGGGAAAGACCCTCACTGGACTGCGCCACGGTGGCCGTCGCCAGACCCAGGAGGAGGAGCAGGAGGTGGAGGACGGAGGAGCCCATGCCTGTTGTTAATCTTATCTTTCGCTTTCCCTGTGTGTGCCGAAGATATATGGGAGTGGACACAAGCAGACACACAGTGGAGGAGGAGGGCCTTTTCTTTCCTCCTTTATATACACCGTTGCCCCGGGAAAAGGTGAGGTGGGGGGAGGTGGATAATCTTTTCTCTCTCCCTTCCTCCTCCTCTGTTCTCAATCATCAATGGGGGCAATCAGAGCTTCCTTTCTCGATCCCCTCCCCTGTCTTCCCCTATATCCCCAATTTTTTCCCCCTCCGATTCCCACGAGGGTTCGTTAGTTCGACTTTCTATTTTTTCTGCCTCCCTTACTTCACTTTGCACAGGTGGAGTTTCGTTTCGCTTCGCTTTAGCCTGGGGAAAAAAATCGCAATCCAGAAAGGGGAAAAGAGAGAGCCCCTTCTCTTCTCCTCGTTCTCTGCTCGTTTAGCAAGAGATTTAGCTTTTTCCGCTCGAAATGAAAAACTGAAGCGGCGTTTAGCAAAAAGCATAGGCCGAGGAGAAGTAGGAGCGACGTGGGCAATTTTCCAGGAATCCACCCACTCCTTTCTTCTTGGCTGGGGGTCGTATCCTTCCCGCCGCCGCCGCCGCCGCGTCACAGCGACGTCGCAACGCAAAAAAGGCCGCGAAATTGCCTCTCTCAGCCCTCTTGTCAAAAAAGAGGAAACTTTTCCCCTCCTGCTTGCTATCTAATCCCCATGCTGCTACCTTTTGCCGTTTTTTTCCTTTGGCGCCAAAAGTGTACCTCCAACCGAGAGGAAGAAGAAGGCTCTTTCACTCCCTGTGTATTCCGCTCCGCTCTCCCTCTACTTCCAAAGGGCGCTTTTATAGAGGCTCTTTTCCTCCCCACCGTCGTCCTCGCCGCAGACCACCTTTCCTCTCTCTCCAAACACCGCGCCTTCGCAGACGCCAGAGAGAGAGAGAGAGAGAGAGAACCCTCTTCCCCCGTCGCAAACTTGGTTAAAGCGACGCCTTGGTGAGAGGCCCCCTCCGCCTTGTTGTTCCTTTCTTCCTCCCGCGGCGGCGGCGGCCTCAGTCCTCCGGAAAATAGGGGCGCCGACGTCGCGAGCGAAGAAGGGCCTCGGGCGAGGAAGAGGAAGTAGAGGAAGGGCTTCCAAGTTTTTCCGTCCTGTGGTGTGCTATAGCGACTTGGTTAGGAGGCGGAGGCGGCGGTTTTGCTCAGTCGTGCATCTAGCGTGAAAGAGGAGGTCGCCCCAGTTTTTCCCTTTTGGCGCCAGAGAAAGAAAAGTTTTCCCTGCCCACATCCATTTCCCTTCTCCGAATTACGCGGGGGGCATCTTGCATCTACAAAGAGATGGAGGTGGATATGTCCAAGAAAAGCGCCGCCGCGTCCTTCTTCGCCGCCGCCATCGTCCTCTTCGCCCTATTGGGCAACGCAGAAGGAGGTAAGAAAACTGACGTATATATGTTTGTATGCACCTGTTTCCCTCTTTCCCAAATTCTGAAAAAAAAAGCCAGTTGCGCAACTTTTTTTTCGCTCGAAAACATTCTCGCAAAGAACTTCGCATGTGCATATGGGAGAGAAGAGTTCGCCAGGCAACTTCAGATTCTTCAAAAAATAGTCTGCCTGAGAGCTGCTTGCTTCCTTTTTCCCCTCCCCTGTGAACGCTTCGTTACCCCTGGAAATGGGAAAAGGGGGAGAAAAAGAAGTAGAGAGAGGGGCCCTCCTCCTCCTCCTCCTCCTCTCCATCACCGAAGCAACACTTGAGGATTCTCTTTTCTTTTGCTGCTACCGACCGACCGACGGGGGCCCGGCGGAAAGACCGGCCGCACTCCGACCTCCCATTTGTGATTAAATGGGCCGGAAACGAAGCGGAAGGGGGACGGGAAATGGAGTGGAGTGCGAAATTCGAAAGTGTTTAGAAAAGGAAACGGGGAAAAGCGCGGGAAAAACTAGCCAATCTTGTGGCCAAAGTAGAACATTTAAGTTGGTTCGATTGGGAAAATAGCTATTGGCGAATTCCGTTCCTAGATCCGCTCTCCATGTTCATTCTGCTGCGAAAGGGCATTTTTTCCCGTTCTCTCCGCGAAGGAAAAAGGATGTGAATACATCCGGGATGGAGAAGAGGGGTGCTCTTTGTACATCAGTACAAAAAAACCGGCCTTTTCCCATGCCCTTCACTGCCCAACTATAATGTACGAGGGTTCATCACATAACGCTTGAACGCATCCTTGTTAAAAAATAAAAGTCGCTGTTGTATCATCCACTGTCTGGAACCCCTTGGGGAAAAAATCCATCCATACAAAATGAGGAGGCGAAAGAAAGCCGCCAATCTCACCCCTTTTTTGTCGAATCCCGATCTATTTCCCGTCGCCGAAAAGCGGGCCGTTGTACTGCTGCAGTTTTCGTGACACTATATCCAGCCTCAGCCGATCTGACACAGCATCGACAGCCCTTGGGATCGAGGGAAGGAGGGAGGGCGGCCACCGCCACCGACCGCCACCTGTCCTCCGCAGCGGAGCAGAAGGGAGACATTTTTCCTCGATATTTCCTCTCCCCCTTCCCTTCTTTATACTGCCGGACTTTCGAGAAGAGAGCCTCCCGCTTAGATAGACACGACCAACCAGGGGAAAGGAGGAAACAAGTAGGGAGGAGGGGGGGGTTTCCTTAACTAAAATATGGCATGGGCGAAAAAGAGGGGGGCCGGGGGACATAATGTGGGTGGGCTGTTACGAAAAAAAACTTACGATGTGGTGTATTTGCGATGACCTTTGAAAACGAATTGCTGAGGTTGTGTACTGTTCACTATATCGATAGTTACGTGCTTAGGAGCATTTCAAGGGAAAGGGGAAAAGTGGGGGATTAATATTTAATGCATTCCGAGACGAAAATAGAAGAGTTTGCAACCATGGAACAAAACTTTGCGTTCCAAGATCTGATGGCTCCTTTTCCCCTTCCGCCCGTGGAATAGGAGCATCCCTGCGAAGTATACCACCTGCTTTCTACCCTCCCTCCCTCCTCCCTCTTTAAAAAACTTTATCCCGGTGATGCAAAAGGCAGGAAAGAAGGAAAAGCGAGGAGCGACCTCCCCCCCATCTCTTTCCCTTTTTTAAAGCGGAATTTTATGGGGGATCGAGCCTGCCTGCAGGATGGATGCGGAGGAAATAGGGGAGGGGGATAGCGTGGGGGGAATATAGAAAGGGAGGTTCAGACTCTCATTCGTTTGCCGCGGGGGGAGGGAGGGAGGGAGGGCGCCAAGTGGGCTTTTCGGGGGAGGTGGAAGAAGAAGAGAAATGAAGGGAATAGGAAAGAGAAGAAAGTATTTCTCTGTTCGAGGTTGGTTCGATCCCTCTTCCGACACCGTCCGCACGTCGGCGGTCGCCCAAATGGGATCCTTCCGTTCCCCACACCACCAAATTTCCGTTGCTCACACCATCCAGCACGAAGAGAAAGGAGAGGAAGGGACAAAACCGATATACCGCATTCTTTCATTTTCTCCGTCCATCGCACCCTCCTCCCCCGCTGGTATCGAGTGGAGAGGAGGAACGGAGGCCGGAGGAGGGGGGTAAAAAAAAGCTCCACTCAAGCTCCTCATATAAATTGTACTTGGCAAGGCCTGGCTAGTCCACAAAAAAATAAGTAGTGCTTGTTCAAGCATTAAAGGCCTCCTACTCCTACTCGATAGGGGAGAGAGAGAGAGAGACTGTTTAACAAGGCCGAAGTGGACGTAAGAAGATTTGGAGAGTCGAGATAGAGAGGAAGGGGGGGATTATTCGGGAACAGGATATGTGGGCATTCACTGTACTCTAAGAAAAGGTATGTGGAGATGCTCCCTCCGTCTACTCGGTCTACTCGGATTCCCCGCCCAATCAATCAATTCATTAGTTTGTTTCCTTCTCCTCCTCCATGCAGGAATCCCCGTGGACAGGATACTCAGGCTGCTTCACATCGTCCACCCGGAGCCAAGCAAGTGAGGAAAAAAACTTTTGCCTGCCCTAGTTTCCCTCAATCATAAATAATTTTTCCAGAGCTTCATCCATATCATCTTCATCGTCTTCGATATCCTCTTCGCCTCCCCTGTCTTCCGCCGCCTTCCACCGCCCCTCGGTCCAGGAGGTGGAGGAGGCAGTGATGGGCGCTTTCGACGACAAGTACTACGTGAGTCAACCTTTGCTTTTTTTCAAAGGTCTCTCCCAAGAGAATGTGGGAAATTGCATTATTTATTTCCCCTCGGTATATAAGCGCTTCTGTTTTCCCTCCCTCCCCTTGCGATGGTAATACGATATGTCACTTGCAGCAGTGGGGAGAAGGGAGGGAAGGCATTTCTCATGCATGTACATAGCATGCCGGCCGCGTATGTCACTGCTCAGGAATGTTTCTTTCTTTCTGTAAAGGCAGCGCGGAGAAACAACAATGCAAAGAGAGAAAGAGGAGAAAAGAAACCGCCTACATACATACTGAATATATTCTTGGCTTAAGCCCCCTCCTTTAAAGAACCAAATTTATGGGGATGCCGCCGCCACTGTGGGGAAGTGTATACCGTACTACTGTACAAGGCGCTGGAATAGAGAACTCTTGCATCTTTATCCTCCTGCTCCTTCCACCTTTTTTTCTCCATTTCGGAAATAAATCCTCCACCTTTCGCCAAACCTTTTTCACTTTTCGTCTCTCTCTTCCCCGGGCGCCATTAAATCACCCTCCCCTGCCTCCTTCTTCCCCTCCGGCCATGTGTCCAATTCCCAACCCTGAGAACGGAATTCGTCGATTTAAACAACGCATATAATCCTTTCCCAAACATGGCATGTAGCTTCTGTAGCAATATCAATTCGCATTATTCCATTATGTATTATATCTAAATTGTCGAATTCCACATTTTTTGCAGGAGGAGGCCGCCAGGCGCTCCGCCGTCGAGGAGGCAGCGGAGGCGGCGTCGGGTTCACAGGGGACGCGGCGGCGGCTCGCAGGAGGAGGAGGAGAAGTGAAATCGGCGGCAAAGGACACTCCGACATATGGCCAAGGGGGAAGGGGCAGGAATGCCGCCGCCGCCGCCGCCGCCGCCGCAGAGGGGAGGAAGGGGCCCTCCTCAGTCAGAGGAGGAGGAGGTAATGAAAGTGACTTTGGTCCGGGCGAATGGAGGGAGGGGGAACGGGGAGGGGGGACCGGACACGCTGGCCATCCATGCCAGCTAGCTCTGACTGGCCGAGTGTGGGACATTTGAGATGGGGGCAGAGGGAGGGAGGCCGCGTTTTCCCACGTTGCTGGAATTGAAAGGAATTTCGTAAAAAATACAAGGGGGAGGCAAAACGAAGAGTAGAAGACCTGGCGATACCAATAATTATACCGTATATCAGTTACTTTTTCACCTTCCTTTGTGTCATTTCGTGAGGGGGAAAATATGCGAGCCTGTTTCTTCCTCTTCCTCTTCTGCTTACAAGAGTATCGAGGCGAAGAGGAACAAGGGTCGAGAAAGGAGAGCCCCTATTTTTGCAAATTCCTCTCTTGGCAGATTCTTCCTGTTCCCCTCCCCCCTCCCATCCGCTTCACGCATATCCTTTCACAGGATTTACACACAAAAAAAGAGGAGGAGGAAGAAATCCGCCAAGAAAATGAAAGTTTCCCTCCGCCCCCTCACATGCTGTCGGGGGGAAAAAGAGGGAAGAGGAGGGAAATAGGAGGAGGAGGGCCGGCAGGAGGAATCCATCCAATACGTAAAACTTTCAGCCACTTTTCCCGTCCGCCTCCGCCTCCTCCTCCTCTTCCATTTTCATGCACGCATGCGATACGACGACGACGCGGGATTCCCCAACAAATAATTAAACGATATCACACACACAAGACTTTGACATTGTTTTCCGCCTGCGGATGTGAAAATTGTTTTCCTTCTATGTGCCTAGCAAGGTCGTCAATTTCCCGGCAACACTCTCTCACCATTTCCCATCTCTCGACAGGTTTCTTCTCCTCTTTCGGCGCCAATGAAGGGAGGAGGAAGGAGGGGGAGGAACAGGAACAGGGATCAAAGGAGAAATTCTCCCCGGAGCGAAATTCCTCCTCCGCCCACGACGACGAAGAAGAAGACGAGGAGGAGGAGGAGGATGCCGTTGCCTGCGAGGTGGGTGGCGGAGCGCGAAAACATGACACAATGTAGAAAAGAGGTGCCGTAATAAGCAAGGACTGGACTGGACTGGAGGCATCTGTGGGGGACAGCGGAGGGACAAGGAAGAGATCCTTGATTGGAAGGAGGCTTGGGGGGACAAGACATGTTACAGTGCTGTAGGGGGGAGGATGAGGGGACATCCGTGGAATAGGACGTGTCAGAGAAGAGGAGAGAGGGGATTAGCTGTCGAGATTAAGCAATACCGATGGAAAAAAAAAGAAAAGAGAGGAGCAAGCGTAAGACCGGAGGAAAATCCGTATATGTAAGAGAGGGGATTTTTTTTAATTTTTCGAGCTCTTCTCTTTAAAGCGAGATGATGACACAACTTTGTTGTTATCAGGATTCCACAGTCCACACCCCTTTTACGTACACACTTAGGTCGACGATGTTCCAATTTGCGGGAAACGGAGCGTGCGGCATTATGTTAAAGGGGCGTCGTAAAAAAGACTTGTCTCCGCTGCTCGCTTGCGACACTCGCTGCCGCGGGGTTAATCCGTGGTGGCATCTCCCAGCGGTCTAATTTTGTTTTCGCGGTCAGGTGCACTTGTGCACTTAATACCGTCGGCGGAGGAGGGCCACGGAGGGTAATTTTGCAAAATAAGACAGGCCTAGGGAGGGATGCTTCACGAAACATGCCCTCATGTTGCCCTGCTAAATCAATTAAGCTGCAACTATGAGCACTTTGCACTGCGCGGCATCTTACACAATCTGACACATCCCCTACAAAGATCGTAACGACGAGAGTATGTTTCCTTTGTCTCGTCTCTTAATTCCTCCTTTCCTCTCGGCTTAGTCTCCGTACGGAGAGTTGTGGGATAGTAATGCACTAATGGCCTTGCTGGAAGCAACCCAGGAAATGGAATAATAATGGTGCTCTGCTCTCTACGATGTACGGACACATTTCCCCATTCTCTCTGTTGCTCTTTATTGAATTTCCTCCTCTCTCTTCTTTTGCAGGCCCGCGCTCGGTTGGCCTCTCTCCAGGAGCCCTGCGCCCTGTGCTTCTGCATGGGGGAAAGGTGAGGGCATCGTATGACACAACAAGACACGATATAACATTATCGAATGTTTCTCCAAAAAATGTCTGGCCCGTATTATAGTAAGACATTTTTTCCTTCTTTTAATAACATATTTCTTTTTCCCAGGCTCTTTTGCCGTTGGCGCCAGCGTTGCTTGGCCCAGCTGCAGCAGCAAATCCAGCAGGAGGAAGTTGTTACGACAACCACGACGACCACGACCACGACGACCACGACTACGACGACTACGACGACCACGACTACAACGTCAACACCGTCGCAGGAGGAGCTGCAAAAGGCGAGGGAGAAGGAGAGAAAGAAGCAAGAGAACAGAATCGAATACATGCTGGACCGGTGGGACCTCTTCGACCCTTGAGAGGAATATCAAGACAGAGAATCGTATACATGTCGTCGAGAATGTCATACAGGATGTTAGCGCAGGAGTAGCGTTGTTACGTCAGAGTATAGTAATACCTTAATACAAACTATATTATTCTACCTACAATATACTCTTTCCCGAAGGATGCAGGGGAAATAAAAAGATGGAAGCACAAGAGTCGCATCGCTGTTATATTCTACTTCTTTTCTCTCGTGCCTCCGGGGGGGAATGGAAGAAGGGGTTGCACAGCAAAGATGCCGGAAGCAAGAATGGGTAGGAGTTGACACGGGGGGAGAAGAAGAAGAAAGGAAACTCTTGTGAACCAAGAAAAGCAGTAGAAAGGGAGAGAGAGTCTCGCGGGCATTGTCGTGAGGAAAAGGGAGGAGGAATCCCCACCTTTCATCCTCAGCCTCCCTCTCCCTCTCCCCCGGGATTCCTTTCTCATGTCAGCCCTTCCCCCTCCCCTCCTTCCGCGACTGTCAGAAGTTTGCAAGCGAGAGAGGAAGAAGAGTAAAGTCACGCAAGAGTCAACAACAGCTACTTATGGGGAGCAGAGCTTTATTTCCTGCTTCCTTTTCGCCCGCGCAAAGTAATGGTTGGGGTGGTTTCTGCTCCTCTTCTTCACTCCACCACCTCCACTGTCGGGTTGGACTCCAGCTGCAAAAGAAAGGGAATTAAGGAAATTACGAAGTCTCTTCCAACTTATTAGCAGGGATGCATTACAGTACAGGAGGTATATCCTGTATTGCAGTACAGTACGATCTAAAAGTGTCTTCTTCTTTGGTGTACGTACAAGTCTAAAGTCAATGTAGGTTGTCAATTAGCCTTGACATCTGTACCCCAAGGGGACTACTTGTACCAGGATGTGGTGGTGGCGGTAGGAGAATACGTACAGTAAAAAAAGAGAGCCACATACTTACCTAGAAAAAGATTTTTTGGGAATGATTTTTTCCGCCGATTTCTGGCGGCAGGATTTGTGGCTCAATCTCGCAAACATATTGGAAAGCTCCAGGGAAGGAGAGGGGGGGGATTTCTTTTTTCCTCCCCCTTGCCCTTCGCCTCCCTTCACTGGAATCTAATTTTTCAACCCGTAAATCCCGGCCCGAGGATTCGACTTCAAAATTGAAAACAGCGCAAAGGGCACAGTACGTATGTTTCCCCAACAACCAGAGAAGCTTATTTCAGAAATGGAACTGAGGGATCTACGCAAGAGATGAGGGCATATTGGATATTGGATGCAAAGGGAAATTTTTTTCAAGTTCTAAGGTTACCTGTATGGTGACGGCACTTGAGGCGGTGTATGAGCCGTCGGTGCCTACGAGGGTGACGGAGACCTCGTAGCATTGGTTGGGCTGCACCAGGAAGGAGGCGCCGTTGCCGCGGGAGCGAGGGACGATCTTCATCCCGTAGCCGCCCTCGCCATCCACCCCCGTGCAGTCGGAATAGACCACCCTGGAAATTCCCATAAAAGTAATAGGAATTTAGTTTTTTTAAAAAATTTTGTACCTGGCCTCCTGCACGCAGTCGAGGTTGTCCACCTTCCTGCCCCAGCCGACGCGGATCTTGTTCTTCTATTAGGTTCACAAAATTTATTTTCAATAGTATGCAAAAACATTTTTTTTGACTAATCATACCTTAGTCTGCCTAACAGAGGGGTCCCTGGTGAAGCTGGGCTTGCACCCGTCGTCGTCGTCTCCGCGGGCGCCCTTGGCGGCCATCACCACCAACACTAACACCGCCAAAAACAAAATGTAAGTCTTCATTGTTATTTTTTATTTGTTCTCGCCGGAGGACGAAATGAAACTGAGGGGCTTAAAGGGGGGACTGTGGGAAGAAGATATGCTACAAATACGACGGAGGGATGATTACGACGGGAAATGAGCTTGAACGAACCCTACAAGGAGGATGTCGGGGGGTCGGATACGTGACGAGACGGGAAAAAAAGGGCGGAAAACAACCTGATGTTGAGCCTATACACTTTGTTTACCACGCACCGAAATCGCCAGACCGTTCTTGATTTACAGACCAAACAAAGCTCGATACCTGCGGCGGCTTGTCGACACCACTGCTGTGGTGTGCTCTCGAGCGATGTTTGATCAAGTGATGGATATGATGGATGGCGCATTTGCCTACCGAAGAAAAAACAAACCA
>JAAUYJ010043245.1_pt1 | contig 14125 bp, 21 predicted proteins | sample 7278031 | NCBI WGS metagenome assembly JAAUYJ01 (sample SAMN14350222, study PRJNA611818) | marine sediment metagenome | isolation source: surface marine sediment (1.8m) | place: French Polynesia: Moorea | collected 2018-08 | reverse complement strand
GTACAAAGGACATTCCCCAGGAAGGGGGTAGTTTTTTTTTACCATCAGGGGGGAGAGAATCCCTCCCCCACCCTTCCCCAAGGCCCATGTACAGATGTTACCTAAGAAATGGTACCACCTCCAAAAGTAAACAATACAAAACTAGAGCAAAGACAACTTGTGTGTAAGCATTAGGGTAAATGTACTCAAAGTTTCTATTTGCTAGGAGAAACTTATATTGACACAACAATCTAAAAGGGATTGTAGTTGTTGATGTTGATGCTTTTTTCTTTTCTTGTTCATTCCCTGTTATGTCTTCTACTACCGTATTTTTCCTGATTAGCAAACATTTTTTCTATTTGGCCAGTATGGACCAAGCCCGTCTCAAATGGAGGCCGCAACATATCTCTAGGGAAGGATTTCCCAACAGTTATGCTACTCTGATCTAGAACCCTCTTTGTATCTGCCCTGATACAAAAAAATGCTCCTGTATCTGCAGGTACAAAAGTTTTTTTGTATCTGCAATGAGGTACAATGTCTGAAACTGAGATTCCAAAAACCCCTGCCGTATCTGCAATTTTGTATCTGCGGGGACAAACCATATAGACCTTATTTCTCCCCGCAGATACAGCCAGCCTTTTTAAAACTTTTTGCAATGGGCTGTATCTGCACTGAAAAAAGGGAGTTGTATCTGAGGCGAAGTACAATAGAAAGGTTTGAGCCATCGAGGGTAGAACCTCTGAAACTCTGTGTTTGCGGGGAACGATTTGAAGTGTTAAGTGTTTAAATATTTAAAATCGGGTTGGACATGTACAAGTTTTCCGAGCTCTTCCTGATGGGGGGAACGCTTTTTCTCTTCCTGTACGCCCTTACAAAGAAGAACATATTCCTCATGCGCATAAATGTCACTGTCCTAATGCTATACGTTGTCTTGGGAGTGTTGCTGGCCACGTCTTACGCCATGCCATACAATCCGGTGGCCATGACGCTTAACTGGTGCGCGCAGTACATCCAGGACCAGAAGCCGGTGGTGGTGGTCCCCGTGTTTCTGACCCTCTTCGTGTTGACCCACATCCGGCCTCCGAGGACCTGGCAGAGGAGCGGCTCCCCCTCCGCCCCGGCCGAGCGCAGCACCTTAGAGGCCAAGTACCTGCCCACGAGTCAGGTTCACGAGAGCGCCGTTCCCACGTCGGTGGCGGAGGCGTCCGCTCCGTCCAAGGGCCAGAACAAAGCCGCCGCTCCCCCGCCACAGGAAAAGAATAAAACGGCTACGGAGACTGTAGCAATTAAGACTAACACCGCCGCGGATCCCCCGGTCCTCTCCGTTTCTTCCAGCGACAATTTGAAGCCTCGCAGGATCCAGGTTAGAGTGCACTCGGTGCCCGGCGGGCCAGACGACAAAACGAAGTACGAGACCATAGTGATTCCGCCCAAGAATCCTCCCACCCTGGACGTAGTTGACGTGTACGACTTGACGACGGAGCCAAAAAAGTTATCCACCAAGAAACTTACAAGCACATCGCCCCAGAATCAAGAAGTACTGCCCAATACGGTCATTGACAAGTAACGTGCGATGATCATGTTTCCCCTGCGTTGTTCTCGTAACCGTTGATTACATGGAACCATTGGCATTCGAAAGTGTCAATTATTTTTTCTCCATTTCAGACTTTACCACTTCCTCCACCCACAAGCTGGCCACACATGTGCGGTTCAGGCATCGCGAGATATGCCCAGATTGCAAGTAGGTTATTTCCCATCACTCTTCAATGTCAATTGTCAAATCAACGTCGTTTCCAGATTTCCCAAAATAGTGAGCTGGCAGAAGTATAATCCCGACGATCGAATCCCTCATGAGTGCCCCGCGAAACTTGGCCCTGGAGAGATCGATCCCGCAATACTTCCACTTATTATTGAGAGAGGGAGCGGCGATTACAAAAACCGACTTTTGCGAAAGCTGACCACTGGCGACTGCGTCTGCATCGTGTGCGGGCTCGTCACCAAGATGAAGGAGACCATGAACAAGCACTGCATCATGATGCACAGCGACTGGAAGTGCGACCTTTGCGACTACAAGACAACCCTGAGGGCTGCTTTCCTCAAGCACAAGAAGTACAAGCACGATCTGAAGTGCGACGTCTGTGGTCTCGAGACGAGGAGCGAGGACCAGCTCAGGTAAGGGGCTTGTGCAGAAAAGGTGCAGTATTTCTTTAGATTCAAAAGGAAATCTTTGGTGGAAATGTGTAAGATGCACTATGAGATCTTATCTCTTTTTCGCCGTCATTGCGTGTTTTTACCTGCTCAAGTAATACTTCAAGTTGGCAAGGATGTTGCTGTTGTAATTGTTGGTGGGGAAATGTATTTTCTGAGTGTTTTAAAGACCGCGAAGCTCAGTCATAAAAATAACTTAGGTAATCAAAACTTAGGACAACTTTACTGAAATAACCCCTCTGAGTAACTGTGTCTCTGTTTTGAGAAAACCACCAAAAAGATTTAAATTGTAAATTTAAGGTCCAAGGAGTGCTCAGACAAAAAAATGTAAAATTGAAAATCTTGGGCACCCTTAAATTGTGTAGGGCGGATCAAGTCCAATTTGAATTTCAAGGTCATTTTGAAGGTCAAAAGGACCAAATAATGAAAATCGCTTTTAATTACACTAATTTTTGCAATTTTTGGAAAAAATCATTTTAGACTTTGTTAATCTTTGAAAATCTTCTTTAAATCCTCGCCGCGGGTCGTCAAACTTAGCCTGTTCTTGTTCATTATTGAGCCAAGCAATCCCAAGAAACTCGGAAATTATTTGCAGGCAACACTTTTGCGACCCGTCCGCCAAGCACGACGAGCACCAACTTCCCGCGCTGAACCACAGCGCCCAGGTCAAGTGCCCGCACTGCGATTTTGTCCCCACCAACCCGAGGAGCTTGCGCACCCATATTACCAACGTCCACAGCAAGGAGACCTTCAAGTGCGATATATGCGGCAAGGTGGTCACCACCAAGTTCGGCCTGAACGAGCACCGAAAGAGGGTCCACAGCGGCATAACCCCGTTCTCCTGCAGTGAGCCTGGCTGCAATTTCAGCTCCGCCTACATAGCCGGGCTTAGAAAACACATGGTGAGACATGCAGCTCTCTGCGCTGATATTTTTTTCTCGGCAAAAATATCGTACTTCTGCAGGCTGCCCACGCTCGAAGCAGCGACCGCAACGAGAGCTTCACCTGCCCAGAGGAGAGCTGCGGCTACGTGACGGGGACACGGGGAGACATGAAGCGACACCGGAGGGAGACGCACCCGGAGACGCTGACGGAGGAGCAGAGGGAGAGGCTGAAGGAGAAGCGGAGGGCGGCGAGGATGGTGGCCGAGCAGGAGAAGGCCGCAGTCGCGGAAAAAGTGTGAAAAACTGTGCGCGAAAACAGGACTGCACAAAGCTTAACAAAAGCTGTGATGTTTTTCAACCGCCAAAAACGACAAGGAATACAAAAGGGCAGGGTGGGGTTTTAAAAAATCTCGCCAAGGTGATTTAGTATAATTTCCCTTTTTATTTGTTCCAGGACTTTGGGATGGCTTCCCCCTGCGCGGTTGTTGAGGTGGAGGTCTTCGTGTGCGCCCAGGGCGGCTGCAGGTACAGGTCGAGGGATCTGGAGGAGGTCGTCAGACACGGCGCGAGAGAACACGCCAAAGCAAAAGGGGAGCCAGAGGAAAGAGCCAATGATGAAGAGCCCGCAAGAAAAAGACGGTTGAAAAGGAAAAGGCCATTTCCCGGGGAAGAAGAGGTTCTTGCAACTTTTGACCAACACCATGTTTCTTCGGGAGAAGTCTTGCAGAGGGCTGAGGCAGCGAAAAAGTCTTATAAGTGCGAGAAATGCCCGTTCGAGTGCCAATCTACCGTCGGCCTTGCCACCCACCAGCGGACCCATCTGGACAAGGAAAAAGTTTGCGGCATCGAAGGATGCCAGTTCAAGTAGGCTTTCAATGAAGCTTTCAATTTCCTACCCCGCAATAATCTGCATTGTTCGAACTTCTTCCAGGTCTTCCAACTCTTACACCCTACAGAGTCACGAGAAGTCCCACTTCTGCGGATCTAACTTCTCGCCCGACCTGGACGAGCGCTGCCGCTCCCTGGTGGCTGTCTGCGAGCCCCCTACCTCTCCCTCTTCCGGCGGTGGCTGCGTTCGTCGGCGACACCGTTGCCTTGAGTGCGGAGCCACCTTCAGCGGTCGCACCCAAGCCGAGGTTCACGCCAGCAGGAGGCATCTGCCGCCGGGCCTTGGCCACGTCAGGTGCCACCTGTGCGCTTTCAGGACGGGGCACACTGCCACTCTCAAGCAGCACGTCAGGGTACGCAAGCACAAGTCTATTTGAATATCTTGCTTGCTCATTTATCCATTGGTTTTTTGATGTGCAGGAGATACACTGCTGGAGCAAGAATGAAAGGTTCAACACCTGCGGCGAGTGCGGCTACGTAGCGAAAAATCCCCGAAACCTGAAGTATCACACGAGGAAAAACCACCAACTTGATGTATCCCATTTCAGGGAGCACCTGTGCGACAAGTGTGGTTACGCCTCCTCCACTGCACATTCTCTAGCTCACCACAAGAAAAGGAAGCACGGCAGCTTCCCTTGCAAGAAATGTCCCTTCGTGGCCGCTAGTCAGGGTGAACTCTCCATGCACGAGAGATGTGCTCACAAGGTCTCGTGTCCAGTCTGTAGACTTCCTCTGGCCAGGGGAGAAGATACCTTGGAGAACCACCAATGCCCAGGAGTGAGAGGACTGGGCGAAGGGCGCCAAGAAGTGCTGGAGCAGCTGCTGAAGGACACGCTGAAAACAAAGGACAGTGCCATGATCAACATCAGGCAAACCAAAGGGGGAAGCAAGGAGTACATTTGCGCTGAATGTGGCCGGAGCGGAGACCAGCTCCTAATGTTGCGTCGGCATGTGATAATGTGCCACTCTAGGTTTTCCTGCCCGTACTGCGACTTCAAGACGGTGAATAAGCCGGCCCTGGCGCAGCACGTGAAGAGGAGGCACGTGTATCCCTGCCTGGAGGCGGGGTGCTCTTTCATTGCGGAAAGCGAGGCTGAGCTCGGGGAACACGTTTGCAGCAGCGACCACCGCGAGTCCGCTTCGAGGCACAATCAATTGCGGACCAAGTCGGCCACCTGCCCGCACTGCAGCTTCATCATCAACAACGCCAACAGCCTTCAAACTCACATCCGGCTCAAGCACAAAGACATCGTTGCCATGTCGAAAAGCGACCAAACACTAACTTCAACATGACTTCTACCGCCATATGTGAACTGCCATGGCTCACATCCAAAAACCTTGATTGCAAAGGCGTAGCTTGATCAAAGTGATTCGTTACTATACACTGGTGCTGACGCAAACTGAAGTGAAAAGACCAGGAAATGTTAATCAAATTGTCTGTGATATTATGAAACTCAAAAAAACCATAAATTGTTGTTAGTATTTTTGTTACCAAATAATCATGAAGTAGTAATCATATTCTTATTTTCATCTACCTGTAATAGGTGATGATGAGGCATCGGAGAAACAGCGACTTCGGAGCCGTTCCAGGCAACTGTTGCAGATGCGGCTGCTCCCTCTGCGGCCCCGGAGACCTGCTCTCCAAGAAAGGCGGCGGCGGATCCCTGCTTGCCTCCGTCTCCCCGCTCTTCCGGCCGCGGTGCGTCCTCCATTGCCAGGTCCCCTCCTGCGACTTCTCCACCTCTGACGGCCTGGCGGACTTCGAGCGGCACCTCTACTCCGAGCACAGGGACTCCATCGTGCTGACGGAGGAGCCCGACGTCCTCCCCGCCGCCAGCGCTCTTCTTCCCCCGACGAGCAAGTCCGCCGTCATCGCAGACCTGCTCACCCCGTACGTAGACATTAAGGTAAAGGAGGAGCCGGGGAGCGGAGAGGGGGGAGCGACGGCAGGAGGCGGGAGAAAGAGGCGGCGACAGGCAACGAGGCGGCCGAGGAAGAGGAGGAGAGACGACGAGGACGACCTGGTGCAGGACGACGAGGAGGAGGACGAAGACTACAAGTGGGAGGACGACCTCTATGGCGCGTGGGAGGAGGGAGACGAGGACTATGGCTATGAGCAGGAGGTGGAAGAGGACGAGGGAGAAGAGGAGGACAAGGGCTACTTCGTCAAGGAGCCGGACGACGATTCGGACGAGGGCGGAACTGGCGGACGCTACCAGGTTAGCTACATTCAACCGAAAAAAAGGGTTTTTTTGATAATGTGTATTGCTCTCTTCCAGTGCAACGTATGCAACTACACTACGGACGATGCCATGCGCATGGATAAGCATGCCGCCGGCCATACTGGCCAAGACGTCACCTGCAAGTATCTGGATTGTGACTTTACCACTGACCACTGGACGAACCTCTCTTCTCACGAAGCTGCCACGCACTTGAGGTGGATCAGGAACGCCTTCCGGGACAACACGGCCCTTGTTGACTCTTTGGTAAGAATATCAAAATGTAGATGAAATTGTAGGGAATTTCTTTAGAATCGCCACCTGTTTAACTCTTTTTATATAAAGGTCTCCTTGGACGTTGGCAACGACGCCCGTAACAGCTGGAAGTGTCGATCGTGCGACCACAGCGAGTCCTCCAAGGAGAAGGCGACCCTCCATGCCAGCCGCGAGCACCCGGACCTGGTTGAGCTCAAGGAGGTCTGCTGCACGGACTGCGACTTCATCTCAAAGCACCACAAAGAGATGAGAGATCACTTCAAGGTAATTATTCCCTTGTTCTTTCCCTGCACAGTAGAGGCAAGCTGACGCTGTTTCCCTCCCCAATTTTGCAGAAATTGCACCTGGCCTACGACGAGCAGTACTCATTGCCCTCTGGCTCCGGGGGGAGGCCCCGCAAGGGGAAGCCGAGCGGCGCGGTGGGCGGAGGCATCAAGACCGAATCGAGGGAGGAGGAGAGCACCTGCGTCTGCTTCACCTGCGGATACAAGGCGGCTTGCAAGCGGTCTCTCAGGCTGCATGAGCGGAGGGAGCACGGCATCGGAGGAGGAGGCGGGGACAGGAGGCAGCGAGAAGACGCAAAGTAAAATGATTGTACGAGGAGGAAATATTGCCTCTTTTTTTAACTTCGACATTTTTGTATTTTTCAGACCCCTGCCCAAGGCCCACCTGTGCGACCAGTGCGGCTACTCTTGCCGCACCCCGCAGGAGCTCGGGAAGCACCGGGAGAACAAGCATGGGTTCTTCTCCTGCCACATGTGCTCGTACTCGACCAACAAGAAGGTGGAGCTCACCCGACACCTGAGGTGCGCGCACAAGACCATCTGCCCTGAGTGCGAGCTGCCGCTGTCCCGCGGTGAGACCCTGGAGACGCACCAGTGCCCAGCCGCCATGGGGCCTGCAGAGGGGAGGCCAGAGCTGCTAGTGCAGCTGCTAGCAGGCACCACCAAGACAAAGGCCAATGCCAAGATCAACCGGCTGGCGGGGGAGAACGGCGATGGCTTCATCTGCGTAGAGTGCGGCCACTCCGGGGACCAGCTGCTCATGCTGCAGCGGCACGTCAACATGAGACACTCCAGCTTCTTCTGCAATCACTGCGACTTTAGAACGGTCAACCACCCGACGCTCATGAAGGTACGATGTCTTTTTTCGTAGTCATGGTCAAAAGGATTATTCTTTCAATCCATTTTCAGCATCTGAAGAAGAACCACCTGTTCCCTTGCAACCAGCCCGGCTGCTCTTTCGCCGGTGACACCCGCGAGGAGCTGCTGAGCCACGATTGCGGCGAGGTCAACGAGGCTTCCAAGAAAGAGCGCCGCCACCAGATGAAGATCAAGGCCGCCACCTGCCCGCACTGCGGCTACATCGTCAATAACGCCAACAGCCTGCGCACGCACATCCGCCGTAAGCACCAGAATAGCGGTCGGCCCTACCACGACAACAAGGAGACGTGCACCACGTGCGGAAAGTCCTTCCAGAACAAGAACCACCTGCGCGCGCACGTTCGCGCCGTCCACGAGGGGATGAGGGACTACAAGTGCCACGAGTGCGACTACACCACCGGCTGGAGGGTCTCGCTCAGGAAGCACCTGGAGAAGGCACACGGCGTCTTCGGGCTCTTCCGCTGCCGCCAGTGCCCCTTCGAGACCAGCGCCCTCACAAAGCTGGTCAAGCACCAGGAGACAGACCACGGCGAGGGCCAGGGAGAGGAAGCACCGGATCATGAGCCGGCGCCGGCGCTGCAGGTTCCTCCATCCCAGGTGCCGCTGTCGCTGGCGGGGCCGCCAAAGGTGGATCCGGGGGCGTTGAAGGGGATCACTCCAGAATATGAAGCCAAGAACTAAGGGGGGAAATAATGAATTCCCAAACTAGTGACATGCAGATATCACAGTGGTGCAGTGTACACTCAGCTTGCGTTGAGGACTCAGGACATGGTATTCATTCGTTTAGTTTTGGATTCAGGTACCTTATAGTAGTAGTGCTAAAATTTTATTTATTCAGGAACGCACGAGGGGCTTAGTCGTGGTGTATTAAATATGAACTATGTTACTCAGAATGCCAACTCCTCTATGCCTCACAAAGTTCGTGTTCCAGTATTATGAGTAAGCGTCAGAAAAATGTGTAAAAAACGTCTCCAGGTATTTGTGCAACTAATCGAACCTTATTGGTATATTTAAATAAATTGTTATGTTTCAGTACCGGAATCTTAGCTTTCGTAGAAAAAGAAGTATTGTAACGTCATATTATCGTTTTTCCTTCTTATCAGGAATCTCCCAGACATGAGGCGGCGGCGATTCAGCGAGGCGGCAGCGGCCTCCACCGCTTGCTGCGGCTGCGACTGCTCGCTCTGCGGAGGAGGCGATGTCGGGAGGTCGGAACTGGTCCTCCGCCTGGCCCCTCCCCTGCGGCCACAGTGCATCCTCCGCTGCCGCGCCGCCCCCTCCTGCGCCTTCTCCACCTCCGGCGGGGCGGCAGAGTACGAACGACACTTGTGGAGCCAGCACAAAGAGGTGTTCATGGCGACAGGCGTCCACACCTCCTCTGTCCTTAGTCCCGACGTCTTCAGTCCGGACGTCAACATCAAGGTGAAGGAAGAGGAGCCAGAGGGAGAGAGCGGGAAGAAAGCGTTGACGACCGCCGCCGACAGAAAGAGGGGCAGTAAACGCAAGAGGGAGGAGGATCTAGTGCCCGACGACGAAGAGGATGAAGACTACAAGTGGGAGGACTACTATACTCCAGATGCACAGGAGGAGGAGGAAGAAGAAGCTTTTTACGAAGAACTCGATGGGTCAGATGAAGTCTTTCAGGTCAGTTTCAAATGTTCTTACGAATAATTTCACTGTGCTTATGGACGCTGACAAATTTCTACCTATTTTAGTGCCATGAGTGCCTGTTCACCGCAGACAGTGCTGACAAGATCGCAAGACATTCCGAAGATCACTCTGGAGCTTTGATGACCTGTGGATACCAAGATTGCAACTACAGCACTGACCACTTTGGAAACCTATCATCTCATGAGACAACTCATCTCAGGTGGATAAACAAAGCTTTCAAGGACAACATTGCGCTTGCGGAATCCCTGGTATGTTGTGAATGCGCGCAGGAAAAGATAATCTTATCTTTTATTTTGTATCTCACAGGTTACCTGTGTCAGGGGTGGAGGAGGCTTTGGGGGCTGGACGTGCCGTGCTTGCGGCCATCACGAGTCTTCCAAAACCGGCGCCACCTTGCACGCAAGCACCGCTCACCACCCGGACTTGATATGGCTACAAGACGTTTCGTGCAGAGACTGCAGCTTTTCCTGCAGGCACTCCAAAGAGATGAGGGACCACGTCAAGGTAGAAAAATTTGAAGTAGCCCAAATGGAGCTTTTGCTTATTCTGCTTTTCCTGCCCCACCAGAAGGCCCACCTTTGCTCCAGCGACCGTTCCCCCAGTCATCGCCTCAACAGAGGGAGGCCGCGCAGGAAAGACGAGGACGGTGTAAAAGTAGGACCTGGGAGAAAACATGTGAAAAAGGAGGAACACCTGGATGAGGGCGAGGAAGGTGAGGGTGGGGAAAAAGACGACATCCTGTGTGACTTGTGCGGGTTCGCCACGAACACCAGCCTCAAGCTGCAGAGACACATGGTGGCCAAGCACGGGGACTACCAGGTAGGTTGTCATTTGGCGGTGTCTTTAGATCGCTTCCTCGATTTTTCTTTTCCTCCAGTGCGACGAGTGCCCGTTCAGCACCCCTCTTCACCGAAAGCTGGTCCAGCACCGCAAAAACGTCCACCGGGAGGTTTGCCGTGATTGCGGGCTGCCGGTGGCGGACGGGGAGTCGCTGCTTGAGGGGAACCACGCCTGCCCGGCCAGGCTGGGGGAGGGCAGGCCGGGGGAGGACGCGGTGAGATGAGTTTTGTCTGTTTATTTTGCGCCAGTTTTCACACTGTTTTCGCATTTGTAGCTGGATGGCGTCGTGAGGCTGCGCAACACAGGTCAGCACATTGGTGCCCTGAGGGACGGCGCGGGGTACGCCTGCCTGGAGTGCGGGGCAGCCTACAAGAAGATGTTGACGGCCAGACGGCACGTAGTGCTCATGCACGGAAGGCATGTGGTAAGAAATATTTGTACCTCATTTTGTCCTAAATTTTGAGCTACTTGTCAGTTGTATTTTTTGCAGTATATACGGCTTGTTCTTGAACTCTTGTTTTTATTACTCTTTTGTTCCTTTTAGCAATTTTTGCGCTGACTATACGTACATGTACTGTAGATGACGATTTTTTTCTCCAGTGACCGGACTGCAAATTCGTTGGTGATTCCCGCCTGAGCCTGGTGCACCATCTGTCCAAACACCACCCCCTGACGTGCCCCCGATGCTGCGCACAGTGTGAGAGCCGCCAGGAGCTCCGCGACCACCCGTGCCGCGACGCCCCCGACCCGAAGGCGGACCCGGAGGGGCTCAACCCAGCCAAGTCCCGGCGAAACCGCCTCCGCCTCACCGCCTGCGACATCCCCGGCTGCTCCGACGTCTTCGCCGACCGCCGGGCATTGCGCCGACACCGCAAGGAGGCACACGGCAGTGAGGCGCTGGTGGCCTGCCACGCCTGCGCAAAGTACTTCGCCAACAACTCCAAGCTGAAGCTGCACGTCAAGACCCAGCACGAGGGCATCCGAGACCTGGTCTGCCCCTTCTGCGCCTACGCCACGGGAGACTCGGGCAACTTTGTCAAGCATGTCCGCAAGAGCCACCCGGGGAGGCGGCCCGACTGCCCTCACGAGGGTTGTTCCTTCTCCGCGCCCAACATGTCTGCGCTTAGCCGCCATGTGGTGGCGCAGCACCAGGCCAAGGGGAGGGGAGGGCCGCCAAAGAGGCACGCCGCGCAGTTGGCCGCGGCCGGAGAGGAGGCCGTGGCGGAGGAGACAGTGGCTTCACTCTATGAGTTCGCCAGGAACACTGCGGCCAAGTTTCAACGACAGTGATGCTTTGCAACCAAAAAGTCAGAATGCAAAACCAGTTCAGCTCCTCAAAACAGTGTTCTTTCAATGCCAAAATAATAATACCGAACTGTTGCCGTTGCCTTTTAACGAAAACATTAAACGCACAAGCCAATAACATCGTTATACCTAAAATTATAACTAGTCGGTTTGTATTTTTTTTCCACAGGCTTTGCCGCCGCCATGCCTCCAATGTCGGACTCGACCTCCCAGAGCTGCTGCCAGTGCGACTGTGCCAGCTGCGGCATCGGCAACGACGGTGATCAACCTCTCGCTCGGAGCACCGCAAACGTGAGGACGGTCTACGTCTGCTCCTTCCACGCCTGCTCCTTCCAGTCGGAACTTCTGGCTGAGGTCACCAGTCACAAAAGGAGAGCTAGCCACGGGTGCTTCGAGGGGGAACGCTGCGGAGTCTTCCCCTTGAAGAGATCCCTCCAAGAAGCTCCTCCCGCCCACAGTCCGGCTAAACGGCGCAAGAACGAAGAGGAGGCAGAGGAGGAGGACTGGCCTGGAATCCAGGCTGTGTACAAGGCCGTCTACGGCATCAAGGAGTGTAGCGTAGCTTTGGAAAGGATATGTCTCCCAGAAAAGGTCTTGTCAGAAACCCATCTAAAGAAGGACGAAAGCGAAGGCTCCTTCTGTGATCCAGTTGACCTTAAGGGGGAAGTGGACCTAGAGGGGAAATTGCCAATTACGAAGGAGGATTCAGAACATATCGAGACAGGGCCAGGAAGTAAGAGGGCATCATCCTTTCCCTACTCTTTTGCGTCTGCTTTTGACCTCGAAGAGCCCTTTGACAATGGCGAACAGGAGCACTGTCTAGGCGACGACCAAGACGTAGAATGGCTTGTGAACGAAGCTGTCGAGAATAGCAGTTCTGATGCTGGAGTCAAGTCCGAGGAAGAAGAACTTCAAGAGCCAAAGAAAACCAAAGGTGGGAAGAGAAGGCGCGTCAGGAAAAGCAGGAGGAAGGTGAGACAAGAGGGGTGGGAGGGCGCCGTCGGCAAGTACTCCTGTCCCTTCCTCGGGTGCGGCGTCAGGACCAAAACACCAAAGGACATGCAGGAACACAACCTCCTTAGGCACTTCTCGCATTCGGTCTACGATTACGGAAAGGTAGTATGCTGAATGCTTCGCAAGATGAATCTCCACATTTCTCACACCAATTAATTTAAGAACGCAGCATACGACACCTACCTTGAAAAGGTGGAGGGCGCCCGCTCGTACGCCTGCAAGATCTGCCGCAAGATCTGCGCAATCAAGATCCAAGGCCAGATGCACCTGGCCAAGTTGCACTTCAGCCAGGTGAAGGACGCGCCCGTCGTCAGGTGCCTGTACTGCACCTTCGAGGCTCCTCACACCAAAATACTGAAGAAGCACGTCAAGGTCTAAAAATTTTACATGGCAATTGGAGTCGAGTATTAATTTAGTCTTATTTTACGGAACAGGCCGAGCATTTTTACATCAGGAGCCACGAGGCTGTGGGACTGTCCTTCAGCGAGGTCCCAGCGGCGCCAGGAGGGGACCACAAGTGCAGGACGTGCGGCTTCTCCGCCATCAACGCCAAGGCGCTCTCCCTGCATGAGGTCGGAAGACACCAAGAGGAGAAGGGAGGAGAAGAAAATGAGAAAGAGGCGAAGGAAGGCAGCACTGTGAAGCCACAAAAGCCTTCTACGCAAAAAAGCCCCGCCGATATGAAGACATGCCCGTTCATCGGCTGCGATTTCAAGGGGATGCGCCTTTTCAATCATCAGGTGAAAGCAACTTTGAGCTCTGATGGAATCTCTTGGAATGTGGTGACTTTGGCTTATTTCACTTGCAGAACGATGTCCACTTTGGCCACCCCGTCTATGGGAGCGAAACTGATGCGCACCTCCACCAACACCTGGAGGTCGTGTCCAGGGACGGGGGGAGGCATCGGAGGCACAAGTGCAAGCTGTGCCTGAGGGAGTTTGAGACTGCCCTCCACGGGGAGCTGCACATCGTCGGGGCCCACCCCGTCAACGCCAGGGAGAGCTCGCCGTCGCTGATCAAGTGCCTCTACTGCAACTTTACCACCAGCCACACGCGTTACCTCAAGAAGCACGTCATGGTAAAAAGTGCCAAGCGAATGCATATTCTTCTTGACGCCACTAGTTGAATTCATTGCAGAAGCATCACCTGGAGCGCTTCGACCACAAATTTGATCCAAAAAGCATATTGAAGTGCGATGAGGAAGGCGTCAGAGAGCAGTCGGCGATCTCCGACAAAGAGAAGTCGGAGCCTTCCAACGTTATGAAGTGCAGATTCCTCGGCTGTAACTTTGAGGCCGTGCATGGCGGCAACAAAGTCCTTGCAGATCATCAAGCTGAGATTCACTTCTCGCACAAGGTCTACGATTCGACAAAGGAAGACAACGCGACGAACTACGTCGCCAGTCAGCAAAAGGACGGCGCGCTCTGGCATCGGTGCAACTTTTGCAGCAAGGAGTTCATGTCGAGGAGATCCTGCAGAGAGCACATCGCCACGAAACATTTAGGGGGACAGCTGAGGTGCCTTTACTGTCCTGCCCAAAGTGGCTACACAGCTCAACTGAAGAGGCATGTTATGGTAAGAGAAGGTTTCAGGTTCGGTATATGCACTCACTTTTTTCACTCCTCATTCTTCTGTTCTCCAGCTCTTTCACCCCTACGTCTTCAGCCACGAGTCTGTG
>JAAUYJ010189909.1_pt1 | contig 14142 bp, 11 predicted proteins | sample 7278031 | NCBI WGS metagenome assembly JAAUYJ01 (sample SAMN14350222, study PRJNA611818) | marine sediment metagenome | isolation source: surface marine sediment (1.8m) | place: French Polynesia: Moorea | collected 2018-08 | reverse complement strand
GATTCTTAGTAGTTTTCTGGGGAAGTAGTGCAATAATTCCTGCTGCAAATAAGGGTAGCCAAATCAGAATACTAAGCATTTTTATTGAATTATTTACCTCTAAGGTGAATTTTAATAATACCAATTCTCACTTCAATATGAGAGAGATAGATACAATATAGTGTCATTTTAATGAGGTACAGTTAATACCTTTGTTTTTGCGCTCTTGCTAATTGCTAATTGCTAATTACTAGTTTCTAATTTTTATATGGTACTAGTAATTAAGTACCTCCACCTATTAATTAGTAGGATGGGTAGAGTGATAACGAAACCCATCTATTGATTGCTCTTGTTGGGTTTCATCCTTCTTATACCCGAAAGGTGCTTCGGTGGGGAAAGCCAAGGGACTGCGTCGCGCACCGCGACTTTAAAAGTCCCGTCCAAGACCTCACTAAGAGCGCAACCCAACCTACAAGACTATTACTTATCATAATTTCTAATTTCTAATTTTTATATGTGACTAGTAATTAGTACCTAGTAATAGTTGATTTATTCAGTTTTTTGTAAGGACTGCAAGATGTGAGTAAAAGCTTAGATAAAGTTCCAGCTAATATTATTTATAAAGATAAGCTAAACATCAAAACAATAAAAACAACTCCCAAAACAATCGAAAGTATATAAAATTGTGACTGACCAGAAGTACTGTATTTTAAAGCTTGTCCCCCAAATAAAGTGCCAACACCCACAAAATTTACTATTCCATCTACAATATTGCGATCGCACCAGTTAATAATTTTAGAGGTAAAATTAACTAGTCCGACGAATGTTCCGCGATAAATATCGAGAATGTATAAGTCATTAGCTAATAATTGCTGCAAAGAATTAGGAACAAACTCTACAGGCTTTTTCTTCCGTTGGGGAATATATAAGATAGCTGATAAGCCTAGACCTAAACTACTAGAAGTAATTAAAAACCAGGCTAATTTTTGATCTAAGTTTTCCCAGCTAGGTAATAAATTAAACTGCTGCAAAATAAAATAAAGATGCAGACTCACTCCTGTAAGAATCATCATTGGTAAAATCATCGCCCACAAAACTTCTGACGATCTAACTGTCATTTCCTTGGGCTTACCAGCAAAGATTAAACTGAAAGTACGCATCATACTAAAAGCAGTTAAAAAATCAACAATTAATAGTACTCCTACCAGTATAGGTTGCACTTCCCAGAGATAATCAGCTAACTCTAATAATGCCCAAAAACCGCCCAACGGAGGAATAGCAATTAACCCTGCTGCACCTACTAAAAAAGCGATTCCAGGGAAAGGACGACGTGACCACAAACCCCCTAACTGAGTTAAATCTTGAGTAATATTGCTAATAATAATTGTTCCGCTACTCATATATAATAGAGTCATGGCGATCGCATGGGTTAAAATCAACAGTAAAGCGGAATGATTCGCCCCTACAGCCACCGCTATAAACACAAAACCCATATAAGCACTGACAGAATAGGAAAGAGCGCGTTTAATATCAATTTGGGCGATCGCAATTAAAGATGCACCAATAGCAGTCGAAGCACCCACAATTATCATTACCAGATTAGAAATAGGTGATTGTTCTAATACTGGTTGTAACTGAATTAATACATAAGCCCCTGAAGCTACTACAATAGAATTCCTCAGCATCGAAGCAGGAATTGGTCCTTCCATAGCTTCATCGAGCCATAATTGTAAGGGAAACTGAGCGCACTTGGCTAAAGGACCAGCAATCAAAACTAAACCCAGTAAATTGGCAGTAATTGGCTTCAAATCCGCTACCCTTGCCCACTGAGCCAAATCATCGTAATTCCAAACACCAGTAAAAGACCACAAAGCGATAATGCCAATAAGTAGTAGAATATCTCCTACTCGTTTTGTCCAAAAAGCATCCCTCGCCCCTGTCACTACTAAGGGTTGAGCAAACCAAAAACCGACTATAAGATAAGTAGCCAGAGTCAGAATTTCTAAATAGACGTAACTGAAGAAAAGAGAGTTACAAAGAGCTAAACCAGACAAACCAGCTTCAAAAAAGCTCATTAAAGCAAAAAATCTTGCCCAACCCCAGTCCATTTCCATATAACCGACGGCGTATAACTGTGCTAGGACATTTAACCCTGTAATTAAGACCAGCGCACCGACAGAAATTGCGGAAATCTTGATATCAAAAGATACATAAAGTCCTGAAGCATATAACCAAGGGAATCTAAATTCTTGTGCTGGTTGTTGCCAAATTTCTTGCAAAGCCAGGACACTATGTAGAAACGCCAAGCAAGTCATCATAATATTGATATACCCTGCTGGTCGCGATCCTGTCTTCCTAATTATTCCTGGCGACCATAATAAGGCGATAGTCGCACCGATTAGAGCATAGCAAGGCACTAACCAGATATTTTGACTGAATACCTGACTCATTTCCTAAATTTATCTTCTAAAAACTAGTATTTGGATATTTTTGAGATAAATCTAGTATAGGTTATTTTGTTACTTTTTTTAAATTCTATTGTTTTATGTCTATGATTACCATAAGTTAACGTGATACTATTTGTGGGATTGGGAATTGGGGCGGGAAGGAGACTTCATTACAAAGTCGATACGGACATCGCTTCGCACCCTTCACCGAACACGGTGAGCCGTCGCACGGCTCACCCGTGTCCTCCTCTTTTGGCTTCAATACCTAGATATATTAAGTCTCCTCCCGGGGGGAATTGGGGGATTGGGGAGACTGGGAGTTGATTGTTACTTATTACTTATTACTTCCTCATCCTTCATCCCTCATCCCTCATACTTCATCCTTCCTTCCTAATTTGTTTAAGATATTCAAACACCGACTTATCGCCAATATCAGGGTCGAGAGCCTGTACCATTTTTCGTCCAGCAAAAATAGTAAACCCAATTGTCCACACTGCGAGTAATACTTGTTCGGTATTAAGAGGTAACAATCCGGTAAGATGTCCTAAAAGTAGAATGGGGACAATAGGAGTCAATACTTTAGTTTCGAGACGGTTAAAACAAAAAGCTTCTTTAAAATAGATTCCTGTGAGTGCTGCGAAGGTAAACCCGATACCAAATAAGGTTACAGGATGATTATAAACATAGAGGGCTAGAGGTTCATCTGCTTGTAAGGCGATCGCGATCGCTGATACACTACCAATTACCCAGAAAGCTTGTAATAAACGGTGCAGCGCAACCATATATATATGAATTGTCAGCAAGCTAACCCCTAAACCTAGGGAAAACAGGGCAAATAAAGGAGTGATCCAAGGTAAAGCGGGTTCTCCTTGACCAAACAAAAGATTACTTGCTAAAGCAAAACTTACCGCAGCTACTACTAAGCCACTACGATAGATAATTACTCCCAGGCGATCGCTTTTCTCAATGGTAAACTCGCCAAATTCCCCTTTATAGGTTGTAGGTTCTCTATCTAATAAACTAATCATTACATTGAGCATTTATCATTGAACATTTAACATTTAACATTTAACACATTGAACATTTAAGATTTAACATTTATCATTTAACATTTAATAGACTAATGTTATCTAATTAAGTATAAGTACCGTTTCAAGAAGGTAGATGAATGTATTGCCATGTTTTACTATTGTGAATCACCTGAGTTAGATGAAAATCTTAACCCGTCAGGAAATAGTCGGTTTTAACCGACTAAAAACCAGAGATTGATAAATGATTGATGTTAACTGATGGTTGCTAACCAGTTACGAATTTCACTAACCAACCACAGTAACTCTTCTTCCTTTAATCCCTTACCAAACACAAATCTTTCATAAGACTGCCACTTAGATATTGACTTAGTATTAATAATAATGGCATCAGTTTTCAATTGTTCTGTTCCTTGAGAACTACTAACATAGTTGATGGAAATGTCTTGAATTGTTTTGGTTAGTCCTTGTTGTTGTTGTTTAAATCCCAAGAGATTAGTTGTTATTTGAAATTTATGATGACACAGACTTACTCTTGTCTCCATAAAATTTGATTTTGAATGATAAAAATGTATGCCTAAAATAATAATAAATATCACAGGATAAGAGAAAAATAACAAAGGAGTAAGTACTAGAAGAACTCCCAAAGTTATGGGATGAGATATACCATTAAATATCTCATAAGCCTTATTATTTTTGGGGGGTATGGTGATTTCTATGAGATTGGGATAGCGTTCTATTTTAATTCTACTGCTAAAAGGCTTTCTAAAAATAAGATGATTAGAAATCATCTTATTTCTTGAGACAGAAGAAGCCCAAGTACTTTCAAAATTTTGATGATTAGTTGTTAAATAGTCTAAAGCCTGTTGTGCTGTTTCAAATCTTTTTTCTACAGCAGGATAAAGAATTTTCTCTAGCCATTTAGTAAACTGAGAACTAACGGTAATGCGATCGCAAAATTGCAGTTTTAAATCAGCAGTGGGTAATTCTCCAGGGGGAGTCCGAGTCAATAAGTGGATTAAAGTTGCACCCAAAGCATATAAATCAGAAGCAGGAACAGCTTTTCCGCCAAATTGTTCCATTGGTGCATAACCATAAGTACCCACCACAGTAAAGGTAGCACCTTCTGTTGCAGCGCGGTCTTGTACTGCTCCAAAATCCACTAAATAGATACGATTATCCTCTCCTAAAATTAAATTGCTCGGCTTAATATCTCGGTGTAATAAAGGAGGATTAAAACCATGAAGATAAATTAAAATTTGTAAAATTTCTTGAGCAATCTTTTTTACTGTTGCCTCACTAAATCTTTTTCCTTTATCCAATAACTGTTTAAGAGAATGACCAGGGATATATTCTTGTACTAAACCAAACCACAGAGTGCGATCATCAATAGAGAAATAATCCTGATACTTGGGAATGCGGGAATGATCTAATTGTTGCAATGTTTGGGCTTCTCTCTCAAATAGTTTTAAATCTTCCCATTGCACATCTCCCCCAAAAGCAAGTAACTTAACCACGACCTGTTGTTGATTATCAGTGCTTAAATCTTTTGCTAACCAGGTTTGTCTGCCAGCATTTCTACCTAATTTCTTTTGCAATTGGTAGCGTTCATTAATAACCTGTTCCGCCTCTAACATTGTTACCTATTAATCAGCCACTTTTTCCTAATGTAGCGTTTTCTTCAAGGATTATGTCTTGTTAAATTACTCAGAAGTGTTACTTGCTCTGCTACCTCTATCCTTCTTAACCTAAGAAGCTCACACCTAAGACCTAACACTTAAAAAAAAATACCCCCAGTTCTTAAAACCAAGGGGTAAAATCAATACCTGTTATATAGCTCTATCTCTGTAAATATTATGTCCTGTTGCAAAAAGGAACAGTATGATTCAAATCACAATGGGAAGATGATCTTGCTTACAACCCAAACTAGGTTAATTTTGTTAAAGAGATTTTACAAAAGTGTTAAGCATCATCGGAAGCCATAATCTGGGGTACACGGAAATATTGTCCTTCTTGTTCTGGTGCAGAGGCTAAAAGGGCATCTTTACTATGGAATGGGTCTAATTCATCAGGGCGAGTAATGTTACTTACTTCAATGGCTCTGGTAGTAGGAGGGACATTCTCAGTATCCAATTCACTCAACTGCTCGAAGTAATCTAAGATGCTATTGAGTTGAGTAGTAAACTGTTCCTCTTCTTCAGAAGTAATATTTAATCGCGCCAGATGAGCAACTTTTTTAACTTGTTCGCGGTCAATCATAATTCTTGTTGGCTGATAAATAGAGTAGTTATGTTTTAGAAGAAAACATCCATTTCAGAACGCCCTGTTATCTTAAGCCAGTTTTGGGCTTCCATGTAATTATTGGGTGCAATACGAATAGCTTGTTTCCAGTATTCAGCAGCTTTGTCATAGAAGGCTTCTGCTGCTTCTTCTTTTCCTGCTTCTTTGGCTTTTTCCCCTTCATAATGATAGAGTACCGCAATATTATTCAAAGCTTGGGGCATTCGGGGATTAAGATCAATTGATTCTTCATACAGTTCTAGAGCTTTTTCTACATCTCCATTACTGGCATAGATTAGACCCATATTATACAGAATATAACTGCGATCGTTGGGGTCTTCTTCTAGTTTTAAAGCTTCTTCATAGTTTTCCAGTGCTTCTGCATATTCTCCGTCACCTTGGGCGGACATTCCATCACGATAGTAAGCAAAGGCTTCTTTGGCTTTCTTGTTAGTGGGCAGAGCTTTTAAGATAATATCTGCCATGACAGTGAAAGTTTTATCAATAAAGTTATCGTTGCGCTGAGTACGAGGCATAGTGTTTTAGTAGAAGATTATTGTCTATGGGTTGATTTTACCGTAACCTTGCCTAAAGCACCGTCCTTGCGACTGGTGGTCTAATATGAAGTCCACTCTTGATAGTTACATTTTAGGTTAGAAACAAGGTCAGGGGTCAGGGGTCAGGGGTCAGAAAGTTAAACATTAGTTGCACTCATAAGTTTTTTTCTAACTAATTAAACGGACTTGATATAAAGAGTACAGTAAAGAACAATGGAAGAAAGATGACTGGTATCAATCTTAATAAGTACATTGAATTGCTCCAAAAATTTCCTCCTCGTCCTATTACTAATGACGAACAGTTGGAAGCTACCCAAACCCAGATAGACCAATTACTCGATCAAGGCAAATTGACCCCAGAAGAGTCAGAATATCTTGATGTCTTGGGTGCATTGGTTTATGAGTATGAACAAACTCAAGAAACTATACCTGATATCTCTGGTGTAGAGTTGTTGAAAGTGTTAATGGAAGAAAGAGAAATACTCCAGAAAGACCTTGTTCCTATTTTTAAAACTGAATCTATTGTCTCTGATGTTTTGAACGGGAAACGAAAGCTAACAGTGCGCCATATTCAAGAATTAGCTGAATTTTTCAATCTTTCTCCTGCTGTGTTTTTCCCTAGCCAACAAAATCCAAAAGTTATTGCTTGATTTTTTAATTTTTGGCGTTGCTGAATGGGTAATGATTTTAATTTAATTATTGGTCAACAATAATGAATTGCTAAGGATTTGGCAATGCCAAACTGCTACTTTTTATTACAATATGAAAAAAGGAGGACAATAAGATGACTGGCGATCGCAATATTAGTATGGGTAGTGGTAACTATAACGAGGGTATTGAAGGGGATGATATTAAACAAAAAGGTTCTTTTGTAGTTGGTGTTCATAAAGGAATAATTAACACTGAGAAATTAGCATCAACTATCACCGAAACACATATTCACGAATCACCCTCAGAAAAACCTTTTAAACCCATAAAATATATACCGAAATTTGGTAGTGAGAACTTTGTCGGACGACAAGATGAACTAGTCAAAGTTCACGAGAATTTGTACGAGGGACAAAACAACAGAGTCGCCATTTCTGCGGTGTCGGGAATGGGTGGTGTGGGTAAAACTGAGTTAGCGATACAGTACGCAAACAAATACGACAATGATTATTCTGGGGGTATTTGCTGGTTAAATGCTAGAGGTGGAAATTTAGCTATAGAGATAATTCAATTTATCCAGAGAATGGAGTTAAAAGTTCCGCAAAAGGATGCTCAAGAAAATGCGCTGACTTTGGAGCAACAAGTAGCTTGGTGTTGGCAAAATTGGCGACCACCAGAAGGGCTAGTATTGGTAGTCTTAGATGATGTTACCGAATACAAAGATGTAAAAAAACTATTACCAAGGACTAATAATCAACGTTTTAAGTTATTAATTACAACTCGTCAGCGAAGGTTAGATTCTAATTTTGTTGATATACCCCTAGATGTACTCTCAGAAGAGGAATCTTTGTCACTGTTGAGAGGAATTTTAGCTGAGGAAGCTGGACGGATAGATAGGAAACTTGAAACAGCTAAAGATTTATGTCAATGGCTGGGTTATTTACCTCTTGGTTTAGAATTAGTGGGACGATATTTGGTAGAAGACCCAGATTTATCAATCGCTGAGATGTTGGAAGAATTGAATCAAGAGCGATTGGAAAACGAGGCTATCAATCCCGAGTCAGAGGAATTAGAAGCAACAGAAATGACAGCTAGGTTAGGGGTTCAAGCTGCATTTAATTTAACTTGGAAAAGGCTTGATTCAAAGACTAAGGAGGTTGGAAGATTATTAAGTTTATTCGACTCGACTGTAATTGCTTGGAAATATGTAGAGTCTGTCAGTGAGTCCTTAAACTGGAGCAAGAAAGATGTTAACAAAGCGAAAAAGCAACTTTATAAACGCCATCTCATCGAAAGGTTAGGAGAAGAAGAAGCTAACTACAAAATTCATCCCTTAATTAGAGAGTTTCTGCAAACCAAACTCAACGAGTCAGAACATAAAAGTGACTACATACAAAGCTTCTGCGCTCAGTTCATCGAAATTGGTGACACAATTCCTGAAATAACAACTATAGAGTTTATCAATTCAGTTAAAAACGCGATTCCCCATTTAACAGAAGTCGCAGAAAAACATCTTGATGCAGTCAGCGATGAAAATTTATATCCAGTTTTTATTGGTTTAGGGAAATTTTACCAAGGACAGGGTTTGTATGCTTTAGCAGAACCTTGGTATGAAAAATGTGTAGAAGTAGTTAAATCACGTTTGGGAGAAAATGATTCTAAATACGCAGCCAGTTTATCTTGGTTAGCTCTTCTCTACTCTGACCAAGGAAAGTACGATGAAGCAGAACCCCTATATCAACAAGCATTGGAGTTATATAAACAGCTACTAGGAGAAAATCATCCCCACTATGCTATCAGTTTGAACAATTTAGCTAGTCTCTACGACCACCAAGGAAAGTACGAACAAGCAGAACCCCTATATCAACAAGCATTGGAGTTAAGAAAACAGCTACTGGGAGTAAATCATCCCCATACTGTAACTAGTTTGAGCAATTTAGCTCATCTCTACTACTCCCAAGGAAAGTACGAAGCAGCAGAACCCCTATATCAACAAGCATTGGAGTTAACAAAACAGCTACTGGGAGTAAATCATCCCCACTATGCTATCAGTTTGAACAATTTAGCTAGTCTCTACGACCACCAAGGAAAGTACGAACAAGCAGAACCCCTTTACAAACAAGCATTGGAGTTAAGAAAACAGCTACTGGGAGTAAATCATTCCCACACTGCAACCAGTTTGAACAATTTAGCTCATCTCTACTCTGACCAAGGAAAGTACGAAGCAGCAGAACCCCTATATCAACAAGCATTGGAGATTGCAGAGCGGGTTTTGGTTTCAGATCATCCCACAACGGTGACTATTCGGAAAAATCTGGAAAATTTACTTGGATAATTTAGCTACCATTTCAGCACGGGAAGAAACTTCTAATTTACGAAATATTCGTTTTAAAGCTTGCTTAACGGAGTTTTCAGTAATCCAAAGATTCTTACCAATTTCAGCATTAGTTAATCCTAGGGCGACTAATTCCGCAATTTGTGCTTCGCGAGGAGTGATTAGCTCGATACTGGGGGACGTGAATTTTATTGACTGTGACTGTATCTTGGCTAAACAAATTGATAAGTGGAGAGATAAAGCACTCATGTCCATGATATTTTGACTGTTGAAGGGGTCAGAATTACCATCGCGAGTTACAGCCAAACCACCTACTAAACTACCATCATTAACAATAGGTCCTACCATAACATGACCGTGGTCGAAGCGAGGACAAATAGTTTTCCACTTTCCTGCTGGTAATAATAACTCTTCATGGACTGGTGCGTGATGTTCCATCAGGTAACGCAAAACAGGATTATGCTCTAAGGATAAAGCTAACTGCAATAACTTAGACTTTTTAACAACGTAAGGAAGCCGATCTAACAGAAAAAGACTGTAGCGTTTTGCTGCAAAATATTCCCCTATTTGACTAATAACTTCTTGTTGTAATTGTTTCTCGCTTTCCGCTTGTGCGATCGCCTTAAATAAAGACTTTAATGAATCTGTGATCTGTGTTTCCATAAGCAACTGTACCCTTTCGAGGACTATTCACAGCCAATTCTGATTCTTATCATAGCCATAGTTGAATTACAGAGCGATTAATAATTATGTCTGAGTACGTACATCCTGAAACCTTAGTTGATACTCAATGGTTATCAGAACATCTAGAAGATCCTAATGTTCGTATTATTGAAATGGATCTGAGTTCTCAGTTTTATGATAATGGTCATATCCCTGGTGCGGTTTTTTGGAATCCTAACGACCTTCTAAAACCAGATTCTCGAATTAATTTTGACACCACTGCTATAGAAAAATTATTAGCAAGTTCTGGTATTACCAACAATACTACTGTAGTTACAGTGCATAGTAGTTTTATTGCTACTTCTGGCTGTATTTTTTGGCTATTAAAAGTCTTTGGACACCCTGATGTACGCATTCTAAATGGTGGTCGTCATAAATGGATCGAAGATGGTTATTCTTTAACGACAGAAAAAACAATTGTTACACCAACTAACTATCATGCTAAATCTCCCAATCATAGTCTCAGAATATCAGTAGAAGAAGTAGAACAATCCATAAATAAAGATGACTGTATTTTATTAGATGTTCGCACTCCTCAAGAATACTGTGGCGAACTATTTTTGATGAATCCTCCTACAGAAAATGAACGTGGGGGACATATTCCTGGTGCGGTACATCTTTTCTATGAATTAGCTCATAATGATGATGGTACTTTTAAATCCTTTGCTGAATTAGAAAAAATCTATCGAGAAAAAGGCATTACCCCCGATAAGTTTATTATTCCCTACTGTGCAGTCGGGGCGCGCTCTGGACATACTTGGTTTATTTTGAAATATTTATTAGGCTATCCTAGTGTCAAAAATTATGATGGCTCTTGGAATGAATGGAGTAGGATTCCTAGTTTACCTGTTGACTTCTAGTAGTCATTTTCACAGAACAAAACTATACATTCTTCTAAAATTTGTGTAACTATGTGCCGAAAACAAGACCAAAGATGATATGGTTGAAAACAACATCCGCGCTTGATGTTCGTGGTAGGTGAGACCAGAGGATTGAACCGCCACCGAGTGCAATTATTGCACTACCTTTTTTGTGGATGAAAACCCCCATAGATAGTTCCTTTTAGCAGTTATGTTGATAGGACGGTTTTGCACCTCTATTTGGTTAGTAAGCATAAAAATTGTATTCAGGGAAGTCACCGTGTCCCGCACCTAGATATGTTTAACTTTGTCTAGGTTTTTAGTAGGTGTGGCAAAGTAAGAAAAGATCGGATTGGGGTTAGGGGTCAGGGGTATTTATCTTTCCTCATCGCGAAGCGACTACCGAAGGTCTCCTTCATCCTTCATCCCTAAATCCCTGCATATCTCCACTCCCCATTCTCCCACACCCGTCTCAACATTTAACCCGCGTTAAAAGCGATGAATCACCAAGAAATCAATTTCTTGGCTGATACAGAAAAGTCCTCTCAAGAGGACTCTTATCTAGTTATAAAATTTCCATCGTTATAAAAAGGTTGTTAATAAGCTAGTGGTTAACTGAAAAAAATGACGACGATTTAAACAATTGTTTTTATCGGATTTGTGTAAGATTTTTTCTTGGGAACTCATGCTTTTTACCATAAAGATACATAAACATAGTTCCCAATTGAGCTTAATTCAGAATCAGATAGAGTTATTTACTTTTTACTGTTTTCAAAACTCACATCACAGGTTAAATCCCCTGATTCTTGAGAGAAGCGCAGATTTTCCTTATAATCCACAGGACAGTCTATAACTGTAGGAACATCTTGGGCTAGGGCTTCTTTGAGGGTGGGAATAAGATCCGCAGCAGATTCGACACGATAGCCTTTGAGTCCCATACTTTCGGCAAATTTGACAAAATCGGGGTTGCCAAAATCGATAAAGGAAGAATGTCCAAATTGATTAATTTGTTTCCACTCGATTAAACCATAACCGTCATCATTGAAAATCAGGGTAACAAAAGGAGTACCGACACGCAAAGCAGTTTCTAACTCCTGACAATTCATCATAAAACCACCATCCCCAGTAACTGCTACTATTTTTTTATCGGGATGAACTAGTTTAGCTGCAATCGCACCAGGAATAGCAATACCCATTGCAGCAAAACCGTTGGAGATCAGACAGGTGTTGGGACAGTCAGAGTGATAGTGTCGCGCCATCCACATTTTATGCGCCCCTACATCAGAGATCACGATATCTTCTGGACCCATTACCTGACGCAGATCATAAATGATTTTTTGAGGTTTAACAGGGAAGCCATCATCATTAGCGTAGCGTTCATAGTTACCTCTGATTTTATTGCGTAAATCAGTTATGGAAGGAGCGACTTGATTAGGGCGATCACATCTTTTCATAATATCCATCAGAGAATCAGAAATATCTCCGACTACTTCTGCGAGGGGGATATAACTGCTGTCAATTTCTGCGGGGGTAATACCGATGTGAATAATACAGGTTGTTCCTTCAGGATTCCATTTTTTAGGAGAATATTCAATTAAGTCGTATCCTACCGCAATGACTAAATCTGCTTCATCAAAAGCACAACTAATTATGTCTCGTTGTTGCAGTCCCATTGTCCATAAAGCTAGAGGATGGGTGTAGGGAATTGCGCCTTTCCCCATAAAGGTATTAGCTACAGGAATGTTTAATTGGGTGGCAAATTCGGTGAGGGCTTCGCTAGCATTAGCTCTAATTGTGCCATTTCCTGCCAAAATTAGGGGTTTTTTGGCTTTGGCGATCGCAGCAGCAGCAGCATTAATACTTCTGTAGGAAGCATAAGTTTTTTCTTGATCATCTTTTTGCAGAGGTTTACTCTTTCCTACATCCATTGCTGCAATGTTTTCTGGGAGATCGATATGAACTGCGCCTGGTTTTTCTGCTTGGGCAATTTTAAAAGCTTTACGGATAATTTCTGCCGTATTGTCGGGGCGGACAATTTGAGTATTCCATTTGGTTACAGGAGCAAACATAGCTACCAAATCCAGATATTGATGGGATTCTATGTGCATCCTATCTGTTCCCACCTGTCCTGTAATAGCGACTAAGGGCGCACCATCTAAATTGGCATCTGCTACCCCTGTCATCAGGTTAGTTGCACCAGGTCCTAGTGTAGAAAGACAGACTCCAGCTTTGCCTGTAAGCCTACCATACACATCAGCCATAAAAGCTGCGCCCTGTTCATGACGAGTCGTGATGAATTGGATATCAGAATTTCTTAAAGCTTCGAGGATGTGTAAATTTTCTTCTCCTGGTAAACCAAAAAGATATTCTACTCCCTCATTTTCCAAACATTTGATCAACAATTCCGCAGTGTTTAGTTCTCCCACAATTTATACCTTGAATTTGAGTAGCTGTGTTAGTTAAGTGTCTGAGCAAAATTAATTACACAATCTTGATTATTGGGTTGCTTCTGGCAAAGCCTATGTGTTTCCTTCACCTCTCCCTAATCCTCCAATATAAAAAAATTTTCCTTTGTCTTGCTCCCAATATAAAAAAAATCTTCCTTACTTGCTCCCCCCAATATAAAAAAATTTTCCTTTGTCTTCCCCCCTATTAGGGGGGAAGCACGGGGGGTAAAAAAATCTTCCTTACTTCCGAGGGGTAGGACCCGAATGAGGGGAGTAGGGCGGGAAATAGAGAGAGCGCGGGGAGAAAAAAAACCATCAATGGGGGTGGACAACAAGAGAACATTTGTATCTTTTCTATTAAAGGAAATGAAGCACGGGGTAGGAGAGAAAAGACAGTCGAGAGAGGTGCAGTAAACACTTTTAACTCTTTTGTCACCCTCATCCAAAGGTGTCATGACTCAACCAAGGGAGATTCTAAAAATAGAATCTGTTGGCAATTCCAGTTTAATAATTTAACTAGTTAAACTAAGCTATCTTGTCACCGAGACGACTCGTCTTCAGAACGCAGCATGAAACTTTCGCCTCACTGCGCTCCTCTGCTATCAGGTTCTTTATGAATACCCAAACCGTTGAGTAAGGTTGGCATATCATCCACCCATCCCCAGTTCAAATTATTGAACTGTTTTTGAGTTTTTGACCATTCCTTTTTAGCTTTATATCGCTTTATGACTAATAGGTCACTCTTGGTTTTAATGTCGTGGCAATGTCTGTGAAGAAGTTGTGTGTTATTTTTTAATTTATTACCACCAGCAGCCCTGGGGGTAATATGGTCAGTTTC
>JAAUYJ010072934.1_pt1 | contig 14143 bp, 14 predicted proteins | sample 7278031 | NCBI WGS metagenome assembly JAAUYJ01 (sample SAMN14350222, study PRJNA611818) | marine sediment metagenome | isolation source: surface marine sediment (1.8m) | place: French Polynesia: Moorea | collected 2018-08 | reverse complement strand
CGACGTCATTCGCTATGCATGTGTGGAAACACAATAGAAATTCTCCCCCGTGCAAAAAAACAACAACGCGGCTGATGAGCCCATAATGGAAGAACGGGTGCATTTTTTTCGGGGGGGGGGGGGGGAGATGTCACTTTGCTTTTTATCTGCAATCTTGCACTCAGCCGTTGCCTCCTCTGCGTCAGAAATGTGTCTTCGTTAGGCCTTTCTAAATTTCCCAGGCGGTTTTTTTTTGCTCCTCTCCTCTTCCTCTTTTCGGTTTGCAGGTAGGAGGAGGAGACATCGGAGCGAAAATAATTGGCTGATGTCTGCAAGCCTTTTCTGCGTTAGGGTGCATTCGTCTTGAAAACGTGCGTTCCCCAAATCTGTCGAGTCCATCGACCCCCCCCTCCCTCCAATTTAAAAAGGACTGTTTTCGTTGTCAACCACCTCGTTTCGCATATATATTTTCCCCCCTCCGCCCTCACAGCAGCGTCCCTTCTGGATCCTCGCGAGGCGGATTTCGGAAGGAGAAAACTAAATGTGAACCATGGGCCGTGTTGGAATGTCCCAGAAACACTGGAGTCACTTAGCTCCCATTAACGTTTTGTGCATTCTTGGAAAGTCTCTGAGGACATTGCAACAAATCTTTTTTGACATTGAAGGAAGACAAAAAATGCCCCTCTCCTCCTCCTCTTTATGCATTTAAAAAATAACATTTGTCTGCTGGGTTCTCCTTTTGTCCCCTCAGGATGGCTTGACTTGTAACCAAGGGGAAAACTCAACTAAAGCGAGGGAACAAAAAAATGTATCGGCAATTAATTGGGGCGAGTTAGTACGAAATCAACTGGCTCTAAGCCGTCACATTGCCAGGGAATTCGTGTTCTGCCTGAGGCTCCAAGAAGCGCGAGAAATCAGGCGGCGTGATGATGCCTGCTAGCTGTGAGGCAGCCGGCTAGAAATCATAGAGTGTTCCAGTCCATGTGCCGGACATTGAATCGCGGTATTTTTTTACTGCGGACGTGGGGGAAATAATTTATGTATGCGATTCTTGCTCCACTATATTTCAGATATCCACATCGGCAACAATGTCTACTTGAGTTCGGAATACAGGACGGGATTGCAACGCACTTGAAGGGTGCCTGCTAAAACGCAGGCGCAGAATTAATGAATCCTTGCAGCGATCGCCGCAATTCTGGTGGTTCGGTCGAGGATATATCTTGGCGCACATGTGTACCGTCAGGCGGAAGACGGGAATCCCGTGTCTCAGCACCGCTTCTGCTCGTACTCCAGGCACAGGCCCCTGGAAAAGGAGGAGAAAAGAAAGAAAGAGAAGGGGTACTGAAAAAGCAAACACATGTAAGCGAAGTCCGTCCTGGACAAGAAAGGGCACCTCGTGACGATGAAGAAACATTTTCCGAATTTCGCGATGCATTGAAAAACTAAGCTTTGTTTTCTGCCAACCTGGACTGCTTTGCGTTGACCATTCCGTCGTTTCTCGCTGCATCCTGGGTGGAGTCATCATTGTTGTTGAAGTGTACGTGCACGTTGAACGGAGGGGTGCAGTCTGAGCGTGGGGGAGAAGGAAAGAAATGTAAAAATGAAATCTCATCCAAAAGCATGCTGCAAAATGGCGCTTTGTTTGCTCGATTTTGCAAGTCAAGGAGGAAACAAGGTTCCCATTTAGTGACATTGGTGTTACTTTTTTGTTCCTGACACTGCTCAAAATTTGTGCACAGAGCATCATCACCCACAAGAGATACCAATATCTCCTTTGTGTATATTTTGAGCAGGATTTCTCCAACCCTCCAAATATCAGACAATCTTATGGCTACCAGCAGTCAATTTTGTTTTTTAATGTTGTTGAGATAGCCTAACTCACCGCAAATGGGAATGTTAACCTGGGCATTCTCTTGGAAGTGGAGGGCGGTGCCGCAGTACCTCCCGTGGACGGCTCTGCACCCAGAGTCCCCGGCCTGTGTAGGTGTGAATGTGGGATTTATATTACAAGCGAAAAAATTAATCTACACATGTATCATACTCTGCTGCAAGAGAAGGAGGAGTCCGGGATGCCAATATAGTCAAAACTGTTTGAAGTGGAGTCACATCTGGGGAAAAATAATAGTCACCTCAAGAAAGATGCAAAAAAATCATTGATCGCTACAAAAATGTACACACAAAACCAAGAAAGATTTCACAAATTTTTTGTGTATGCTGTACTTCTTTAAAGTTGTAAATGAAATCAATTACAAAAACGTTGGAAAATACAAGTGTGGAAGAAAGAAATTTTGATGAAATTGGCTTAAATACATTTGCTGGTGCATGAAAACCCCTGTTGTTATGCTCACAGGTTGTCATGGCGGGCAAATTTGTCTGCGATGGTGACGGTGTCAAAGGAGAACCCTGCTTGCTGAAACAGAAAAAAACACCAAGTTGTATCTTGCTGCTCAGACTAGCTTCTTGTTTCAATGCTTACTTGGCCCCCAGGAAGCAGCGTCAGTTGATCTGGGCAGACCCTGTACTCTATGCAGCAGAAGCCCTCCTCCTGGCGGATGCAGATGGAGTACCTGTGGGGAGGGCATGATGAATAAATACAAAAAAACTGCTGTCATTTTGGCAATGTTGCTTTTTCCTCACTGTTGGTTGTTTAGATGGTTGTCATTGACATTCTGATAGTTGAAGGTCTCAATGCGTCCGGTACAACTTGTATGGTATTGCAAGCATCCAGGGTCTCGGGGCCTATTTGATGAAATGACTATGTTCTTTTCCTTTTTAAAGTGACAAAAAGTCTCCATTACCCTCCTTGGTTGCCACATTCTAACTGGGTAACTTTTATGTCAAACATGCGGGCAGTAGTCACAGCAGCGCCAAACCCAAAGGTCAGTGTTGCTGTGTCCCCTGCATTAGCACCGATGTCAACGTACACTAGTGTAAAAAGATAAATTAATTCTAGCCACATTCAGCCACCTCTTAAAATGTGCTACTGTGCTGTCCAGTATTTAGACCACATATAGTAGGAGTTGTTTTGCCTGTTGATGATGTCTGCAAAAAAAATGTTGTCATGCCATATTCAACAAATAGTTTTGATTATTGAGAGCTACCGTCACAGTAAAAGTGTCAATGCAGTCCCCTTCGTTGTCATTGGCACTGCCGTTTGTGCCAACAAGGTTGAAGGTCTCAAAGTCCAGACAGAGAGTGCAGACATCTGGAATCATGCAATGGGTTTAGGTCTATCTTTTAATGGCTCAAAATTCCACTCCGAATACCTGCAGAGCACTTAGTCACAGTGTAGGTCAAGGCAGTGGTGGTGGTTGTGCCAGCCGGGAAGCCATTATTTTGTATGTAGGTACAGTTCTAGCGAAGGAGACAGAAGACCCAATCGGGTCATGTGCTTTTCACAACCACCAGTAGTTGAGTACTGATGCATTTGAAAAAAGATTCCAAGCAAGCATACCTGGTTCACAGCTCCACCCATTTCGCTGTTTACAACAAACACGCAGCAGACACCAAACCTGCAAATGGAGGGGATACTTTGTCTTTTCCGCAACAAAACCGAAATCTACTATCATGAGCTAAGAGAGAAAAATAATTTCCATATTTATGTACCTTGGCTACATTTTCAAAGCAACTTATACGGTACAGAGGAAACTTGGAAGCTTTTTCGTCCTCTTTCTCAGTCGCCGCATATTATTTGTACTTTGCAGGTTTCACCGCCATGCTCTCTCACCCTGCGGCGCAGTTGCCCTGCACCATCCCGCCCTTGTCGGCGCACTCTGCGTTGGTGAAGCAGGTTCCGTTCCTCGACCGGCCGTTTCTGCGCGTAAACTAGTACATTGAAGAAACGCTTTTTTTTTTGGACAACAACACACTGTTTTCAAAGCTCACACTGTGGCGGTGGAGGCGCAGGGCCCGTTTTGGAACGTTACCACGTTGAACAGAGAGAAGACTGGTTAAAAAAAAGAAGGCAACATTTTTGGTAGATTTTCCCATCAAAACCTCATAATAATGCAAATGAGAGTTGTCTCACGCTTCCCCTTCTTCTGCGAACTGTCTTTTGCCGCCGTGGTGTTCCACCTCTCCGCTGCCTTCTCAAAGTATTGTCTGGAGGAGGAGCGCGCGCGGCCGCCGCCAGCCACCTAGGGCAGGTTAAGGGAGGAAAACCAATGCAGATGGTTTTCAAACCGTTCTAACTATGAGCGTAGTCTATCGCCCTTTCAAAGGGTCCAATGTCTACGTACATACTCCTAATTAGGGGATGCCCAAAATGTTAGAAAAGGGAAATACCGGTGTTGAAATTTCCCGGTTTCTGAAAAATTTTAAATCCGGGATCCCGGTTTTGGAAGTTAATTGAAAAAGACGTTTTCCCGCGAAAAAAAAAATAAATGATAACTTTCATTGCAGGCGTTTTTTATGTGATATTTTCCTGTTTTGCGCTAGAAAAATGCTGTCTACTTTAACGTATGTCTTTTAAAGCTCTCTTTCTCCTATTTCCCCCTTCTTTACTTCCTCCTCAAAAACCGGCATCCCGGTTTCGAAAGCGAAAATCGGGACCGAAATACCTGTTTTCCGGTTTCGTTAAAAAAAAAAGCTGGAATGAAGTCCATATGATGTTTGCAAACTAACTCTCTGACTCTGACATTCCGAAATTGTTCCAAGCAGTAGTTACGGTACTTTTCCCCTTTAAATGAGAACTAAAGAAAAAGGCGTCCATTTTTAAAGATACTTTCAATGCTTTTGCACTGGGCAGGTAGGTAGAGGAAGTTAAAAGCATGAAACGTGCATATATGTAGGCTAGTAGTATCGAAGAAATTATGCACACACCTTGCTCTCCCCCATCGCCGCTGCCAAGACGAGGAGGAAGAGTAGCCAGGGGGCGCCGCCCTTCTTTCCGTTGTCCAAGTCCATGTTCGAACAAGTGTTGCTCTTCCAGGTTTCGCCGGCTCGGGAGGGACAAGGGTGAGTGAAAATTCGATGATTGAGAATGAGGATCAGGAATTCGAGGGTCGCGCGCCCGTTCGTACCGAGGGGGGAGAGGAGAAAGAGGAAAAGGAAAGAGGAAAAACTGCGAGCCCGTGTCGCCAAATTTACGACCTGCCGACTGCACTCATCAGGTTTATGGCTTTATTTTCCTACATTCGGGCGAGCGACGGAGGAGGAGGCGAAGACCGGAGAGCTGCCGCGGACCATACGTGGTCCTTAAGTGCAGCGAGGGGATTTTTTTTTGCGGAGGAATATGCCCATCCTAGCAATCTTTTCCTTCTCTCTTTGGCGCTCAACAAGAAAAAAACACTACATGATGCACATGTATGCTCTCCTCTTACTTCTTATAGGAATGCGACGCGGCGGATGGGGCCTCCACATCCCGGCCGGGGAAAAGGCTTGGCGGAGACCCCAACCCGGCATATGCAGCCATCGTCGTTGCACTAGGAAAAGCTGGTCTGCCGCCGCCTGTTTCAGCCATAGATGGGCGAAGGAATTGGGGGGTTACATAGGCTGACTCCCAGAATTATTAAATATATTGCGGCGGTTTTGCGGCAAATTTTGCGGCATCTCTGCAATAGTCGAAAGAGGAAAGAAAGCCAAATGCAAAGGTAACTTTCTGATATTTTGCCAAGAACTTTAAAACATAGAATATTTTTTATAAAGGTGGTTTTTACAAGTTTTAATTATTCTAGAGGCAGTTTTGCAAAATAATCCTTCTCTTGCCCATCCTCCTTTTCACATGATTTGTTCTTCCCGCTTTCTAAAAAACATTTTTCTTGGGCCCCCTTCAGAAGAACAAAGCTGCAGTTAAAGTCCGGCCCTTGCCAGTGTATAGAACACCCCCCCCCCCTTCCCGCCTCTTGTATGCACATGCAAAACTGCCATGTTATAATTTGCGACCCCTCCTCGCTTGCTCCAAAGGAAGAGACGCGGCGCTGCGTGGTTGCATGATTTTTTTTTTTTGGGGGGGGGGAGCGGTGCCTGCATGAGCGCCCTCGCCCAAACCCTATAAATCAGGCCTCTTTTGGGGCGGTCGCGCCCCTGTCTGTCTGTCGCCCAAAAGAGAGCTTGTTTTTTTTCGCGAAAACTCCTCGACTTTGTCCCTTTTGCTTCGGGGACTTGGTCGCTTGGGTGAGGAATTATTATTTTGACAATTAGTAGAGTTAGTGTAAGCATTGCACCGACCTATTTTTGGGCTGAAACGTGCAGCAAAAGCGCCGCAAATACGTCACTTTGTAATTTGTTGCGGCGTTTTTTTGCGGCAAACTTTGCGGCACCTCAAAAACACCGCAAAAATTTTACAAAAGTGGCTATATATAGGCGTTTTTGCAGGCCGTAAGTGGAGTGGAAATGCAGAGTAGCGAGACTGTTTTGGAACAATTGCACACTCTGTCACAAGTTTGTGGCACGTGTGTGTTATCGATATCCTAATGATAAACGGGTAATGTTTATGTAATCGAACATAATATTTTTATTAATTCCAGGATACTCTCTCCCATTTTCTAGACCATCAAGGTAGGTCATGGAAAGTCATTAGTATTGTCAAAAGCGTTCAGCATTCAATTAAGTGTACAATCAATGCAGTAAAAAACCTTGCCTGTAGTACACTATACCTACTCCGCCTCAGAATTTCGAAGACTCCAAGATGCCACGGGATAACAGAGTCGTTTCTCATCTTTTGAAACTTTGCCTCCATCTCTTTAGCTGGCATGCAGCAAGAATTCTACGTGAGGCCGATTACACCCGACAAATCTTTTTTTTTAAAAAAACTGCCTGCTCAGCGTAAGCTCAGGCAGAGCTCATACATTTTTCCGTTTTTTTTCTGTTTTGCTCAAGCTCATGGTGAGCTCAATTTCTGAGCTCACTCGGAGCTTACTAGCTCATGAGCTCAGCCCTCGCTAGGACAGACCCTGGAGGTCAAGCTCAGGGCGTACTTGGAAGATTTGCCGGGCAGGCTAGGAGGCCCTTTGCAAAGTACAACGCGGTTTTTTAAAGGAGAATAGCTTTTTAACATTGTAGGCATTGCGCTTGAGCGCTTTTCAAGCCATTTTTACACAGATGGCGACGGTGGCGGCCGCAGCGCTCGGGCTGCTCCTGCTCCTCTCTCTGACTTGCTCCCTCTTCGCCGACGAGGTACGAAGACGAAACTTTTTTTCCCAGTAAATATGGGAAAATTGATCCAACTCAGGATTCCGGGGATGAGGACGGCTCTCGGGCGGCGAACCGCGTTGGCTCATCCGCGGCGCCGGCCGCGCCGCCGCACCCCCGCAGGAGGGGGAAGCAGTTCCGTGAGGGAGATAGAAAGAAGTTTTTTAGATTCCATCTTTTTCTTCTCTTTAAAACCTACGTGCGATTTCTTTCAGTGAATGTATTCCAGGTCATAAGGTTGGTATATTCTACCAAAGACCAAAAAGGCAGTTTTTCTCTCAAGTCAAAGCTAATCAATGTCCAGCAAATCCTCTGCCCCAGTGATATTATTGGTGGTGTCCATGTGTCCCTTTGTAACAAACGCAAGATAGTTACAAAAGAGATTTGTTTTAGGTTCGCTAATGGTCCCTGCAGTTCTGGTACTCGGAATGGGACTTGCTACACAGAGGCGGAGTGCGAGTCGAGGGGAGGGGCAAACAGTGGAACCTGTGCCGCTGGATTTGGAGTCTGCTGCATAAGTGAAACAAAATATTTCCATACATGCAAGCAAACAAAAATGCAATTTTTTTTCTAGTAACTGTTGGCTGTGGAGCCTCCTCGAGCGAGAACTGCACTTATTTTGACAGCAGCAGCCCCGTGGCAGGGACATGCAATATGGAGATTTGTCCTTGTGGTGACAATATATGTCAGGTAACAGTATTTTTAGGTACAAAATTCATCTTGCACATAATATGCACTTTCATCCCAATCAAGATTCGGTTGGACTTCAACACCTTCACTATTGCCGGTCCCTCTACAGTGAGTACTTCAGTTGCCAAGCGCATTGGGAAAACTGGAGTCCTCAATGGCATTAAAATTGGCACTACCGCCCCTCCCATCCCAATTGCCTCAGTGTCAGATCAGGGCAACTGTCGCACAGACACTTTCAGTGTGACAAACCCAGATGGGGTGTCTCCTCCAACAATTTGTGGAGTGAACACAGGAGAACACAGTTATGTTTCACTGGGCTCAGAATAGAAAGCCCAGAGTCATTTTTTATACATGGCATTTCTCTTGCAGTGTATGTTGAGGCATCAGAGTGCTGCAATGATTTGACTTTCAAACTTGGCAACATGGGGGTAGGAACCTCAATTCCAGGAAGATCGTGGTCCATTAAGGTTTCATTAATTGCAATCCCCTTTAAGACATCAAAAAATTGGAATGTTTGTAGGCCACACAATACTCCTGTGATTATCCTAACCTTGCACCTCAAGGGTGTGTGCAATATTTCTTTGGCTCAAATATTGGCGATGTCAGAACTTATAACTACCAAAGTGGCAGTGGCCGACATTTGGGCAGTCAGGATCAACAAATATGTGTCAGGTATGAAGTTTTTTTTGGAAGGTATCAAAACTTTTTGACAGCTTTTATTTTCTTGCAGGAGGGAACGCGGAAATTGCAGGTGAACTGGTCCATCCAACATGCACACAGTTCAAGCAGGGAAATATATCTAACTACTTGTACATGTGAATAGCAAATCAGTATGACTACACTATTTTGTTGTGCTCCATAATCTAAGTTGGTTTTTACATGTATTGTGCATGGCCACATGTCAAACTTGCAAACACAAACATTTTCCCAGCACTGCATTTATCTTTCTGTGTCATTTAGGATATGCTGGACAGATGCAAATGACGAAGACTTTGCCATAAGTGGTAAGTTTACATGTAACTTAAAAATTGACCACAACGTCAAATATGTATTTCAAAAATGTAGGGAAACAACCTGCTGCAATAGGCCAGAACATCCAATTGGTAAGATTTTTTATTTTGATCCTGTCATTTTTGATTTTTTAAAAAATAGTGTGGGTTAGCATTTTTCATCATTCCTGCTAAATAAACCATAATTTCTTGCTGTACTCTTTAATTTTCCTTAGGATGGGATATGTTGTAGCTATGGGGCTCCCTCAGCTTTGACCAAGGTCAATGGCTTTGACTGTGTTCACATTCCTGGTGCGCTAAGTCAAAATGCCAATGGTGTCCCAGAGCAGTCTTATCTGTGTGGACACAACAAGGGTCTCCCTGGAGTCACCAGATGCTGTGAGACCAAATTTAATTGCTGCAGTCTTCTTAAACTATGTTTAAATTGCACCTATTTTTGACCCCAAAAGCTGTCACTTGTCCCTTCAATATAAACTTCCGGTCAGACGAGTATGAAGTGACTGCCGGCGCGGCACTTGACTCTGAGGCCAAGTCTGGCCAGGCTGCCAACAGGGGCTTCCAGCTCGTCTACTTCATGGATGGGAACAACTGCGACCCGGCAATGACTGTGAATACCATTGCAGCTGGCTGAGAGACAGTTATCAACTCTTTCAAGCTGGATTTATGCAATGCCCGCCAAAGTTAAACACTTTTTTATTTTTTAATGCTCCAATATATTTCAAATATTCCGTTATTGATGTAATTATAACATGCAAATATGGCAATACCATCAGTACACGTACCATATGCAACATATTTAGGCTACGACTACGAGTACAGCGCATTTTCGTAGGCTCTTTTTTGTTATCGTTTGAGTCCTGTCCGATATTCTGTTGAAAAGTTGTTTTTTTGTATTTTTAGCACCGGAGATGACATCAAAGAAATATTTTGAAAAGTCTTGAAAGATTTCGAGGTGAAAAATTGGGAATTAATTCTGATGCGTAGACATCGGGTTAATTTCGGGCGCTGGAATGTCATCATTTAACAAGTTTGATTTTTTTCTGTGGTAGACAAAAAATCACACGTATATGCAAGTCTTCTAGGAATTAAAGGTAAGGATTGGAGGTTTCTCTCGACAACATGTTCCGAACGGAAGGAAATCAGAAAATAAAAGTGGACGCCGCAATAAAAATTATACAAATATGAATTGATCAGAAACGTTTCTCTTGAAAAATCTTTCAAACTCCGATCCCCCCAACCCCCAAGTGCCAGAGCTTCATGTGTAACACACCAGATACCAGACCAGAGCCTCTTTATCTCCTCTAGATAGGTGATCTTTGCTTTGGCGCAGTCAGAAGAGATTTCCCTATATTTCCCTTTCTTTTTCGTGTTCTTTAAAGTGCACTGAATTTACGAGACAGGATCGAGAGAAGCGCCTGCATGCATGAACCGGCTTTGGGGCATGCAAGGAATTCACAAGATGCTTGGTTTCGCTTCGCAGCGATTTGTTTTAGCTACACCTTTAAAGAATCCAGGCTTGTTGAACTGAGTTTAAAATGAACGGCGTTCAATTCAGTTATTCAGTTCATTGAACTGAACTGAACTGAACGAAGTCAAAATTTTGAACGCTGAACGTCAAAATCCCAAAAATAAACTCTGTTCAGTTCACAGTAAATAAAAAGTCAAAATGTGCCAGAATACGCCAAAAAAGTGGCCTTTTAATACCCCAAAAATACTATTAAGTTTTAATAATTAAAAACTTGAGAAATTCTTTGGTGATTTTTTGCAACATCTTGTCAAGTTTGATGTCAATTTTTTTCTCTTTATATGAACTGAACTGAGTTTTTGAACTGAACTTTGAACGCTGTTAAAATTTGAACGCTGAACGCTGAACGAAGTCTCAAAATTTTTAACGCTGAACTTTTGAACTGACTTATTTTGGTGAACGGCAACAAGCCTGAAAGAATCACAGTTAGTTTTCCTTTAGTTTTAGGTGCTTTTGTGGTTGAAACGGCTTTCTTGTCAGGCAAAACAACAATAGTTTTTTCTTGTGCAAGACTGAGCGTTTACAAAAAAAAATCGGATCTGACAAACGAAAGAAAACTTTTCTTTTTCCTCCGGTATAGGTAGATAATCAACGGAACAGTTTCTTTAACACCTTGACACAAGAATACATCACTTGACACATTCGAAATAAATTCACGTCGCCTAGCGTTCATTTTTTTTTGCTTCCAAGGTTCGGGATCTTCCCGCCTTGGTATGTATTGCTTGCAATGGTACATCACTAAATATGGCATACATATTTTGAGAACAATTCAAATAAACAGCAGTGGCAGCATCTAACGGGACAGAGATTGCGTCTCTTCTTTATAGCGAAATAAATAAACTGGGGAGGTAAGACCCTCGTGCAGAGACGGAAGAATGCCTTTTTTGGTTCGGAGCACGCACACAGTGACTTACAACATATGGGGTCGGTGTCACCACACCTATGGCATGCAGGGAGCGCTTCTCAGGCAATGGTGTTGACGGTCATGGCGGGGTTGCAGTTGATGGCGTCCATGAAGTAGACAAGCTGGAAGCCGTTGTTGCCCGGCTGGCCGACCTGGGCCTCGGACATGAGGGCTGTGGGGGACGTCACCTCATACTCGTCAGAGCGGAAGTTGAGGGTAAAGGGGCACCGAACAGCTAGAATGGGGTTTCCGTTAAATTTTTAGAAAACTTGCAAAATGCAAAAATATGTAAAACACTAATTTTAAACTAATTTGACAAAACGCCACCATCACAATGTACAAAAAACCACAATTCAAACTCACAGCACACGGTGACTCCGGGGAGGCCCTTATTGTTGCCACAGAGATTGGATTCCTCGGGGATGGCATTTGCAGTTTGCTTCATGGCATTAGGGATGTGGACGCAGTCAAAGCCCTGCACCTTTGTCAGTGCGGAGGGAGCCCCGTAGCTGCAGCAGATCACTCCCTGCATATAATATAAACAATATTGTTGTTAAAAATGGGTCCTGCTTGTTTTTAAAGCGAAAAATACTCACGTTGTTTTGATTGATGCTCTTTGCTTTTCCTTGAAAATATAAAAGAAATCAATTAAAGTGGTTAAATTTACACCTCTCCAGTTATCATGATTTTTTCAATGCTATTCCACTCATTAACGTATTTCTTCACAACTGTGATAAGTTCTGCATGTATGTGCCATACCGGAAACTGCAAAATCTGCATCAGCGGCGTCAGTCCAGCAAATTCGGCAGTTCCCTCTTTCCCTCCTAAAATATAAATTATAAAATACATACGTTAACCTGCAATATGTATATTCACTTTCATTTCATCAATTTTGCTGTCTCTTCACTATACCTGACGCATATCATTTGATCCTGGTTTGCCAGGTGGACACCGGCTCTGTTCTGGTAGTTGTAGCTGCGGACGTCCCCTAGGTTTGAGCCAAAGAAATACTGCACACAACCCTGTGGAGCCAGGTTTTGGAAGTCACAGTTGTATTGTGTTGCCTGAAAGAAGGAAGCATAAAACACAATAGCATATAATATGTTTTACGTGTTTTAGATCAAAAATACCTTTATTGACCAAGACCTAGTAGCCATACTTGTTCCAACTGCTGTGTTTCCAAGCTTGAAGGTGAGATCATTGCAACATTCAGAGGCTTCCACATACACTGCATAGATAAACAGGGAAAAAAGGTTAAAGCAAACTTGTAGCATTTTCCCTGCGTGTTCTCACTATGCTCTCCCGAGTTGACCCCGCAGATTGTGGGCGGCGAGGGCCCGTCCGGGTTCGTGACGCTGAAGGTGTCCGTCCGGCAGTTGCCAAAGTCTGCCACGGAGGCGACGCCGTCGCCAATTGTCTCTCCGTTGACTACCCCGCTCTTGGCGACCCTCTTGGCGATGGAGTTTGTGATGGTGGTGGGGCCCGTTATGGTGAAGGACTCAAAGTCCAGGCGGATCTGATATTTGGGTTTGCAAAAAATAAAGTTGCTCAATAAGGAGGTAGCTATACGTCAATTGCACAAATGGAGTAGTCTGTACCTGGCAAATATTGTCGCCACAAGGGCAAATCTCAACATTGCACGTTCCTGCCATTGGGTTGTCGCTGTTGAAGTAGGTGCAGTTTTCACTGGATGATGCACCACAGCCGATGGTTACTGCGGTGAATTTCACAACACATTATTATATTGGACGGTCACATCTGCTTCAACGGCAAGCAAGTGCCATACTTATGCAGCAGACCCCAAAGCCAGCGGCGCAGGTTCCACCATTTGTGCCGCCTCTGGAGTCACACTCTGCCTCAGTGTAGCAGGTCCCATTGCGGTTCCCGGCATTACAAGCAGTGTTGGCGAACCTGCAGCAGGTCACATATTTTTTGTTCATGTGCTTCAATTCTTCTGTATCAGTTTTTTTAGCAAAATAATGTTCAACATTAAACCCAGATTTTATTTGGGTTATCCTAAATTTTTAAAGAGACCTTTCGAACCAAACCATCCTCACCTGATGATCTGAAAGACGTTTACTGAAATTGAGAGCGAATTATATAAGTAGCTAACGCGGAAGAAACAAAAAAAAGTCAGAAACTTTGCGTTTGCAAAGTAAACTCACGGAATTTCCCCTTCCTGCCGGCCGCCGCCCTTGCCCTTGCCTGGGCCACCGGGCCCCTGCTGTCGGAAGCCGGGGAGAAGGAGGAGTGGATCTCATCGGTGTCGCCCACCTCCGCGCAGGTCTGAGGGAGAGTTAGAGAGATTCTAAAAAACTTTTTTTCTCGTCATCCCGGGTGCTCGGCCTTCGACGGCGTACACCAATCATCCCACATGGCTCATAATTCCAAAACTTACTTTGGATTTTTTTAAAACCTGCATTTCGTACTGTGCATACAGGCACTCTAGAGAAGAATATTGTTCCTAAGGTTCGTACGTACCATGCACAGACTGAGGACGAGTAGGACCAAGGCGGGGAGGAGGACTGTGTCGGAGGTGCGACGGAGGGCCTATAGGAAGAATTGGAGGAGGAGGGTTTCAAATTCATTTCGTGTACGTAGTAACAGCACAGGATCCATTTACCAAATCACGCGAATATTAAACCAGAAGAAAAACATTCTAGGCTTGTTTTCACATATTTTTATAGCTTGTCTGACCCAAGTTCCTGTCCCGTTGGCTGGCTTCATGGCGGCGGCGGCGGCGGCGGCGGCTCTGAAAGGGGAAATTATCGGGAAATACTTCCTTTTGAATGAATTGATGGCGGATATGTGGTCGTACTCGGGAAGTACGTAGGAAGGGGAGGAAGTTTCTTATGGGGTCGGAAAAAGCTCTACCGTAGTCCAGCTTGGAGACATCGAAGTCTT
>JAAUYJ010202055.1_pt1 | contig 14144 bp, 10 predicted proteins | sample 7278031 | NCBI WGS metagenome assembly JAAUYJ01 (sample SAMN14350222, study PRJNA611818) | marine sediment metagenome | isolation source: surface marine sediment (1.8m) | place: French Polynesia: Moorea | collected 2018-08 | reverse complement strand
TAGCCCACTGCAAATGGGATAAATCCACATTTGCTTTAAGCCTGTCAACAGACTTCTAGTCTCCTCGGCATAGACAAAAATCTAGCTGTGAGCTTACTTTCAGAGTGGTTTTACTCAAGATGTGGGAGCAATCTTCTCGCTTCTCTAGTTGCCTGCTTGCTTTCAGCCGTCGTAGGAAATCAAGTCCCCGTCTCCTGGGAGCCTGAATTTCACCGCCAAGTGCGGTCATGTCATGGCGAAAAACCTTGTTCCTTATTCCTCTAGTATACCAGACTTTTACTCCGGGTTAAAACCCGCGTGTCGTTATTCAACCAGGGGATGAATCTTCCGGGAACTTTCCTCCCGTTATTTTTTAGGTTTAAGCTTCTCCAGATGATTTACTAGTTACCAGTGGAGTATAGCGAGCCTCACATTCTTCATAAGTGGGTGGTTTTGTTGCTTTTTCAGTAATAAGACGAGCGCCACCTTGACCAGTAAAGTAGCTCCAAGCCCACTGAATCATTACAATCAGTTGGTTATCAAATTCAATCATATAGTAGATGTGAATAAATAACCAAGCAAACCAAGCTAGAGGACCAGAAAAACGAATGGCTTTGTACTGTACAACTGCTTGGTGACGACCAATAACCGCCAAACTACCATAGTCAATATAGTGGAATGGTTTTAAGGTTTGACCTTTCAACCGCTTTCTAATTAGCTTCGCGACATAAAATCCTTCCTGCATTGCTGCTGGTGCAACTCCAGGTACTGGGGAGTCTCCTTGATGGGAGAAGTTTGCTAAATCTCCAATCACAAAAATGTCAGGATAACTTGGTATCGTCAGGTCTTCATTAACAGTAACACGACCTGCACGGTCTAATTCTGCTCCTGTGCGATTAGATATTGCTTGAGAAACTGCTGATGCTTTGACTCCTGCTCCCCACAATATTGTATGAGCCGGAATGTCTTGAGTTGTACCTTCAGAACTAACGGTGACTACATCGTTCTCTATATTAGTCACCCGTGTTTTGGTCATCACTGTGACGCCCAACTTCTCCAGCTCTATTCTTGCTTTCTCTGACAAAGCAGGTTTGAAAGAAGGTAAAATTCTCTCTCCGCTTTGGATCAGGTGAATTTGAGCTTCAGTTGTATTAATGGAACGATATTCTTCTTTTAATTTAGTGTGAGCTAATTCTGCTAAAGCACCTGCTAATTCAACACCTGTTGGACCTGCGCCAACTATCGCAAAGGTTAAGAGTGCTTTCCGTTTTTCTGAGTCTGATTCTTTTTCTGCAGCTTCAAAAGAGGCGAATATTCTACGACGCATCTCTAGTGCGTCTTCTACTGTTTTTAGTCCGGGAGCTTTTTCTGACCAATCTTTTCCAAAGTAGTTATGGCTAACTCCAGTAGCTATAACTAATGTATCATAATCTATTTCTCGATCACGCAAAATCAGTTTTTTCTGTTGGGGATCGACATCCACCACTTCACCCATAATTACGTGGGTATTTTTTTGTTCGCTAACTACACCGCGAAGAGGGGAAGCTATATCTCCGGGGGAGAGACTACCTGTCGCGACCTGATAGAGTAATGGCTGAAATAGATGGAAATTTCTTTTGTCAACCAAGGTTACTTTTACAGGTGCTTTTCCAAGTTGTTTGGCAGCTTCTAGCCCCGCAAATCCACCTCCAACGATGACAACATGATGAGGAGATTGATGGTTTTCCTGGTGTAGACTCATAGTTATTTCCCTGTTTCGACTTAGCAGTTACTATTTAATATCTATAGTGGCTTTTTTATTGAGCCTCTATATGGTCTTATTTTTCAACCTTGTTTTCAAAATATCACAATTTTTTTACAGTTTTTCGTATCGACTGTTACATTTATTTATCTTTTGAAAATGCTTTGATTTTTATTGACAAAAATATAAATTATATGTACAATTTTATGCTAAATTAGCTTATATTTATTTTGAATTAATTTTTAAGTATCAATAAAACATTTAATTTGCAAAATAAATATTTCTAGATTAATTGGTAATAATGGTCTGAAATTATAATTGTTTGCAACTTAAATGTACAATAGTCAGGAATCGGATTATACCATTTTCATAAAATCTTGCTACATTGCTTGGTTATAGGTGTTAGGTGTTAGGTGGTAGGTTGTAGTGGAACGTTTCAGTAGCCAAATTGTAGTGGACCGACACAGCTGAAACTGTGCAGCTTTTTTTGTATAACTGACACCTCATCCCCCCATCTCCCTATCTCCCCATCTCCCCATTTTCTAATCCACGATTTAAGGTGTGTCACTCCAGTAGGGTGCGTTAGAAGGCTTAAACTTAGAGTATGAAAAAGATTCAGCAATTTGTCGTCACGCACCATTTTAGATATGTTAATCCACTAGTAGTAGTGGACTGATACCCCTGTGCAATAGATTTTTGTTTCTAGGTGTATTTATTTCCCCGTCTTCGCGCACTTCCCACTCCTCCCTCTCTTCCCATACTTTTTAGTAGTAAGTTTTTGTAAAGAATTAGAGTTTCAAAAATTAGCTTTAGATGAAGCAGCTATAGTTGCGATAACAGACCATCAAGGTAAGATTACTTATGTGAATAATAATTTTTGTCAAATATCCCAATATTCAAAATCAGAATTAATCGGACAAAATCATAGAATGATTAAATCTAATGAACATTCATCCGAGTTCTTTCAAAATCTTTGGCAAACAATTTCTCAAGGGAAAGTCTGGCGAGGTGAAATCAAAAATCGGGCTAAAGATGGTAGTTTTTATTGGGTATATACCACAATTGTACCTTTTTTAAATACAAATGGTAAGCCTTTTCAATACTTAGCAATTCGTTTTGATATTACCAAAACTAAAAATACCCAAAAAGAATTAGAAGTAAAAAAAATTGAAGCCGAAGCTGCTAATCGTGCCAAAAGTGAATTTTTAGCGATGATGAGCCATGAAATTCGTACTCCTATGAATGGAGTAGTTGGGATGACAGGGTTACTATTAAATACAGAATTAACATCACAACAACTTGAATTTGTAGAGATTATTCTGAATAGTAGCAATGCACTTTTAACAATTATTAATGATATTCTTGATTTCTCCAAAATTGAATCAGGTAGACTAGAACTAGAAAACCAATCTTTTAATCTTCGTGAATGTATTGAAATTGCTCTTGATTTATTTGCCGAACAAGCAACTAATAAAAATATTGAATTAGCTTACTATTGGCATCCCTCTACACCAACAAATATTGTTTTAGATTTTACTAGAGTGCGTCAAGTTATAGTTAATCTTCTTAGCAATGCAATTAAATTTACGCAACAGGGTGAAGTAATTTTATCAGTATCAGCGTCAACTATTAATCAAGATAAAAATAATCTTTATTATGAAATAGAATTTGCTGTAAAAGATACAGGAATAGGCGTTTCTCTAGAACAACAAAATCGCTTATTTAAACCTTTTAGTCAAGTTGATGCTTCTACGACCCGCAAATATGGAGGAACAGGTTTAGGTTTAGTTATTTGTAAGCGTTTAGTACAAATGATGGGCGGTGAAATTTGGGTTGAAAGTACACTAGGTCAAGGTGCAACTTTTTATTTTACGATTACTGCTGAAATAAGTGATAGTTTATCCACTATTGTTCCTGAGAATTTAGCAGGAAAAAAAGTTTTAATTATTGATGATAATCTGAGTAACTGTGAAATTTTAACTTTACAAACACAAGCATGGAAGATGCTACCTGTCGCTACACAACAAGCAAATCAAGCTGTAGAATGGTTAAAACAAGAGAAATCTTTTGATGTAATTATTTTAGATTGGCAAATGTCAGATATGGACGGTTTAGTCTTAGCAGAGGCAATTAGAGAGTTACCTTCTTGTCAAAAAGTACCTTTAATTATTCTAAGTTCGTCCGGAATTCCTGCTCAAGATATAGCACCGAAAATTAATCTGGCAGGGGTAATTATGAAACCAATTAAGCAATCTCAACTTTATGATAAATTAAATCATATTTTTAGTCTAGAATCTCAAAATATCACACCAAAATTTACAGATTATTCTACGACTAATGATGCTAAGAATAATATAGAAAATTCAGCCCTACGCATTCTTTTAGCAGAAGATAATGTTGTTAATCAAAAAGTTGCTTTATTAACTCTCAAAAGTTTGGGTTATGGTGCTGATATAGTAGCAAATGGTTTAGAAGTTATAGAAGCATTACAACGCCAACCTTACGATCTGATTTTCATGGATGTACAAATGCCAGAAATGGATGGTTTAGAAGCAACTCGTTGGATATGCCAAAATCTTCCAGAAAGCCAAAGACCTTATATTATTGCGATGACAGCAAATGCAATGCAAGATGACCGTCAAATTTGTTTAGATGCAGGAATGAATCATTATCTTGCTAAACCAATTAAAAGTCAGGAGTTAAAGGCAGTATTGCAACAGTATAGTAATACTATTTGAATTTTCTAATATTAGGTAATCAATCTGAAGGTAGTAGTAATCTAATAATACCGTTGTGATAAATGTTTGCTATAAATACTTGAGTTTTTATAGTAGTGGAGTGTTTCATCTTAAATGTTGCACTCTTATTTTAAATTCTGGGTTGATTAATCTCCCCCTCTTCTCTTCCCCCTCTTCCCACACCTCCCACTCACACTTTTTTAATGCACTACTTTAGCTGAAACACTCCAGTAGGGACGATTTCCTCCTGATATTCAATCCGGTTTAAATAGAAGCTTTATTATCAAGGTAAGGCATAAGTCATAAACTTCACTCTGCTTCACCCCTCTACATCTATCTCACTATACTTTCTTTATACTTTAATATTCTCCTCTAAACTACTTCATAATCATTGCAACTTGAGAAATATTAAAACTATTCTAAATGATAAGTTATAGTTTGAGAAAAATCATTATGCCCAAAACCATAGCTATTTCATTAATAGAAGCAGAAACTCAAGCAATAGACCCTCTAACATTACTTTATATTCGAGAAGGATTAACCAGAGATTCCTTAGCATTAATGTTAGGAGTAGCAAGAGATACAGTAGACAAATGGGCAGCAAAAAGAAGGCAGCCATCTCGTCCTATTTGTCGTCTTGCGGCAGAAATCTTAGCACGTTGGCAACGCGATTCTGTTATTGATACAAAAATGTAAATTGCCTTTAGTTTTTTGTCCCTACACAGTTGATAATTATCAGATTAATGTAGATATAGGTGAAGCAAAAACAGGGGTTTCAGACGCTAAAACATGGCAAAAGACAGATCAGATCCGAAATGGCTAGAGTTAAGGACTATATTTAAAAGCCTTTACTGAAAATGGCTTCAGCCTCTAATACCATTTTTGATCCGTTGCTATAAGAAGGCGTCAATGGGGAACTCCTATCATCATAGAAAATATAATCAATGGAAAGAAAATTATGACGATCTTAGATGATGTAAAAGCAGTAGTTAATTCTGACTATGCTGCTGCTCTTAGTTTGAGCAAAGGTGGATGGGAAGGATGGCTCCAATGCCAGCTTTGGGGATATCTAAGTTTGACAAAGGGAGTAACGGTAGAGAGAGAGGTGTACTATCCTAATTCTGCACAGCGCTGTGATTTGGTCGTAGGGGCTACCGATCCTAAACAATGGATTGAACTTAAAGCCTGTGGCGTTTTCCGAGAAGGGGGTAAACAACAATTTCTTGATAAGATCGCTTACGATCTATTTAAACTTATGCACAAGCCTAACGGAAGCACAGGATTAGTTCTGGTGGTTGTTCCCAAAACGAGCGTTGAATGGTTTGAAAGTGCAAAAATGCAGCGCCGCTGGGATGGATTTCAAACAAAGGAAGCATCGCACGTAAACCTCTACTATCTAACGCTATGAGGCATAAGCTTATAAGCTGCGCAGATCCTTAGCGTTAGCAATTATCCCTTGCTACAAGTCAAAGTTTAGGGGTTCCCCTACAAAGCAAGAGGTTTACTCATCATTAATTATCCATCCGGTCAAATAACAAAAAGAGGAAATAGTAATGGCAATCCTTAAAGTACTTACTGACAAATTTTACGGTATTTCTGGGAAGTCTAAAAAGTTATCCCAATTATACCAAAGGTATATGCATGAACGTGCCCAAATTGAAAAGAAAGGCGAGGCGTTCAATCAAGAGTTAGATCATCTTAAAGCCATGATTGTCTACAACAGTGCCTTACTGATTATTGCTTCTCAAGTACGAATGAGCGATGAAGATTATGGCCAGTGGCTACTGGATCACAAAACCTATACAATTGGCCAACCCGAAGTCAGTGAGGTTGCTGAAGTATTTGCCTTTGTCGATGATCTTGCTGGTGGTGTTGCAGTCCAAAAAGTAGTTAAGAATTTGGCAACAGCCTTGAAGAACCAAATATTTAGCAGTGCGGCGAAAAATGCAGGAGAAGAGTTAGGCGAAGCCGGCGCAGAGGAATTGCCGGAGATTCTTGGGACAATGGCAGAAGAGGGTTTGGAAAGTGGGGTGACAATTGAAGGTGAAGAAGCGGCAGAGACATTAGTTGATACTGCAGCTGAAGAAATAACAGAAGAAACATTTGAAGGTGCTACAGCCGGTTCATTAGGGACTGCGGCTATTGGTGGAGCAATTGTTATTACTCTGGCTGTGGATGGCATTATCAGTTTTATAGAAAGTACTGAAGAATTAATTAAGATTGAGGAACAGACGATAAAACTTGAAGAGGCATTGAATAAAGTTGATGGCTACTTAAAAGCATTGGAAAACAAATTTGACAGTGTACAGAATAGTCAAATTACGGCACAAAATAAGTTCCTAGCAAGTATGAAATTACTTAATAAAATCCAAAAAGCTGATTTCGACTGGGAAGATTATGAAGTTGGTGTTGAAAATACACCCAAATTTTTGTCGGCTATGCACGCAGCATCTGCACAATACGGTTACTTGCAGAACATTAAAGAAAGCTGGCGACGGATGAAAGAGAATGTGCCAAATCTTACCTGGCAAACGTTCACCATGTTAAAAGAAGGTGAGAGACCTGAAAATTTAACAGAAAAACAGGCAGAAGATTTTTTTGCTTATGCCAGTCTGTATAGTCAATCTATGCAAAATGCCCAGAAGAATAGCTAATACACTCTGGTAACTAATGTTAGGCAACTTATGGGCAAATGAATGTCCCAAGAGCATTTAACTTGATAATTATTTAGAGGAAAATACAATGAGTATCTTTAAGGAAATCAGCAGCGGAATTCATTCCCTTGGTGAAGATATAGGGAAAGCTGCAAAGGAAACCGGTAAAGGAGTGGAAACTGCTGGTAAAACTGTTGCTAAAGGTATGCAAACTGCACAAAATGGGTTAACGAATTTGATGTATCCGGACATTCCGGGAAAACAGAAAAAAGTTAAATCTCTGCAAAACCGCTATAATCAGCAACGCCAGAAGCTTACTATCGACACACATACATTTCAAGCCAACCTAAAAACCTATCAAACTATGGTGGCTTATAATGCTGCACTACTCATTTCCTTGGCTGTGCTGAAGATGAGTGATGAACAATATGTCAACTATCTAGCAACGGTTGAAGATAATGCTCCGCAGATATCACTGAAATCTTTACCTGCCGACTTAGCCGATGCGGGTAAAGAGATATCCTCTCTCGCAGGTGGTGTCACAATCCTACGGGCAATTCGCATACTAGGTACTTTAGCCAAAAATGAGGTATTGAAAACTCCCCTAGCAGAAGGCGGAGTTGCTGAAGTCGTTGATGTAGAAGATTTAGCCACTGACGTGGTTGCATCGGGTATTGGTGAAGTTGTTGGCGAAGCAGAAGGAGAAATAATTGGCGAAGTTGCTGCTGAAGGGGCTGCTGAAGCTGGACTTGCCGAAACTGGTGTTGGTATTATTGCTGCTGCTGGATTATTTGGGCTTTTCTCTGCCATTCAAGGAGCTGAAGAAGAACACAAATTGAATCAGGCTATCGACAAACTTAATGAGGCGCTCCACCAAGTAGATAATTACTTAAGGGACGTTGATGAAGCATTGGGTAAAGTAAATAATGGCATCCAGAAAGAGGAGCACCGCTTCCTAGACATTATGCACGAATTCAACGCTATTCAAGAAGCTGGGTTTGATTGGCAGTACCACCCAGATTTGCCATCTAGTGCCTCTTTTAGTGCGGCTATGTTGCATGCAGTTGGTCAATATGGTTTTGTCAACCGAGTACGCAACAATTGGCAGAATTTACACGAACATAACCCGTCTATGAGTTGGGATGATTTTGCTAAGTTAGAAGTCAGCGAACGAAATCCTCAATATGTGACGGAGAATGAAGCCAAACAATTCTTGGAACTTGTTAAGCAACACAGTATGTCAATGCAGAAAGCTAAATCATCAGTGCCAGTACCAGCAAAGACACCAGATGAAGAAAGCACAAGTACAGCTACCTTAGCAAACAGTATATGGATTATGCATCTCGGTGAAACTAAAATTACTTGTATCTTTAATGAAAACAATACTGTCACCCAGATATTCCCAAATGGTCAACATTTTACCCAGTACTGGTCTGAATCTAGTAATGGTAAGTTCGCCATCCTTGCACCAAACTCCACTACCAATCCTGACATCGATCAAGTGTACGCTGGACAATATTCAGGAGATACAGGAAAAGGGAATATCTTTAGTTTTGGTATTAGCAAGACTGTTAAATTTACTTTAACAAGGTCAACTCCTCAATCAAAGCGATAACTGCCGATTATTTATGGTTGAGTACGGCTTTGTTGCATGAAAGTGCTATAAGCTTTATGAAATAAGTGTTTATCAATAAATACAATTAATGATAAAAGCTTAAGCAGCAAGGGTTTTAGGATATTTGTGCAACAAAGCCATTATAAACTGTAAATTTTCAATACCTAAACACACATCCTTAAAATTTTAATGTTTGGCGTTGGCGGAGCCTAGCGGTAGCTATATCGCCTAATATCGCCTAATTTATGTATGAAAATAGAGGTGCGACAATTGAAAATTTGCCCACTGTTAATAATGATTCTAATGTGGCTATGAAAGTAAAAGTTTAATCAGAATTTCTTCAACATTTTTTAATAATTTTCCCCATTTTTGCCTCTAGTCTACCATTTATAAATAGCAGTGTTAAAATTACCAGTGTATCGGGAAAAGTTATAGCGATAGGGCAGAGAAAAATTAACAAAAGCCTGTTCATCAAAGACTTTTAACCTTTCTCTTCCCCCTATCAATGCTAATCTTTTTCCCAATTATGCACTGATAATATCTAAAATCTAATATGAGTGGTACTATCACCCCTTCTCAACCAAATATAGGTCAGTTGTCTGACACCACAACGACACCCTTAACTTCCGGCTCAATGTTAGGAGATTTCTGCCAAGAAACCCTGGCGTTAACTCGTCGGCTATTCATTCAACTAAAACGACGCCCTTCCACATTAATAGCCGGAATTGTTCAGCCCCTAATGTGGTTAATCCTATTTGGCGCACTTTTCCAAAATGTACCCCAAGGTTTATTTGGGGAAAGTCAAAACTACGGACAATTTCTTGGTGCTGGTATTATTGTCTTCACAGCTTTTGCTGGTGCCCTCAATGCTGGTTTACCAGTAATGTTTGACCGAGAATTTGGCTTTCTCAACCGCCTGTTGGTGGCACCGTTAACATCTCGTTTTTCTATTGTTTTGGCTTCAGCTACTTTTATTGTTACCCTGAGCTTCATTCAGTCAGCGATTATTATTGCTGCTGGTGCATTTTTGGGTGCTGGCTTACCTAATATATTAGGATTAGGTACGATCGCTCTGATTGTTTTAATGTTAGTTTTGGGCGTGACAGGTTTAAGTTTAGGTCTGGCTTTTGCTTTACCCGGTCACATTGAACTTTTGGCAGTGATTTTTGTGACTAACTTGCCTTTATTATTTGCTAGCACTGCTCTAGCACCTCTCTCTTTTATGCCCAGTTGGCTACAGGTAGTTGCTAGTTTAAATCCTTTGACTTATGCGATCGAGCCTATTCGCTATTTATATCTACATAGTGACTGGTCTGTTGGTAGTGTAATCATGCACACGCCTTTTGCTGATATTTCTTTTGGGGCGGCATTACTGGTGTTATTGGTCTTTGATGTGATTACCTTAGTCGCTATTCAACCTCTATTACGTCGTCGGTTTGCGTAATTTAGAATACATAAAGCAAATTCCATGTAATGTACACCTCATATTTTAAGAGGTGTTTGAGAAGTCATTGATCCGCCTAAATCCTCAATCAGGGGGAGTTTCCTTTGTATCCTCCCCCTGTTTTATCCCCCTCCCGTCCCCCTGAGAAAGGGGGAGGCCAAAGGATGCTTCGCTTTTGAAGGAGGGGAAGCCAGATGTTGCTTCACTTTTGGTTGGATGGGAGCTAGGGCGGATCTAAATTAAAATTCATACTTTTCAAACATCGTTTAGGAATTTTTGGAGTAAATTTATAGTTTTGATTCAAAAATGCTGAAATTAGGTGTATGCTATATATCTGAAAGTTTTGCTGATAAATTAAGATATTCCCTATGTATAACAAATTTTTGACTAAAGTTCTTTTCAGGACTCTAACTACAGCAAGCATAATAACTATGTTTGGTTCTCAGTCCACTTTGGCTGAACCTTATAATAGTGATAGTAATACAGTTAATCCTTTGCAGGATTTACAAACAGTTGATAATCCTGACCCTTTTACTGGTTCGGGTGGGCTGAATATGTTCGACATTATTCATAATTCCAGACTCGGAAATAATCGTGATATGAATGAATATATGAACGAACAACGTGATAGTCTCAATGACGCGGCTGCACAATTCCGAAATAAACAACAGCAACTTCTACAACAACCACAGAATGCTGCTGATGATACTCCCAGTTCTACCACAGGTAATAGTGAAGTTAATCCTTAAAATTAATACTACGGCGATCGCTACTTTAGCTATTTTCAGCAATTGTGGCGATCGCTTTTTTTTAATTAATTAATTAATATCCTTTTTTAGTTATTTGGGTCAACATTTGAGAGTTGATAACTATATTTTGCTTCTTTCTCGCTTTTCGACGCCAAATTCCCATTTGTCTACTAAAAATGCAGAGACTAGCACCTACCCAACAAATTTCTAAAAAAGACATTAATCCCTGATATTTCATTTATTTCCTTGTTTTGTTTTACTGTTTGATATACAGCGCTTTCCGATTTTATGAGGTACACACTTAGCGGGCAAGATGCCTCTGATTACGGGCAAGATGCCTCTGATTACGGGCAAGATGCCCGCACTACAAGACATTTAATTCACGCTTTGTACATCATAAGCCCGAAATATGCTGTATAACCTAAAACCTAACACCTATTAAATAATTTTCAACACCCGCACCGACTGACCCGCAGAAATTAAAGTTTCGTTCAGTGGTACAATAGCTAAACCTGTAATTCCAGCTAAATTAATTAAATTTCCCGAACTGTGACTGCCGACCGCAAGCTGAAATTCATACCCATCATTCCCTAAGTTTAACTGACCCCAAAGATAAGTTTCTCTTTTACCATTAGAGCGTAAATCTTGGAGCGATCGCGCCATTACAAATTCTGGCCCCCATTTGGCTTCACCAATTCCAGACAACTTTTTCAGCGCAGGTTGTACAAACCGCCAAAAACTCACTAATGCCGAAACTGGATTTCCTGGCAAGCCAAAATATACACATTCAGCATCAGCAAATTTAGCCACAGTTAGGGGTTTACCCGGTCTCACTGCTACAGAATGAATCTGAATTTCTGCCCCTAATTGTTTGATAATATCCTCAACATAATCATAATCTCCCACCGACACCCCACCAGTCGAAAGCAAAAAATCTGTATTTGTCACTGCTTGGGCAATAGTCTGTTTTAATATTTCTCGTTCATCTGGGACTATGCCAAACCGTATGGCTTCCCCTCCCATTTCCTCTACTGCTACAGCTAGAGCATATTGATTTGAGTCTACTAACTGACCTGGTTTTAAGGGTTGGTCTGGGGTAACTAGTTCATTACCAGTTGATAAAATTCCTACTTTTGGTCGCCGATATACGGTGATTTCTGTACATTGAGCTGCTGCTAATATTGCGATTTCGGGAGCTGATAGCTTTATTCCTGGGGTGAGTAGGGGTGTTCCTGCTTGGTAGAATGAACCCTGATATCGGACAAATTCTTGGGGTTTGGGAGCTTCGAGAATAATTACGGTATCGCCTTCCCGTTTGGTTACTTCTTGGATGACTATTGTGTCTGCTCCCTTTGGTAGACAAGCTCCGGTAAAGATACGAGCTGTTTGCCCGGATTGAATTTCTTGGTGCGGTTGATACCCTGCGGGAATTTCTTCTATTATTTTTAGGGATAAAGGATTTTCTGAACTACAGTCTTTGACATCGGAGAATTTGACTGCATAGCCATCCATTGCTGAATTATCCCAGTGGGGAAAGTCTAGTTTGCTGCTGACTGGGGTGGCTAATATTCGCCCCGATGCGGTTAGCAGGTCTACTTTTTCTACATCCGTCTGGGAATTTAAGGGTTGTACTAGGTTGAGAATGATTGATTCTGCTTGGTTTGCTGGTAGCATTTTTTATCTAAGTTGAACAAAAAGTCATGCGTAGGGGCGAACGAATCCCACTAATTATAGCTTATCATAATTTTTTTCTTAATGCAACCTGACTAACTTGCTATTTTTTCGTGAGCTTTAGAAAATGATTTGTTTGTAGCGATCGCTCTTAAAGTGATAAATTGCTGCATTCTTTCTTCAAGATTATTCTCAAGTTGATTTTCAATAAATTTGTGCTATTATTGAAATAATGGGAAAGGTGCGCTCATATATACTCTATATTAGATAGGATAATTTGAGGATAAGACACATAAAGGACATAAGATTGATATAAATTAATGACCAAAAAGTTCGGAAAAAATACTAATTGCTAAAATCCGGAGTTTGCCTCCAGATAAAGTTTCCGAAATAGTAGATTTTGTGGATTTTTTGTCTCAGCGACAACAACAACAAAGTTTAACTAATTCTATTACTCAACTGTCTGAAGCAGCTTTTGAGAAAATTTGGAATAATCCTGAAGATAGTGATTATGACTATTAACTGAATGTGGCGATCGCGACTTTTCAGTTATCAGGAAGTAGGTTGGGTTTCGTTCCTCAACCCAACAATAGTAAGGTTTTGTTGGGTTTGACTCCGTACCGCTAGGGGTCAGCAAGCTACAACCCAACCTACTTTCTACTTTAATGATTAATCAGCACACCCTAACTATTGTCCAATAGATGAATAAAACATCAATTTGCTGACAAAGCTGGCATTTTTTTCGTGCCAAAAAGCCTAAAACCTTTACCTGCAAATGGTTTGAGATGAAATAAGCACACCCTAACTATTGTCCAACAGATGAATAAAACATCAATCTAGGAAAAATCAGCGATCGCGACTTTTCAGTTATCAGGAAGTAGGTTGGATTGAGGAACGTTTGCGGAGCATTTCCAACGGAAAAACCCAACAATAGTAAGGTTTTGTTGGGTTTGACTCCGTACCACTAGGGGTCAGCAAGCTACAACCCAACCTACTTTTTACTTTAATGATTATTCAGCACACCCTAACTATTGTCCAATAGATGAATAATACATCAATTTGCTGACAAAGCAGGCATTTTTTTGGTTCTAAAAAGTCTAAAACCTTTACCTGTAAATGGTTTGAAATGAAATAAGCACACCCTAACTATTGTCCAACAGATGAATAATACATCAATCTAAGAAAAATCAGGGATATAGCTCCTTTCTCTGACTAATATCAAATCCGGTAGTATCGGTAGAATTATTGCCCTGTAGGGGTTTGGTCTCCAAACCCCTACCAGCTAGGAGTTTTTGCCAATACTGATGTCGAACCTTATTCTCCAAAGCAAGCGGATTTGATCTAAAATAGCGATCGCTTCAAAGAAAAATTGACATAAGGTCTGACTTTTTGCTAAGATCTACTTAGGGAGTAGGTTGGGTTGAGGAACGAAACCCAACAAGAGTCAGGTTTTGTTGGGTTTCACTCCGTACCGCTGCGCGGAAGCAAGCTACAACCCAACCTACATTCTACTAATATTAATTCCTTGTTATTTGAAACATACTGGCAATAGC
>JAAUYJ010118495.1_pt1 | contig 14153 bp, 21 predicted proteins | sample 7278031 | NCBI WGS metagenome assembly JAAUYJ01 (sample SAMN14350222, study PRJNA611818) | marine sediment metagenome | isolation source: surface marine sediment (1.8m) | place: French Polynesia: Moorea | collected 2018-08 | reverse complement strand
CTCTCATAGCCAGATGGCGCTACTTTCCCAAAAAGGCAATCGAGCGGTCAAAAAAATATAGAGACTTTTCATTTTACTCCTTTTTGAATCCTAAAAAATACAATAGTGCAAGGGAGGGCACAGGGAAAAAATTATCAAAAAAGCTATGCCACTTAAGATGCATTGCACTAGCATCAATTTTCGGGTTTGTAAGGCCCCCAGCGCTAAATAATAAATGTTATTGTTTTTGAACTAAGCACCGTATCCATTTAGAATTATCGCATGGCGACTTTATAAATACGTATATTTCTCGACATGAAAAATGTCAGACCGCCGGTCTAGTCAAGTCGAGTTTTCACAATCTTCGTATTAAAAAAATTTGAAGAGGCGCAAAAAATCAAAGGAAAAAACATTTTTACGCTGTTCGCGCTATAAGCTGAATTTCTTTTTGCGTGGATCGATCCTGGACCGACGAGAAGGTGAAATCTGGTGTGCGAACTTTGCCGCTCCTGAGCTTGACCAAAGGAGGACTCTTGAGGCGGGAGCGTGAAAAACGAGAACTCTGCCATTCGCCAATGACACAGAAAAATAGCTAACCAGCTGTTTCTGACTAAAATTTTGTCGAATCCCGCGAATCTCGCCTCTACCGCTTGACCGCTATAGCAGTTAAAACTGGAGCGAATGTATGTAACGAGAACAAGGTGCGCTGGCGTTGCTCGACTTTCGACAATGAGGCACGCGCAAAAAGTTTTCCGTCAATGTTTCTTGGCAAAAAAACTTGGTCGAATCCCGCGACCAGAGACCAAAAAAATGCTTTCTTTCACTCCTGTCCATATTTTTTCCCACGCCTCCTCCTCCCCTCCCCCCTTCCGTTCCGACAGAAATGGCCGCGGGGGATTTCTCGGGGGAGGAGGAGGAGAGGAGAGACAGACAGACAGTTGATCCATATGGAACGGCCAAAGATACGGAGGGGGAAGGGGTGAAGGAGGAGGATCGGGACGGTGTTGACAGGGAATCCATGTGTGGTGGAGGATGGAGGGGGAGAAAACATTGGGAAATCCGATCCAGAGCGAAGACCCCAAAACGAAAAGGCAAATAATCCTTTTCCCAGTGATCGAGGCGGGTTTGAGGCATTGCTGAGCATGGAGCAACAATTTCGAGAAAGGCAAAAAGGCAACATCCGCTTTGTGTATTGGACAGGCAGGCCCTTGTCGTTCCTCTCACACCGTTCTTTCTTCCCATTTCTCCTCCTTCTCCTTTTCCCAAATCTTCCAACTTTTTTGGCGATATTTTGCCCTTTCACACGGTGGCTACCGGTCGTCGTCGGGCAGGAAGAGGGGAATTGAGGCATGACGGCGGCGGCGGAGGAGGAGGAGGAGGCGGTGGTGGCCACCGCAGCACAGGTTTTCCCACAGAGCTCGCTTGCTACCGGACGGGGAGAGGGAGAAAGGAAAGGGAGCGGCACTAAAGCCACCCATCACGGAGCAAGAACAGTTGGAGGGGAGGGATTCGCCATAGCATAAAACACTTTCAAAAAATCTGTATCATTTAGTCTGGGTGTTAATACCTTGACAGGCCAGGCGACTTTGTGGAATAGCAAATGTACATTCGGTGATTCTACCTCTATTGTTGCACGTTTGGAGCAGGGAAAAGTTGGTGCTGGAAATAGATGGAAAAAACCGAGTTTACTGTCGTTACCCCCGCGCCTCTGCTGCCATAAGGTGCTAAGTAGCGGCGGAGGTGCATATACCACTTGGAAGCACCCGGTCTCTTTAAATGAGACCGACGGCGGCGCTCAATTTCGAAACGGACGGAGGGGGCGAAACCTCACGCTGTTTTCCCTTTTCCTTTTTTCCCTGATTGCCTTTCTTAAGTTTTCGCGATCTGTCAAATGTGTCACTTCCCGAAAGAAAAGAACAAAAAAATCGAATTGCACCGGAGAGCCAGACTTATTTTCTTGCGTTCAATTACTTTTATACTTGAACTTGGACTCTACTGAATGCACTTGCTTTGCTCGTAGCTTTGCAAACGAAGCGTGTTTTCCCAATTTATCGGCGGGATCTGAAGCCTCGTTTTCTCAACTGGGGGGGTCGTGTATGCTTTTGGGGGAAAAGAGGATAGGGAGAAAATACACTGGGCCATTTTTCTTCTCCTGCCTCATCCGTATCACACACAATCTCAGGCGCAGCAAAGTGTTCGTTCTGCGACGGCGACGGAGCTCTCCAAAACGTCCGTTGGAGAGAGGAAGGAAGGGGGAAAACTCTGCGCTGGCGGCGGCGGTGGTGGTGGAAGAGGAGGAGGAGGAGGAGGGTGACCTTTTTGACCCCAACTAGCTCAAGAAGCTGCCCTCTTCCTCCCTCCCCCGTCGCCCGCACAGAGAGTCAGGAATGAGCCCAGGCCAAAACAGCCGCGGAGAACGATCAACATTAACTCTGGTCCCGGGGACCAGTCGACTCAAGTCGGAGAAATATATAATACCCCATACAACGAAAGAAGAGGAGGGGGGAAAAGACCGACCAAGCGACTTCGGCACTTAATCTTCCTCATCCTATGTCTGCAATATATACACTGAACCAGGAACAACATAGAAGAGGATGGAAAACCGGCTAGAGGGTGTATTTTTCACGTCGTCATAGTAATTGCTGCAAATGGAGTTTCGAATTCTTTGGCTCATCTTGCACATTTAGTATAGTATGTGGTAGTAGGGATAGATAGGGTCGTGTGCTGATTTTTTTGCTAGGGAGGTACGCACGAAAGAGGGTTCGAGGGAAATGCACGAATGTTTGTTCTTCACTCCACGTGTTACTTTTTTTGCCTGTTTGAATTGCATCATGCTCACTGCACTCGAGTTGTGGGTATTTTTTGGTGGAATATCGAACTGACAATTGAAAACTTTGGCTTTGTTTTTTTCACCGACTAACAAATAAAAAAGACACCTTTGATCAACTTTTCGACACCGCACTTTTTTGAAGAATGTTCATCGTGTGTTATGCTAAATAAAAAAAATGCGTTTCGTCTCCACTTCACTTTGAGATTTTTTTCTCTGACTATCTTTCCACTTGTTTTCTTGACTTTCTGCTAGTACGCCTGGGTGCTGGGCAGGGCCTCCGAGGAGGCCGCCCACGACGAGGCCGCGGCCGCCGCGGCTGCCGCGGCAGAGATGGAGGAGGTGTTGTTGTTGTTGAGAACCATGTCCCTGATGAGGGTGTCTATGGGCGTCTGTCCCACCAGGCGGGAGAAGAAGAGCTGCTGCACGACGGCGGGGGAGACCCGCCTCAGGGAAGAGAGCCTCACCAGGAGGCGACCGAAGCGGGACGGCTGCGAAGGGTAGTGGGAGCGGCAGTAGTCCTCCAGGGCGCACTGGGACTTCTCCTGCAGCTTCTCTATCACCGAGGGGTCTGACAAACCAGGGGCATCTGCGGAAAAAAAGGAGAAATATTGCTTTGTAGCCATTTCTTTTAGCACACAATATAGAAAACTCATACCTGTTGTAAACAAGACGATGGCCTTCATGCAAGTGTATTCAGCTGTGTCCACCTGAAGGGCCTTGAGCTTCTCCACTTGCTCCTGAAAGATCCTGACATGGTCCATGAATGCTACAACTTTGTCTGCAGTCATTGGTGAGGCCTGGAGCCCTGCCGCTGCCAGCAGAGGTGCCATGTGTAATGGCATATTGCACTGGGATGCATTGAGCACAAAGAGCTCCGACCAGGTGAGCCTGAGCAGAGCCACCTGGTCTGATACATGCAACTCAGGGAAGCCCGGAATGCTCTTGGACCACTCCACAGCGCTGAAGAGCAGCCTGGCCGCAAACTCGCAAATGTTCTCCATTGTGTCGATGGGAGTGGGGGGTGCCGGAGGTGGAGGGACGGAAGTCACCGTCGTCGTCGCAGGGACAGGGGGTGCGGAGGAGAGGGTGCTGGTGGTGGATTCGGAAGAAGCCGCTGTGGTTGAACAAGCCTCTTGTTGTTGCTCCTGCTCTTGCTGTTGTTGTTGTTGTTGCTGCTGCTTCTGTTGCTGCTGCTGTTGTTGATGGGCGCTATATCTCGCCGTGTGGTAGGGCTCGGCCCTCATGAGCAGAGAGACGTAGGATGAGAGGTACCCGCAATTGTTGAGTAGGTCTGCGTGGAGGCCGAGGGCGGCGCCGAGGGCGGCGTTCGAAGCAGTCACGCGGCCAGGTTGAACGGCTAAACAGGCAAGGAAGAAAAAATTGGTCGTAAAATCGTTTTTTAGTTTGAATGAAAGCAAGCTTTTCTATCATTTTGTTCATTGAGGTACCTTCTCGCTTCATGCCCTTCCTTAGGCACTTTTTGAGCCTGCAGTGCTGGCACTGATTCCTATGGTGCTGGTCCACAGGGCAGTTCTTGCTGCCCCTGCACTGGTAGGTGAGATTCCGCCGAACTGATCTCTTAAAAAAGCTCTTGCATCCTGAAAGAAAAAAGCATGGTGTGTATGAAAAGAAGAAGGAATATTTCGTCATTATTTTCTTACCTTCGCAAGTGAATTGGCCATAGTGCTTCCCGCTCGATTTGTCCCCGCAGACGATGCAGGTCATCTCCTGCTCCCCCATCCCGTTTCCTCCTCCCCCGACGACGAGTCCGTCGTCGTCGTCCCCTCCGCCACCGTCTACCAGGGAGTCGGCGGAAGAGGGTTGAGGCAGCTCCTGCTGTTGCTGCTGCTGCAGTTGCTGCGCCGTGGGAATGTTTGTGGTGGTGGCCGCGGCGACGGTGCCGCTCACGTCGGAGAAGGAGGAGGAGCCGTAGCCGCCCCCGGCGCCGCTGAACCCGAACTTGAACCCGGCCGCCGCCGCGGCCGCGGCCGCGGCAAGCGAATTGTGCGAGTGGTGGTGGTGCGCGGCTGCCGCCGCTGCCGCCGCCGCCGCGTGAGGATACGGCGCTGTGGGCGGCGGGGGCAGCGGCAAGAAGAGGCTGCCTCCTGACGAGGACGAAGAAGAGTGTGCCGCCGCCGCGTTTGAGGAGGAGGAGGAGGGCGAGGACGAGGACACCATCCCCGGGCTCCTCCACACCGACGAGGCAGTGGAGGCGGATATCGTAGCAACGGCTCCTAGGCCGCTCCCGGGGACGTTGCTTCCGGTTCCGGTTCCGGTTCCACCCTCTGCCGCCCCAGAAGCGGGCGAGGATGATTCGGCCGCCGTTGAAGACGTGGCCAAAGTCATCCTTACTATATTTGTTGCACTTTTCCTTTATGCGACTCACTTTATTCCACCTCGCCGCATATAAACCTCTCCGATATCTCACGACTCCATGTTTTCAGTCTGGGTCTGCGTTACGTATGATTCCGGGCGTTAAAGGGAGGAACGAGGGGGAAAGGGAGCGAGACCGTGGGTAGGCAGGCACGCGCTCTGTCTCTCTCTCTCTGTAATAAAGCGAGAGAGCGCTTTCCCCATATACTCTGCTTGCAACAGAGATGTCGCCTCTCCTTTCTCCCCTTTCCTCCTCCGCCGCCACCTCCGACGACGACGAAACCCCCTTTTCATCCGCGTTTCCGCGGCTCCCCGCCGCCGCTTCCGCCGCCGCCGCGGCCGCCGCCGCCGCCGCAAAACAGAAAGAAAAGGAGGGAGGGGGGAAACCGCCCCCGGGGGCGGCGAAAGTAGCGCTGAAAAATTGGATCGAGGGGGAGTTTATTTACGTGGGTCGGGGCTGCAATATATTGGGGAGGGGTTATGGGGATGGGGGAGGAGAGACAGATTGATATTGTTGACTCACACCCGGGGTAGGGATATACCCTCAGGGTTTTGTTCGAGGGAAGGGAGCTAGGGGACGGGGGGCGGCGGAGCTTGAAATTTGACTCCTGTTTCGATCTCAGGGAAAATCATCGGGACAAATTTAGGACACTCTGCTGCGGAGAGAAAAAAAGTTTGCATGTTTGTCATTTCGCTTCGCTGTTTAACGACGCGAAAAAACCGTCCGCCCTCCCTTTCTTTTTCGCGTCTTTTTATGTGCCCGCCCTCCTCCGCTCATTTCTTCTTCTCTCTCCTCAGCTCGTTAGACAAATGTTTTTGCTCATCCCGGGTATGTGGGGAAGAGGGAGTGTTTCTACAACTTGTTCCTTACGTTGGCCACTTTCGACAACTTGCTTGTACTTATTTTTTGGTCTTTCTGTGGATGACAGAATTTGCGGGCGGAGCTGTACTCTAAATCAACTCTCCGCAAGCCAAGCCTGGAACACGGAAATCCTTTTTGGAGTCGCTCTCTCCCGCTGTCCGAAATTTCGCGGGAGGTCCCATTTTGATATATGGTCCTACATTGATGCAATGCTGGAGGGTTTTTTTACGCGTCTCGCCTCTCCACTTTGCTGGTACGAACACATGGAACGTATACGGCGTGGCCGAAACCCAAATCAAGATGCTTATGTTACAATGCAGTCTTATGCGTTCAAATATTTTTTGTAAAGTACCTGCCACTGGGTTTGCCTTATGTATACGAGAAAAGTGTCTAAGAAGGTTGGGGCCGGTCCGGAGCTTTCCAGGGGTTCTTTTCAGCCTTTCTTTTCTTACAGTTTGCGAGGGGGAAGATGGGAAAGGGGAAAAGGGGGGGGAGAATACTGTAGTCTCCTCCGCTCAATCCTCCCTTCCCTTTTGTCAGAGACGAGAAATGCTCCTTCCTCCCTCTTCTCGTCCTAGTAGTTTGTGGCCTGTGGGAGGATGAGTGCTTTCCTCTCACGCATTGCAGTGCAGACAAAAATCAACAAAACTTCCATAATAAAACATTGCTCCAAACAAATCCTCAGCATCAGTTTTCATAGATTATTGAACTGCTGCTCAAAGTTTTTGTAGCACACCCTGTAGCGCTCTTTTCCAGGATGCGTAGGGTAGAAAGGGGAGGAGGGGGAAGAGAGGAAGGCAATATCCTTTCTTTGACAACGTTGCTGCTTCCCCTCATGCGTCCCCCACAAAAGAAGAGCTGAATGATCGGACGCGGGGCGAAGTAGGAGGAGGGGAAGAGGGGGAGTGATAATTCGACAAGGAAAGTTTGTCCCATTGTTCTTCTTATCTTGGGGGAAAGCGGGAGAAGTAGAAGGACCTCCCATTCAATTTCTCCTCCATATACTACACATAGGCAAAAGCAGCACACACACGTACGTACACATGCAACACGAGTTTTTTATGCAATGACTAGGCTCGTTTCTAGCCTCTTGTATCTCCTATCAGCAGTCGGTGAGTTTGCGAAACTCGAGTGCTTGTTGTCGTATAGTCATGATACGGGGGGCTGCCCTTCCGTATTCGAATATGTGTTCTGGCTTTCCATTCCTCCTCCTCCTTCGCTCCTTTCGCCCGGTCAATCCAATTTAGTCAAGTGGGTTGAGGGGAGGGGAGAGGGGAGACGGGAAGGAAGTCGGTCGACCCACTTCCAAAAAGAGAATGGGGGAGGGGGAAGAGAAAGGATATATCTGCATAACGCTTGCATGGCTACCCCACCAGCACTATGTGAAGAGCAAATAATACAATACGTTGTGTTTTCTCTTGGGAAACCTGCAAATGTGTCTTTAAAGTTTGAACGTTACAGTTCTTACATGCAATTCGAACTTAAGTGTTGAAAAGACTAGAAATTCAGAAAACCAGACAGACAAAGTGCACGTCGAGAAAGGTTGGTTGGGCATTTGAGGTGCTCGGAACCGCAGCTCGTCGTGGAGCAGTTATTGACGGAAGGAGATGGGGAAAAGGAGAATGGTTTCCCTCTTCTCTCCTCCTCAATATTGGCGCGTGTTGTATTGGTATTAATAATCAGATATGGACTACCACAGACAGAGGAGAGGAGTGGGGGAGAGAAGAAGAAGAGCAATCATCTGAGGATTACAACAAGAGAGCGGCGAAAATTGGCGGTTTGTTCCCGGTCCCCAGTCTTTTTTCCCCAAATGTGTTTTTTTATTTCTGCCAGGAATTTCCCCGCTCTCGAATCCCACGCTGAAAATCTTGTGCACATATACGTACAGTTGCGCATTCAACTGCAAAAGATTAGTCGATATCATTGTGTGCTCTCTCCATCCTCTCCCTCTCCCCTCGTTTGCTATGCAAAACTTGATCTTGGAGTTTTCCCACACACTGTCCATCCCTTCCCCCCAGGAAAAGCTGAATGGAAACTCTCCCTTTCTCTCCCCTCCCTCCATCCTCCCCCGCCGCCGCCTCCGATGGCTTTGAAATACGACCATTCCACCCCCTCCCCCTCTCTTTCCCCCCACCACCCCTAAGCCCCCACAAAATCCCTTTGGCCATGATTTCCATCCCTCCTCCTAAGGGAGGGAGAGAGACAGTTTCGGCTCGGTTGGCTCAGCAGCAGACAATGGTCATTCCTTCCTTCCTTTCCCTTCCTCTTCTCTTTCCTGGATTTCGGGTTTTGACCACCGCTTGGGATGGGGACGAACGATGCTGTGGTGAGGAGGAAGACATTTTCAAAATGCCTAAAATACCTTCATTTTTTTCGCGGGAATGTGAAAAAAGTTTTGTGTCTTCAGCAATAAACTTTTTATACATCTTCTGACCAGAAAGTATACCAAGAAAACATTGAGGGAATAATTTTTCCTCCCCCGATCGTTGAAAAAATATCCGTCCATGGCCGAGCCAGAAATTCCTTTCTAAATTCGGCTCCCTTGTCCCTCTCACATGCAAATGATCATTGTTGTTGGTCGTCCTCTCCCTATTCCATTTCCCCCTTCCTTTCTTTCCCCTCCCCCTATTTCCCATGCAGACTGGACTGGACCAATCTGGACCCCCTCCTTCTCCCTTTTATTCCGCAGGACCTTCCCCTCCTATGCTAATGTCATATTTCCTCCGCGGCTGTCCAAAGCGACAAACGGGGGAGAAAGAGAGGGGGGAGGGGAAGAGAAGTTTCCCACAAAAAAGTTCCCCCCCCCCCTTCTTTTCTCTCCGCGCTTCGTTGCCGCCGCAGAATTTCTGGGTGAACTTTATGCAGTTGACCGCTTCTCTCTTTTCTTCTCTTCTCCTCAGCCTGGCCATTTCTTGCTCTCATATTTTGCTGTTGCGGCGGGAGCAGCAGTCGTGGAAAAGTTCCATGATTGTTGCTCTTGCTGCCAAAAAAAAGCCGACGACGATTTTTTCGTACAAAATAACACAAAACAGTATAGACAATCCCTGGCTGGTCTCATGCAAATATCCCTCTGATGTGGTTTCGCGATATGCATATCATCGCATGCTCGATGCGATGCATGTGCATTATTCTTTAAGAGATCTGGTCCACCCCTCCCCTTCCGCTGGGCGAATAAAAAAGGGCCAAAGAAGGATGGGAAATGAATATCCCGGCGGCGTCCGTCCGACCCCCTTTTTCGCCCGCCCCCTTCCTCCGGATGAAATCGAGCATGGGAGATGGATCATAATTCGCCGCCCCCGCCCAAAGCCGCCGCCGCCGCAATCTCTCGTCGCCTCCTTGCGCGAGATGCTACTGTTTTGTTGGAGCGAGAATCGCCAACGTTGGAAGCCTGAGTTTAACGCTTCGAATGTCTTTGATTCCCTTTGGCGAAACAGTCGCCGTCCCCTTCCCGCAGTCCGTGCGAGCCCTATTCCTCCCTCTGTGTACATCTTGTAATCTGATTTCCATTGTGGATGACAGGAAGGGGAAGGGGAAAAGTTGAGCAGCGCGCGCACACACACCACTCTCCCGTATTCGCAGCGCGTGGAGGAGGAGGGGGGGGGGTCGAACGCTGCCCTCCACACATTGATGTAAGCCGATACCGAGCTTTTTTGTGACAGGTCGAATCATCGTCGTCCGACCTTCCGAGAAAAGTCAAGCCACTTAATTATCCAACCACGATTATGTCGCCGTGAGAGCACCGTTGAAAGTTTTCAAGCCTGAAAGTCTGAGGTTAAGGGAGATTCGACCACAGAGGCAAAAACTTTTTCTTTCAGGGAGAGAGATAGCGGGAGGGGGCACCCCAAAGTGTCAACACTCGAGACGAATCCTCGCCGTCTCTGCTTTGCTTTTTGGGTCGGAGGGGGATATGAGATGATATCGTGGCCACCGCCGCCTCCATCGTTGCCATAGAAAGGGGAGGAGGACGAAATGGCACGTGACTCTCCTCCTCACATCCCTTCCCCAAACTGTGGGGTGGCGGGACAAAAAAATGACGACGACGACCGCGGGGTTTGCGGGAAAGCGGGGGGTGGGTTGAGAGGGGGAAAGAAAAACACATATCCCCCATTTCCCCGCTCTCCCCCCCTTCCCTTCCCTTCCGATTCTCTCTCGTTCTCCCTCTCTCCCCACCCTTTTATACGAGTGCGAGCCAGAAAGCCAACGTGGAATCACCGCCACAGCACACATAGTATCTCCTCCTCATCCATAAAACGGAACAAACTTCATATCATACCGTGCTTCTCCTCTGAAACAAAAATGTGGCGAATCCCCGAGTCTGTGTGGAGGGGAGTGGGTGAAACGAAACGGACATGAATTCTTCCCTTTCGACCGAAGAGGAGGGGGGGGGCTCTCCATCTCCTTTTTCGCATCCGTAATTGAAACGCATTTCGTTTTCCCTCATGTGTCCTTCTATTCCCCCCCCCATGCGATTTCGATTCTTCACGCCTTGTTATTTCCTCCCCTCCCTCTGCTCTCATTGTGGTCTTCCTTCCCTCTCCCTCTTTCGGCTGTCTCATCTGTCCACTATTTAATGATTTGTCCAGTGACTTATTAGCACTTTGGCGACAGAGAGAGAATGGCTGGTGGTGATGTCACTCTCCGAACGATTTCCCGGATTCGGAGGGAAACGCACCGTTTGTGCAAGAAAAGTTTGTTTTTTTAAAAAAATAAAAATATAATTTTTAATGCGGTTCTTGCCGATCTTAGTTGTATTGCGTCTAGATTGCGCTAGAGATCTTCAAACTTTTTTAAGGCTCTCACGATACTAAGGCGAATGGAAGCCGGGGAGAAGAGCACACCCCCTCTTGGCTCCCTCTGCTGATTAGGGGTTCCAAATTGCGTCCCTGGGTGGATTATTGGCCACTGTGTCTTCTTCTGCGGCACCACTGACCCTTCGGCGACCGCGACCACCGCCATTCTTTTCTCCCCGGCCAATCCTCGTGCCAAGATCCAGGTCCAATTTTCTTCTTCTTCCCCCCACCCCCCCATCTTCATGTCTTTCCACGCAGCATCTACTGGGTTCATCAGTTACGCGCAAGCAAAAGATTTTTCCTTAAGCATGACTTCGGAAAGACTTTATTCCTTGAAAAAAGAAGTCTATTTTCCCTTTAGTATATCAGTCACCCAAAAGTTCTAGGGAGGATATGGGAAATAGATAAACAAGAGTCTCTCTCTCTCTCTTCCTCGCCCCCTCTCTTCTTCATTTATCTCCGGATGGCGACGGCGGCGGGTGTCGATATTATTTGGTGGTTTGGGCGATGGTTCCGGAGGAGGAGGAAGGAGGTGCCGCCACACTTTCTGTTTCCCCCGCCAGCTGGGGTCGCTCCGTCGCTCCGTCGCTCCGTCGGTCGGTCGGTCTTTCCCTACTTAGTTCCGTTGGTGGACAATTCGCGGCGGTCTGGCGGCGGCATCATCATCGCCGTCGTATGCGGAGACATATTGGGGGAACTGCCAGATGGCGCGCAATCGTACTCAGATGATCTCACTTTTTTGACACCGAGAGAAGAAAAAAATCCCCGCAGATCTGGCAAGCCTGGGACAGGGCGAAAACAGGGCCATACGGAGCGGGGCGGCGGCGGCGGCCGATACGGACCGGGGTCGTTTTGATGGTGATGGAGAAGGAGGAGGAGAAAAGAGAGGAGTGGAAGTGATTCCGGGGGGAAAGACTGAGGACTCTCTCGCACCGATGGTAATGGCAGGAGATGGAGAGAAGAAGAGAGGGAAACAAGCACTGCACGTCTCACATAATGGGTCGCACAAGTTGATATGCTGATGTGCTGTAGAAAACAAAAGTTGACAAACTTGCATGATGCTAGAAAATAATCATAGTGATTGTATGCGGGGTGTATAAAATATTAGACGGAACTTTGGCCACACGACGGAGAGCAGCCAAGAGTGAAAATCCTCCTTTCTTTCTTCCTTTCTCTTCTTCCTCTTTCTCCTCGCCTCCCCCTCCCTCATAATGAACCATGACTTCTGCCACCGCAGACGAGCCAGCCTCGATCCACGCCAGGGAGAGAATATTAGTCACAAAAAAGAGGGGAAAACGGCTGCTCTGAATGACGTCCGTTCGTCCACCCCCACTCCTTTTTTTTGGCGGTGCATTCTCTCCGCCCTCCCTCCCTCTTCCCTCGCAATAACCGCATCATTGCCCCCCTTTTTGTCCTTTGTTCGTGGTGCCATAGTCTCCATTGGCTCTCTTCCGCTGAGACCATAAGACTTTGTTGCCCCGCCTTCAAAACCTTCAAGTATAGTATGTTTCTTGCAATTCCCAGTTCGGTTGACTTAAAGTATACCCAGGACGCACGGTAGCATGCGTTACTAGTGTAGTAAACGTTTTTCCCTACATAGCCGAGATATTTCTAGTGAGAAACTTTCGATACAGTCGATTCTCCCCCTACCGATACTTCCCATCGCATTCAGACACCTGTGAAAGAATTATGGGGCACCTTTTTTTACACTCTCGCCGCCACTCTTCTCTTGGTATACGCGGCAGAAAAACATCCCAAAAAAGCTAAACCTGCACTTTGGTCCAGCCAACGGCAACGTATTAAATCACGCACAGGCGCTCTCTTCCCCCCCTCCCTGTGGTAGAGTATACAGCAATAGTTGGATATAACCCTCATCCATATCGCTCGCCCCCCTCGATCCCCCTTCCCCCCATATAACATGAACCAGAAACCGCCGTCCTCCACCCTTTTTTTAGGGAGGACTGACGACGCTCTTTCTCCCCGATTGACATTTTCCGTGGTTTTTTCCGGGTGAGTCATTGCTGCTGGAAAACCACCCTCGAACATTTGCATTCGTCGCTCATGAACGGAGGCGATACGTCTTTCCCCCCAGCGACCCCACTCCAGGCTAACGCCGAGGCTGAGGCTGCAGAGAACTATATCTGATCAAACACCCAGCGGAGCGTGCACAGAGAGGGGAGGGAGAGAAGAAAGACCCTTTCTCTCAAAGTTGAACTGATTAGCGAAGTGACAATTCCTCCCCCTCATCCATTCTCCCTCGCTTTTGGATCGAAGTGGGAATGGGAGCCGAGGGACGGATCACCCAGCCACTTGCTATTCTTAACTCCCTCTCCTCCTTTTCTCCTTCCTTCCCTCGCTGGTTTTGATCATTTTCATCATCTCCCTTCTTCTGAGCTCACGAACGAGAAATTCCAGAGTTGTCGGATGAACGGAATTCCTTCTCTCCCCTTTCGCCTTCGTGGCCCCGGGGCAGAAGAGGAGGAGCAACCAAGAGCTTGCCATGAGAGGGGAAGAAGGGCTTGACCACAAAAATTCATCTATCTGCATGCCTCTCTTATTTTCGTTCGGGGGTTCGAACTCGGCATCTTGAGGCTTTGGTTCGGATTGGAAAAATATTGATGGCGGCAATTGTGTTGCATACTTTGAGGATCTTTTCTGGGGAAGAGCAGAATTTAGAGCGAACATTACTAAAGCATTGCTCCATATTCGAGTCTTCCTCGGGGCCTCCTCCTCCTCCTCTTTTTCGCTGCTGGCTGCCAGGGTTAATGATGCATTGCTACGCCCATTCCATGGAGCGGCCCAGCCTGCCACGGCCAACCTATTAAAGCCGCTGCCCCCTCTCCTCCTCGGCGCTGCCCTCGGGCTCCAAAACAGTCTGCGCCGCATCCAACGATAAAAATGGTCTTTGTACGTACGTCTACTGCCATGGAGCTCCTGGGTTGCATAACTATTCACTTTCGCCAAAAAAAAACCTTCTACCGCAAAATGTGTCTTTCGTGTGAACTTTGTTTCTGTGCTGCTTTACGTACTACATTACTTTCGGTGGTGTTTTTTCGGTCTCATATTCCGAAAAATCTGTGTAGCAATGCATAGCATCATCCCCTGTCCCCCCCCCCCCCCGTGTTATGAGAGCGGTCGAGAAAAGGTGAGCTGGGTATGGAAAAGAGGCGGAGTCCCTCCCTATCTGGTCAACACAGTTCTGTGTGGGTCGGGGCGGCTCGCGGAGAGAGAAGAAGGGGCAAAAAGTTGCTGTTCGCCCCTTTTGCCTGGAATATTTTTCCATCTCGTGTGAGGCTGTGGCGGTGGGACAGCCTGGGAT
>JAAUYJ010006604.1_pt1 | contig 14164 bp, 19 predicted proteins | sample 7278031 | NCBI WGS metagenome assembly JAAUYJ01 (sample SAMN14350222, study PRJNA611818) | marine sediment metagenome | isolation source: surface marine sediment (1.8m) | place: French Polynesia: Moorea | collected 2018-08 | reverse complement strand
TCTACAAGATATTGCATATCTTCCAATGCGACCCCCTCCCTGGAGCAAAAATCTGGACCCCCCTAAGTTTGCCTTATGAATTCCTTAATGTAGCAAAATGAGGTCATGACTTGCCTGGAGTGAGCAAGACACTCCTCCATATACAGGGTTCCATCAACATCACTGAGGGAGGCCGCTACAAGCTGATCAGCGACGGTGATAACAACAACATGATCAGCCTGGCCATCTCCAAAGTGAAAGCCTCGGACGAGGGAGAATACAAGCTCACCATCGAGAACTGCCACGGATCGGACGAGGCCAACTTCATGCTATACGTCTCTGGTAAAGGGACACATCTCTTGAATGATTTCAATGCAGGTAATATAAGCGAATTCTGAATATTATTCCTTTCAGACGCGAGCGGCATGGACTTCCGCACCATGCTGAAGAAGAAGCAGTACGCCAAGTGGGGCACCGACGAGGACGATCCGGACTGGGGCGCGCTCAAGCACGTGGAGGAGGAGGAGCAGTTCAAGCTCAAGAAGGTCGAAAAGGTGAGTAGGCTGCTTGGGTTATACAAATTTCGCTTTGGTCGGGAAATGGCGTAATGGTCAATCCTGGTACGTTGTCCGACAATTTCGCTTCTGTTGAAACGAAGACTTCGTCCGATGAGGATGAAAGCGAGGAGGGCGTAGAGGAGAGGAGGGGCGGAGGAACCGGTAATGGAAATGGGGGCAACAACAACGGTAATTGCGACGGCAGCACCAATAGGGGATGCGATGATGGCAACGTTGAGAAAAACGACGGAAACGGAGACTCCGGTGATCCCCTTGGTGGGCGAGGTGGCGGACATAGGAGCGAAGGAGGAGGAGGCGAGGGCGAAAAAGAAGGTTCACTGGAAGGAGCAGCGGCGGGTGGCAATGGAACATCGGGCGGTGGCGATACCTTCAACGAAGGTGGAGGAATGTGTGGATTTGCCAAAGGAGGAGGATCTCGAGGCGTTGCCGGGAGCATGTCTGATCTCGGAGGACTCGGACGCGGAGGATGTGGGGATGACGGCGACGGCGACAACATATCTGGAGATGAGGACAAAGACAAAAGGAGAAGCTCGCTATCGGGCAAGCTGCTGGGGGCACCAACTCCAGGGTCTTCAGTTCTGGGCAGTCGCCGGGGTTCACAGCAGCAAGTGGGGGATGAAGACGCTGCGGCGGCGGCGGCAGCAGCCGAAGCGGCTGACGAGGCTGCCAAGGCCCTCATCGTCATGAAGCGCGACTCCCTGTCCAAGGTGCAGCGCGTCAAGCCTAAGATCATCCCCGCGGACGAGGCCACAGACCTCAAGGCCATTCTAAGGAAGACCTCCCTCAATCACGTCCGCCCGAACTTTCTCCACTCAATGGTGAAGTCGAGAGTGCCTTCTCCCTCTTTGGAATCAATGTCGGCAGTGGTTGGCTGAGCTCCGGTGAAGGACGGTTTTTCCTTTTGTTCCACCTATTCCATCGATGTCCGCCCATTTTTTCGACTCCTTTAGGAACTCAGAGTACCCAATGTTCTGCTTTATAGTACTGTCCAAAAATAGTAAGCGATTTTAGTGTTACGGTACTTGGATCGCAACCCAGGTGTTTCTAACATTCCAAACTAATTCATGCCGACTAACACTTTTTCATCCCTCGAGTTATAAGCCCGAAAGATTAGACTATATTGAAGGACGACTGCTGAATTACATGTTTTGAGCGAAAGACACATTTGCTACCCGTAGATTTTTTGTGTTTTTGACGTCCGTATCTTGGCACTGGACTCTCAGGACAATCCGATGCCTCCTTACCGCATAGTTCACATTGACGTGGGAAAGAGAATTTGCTTCCCTCATGATAACAGTCTCAACTTCCCCCTCCTAAACAAAGGATCCGATGGCCGCCAGGAGGAAACAATCCTTCTCGGAGTGGCCAAAGCTGCACCAGGTCCAGAGGAGGACGTCGCTGGCTTTTGAGGTTGGGTCTACAGATGTAATTTTTCCTAAAAGGAGAGAGAACATTCATGGATGGAAGAAATGTTAAACTTGAATATGATGCCTGTTTCCTAAACGAAAGCGCTAAAAATCGATTTTGGGTTGCAATGCGCGCTGTCTAAAGAGATCAAATTTTTGAAGGCATATTGGGACGAATGCTTGTTAAAATGTGCTTCACATTTCGCTCCTCCAGCAACTGGCGGTGCCCAGGAGACCCACGAGAAGGCAGAGTCTCGCTGAGGTGATTCCGGACTGGCCGGAGCTCAAACCCTTTTCAAAGGACAAGGTTTGGAAGAGAAGGAGACAGGCGTCAGTCCTAAATTATTTTAGGGGTTTTCCATAAAAAAGGAAATGTATAAGACCCTTAACATTCCCGAAGCTACACAGGTTTTGTAAATGAGTTCTAAGGACGGTACAGCATACTGTAAAGTTTAAAGGCGTCTAAAACAGATTCTTCTGTTGATTTATTGTTTAAACCTTGGTTTAAACCATTTCATTGCAGACTTTACTTATAAGATCCCAGGTTCTAAGAGAAATTTTTTTTCCAGAATATGAAGCTTGATCCATTCTTCTTCTTGCATCCTATTCTTTGTGAGAATAAGATGCTCGCTTCGATCGATGTTCTATGTTTATTTTAAACTGAATCTAAGTTCATGATTTTTTGGTGCTGTTATGTAAAAGGCGGAAAGTTTGAAGGGGGCAAAACTAAGAATGATGCTGATCTCATTATTTTATCCCCTCCATAGAAACCTGACGAGTGGGTTGAGAACCTGAAGGACAAACAGGCCAAGCAGGGCAAGGACAAGAAAGTCGTCTTCACAGGGAAGTTCAGCAAGGCGAACCAACAGGCAAAGTGGAACTTCAACAGAAACGTGAGGTTTTTTTGCCTTGGTATATTTTCTTACCTTTCATGCACCCATGTCTCTTTTTAGGAGATTTTCCAAGGCCAGAAGTACAAGATGGTTGTGGAGGAGGAGGGCTTCGTGCACAAGCTCATCATCTCCAATCCCAACACCAACGATATGGGCAAATACACCTGCGATATCAACAACATCACCACATCTGCCTTCCTAGACGTAGACGGTGAGTCAGTCACAAGGAAACTTCACAGCTTTCGAATTTACCCGCTTCTTTTCTTGACATTCAATAAAGGAATTTGTTGGCAATCGACACTGAAGGGAATTATGTATTGCATTTTTACTATTTTGATGACGATATCGTCATTCCGTGATTATGATAATGTTGTTTGACCACGCGAAACTTTCTTTCCAATCGACAGTCGACAGTCGATCAAAGCGTGCTCAAAACGGAAACAGAATTCCATAAAAGAGCGCAAAACACTATTTCTGTCTTTTCAGCGTACCTCTCTCGTTTTATGCAAAACTGTGACGTGTCAATTTCTTTAAGCCAATTCCTGTTCCCTTGCCCTTCCGTGTCCTTCTCCCAGCTCTTGTGAAATGTTTCGAAATTGCAACTTCGATTTTGTAACCCCTCGTCGCCAAACCTGTCCAGAGCCCGATCCGGACTTCCGCTTCACCAAGATGCTTCCGCGCAAGAGCGAGTCGTACACCGGGCGAGACTACAGCATCGTGTGCCAGGTCAACGACCACCGCGCCCCCGTCCGCTGGTTCAAGGGCGAGCAGGAGCTGCCGGAGAACAAGTTCGAGCGCTTCCTCGTCACCAAGGACTTCATCGGCAACTGCAAGCTCACCGTCATCGACCCGAGGAAAGAGGACTCGGCCGTCTACAAGTGCATCATTGACGGCACCAAGAGCGTGACCAAGGGTGCCGTCAAGTTCGAAGGTAGAGACAAGGAATCAGGCGGTGGTGGAGGCGGTGTTGCTGCTGCGGAGGCGGACGCTACGCCAAAAAAGCTTCTGCTTCGTTCGTTGTTCTAACACCAAGGTTCCACCTTTATCCTAATATCTTCATAAGATGCTGTCACACCATGGTCACTGATAACCACATCAGCTTAAAACAAGAGCGAAACAAATATGATCAGACGTTTAAAAACTTCACACATAAACTATGCGATAAAAAAGTTGTGCTAAAAGAGTCAAACCACTCATCCACTTCCTCAGCTCTGATCCCGGTTTCCATTAGCTCAGCCGCTTCGTTTGCGCCTCTGTGAAAGATGCACTTTCTTCCTCCTCAGGCGAAGAAGACGAAAGACACATGGAGAAAGAACACACTTGACTTTGGTGATCTCATTTAAAACATTTCTGTACAAAAAAGCTCTATCAGGATTTCCAGGATTTAGGTAGCCTTGCTGCTGGGGAGAAGCCAGCCCAGACCGATTGCACAGAGAACGAACGTATCATTACCAAGACGGATCTAAAATCGGAGGAATCGAAAGGATATATCCTGTTGTACAATATAATCGATGTGCTTGTTTTACAACCCACTTCTGTCCCGGGCACTGTTAACTCTATTTCTATCTTTCCCGCTTCTCAACAGACGAGTCGTGCAAGTTCACGAAGGTTCTGAAGACCCGCCGCGAGGAGGAGGAGTCCACCTTCGAGCTGGACTGCGCCATCGAGAGGGCGGACGGACGTGTGCAGTGGTTCTACAATGACGTGGAGATCACGCCAAGGAACAACCAGAACTTTGACCACTTTGAGTTCATCGAGAACAAGAGGAAGAGGTAAACAGAGAGCGGTTTAAGATTCCCTGAAATTATTCTTGGACCCTGTCGAACATAATTTGGTTATGCCCCCTTTCCATTCCAATTTCCAACGGATGGCTTGTCTCCGCTTCTGTGGAGGCCTACCCATAGCCATAGGCAAAGAACGCTTTAATTTCTCTATATCCATTTTTTTAAAAAAATGGCGGGAAGCGACAGCAAGCCAGGCAAGCGACAGCTGATCTAGATAATTGAAAAGTCGAAATTTTTTGCAAACAAAAGTGCGGTGCAAAGTTACAAAACAAATTGACATAACATTGATCCTGACGTGACGCTCCTGACCTTTTTCCTGTCCAGGATCCTGCGCATCAAGAACTGTCCCCTGAATGCGGCGGGCAAGTACAAGTGCACGACGCACGATGACGAGACCGAGTGCGAGCTCATCGTGTACGTCAAGAACCGCTTCCTTCGCGCCCTGGAGGACCTCACGGTGGACGAGGGCAAGGCCGCGCTATTCGAGTGCCAGATGGCAGACAAGGAGGCCAAGGTCGTGTGGTACGTCAAGGGCGACAGGGTGCTGGAGGGCGTCGACGACAAGTTCGAGGTCAAGGTGCTGGCCAACGGCGTGCACCAGCTGGTCATCAACGACTGTCGCGAGCTGGACGCGGGCGACGTGCGCTGCCAGTGCGGGGACCTCAAGACGGAGGCCGCGCTCAAGGTCAAGGTCAAGGAGAAGCCGCCGAAAGTCGAGGTCGACAAGGACCAGGAGGACGCCGACGGGAAGCTCAGGGGGAAATACAAAGGTGAGTAGAACTTCCCAGGGGAGAATGACCCCTCAGGGAAGCATTTATTTTTTTCTTGCCCTCAAGACGGCCATTAGATTACCGGTACTTTGACCTTAGCAGTGAGGTAGTTGAAGGTACTTCGATTTTTTCACCGGCTCTCTGATCCAAGACACCCGGAGGAGCATTTTTCCCCAACACTTTTTTTGTCTGTTATCGTACCACACCACGAGTCCTATGTCCGTTCTGTGTGATGAACATTAGAAAAACCTCTCTTTTGGCGACCTCCCGAGAGGGTCCATGGCACACCTTGATATTTTTTTGTCCAGTTGTTAACCCCCTTCGTGTGTTTCGTTCCTTCTCCCACCCACACCCTCACAGTCAAGAACAGAAAATCCAAGATCCGTGCCAAGCTGGTGGACTCCTCTGGGCGAGAGGTGCCCCTTTCTGAGTACGATCTCCAGCTGGGCGAGGAGGACTTCTGCTTCCGATTCAAGGACCCTGACAAAGCCAAGAGCGGCAAGTACAGGGTGGTGTTGGCCAACGACGCGGGCCAGGACGAGGCAGAGGTGGACATGAAGTTCGTCGGTAAGGGAAGACATCCGCATAAAATTTAGCATGTTGTCTTACGTTTGGATGCCTCCCGCAGCCAAGCCTTCCCCTCCCCGCAATGTCACTGTGGAAGACGTGTTCAACGACTCCTGCGTCCTCCGCTGGAAGACCCCGGATAGCGACGGCGGCGCCCCCGTCACCGGCTACGTCTTGGAGAAGACGGACGCGGACAGGAAGGGGGCAAAGTGGACAAGGGTGGGGGAGATGGCCGACGAGGAACTCTCCATGAAGGTGGAAGGGCTGGAGGCGGGCAGGAAGTACAAGTTCAGGGTTCGCGCAGTGAACAGGATCGGGCAGTCTGACCCGGCGGGGCCTCCGGAGGCAGTAGAGGCCAAAGACCCATGGGGTAATAAAAATCAATTATTGAAAAGAAATTCCTGCTTTAGTTTAACAATGTCTTATCTTAATTAGTTCCCCCTGGCCCTCCCATCGACCTGACCTGCACAAACTGGGACAAGAACTTTGTGGACCTAAAGTGGCAGCCCCCGGCGAGCGACGGTGGCGCCCCCATCACGAGCTATGTCGTCGAGTGCAAGGAGAGGTTTTCCAACAGCTGGGAGAAGTGCGCCGTCAGCGACAAGCCGGATGAGCTGCTGGCCAAAGTTACCGACGTCATCAAGGAGGGGAAGACGTACGAGTTCCGGGTATCGGCAGTCAACAAGGCCGGGGTGGGAAAGCCTAGCGAGCCGACAAAACCGGTGAGTAGTACATCAACTTTCTTCTGCAAGTCATAAGTTCCTCATGAATCTTGACATTTTCTGCTCAGATCAATGTGAAGAGCCGCTTCGTGAAGCCCTTCATCGTCGGTGAGGGCATGATGGACAAGGTGGTCAAGGTCGGCCAGATCCTCACCTGGGACATCACCTACAAGGGCGAGCCCGAGCCCGAAGTTACCTGGATGTGCGGGGACGAGGAGGTCAAGGCCGACGGAGACAAGATCACGATCGACAAGTACTCCAAAAACACGGTGCTCACCGTTCGCCGTTGCGAGAGGAAGGACACGGGCAAGTACCGCCTGGTCCTTAAGAACGAGGTTGGCTCGGCCGAGGCGTCGGCTGACGGCGTCGTGTTGGGGAAGCCCTCTCGGCCAATGGGCCCGCTGGAGGTGAAGGACGTTCGTGCCAAGAAGGCCACCCTGCAGTGGGGCGCCCCAGAGGACGACGGGGGAAGCCCGGTCACCCACTTCCAACTGGAGAAGATGGACCTGGACACCGGTCGGTGGGTGCCCTGCGGAGAGGCGCCGGCGGACGCCAGGGAAGCGGTGGTGGACGGGCTGCAGGAGGGAAAGAAGTACAAGTTCCGCGTCCGCGCTGTCAACAAGGAGGGATCGAGCGAGCCGTTGGAAAGCGGGGCGGCAGTGGAGGCAAAGAACCCCTACAGGGTGCCGGATCCGCCCAGGGACCTCGAGATATTCGACTGGGACAACCAGAGTGTCACTCTGCACTGGGACAAGCCCAGGTTTGAGCAGTTTCCTTGTCCTTAAGAGCTTTCTTTTTACTTGTTTACTTCTCCTTTCAGATACGATGGCGGTCGCCCCGTAACTCACTACGTGATAGAGCAGAAGGGAAAGTTCGACGTCGACTACATCGAGGTGCTCAAGACGGAAGACGCCTCCTTGGAGGCGGTGGTGGAGGGGCTGAAGGAGAAGGCCGTTTTCCAGTGGCGGGTCAGGGCTGTCAACAAGGCCGGGCCAAGTCTGCCCTGCGAACCCACAGACAAGCACATCGTCAAACACAGACACAGTGAGTTTTCTAGCCAAAACAGACCAACTACACAGGTTCATCTTTTCGCTTTACCAACGATATTTAATGGACGAATTATTTTTCTTTTTTTCAGGTATTGAATTACATACGTAAATCTGTATATTCTTAGATCTTGTCCTTCCGTGTGCTATCCCTTTCCCCCATTTTTGAAACCATATTTACGGTGCACATTTACATACAGTGTACCGTACCTTACACTAGCGTTAGAAGTCCCAGATTTACAAGACGTATATTGGGACAAACGGCCACTTTGTCTATTTCTCTTTGGGATTATCTTTAATTCCGAGTAATGTCACTTTTGCAGTCAAGCCAAGGATTGTCCGCGAGGGCCTGCAGATGATCTCCACCATCAAGGTTGGCCGCAACCACACTTTCGACGTGGAGGTCATCGGAGAGCCCATCACCACGAAGATGTGGTTCAAGGGCGAGGCCACCGTCGAGCTGGAGAACGACGAGAAGGTCTCCATAGAAAACGAGGACTACGAAACAAAGATCACCTTCACCAAGGCCCAGAGGAGGGTGAGTGTTTTGATTTGCCTTTTTCCTTTCTTTCTTTTCCATTTCACGTTTGCTTTGCCTTTGAAGGACACCGCCAAGTACAAGATCAAGGTGGAGAATGAGAACGGGAGCGACGAGGAGTGGCTGGAGCTGGTGGTCCTGGGCCCGCCCTCGCGCCCCATGGGCCCGCTCACCTGCACGGACGTCACCGCCAACAGCTGCAAGCTGCACTGGGAGCCCCCGGAGGACGACGGCGGCATGCCCGTCCAGGAGTACGAGGTTGAGAAACTCTGCCCCAAGACCAAGCGCTGGATCAAGATCGGCAAGGTGGCGGGAGACAAGCGCCCGCTCACCTTCGACGTTCACGACCTGGAGGAGGGCATGGAGTACGAGTTCCGCGTCACCGCCATCTCGGACGAGGGAGAGTCGGAGCCGCTTTACACCGACTGCGCAATCAAGGCTAAAAACCCATTCGGTGAGTGAAACAAGTGTTGGAAAAACATTATCTTAGTAACTTAAGGCATGAAATGGATCATTAGTTGCTTCGCAATACTATGATGACCGCTAATGCTAGTTTGTAAGGCATTATAACATGGTACAATTGTCAACTGTGTATGAACTGTACATATCCGTCGCAGAAAAGCATGCAGCAAAGGTAAAAGACTGAGTACGTAAAAAAGGCATGAAATAAGGTATAAATGCATGATAACTTGAGGCCTGGGATCGCCCAGCCTTCGTAACCCGACGACAGAATTGCTGCAGCCAGAATTGCATGAGCATGACGACCGCCTGCCGACTTCTCCGACAAGAGGATTCTTCTCTCGCATGTGACAGGCAAGTTCTCACGACATATCCAAATTTCACTTATCCAGACTCCTACTTCATTTGCACGAAAATCACACTGTACGGACTAACACAAGAAAACGCTTAACTCTTATCATTTCCATCACGCAATCAAACAAACGTTCAAATCGACGGGGAAATTCGACATACACATTTCACAATGAATTGCTTTTCTTTTCAGCACAAATACTCTTTCACAAATCAGCACAGGTCACAAGACACGTTCATTTTCCTTGTTTGTGAAACCCTATACCATATTATTTATAATGCGTTACAGACAAGCCTTCAAAGCCCGGAAAGCCCGAGGTGGTCGATTACGACGAGAAGAGCGTGGACTTGGTCTGGGAGCCGCCGGCGTCCGACGGAGGAGCGCAAATCACACAATACATCGTGCAGAAAAAGTACAGGGGAAGCGACAGGTTCGTCATTAAAACAGGGGTTAGTTTCCCACACATCCTATAGTAATTATGTTGTAGGTGGGAGTCCTGCGGTACCCACCCCACCCCGAACGGGGATGAGGAGCTTAAGTTCAAGGTTGAAGGTCTAAAGGAGAAGGAGCGGCTGCAGTTCCGCGTGATAGCCGTCAACAAGGGCGGCGAGTCGCCCCCGTCCGACCCCTCGGACATGCACACCGTCAAGTTCAAGAAGCTCCCGCCGCGCATCGACCGCACCAACCTGAAGACGACCACGGTGAAGGTGGGTCGACGCGTCCACCTGGACGTGGACGTCAAGGGCGAGCCGGAGCCAGAGACCAAGTGGTATGACGAGGACGGCAGGGAGGTCAAGACGGACGGGGAGCACTTCACGGTGGAGCACGGAAGCTATAACACCAAGCTAACCATCGCCGACGGGCAAAGGAAGCAGTCGGGCAAGTACAAGATCGTTGCAAAGAACGAGCACGGGCAGGACCAGGAGTGGGTGGAAATCGTTTTCCTGGGACCGCCGTCAAGGCCCATGGGTTAGGCTTAATTTCTTCTTCAAATCTAGTTCGTATTTTCATTCGCTGCTTTCTGTTTTCCCTCAGGCCCTCTTGCTGTATCAGATATCACCTCGTCGAGTTGCAAGTTGAAATGGAAGCCTCCGGAAGACGATGGCGGGAAGCCGATCACCGGATACGTCATCGAGAAGATGGACAAGGACACTGGACGGTACTACAAATAATTCAGTTTTGAGGCCGAAATTCTATTTTGGTGTGTGTCTTTCAGTTGGGTCGCGGTGGCTCACACAGAGCCGGGCGTGACCGAGTGCGGCGTCCGCGGCCTCCAGGAGGGCCACGACTACATGTTCAGGGTGAAAGCCACCAACGCGGAGGGGGAGAGCGAGCCGCTTGAGACGGACGCGGCCATCAAGGCCAAGGATCCGTACAGTGAGAATCGGAGCAAGAGCTCTCTCTCTCGTATCACGGATATGCATGCTCTCAAAAATCTTTCAGCTTTCATTTCCAGGTTCTTGCATGCTCATGCCTCCGAGTAAAAAATTATCAGGATCTCTAGCGTTTAAGTTAGACTTAAGGGTCAAATGACCGTATTTGTCTTGTCGTCTCCTCCCAACAACTTAATAACTTTTCCCCACCACTTCTCAGACCGCCCGGACCCGCCGCAGAACGTCCGCTACGTGGACTGGGACGTGGACCGGATGGACCTGGAGTGGAACGAGCCCATGCGCGACGGCGGCGCCAGGATCACACACTACGTGGTGGAGATGCGCATCGGCAAGCCGGGAGAGAACTGGGCAGAGGTCGGGCGATCGGACGGGCCCAGGAGGTTCTTCTCCAAGACCGGACTCATCAAGGGCGAGAAGTACCAGTTCAGGGTGCGCGCCGTCAACAAGGCCGGGCCCTCGGACCCCAGCGAACCTTCAGAGGTCAAGCTCTGCAAGGCTAGGAGGCGTAAGTTTCCATTCGTATTGACTATTGATCTTGCTTAGGGCGTATTCGTATTCGTATTTTTGCGCTTTTTCAGTTGGGCCGAAGATCAACCGCGACGACGTTTACCGCAATAAGATCCACGCCCGCGTCGGTCGCCATCTCCGCCTGGAGGACGTCGGAGTGGAGGGCGAGCCCCCGGCCAAGGTCACCTGGAGCTTCAAGGGCGTGGACCAGTCCACCCTGGAGGACGTGGACGTCAAGAACCCTGACTACTCCACCTCTATCTACATCAAGAACGCCAAGAGGTCCCAGTCTGGTATGTACCTCATCAAGGCCGTCAACGAGCACGGAGAGGACGAGTGCGAGGTGGAGTTCACGGTGCTTGGCCCGCCAGACAGGCCGGAGGGGCCGCTGGAGATCTCCGACGTGCACAAGGAGGGCTGCAAGCTTAAGTGGAAGCCCCCGCTGGACGACGGAGGGTCTCCCATCACGGGATACATCCTGGAGAAGATGGACACGGAGACCGGGAGGTGGACGCAGTGCGGAAAGACCGACGGAGAACTGGAGTGCGACGTCAAGGGTCTAGAGACGGGCAAGCGCTACCGATTCCGGGTGAGGGCTAGGAACGAAGAGGGCGACTCCGAGCCGCTGGAGGGTCCCGACGATGCCACCCTCATCAAGGACCCCTTCGACCCGCCAGGGCCACCGGGGCTGCCTGAGATCACTGACTGGACGGAGGAGACCGTCAAGCTCAAATGGACCCCTCCCCTAAGGGACAACGGAGCGCCGGTCACCAGCTACACTATCGAGTATAAGGAGCCCGGTTCAGAGGATTGGATCACCGGGCCAAAGGTGAAGGCCAGAAAGTATCCGGAGGGCGAGGTGACCGGCCTCACCCCGGGGAAGAAGTACGAGTTCAGGGTCAAGGCTGAGAACAAGGCCGGCCTGGGAGAGCCCAGCGAGTCTACCAACCCTCACCTCATGAAGGCCAGGTTCGCCCCTCCTAAGATTGACAGGACGAATCTGGACACCAAGACGGTGAGGGCCAACCAGCAGGTGGTGATCGACGTCGACGTGTCCGGAGAACCCGCCCCAGAGACAAAGTGGTTCTTCAACGGGGAGGAGATCCAAAACTCTGCCGAGATCAAGACAGCCCACAGCCCGCACCACACCAAACTCATCCTCTCCCCGGCCAAGAGGTCAATGGTGGGCAAGTACACCATCAAGGCCAAGAACAGCTCCGGGGAGGACGAGGCCGAGGTGGAGATCGTCATCAGGAGCAAGCCTGGGCCGCCGCGCGAACTCGGCATCTTCGACATCACCAAGAATAAGTGCAAGCTCAAGTGGAAGGAGCCGCTCGACGACGGCGGTTCCCCCATCGAGTACTACGAGATCGAAAAGTACGACGTTGCCAAAGACGTCTGGTTGCCCGCCGGCTCCTCCCCCACCTGTGAGGCGGAGGTCAAGGGACTGACAGAGGGCAAGGAATATAAGTTCCGCGTGAGAGCTGTGAACAAGGACGGGGAGGGACCAGATTGCGAGGGCGACGAGACCATCGTTGCCAAGAACCCCTTCGACCCCCCTGGCAAGCCGGACCGCCCGGTGCCGCTCGACTGGGGGCCGGACTTCTGCGAGCTGCAGTGGAAGCCTCCGAAGGACGACGGCGGCTCCCCCATCACCGGCTACGTCATCGAGGTCAGGCAGCTAGGCAAGAGGGAGTGGAAGGAATGCCTCAAAACCAACGAGAAGACCCTGGCCGGCCGCGTGGAGACCCCCTTCATTCAAGAGGGCAACGAGTACGAGTTCCGAGTCATCGCAGTTAACAAGGCCGGCCCCTCAGAGCCCAGCGACCCGTCAGAGGTTATCAAGGCAGAGAACCGATTCCAAAAGCCGCGCATCAACCGATCCACGCTGCAGAAGAAGGTGCTCTTTGTCGACCAGCTGCTGCGCGTGGACGCCGACTACACCGGCGCGCCCGAGCCAGAAATCACCTGGTTTACCCCTTCGGGCGACGTCCTCAAGACCGACGACCACTTCAACCTGGACGCCAGCGACTTCCACACCCACATGTACGTGCGCAAGTCCAGGAGGAAGGACACCGGCATCTACAAAATCAGGGCCAAGAACAGCGAGGGGGAGGATGTGGCAGAGGTCGAGATCCTGGTGGTGACTGTCCCGTCTTGTCCCCTCGGTCCCATTGAGGTCTCTGACGTCACGGCGACGTCTTGCCACCTGGATTGGAAGCCGCCTGAGGATGATGGAGGCGATCCAATCAAGTATGAAAAAAAAACTTTTTAGTACTTCTGAAGGAAAAAGTCATTATTTCTTCCCCTCTTCTTGACTCCCCAGGTACTACACTGTAGAGCGTATGGATCCTGAAAAGGGTGTTTGGGTCCCCTGCGGCGAGACAAACGGCAAGACGCCCGAGATCGACGTCGACGGACTCACGGAAGGCACAAACTACTACTTCCGCGTTCGTGCTGTCAACGGACAGGTTTGCGAAAATGGATAGAATGTGGGATGTTTGGAACGACTCCAAAATTTAAATTTCAGGGCGAGAGCGAGCCCCTGGAGACAGACTGCACCACCCTGGCCAAGGACCCCTACGACCCGCCCGGCCCGCCCGAGAACGTCAAGCTTAAGGACTGGGACAAGCGCTGGGTGAAGCTGACCTGGGAGAAGCCCAAAGACGATGGCGGCGCCAGGATCACCCACTACATTATTGAGAAGAAGGAGGTGGAGTACAGCTCGAGCTGGATCAAAGCGGTGGTCACGGAGACAGACGACTGCGAGTACAAGGTCACTGACCTGGCCGAGAACTCCAAGTACAGGTATGATGGCAATTTTCTTTGCTGCAACTCGGATACGAAAGTTTTTGATTGCCCTATGACACTTTCAACATAAACATTCTGCATTAGAGGAAGGGAAATAACACGGTCGTCATAAGTATGTACCGACTATAGTGCAAAAGTACACCTCATTTGCAGAACTACTCCTCTGTTAATAATGGGTGCATAAAACTATGTTACATATCTTTAATACCTAGAGAGGTGTGGTTACCGGTACATCTTAGTAAAATTTTGAAATATTTTGTTTTGACCTCAAAAATCAACAGCAAAGATGAGAAAGTAGGCGTTTTATGGCAAACTTTTAAAACAGTGTTTAAAAAATCTTTGATGTACAAAATCACAT
>JAAUYJ010092239.1_pt1 | contig 14185 bp, 13 predicted proteins | sample 7278031 | NCBI WGS metagenome assembly JAAUYJ01 (sample SAMN14350222, study PRJNA611818) | marine sediment metagenome | isolation source: surface marine sediment (1.8m) | place: French Polynesia: Moorea | collected 2018-08 | reverse complement strand
TTTTTATTGTATTTTTAAGACCGTATTTCCAACGAATTTATGTTTTTCCTCTCTAAAATTTATATAAAATAAGTATCTTATTGCGAATTTGAAAACCTTGTTTTCCATTAAATTTACATATTTTCATAACTTCTATTTGTCAGTATAATTGCGGATCATTTCTTAAGATTTGAACATAAACTTTAGGTTTGAAGATGACTATTAACAAGGGGTTTTACTTAATTACAATAGTCTGATTAAGTCAGCTAAACCATAATTTTATACGTATTTTCTCATCATAATATATACTGAATTTTTACAAACATCATGTTAAGTAGTATAGAGATTATTAAAAATTTTCCAAAAACTAATAATTAACATAAAGTATTAACATTTGAAAACAGTATTATTGGTTAAAGTATAAAATTTTATTGTACTTTTAAGACCGTATTACTAACGAATTTATGTTTTGTCTATACTTGAGATAAATTTGCTCTCTTACTACGAATTTGAAAACTTTATTTTCTATGACTTTTTTTACCAGTATTATTACTGATTTTTTTAATATTTATCATAGTTCAATATTAAGAACAATTAAGCAAGCCGAAACAGAACATATGTCAGTTCATAAGCAAAAACTGCTTTCACTCAGAGAATGGCGAAATGGGAGAGGGAGAAACTGGACCTAACAATAACGGTGTGGATAAAGGAAGTTCATAATCAGCCACCACTTCTCGCACCTGACTCACACGCAACACCAGTTTAAACTTTTGGCCCAAATCTTTTTCAATTAATTGTTCCACTAAACGAACCTGAGTCGGGGTAATAGGATTTTTCTCATTTTCCTGGACCGTCACCAAGATAATTGGATAGTCCTTACTCCAGGGAAAACTTGGCCATTGAACGCTTAAGTCAACTAATTCACTCTGTTGTCCTACCGTAACTGTTTTATTTTGGAGAAGATTTTTAATTTGTCCTTGAAGTCTTTCTTGTTGCAGTAGATTACCAAAACTGATAAACAAAGGAAAGACTAAAATTCCCGTCATGACAACAAATCCACTCAAAGCTTGACTGGTTTGATTGTAACTAACATAATAACCCCCTAAAATAAAAATAATAATACAAGACAAAGTAATACCTAAAAGATTCGTTAAATACAACAAAAACGCACCACTAGCTAACCCAAATGACTGTTGAGCCAAAGAAATACCAACCACACATAAAGGGGGCATCAACGCCACAGAAATAGCTGTTCCTGCCAAAGCATCACTGAGTTTACGGCGAATTTTGGCAAACCCACTGATTCCCCCTGCCACCACCGCTACGGCTAGATCAGCAAGATTTGGTTCAGTTCTAGCAAAAATTTCTGACCCAAAGGAAGCTTCTGTTAGCCCAAAAATATTGCCTACGATGCCGGACATCAGTACAGCCATCATTGTTCCTATAACTAAGGTTCCCAAACTTGCTTTGACTAAGATGCGATCAGTATCTAATACCCCCAATGCTAAACCCCGCAAAGGCAACATTAAAGGCGCAATTAACATTGCCCCAATGATTACAGCCGCACTATTCATCAGCAGTCCTAAACTGGCAATCAAGCAAGAACTAACTGTTAAAACTAAAAAATCCGTATCTAGTTCAGCCTCTTGAAGAAGTTCTTGGCGCAATTTTTCCCGCATATCAGGAGGAACTCTGGGAATTTTCTCTCTTAGCCATTGTCTGATTTTAACTAACATGAACTACCTCAAGAAGAATTTAGAATTAATCTCTAAACCTCAGAAACAAAAAAAAAGCTAAAAGTGCTCCTTGTGCCTTCTTTTTTTCTTTTATATTATTCTTGGTTTAACTCAGATGACTCAAGTTTTCCTAACTTTGTGTTTTTTTGATGACACAAGGGCTGATTTTTGAGTGGTAAATGTGTTATCCCATGATTAGTAAACGAGTGATGGATAATTTAAGTCTCTCCTCAATTGACAGTTTATTGTATTTTTCTTAAACTATGAGCAAAACAGGTAAGATTTACTGTTTTCAAGCAGATTATCGAGCGTCTACCCAGTTTGATGAGTGTCGGGTTCCTGATTGGTTATCTTTGGAAGTACACTGGAAGGGTTATTGCATTTCAACGGTTCCTTGGGTTGCTGATGTAGCACGTGTTTTAGGGATTTTGCCCATTGACGATACCCCCGAAGCTTGGATGAATTATTTAGAAGAATTAGGGCTTCAAGGGGTGACTCAGGTATGTTGTGAAGACTTTTTTGAAGACAGATTATACAGTTAAAACTAAAGCATCTCACCCTTAACCAAATAGGGTGGGACTTCTCATCTGGGGATATCCTTGAGAGATAATCTTTTCATATTCAATCATTAATTATTTAACAGTTAATTGTGATTGTTCGTTAAAACATTGACGATAAATACCTTCTGTAATTAAAGTGGCTGTCAAAATATTGGTTAACATAATCATAAATAGAATCAAAATCTGATAAGAAACAGCGTTTAAGGGCTCACTTCCCCCTAATACTTGTCCCGTAAACATTCCAGGTAAACTAACTAAACCAACCACCATCATTTGGTTTAAGGTGGGAATTAAACTAATACGAATGGCCTCTTTACGGTAGTGGGCGATAGCCTGTTGGGGTGTAGCACCTAAACAAAGATGGGTTTCAACTTCCCGTTGATTATGGCTAATATCTTTAATCAGACGTTCCCCTGATAAAGAAGCACTATTCATAGCATTTCCTAGGATCATGCCTGTCAAGGGAATTAAATACTGGGGAGAATACCAAGTATCGGGCTGAATAATTAAACTGAGGGCATAAGAGAGGGTTAAACCACTACTGACTAACAAAGAACCCCAAATCAAAGGAAAAAACCCCTTATGTTGGTGGGGAATGCGATTACTGGTTACTTTAGCCGCAATGGTTAACATCACGCCTAAAATTCCCAAAACAAAGATAGGATGATTCAACTCAAAAATAGCAGCAATGACATAGCCTAATACTAACAGTTGTAGCAGCGATCGCCCTGTTGCTACTAATAGTTGACTTTCTAAGCCTAAGTTTTGCCAATTAGATAAAGCAACGGCAATGGCAATGATGCCTAAAGACCATCCTAAATCCAACAAATCCAGTTCAATAACGCTACCCACTCAATCATTCTCCCTCGGATGATTAGAAAAAGGTTTGATTAGCCAAAATAGGGGGGTTCATTGCCAGCTTTCCACTTAATATTACAGCCAATACTGGGCTTTTGCTGAGCATCAACGGTTCTATCCCTTAATACTCCTTCTATGGCTGCTTTTAGGTCTTTTCCCGTTACGGGAATATCATTCCCAGGGCGACTATCGTCAAATTGACCACGATAAACTAAAATATTGTCTTGATCAAATAAGAAAAAATCAGGGGTACAAGCAGCCGTATAAGCTTTAGCAACTTCTTGGGTTTCATCGTAACAAAAAGGAAAATTAAACCCCAATGTTTCTGCCATTATTTTCATTTTTTCTGGGGAATCATCTGGATAATTGATGATGTCATTGGCACTAATAGCAACTATTCCTAACCCTTGCTCAACATACTCTTTCCCTATCTCTGCTAGAGCATTTTGAAGATGTTTTACAAAAGGACAATGAACACAAATAAACATGACCAATAATCCTTTGTTTTCCGCAAAAGTATCCAAAGAAATTTTGTTTCCTGACCTCACATCTTCTAAAGAAAAATCGGGGGCTTTTGTTCCCAAGGGTAACATTGTTGAGAGGGTTCTAGCCATTACAATAACTCCTTTATAAAGGTTGTTGATTTTTTTGGAGAGAGTTGATTAATCATCTCTCCTGAGAACTTTCCTTTATTATAACTTTAAAGTTGTTTCAATAATTCATCAACTTTCTTTATTCCTTGTTGATTATCAGATTCTTGGTAAAGTTTTTTTGCTATTTGCAAAGCTTTTTTGGCCTCTCTTTCTCGATTTCTTTCTTTAAAAGCCATTCCTAAATAATAATAAGGTTCAGGATTCTGGGGTATAATTTCTATTAAATCTTTATAGGTTATAATCGCTCCTAAATAATCTTTTTGAGCCAATTGAATTCGTCCCACACCTGCATAAGCTGCCGAAGATTTTCTATTGAGATAAGAGATCCTTCGATAAATTTTTAAAGCTTCATCTAAATTATTTTGAATTTCAAAAATGCGAGCAATTTTTAATTGAACTTTTATGTTTCTGGGATCAATTCTTTCTGCATAAGTTAACTGTTGTTTGCCTAAGTCTAGTTGTCCTTGTTGTAAAAAAGCAGTGGCTAAAAGTAACCTCAACTCGGTATCACGAGGAAAGCGTTTGACGGCATTTCCCAAATATTGAACCGCTTGCTCCAGTCGTTTTTGCTGTAGTAAAGAAGATCCCATAATAGAAAAAGCTTCAGGATTATTGGGCTCAAGGGCAATTACTCTCTTATAAGCTTCTGCTGCTCCATCGTAATCTTCTTCTCTTAATAAAACAACCCCCAAACCAATATAACTTTTAATATATTTTGGGTTAAGTTGAATGGCATAATAATAGGCTGATGCTGCATTATTATTATCCCCAATATTAGCTAAACTATCCCCTAGAGCATAATAAAAATTGGCATTACTTGAATCAAGCGAAAGAGCTTTTTGATAATATTTAACTGCTGCATGATAATTTCCCTGTTCACCGTGTAAATAGGCAATTCCTGAGAAAATTTTAGCATTATCATTATCTAAAGTTGCTGCTCTTTGATAGGTTGCGATCGCTCTTTGATAGTCCCCTTTATCTACATAGTCTCTACCTCGACGTAATAATTCATCCAGTTGTTCATTATTAGACCGTTGTGACAAAATAAAAGGGGTATTAGGAGAGGCAATAACAGGGGTAATACTACTACTTAAAATAAGAGTTGTTATAGAGGAGAGAGTAAGTTTATAAAACATGGTTTTTCTTGAGAAATGAATAAAAAAAGGTTTGAGTGGTCAAACCTTAGAACATTATAGACAAAATAATTTTTAAATGCCTCGCTTGATGGCAATTTCAGCTTGCTTAAATTCTTGTTTTAAGCGTTTTTTCAATTTTTCAGGTAGAGGACGACTACCATAGGAAGTATAATATCCAGCCAGGGAATTTAAAGCTGTTTGCATGGTAGTAAAGGAACGAAGTCCCCCTGATTTATCATTGCGTCGATAACGGGAAATATAGTCGTTAATTTGGTCTTTCGCTAAAGACTGAACCTCTTTTTTGTTATCAGCATCAGCCGGTAAATCAATGGCGGTACTCAAGGTTTCAATGACTTTTAGGGTATCTTGGCTATAATTTCCAGAAAGGCCGGTGCTATCTTTGCCGCACCCTGTCAAAGCGACGACAGCAACCAAAACTAAAGCCAACAGACGAGATAAGGCGGATTTGAAAAACATAAGTTGTTAATACAATTAGGTAATTCTAGATTTTCTTTATCCTATCCTAGAAGGGGTTACTCAGTGAAGCCCAATGTTGAAAAATCAGAAATCATAACTGTAAAGTCCATCAGAATGCGCAAATTTAGAATGCGCAAATCTATAATTTACAACCCCTAAAATAAACTTTGTCTTGGGTATGCTCTCAAGTCGCAAATCAGAATTAAAAAGTGATAAATAATCAGTTTTGACTTTTATTGATCGACAATATTTAATAATTTTCTTTATGAATAATATATGATAAAAATATGATGTAAATATGAAAAATAAAAATTACTTAATCGGTTAAACTATAAGGGATTAAACCATTGATTATTAAATAATGCAATTAATTAATACAACTTTTTTAGGATTGGGTTTAGCGGCTGATGCGTTTGCAGTATCCTTAAGCAGTGGATTTGTAATTCAACGGATTAAGTTTAATAAAGCCTTGAAAATTGCCTTATTCTTTGGTATCTTTCAAGCAGTCATGCCTTTGATTGGTTGGCTAACGGGCTTATCATTCCGAGGATTTATGGCCAATATAGATCATTGGCTTGCCTTTCTTCTCTTATTGGCAATTGGTAGCAAAATGATTTATGAAGCCTATAATAATGTCGAGGAAGATGAGAAATTTAATCCCTTAGAAACTTACACGTTATTGGCACTTTCCCTGGCTACCAGCATTGATGCTTTAGCAGCAGGATTAGGACTGTCTTTATTAAAAACGTCTATTTTATTTCCTTGTACTCTGATCGGGTTAATCACTTTTTTTCTCTCTTTTGTGGGTGTTTTTATTGGTCACAAATTTGGAAGTATTTTTAATAAAAAAATTGAAGTATTAGGTGGTCTGATCTTAATCTTTATTGGTACTAAAATCCTCATTGAAGACTTAATGAAACCATTTTAAACATCTTTATGATACCCTAGGAACTTAAAAATGTCGCTAGGAAACTCACACCAGTGTTCAAACAAAAATCAGGAATCATCCTCTTACTCGTTTTTTGCGTTGCCGTGACCATTATTGGTATTATCCTTCTGCGGGAACTAGATCCTGAAAAATTACAAGTTTGGTTAGGAGAGATGGGCATTTGGGCTCCCATTCTCTACATGGTTCTCTATACTATTGCTACCCTATTCATATTGCCTTCTACTCCTCTTAACCTAAGCGGTGGTGTCTTATTTGGCATTTGGTGGGGAACCCTTTGGACAACCCTTGCTGCTTTGTTAGCGGCGGTTATTGCTTTTATGTTTACTCGTACCATTGGTAGAGAGTATATGAGTCGTAAACTAGCAGGAAAATGGGAAGCGATCGACGGAGAAATGTATCATGGTGGTCTATTTTATATGATTGCTATTCGTTTAATGCCCATTATTCCCTATGGCATTGTCAACTTCGCCGCCGGACTGACTTCTATTCGCTTTCGAGATTACTTTCTTGGCACAACAGTAGGGACATTACCCGGTATTTTACCGTTTGTAATGATGGGGGCAGGATTTCAATCCCTTTCTCAAGGAGATGTAATGCCTCTACTATTTGCTTTCGCATTAACTGGTATTCTCGTTGGAGGAGGCACTTGGTATAGTCGTCGTCGTCGTTTTCCTAAAGAAAAGATGCACAAAGCGGCCAAAGATAGTTAATCAGAATGTGGGAATGCGCGAATTATCTCCATTTGTTTTATATTTAGGCAAATCAAGATGGATTAAAATCCATCGAGTACCATTTAATCCGTTGCTTTAATTTGGTAAAACCCCAACTTTTACATTGAGAGTCAACAGTGTACCATTCCGTTCAACTTCTAGGGGTAAGACAGCACCTACATTGACTTTTTCCACTGCTGTTTGAACTTCGGTTGGCGTTGTTACAGGTGTTTGTTGAATCGATTGGATAATATCTCCTGCCTTTAAGCCGGAGGCAGCAGCAGGGGAGTTAGGTACAACTTTAACAATCAAAATTCCTGAGTCTACGTTAACCGTTAAGTCTTCCATTTCCTGTAATTTTTGTTGAATTTCTGGGGTAACTTCTATCATCTGAATGCCTAAGTAGGGATGATCAACTTGCCCCTTGGCGATTAATTGTTCGGCAATTCCTTGAGCTTTATTAATGGGAATTGAGAAACCAATTCCTTGAGCATTTCGGATTATTGCTGTATTAACACCAATAACTTCTCCCCTTGCATTGAGAAGAGGTCCGCCAGAGTTTCCTGGATTAATTGCGGCATCAGTTTGGATAAAGTTAACTCGTTTATCCCCAATGCCAACTTGAGAACTCCGTCGTCCTGTAGCACTGATAATTCCTGTAGTGACTGTATTGTCTAAACCCAAAGGATTACCAATAGCGATCGCCCATTCACCTACATTAAGATTGTCAGAGTTCCCTACTTTAATCGTGGGTAAATTATCCGCTTCAATATCAATGACTGCAACATCAGTAATGGAGTCAGTTCCTAACACTTTCCCCGTAAAAGTTCGACCATCTTTTAAGGTAACAGTAACTTCTTGCGTTCCTTCAACAACATGAGCATTGGTGATAATTTTTCCATCTTGGCTTAAAATAAATCCTGATCCAGTTCCTCGTTGAATTTCTTGGTCGGGAATATTAGGAATTTGTGATCCAAAGAAGCGACGGAAAAAGGGATCTTCAAACATGGGAGGAACTTCACTTTTTACCGTGCGAGAGGCATCAATTCTAACGACTGCAGGACCAACTTTTTTAACCACATCTGTGACAAAGTTTTCGGAACTCAAGGGAGGTAAAGAAGCCCATTCTTTGGGAATTTCAGTGCTTGTTGACGGGGCGAGCGTCTCCGTTTTTTCACTAAAAAAATAGGGATAACTATAGGCGATGGTTCCTGCCACACCCACTCCCATTCCTAAGACAATTAGGGAAACATAGGTTAGGGGTTTTTGGAAGATAGAACTATGAGAGTCTTTCATTTTAGCTGATGGATAAGATTGAGTGAAACTATGGTTTTTCATGGCTTGTTTTATTTATATTGTCAACAATAGAGAGAAGAGAGAAAAGTCAGTCCTGATGAGGAGTAAATGATGGGAAAACGGCTTTGGACTGACACTTTTTAATATAGTGGGCAGATATGGCAACCCTATGACGGTGAGATGACGTTTTCATGTCGAACTATTTATAAAAGGTTAAATTGGTATTGCCATAGTGTTTCTCTCGAACCATTGTTAATCCTTGTATTTCTTTTCCTTGCCAAAACTTCGGGTTATGTTCCACTGCTATTTCTCCCTGTTGTTCTAAAATTTCATAAGTTATAATCATCTCTAAGACAGATTGATATAACTGACTTTGATAAGGGGGATCAAAATAAATTAGGTCAAATTTTTTGCCGGCTAAAGTTTTTAATACTTTGACAACATCTCCTTTCATTACTTGAAAATTTTGCTCATTATTGCCGATTTTTCCCCAATTTTCAGCAATAATTCTACAAGCTTTTCCATATTTTTCGATACCGATAACAAAAGAAGCACCACGACATAATGCTTCGGCTCCCATTGAACCATTTCCTGCACATAAATCTAACCAACGACACTCTGCTATTTTGCTGTGCCAAATATTAAATAATGCTTCCCTAACTTTGGCTGAAGTGGGACGAGTCAAATCCCCTGGTAATGTCTTTAATAATCTATTTCCATAAATCCTCATATCTTTTAATCACTATTTACTACAAATCTTCTTTTTTTTGTTTCAACTGAGTTTCTAACTCCTGTAGTTGTTCTTTTTGGGTTTCTAGTTCTAATTGACGACGGGTTAAATCAAGACTTTTTACGGTAATTTCTTGTCGCCATTGCTCTACTTTTTCTTGTTCTTTTTCAACCCACTCAGGGGTAATAAGGCCATTGGTCAAATAGGTTTCAATTAACCCCATAACCCAGTCTTTTGCTTCTTCTATTTCGATTATTTTTTGCTCACCGTCTAGTTTAACTAACACCAAGGCCCCATTCCCAAAAGGAACAGGCAGTTTTAAGGGTATGACTTCACTAGACATAATTTCCCAAAGATCGTCTGAGGTTTGGCGTGCCAGCAACAAAAGTTCCATCTCCCCTGAACTGGGATTTTTTTTCATTTGGGCTAGGTGCAACATACTGGGTTATGGGGTTGACGGGGTGGCAGTCTCTATTATTGCAGACGCTTAAGACGTTCGCGTAAAATTTCGGCTTGTTTTTTGGCTTCTGCTAAGGCATCTCTTGCCCCTTGAACAACTGTCTCAGGGGCTTTATTGACAAAACCAGGGTTGTTCAGTCGACCGGAGAGGGATTTAATCTCAGCCTCAATTTTACCTAAATTTTTCTCTAATTTAGCGCGAAGACTGGCAATGTCTACGACACCAGAAAGAGGAATTAGGGCCTGTATGGTTCCGACGACTCCAGCAATAACTTGTTCCGTCTGTGGTTCTAATTGAGAGGTAATGGTTAAATTTTCCACTTTACCTAAATCTTGGATATATTTTCGGCCTGATTCTAGGATAGTCCGTTCTTGCTCACTTTCACTCTGTAATATCACTGAAACCTTAACCCCTGGTTTGATATCCGCCTCAGCCCGCATATTTCTTAGGGTGCGGATGGTTTCAAACAGGAGGCTGAAGGCGTTTTCTAGGTCAGGGTTAATGAGGCTGTTATCAACGTTAGGATAGGCTTGTAAGGCAATAAATTGACCGTTGCTCTGGCTGAGGGTTTGCCAGATTTCTTCGGTAATATGGGGCATAAAGGGATGGAGTAGCTTCAGGGTTCCATCGAGTATGTAAGCTAAGGTTTGTCTGGCAACTTCACGCGAAGGCGTTTCACCCCAGAGTCGCGTTTTTACCAGTTCGATATACCAGTCACAAAAATCTCCCCAGATGAACTCATACAGCCCCTTGGCCGCCTCTCCTAAGCCATAAGCTTCGATATAGTCTCTAGTTTGCCTAACGGTTTGATGGAAGCGTGAGAGTATCCATTGATCCGATAATTCTAATTTATCTATGTCAGGGGTGCCTAAACTTTGGGGGGTTTCTCCTTTGAGGTGCATCATCACAAAGCGGGCTGCGTTCCATAGTTTATTAGCGAAGTTACGAGACGCTTCTACGGACTCGGATTGGTCGGTTTTGCGATCGTATTGTAGGCTAATATCTTGACCGGCACCAGCCACGTCTCTAATTAGGGTATAACGTAGTGCATCTGTACCGTATTTATCTATTAAGATTAAAGGATCGATGCCGTTGTTAGCAGACTTCGACATTTTTTTGCCGTTTTCATCCCTAACTAAGCCATGAATATAGACATCTTTAAAGGGAATTTCATCGGTAAAATAGCCAGCCATCATGGTCATTCTAGCGACCCAAAAGAAGATAATATCAAATCCTGTGACGAGGGTACTGGTGGGGTAATAAGTTTTTAGATCATCAGTATTTTCTGGCCAACCTAATGTTGAAAATGGCCATAAACCGGATGAGAACCAAGTATCTAAAACATCGGGATCTTGTTCTAATTTGATATCATTTCCGTATTCTTTTTTCGCTCTTTCAAAAGCTTCTTCTTCTGAACTAGCAACAATAAAGGGTGTGTTATCGGTAATTTCTCCATTAGTTTCGCTGATGACATACCATGCAGGAATTTGATGACCCCACCATAATTGACGAGAAATACACCAATCTTTCAATTTTACTAACCAATCTCGATAAACTTTTTTCCAGCGTTCAGGGACAAAATTGGGGGAATTGTGTTCGTCTAGACATTTTAATGCTTTTTGGGCTAAGGGGTCAATTTTGACAAACCATTGTGTGGATAACAACGGTTCAACAGGAACTTTACCTCTATCACTATAAGGAACGGCATGACTATAGTTTTCTATTTTTATTAAGAAGCCATCTTCTTCTAACTTTTTAACCACGTTTTTACGAGCAACATAGCGATCTTGTCCGGCAAATATTCCGGCATTTTCGTTTAGTGTCCCGTCTTTATTCATAATATTAATAAACGGTAGTTGATGACGATTCCCCATCTCAAAATCATTGGGATCATGAGCAGGGGTAACTTTGACACACCCTGTCCCAAATTCTGGATCAACTAATTCGTCGGCAAAGATAGGTATTTCCCTTCCAACAATGGGTAAGGTTAGGGTTTTTCCGATCAAATTTTTGTATCTTTCATCGTTAGGATTAACGGCAACTCCTGTATCTCCTAACATAGTTTCCGGTCGAGTGGTAGCTACTTCAACATGACCACTACCATCAGTTAAGGGATAACGAAAGTGCCATAAATTACCATCTACCTCTTTACTTTCTACTTCTACATCCGAGACAGCAGAGAGAGATGCAGGACACCAATTAACTAAATAATTACCTCGATAAATTAATCCCGCTTCGTAGAGTTTTACAAATGCTGTTATTACCGCTTTTGATAACCCTTCATCCAGGGTAAACCGTTCCCGCGACCAATCGGCAGAAAGTCCTATTCTCTTCATCTGGTTAACAATTTTACCCCCAGATTCTTGCTTCCATTGCCAAGCTTTTTCTAAGAATTTTTCCCTCCCAATGTCATTACGGGTTAATCCTTCTGCTTTTAGCTGTTTATCGAGGATGGTATGAACCGCAATACTCGCATGATCTGTTCCAGGAAGACAAAGGGCATTATGACCGCACATACGATGATACCGCACCAACACATCCATGAGACAATCTCCAAACGCATGACCCATGTGGAGAGTTCCGGTTACGTTGGGAGGAGGAATGACAATACAATAGGTTTCACCTTCCTTGCTATTATCTGCTTTAAAGACTTGATGGGTGTCCCATGCTTCTTGCCATTTAGCTTCTGTGGTTTTGGGATCGTATTGGGTGGGTAGTTCGGGGATACTTGCGGTCATGGACAATAATAAAGTGGGTGTGTTAACAGTTATCCTTTTAAATTGTGCCATATTATCGGAGGCATTTGAAATTTAGAATTTAGAATTGATTATTCATTCGGTTGATATTGTAATATCTCAGAAAATTTATCAATATGAATTTAATCATTCTAAGTTATGCCATAATTATCAGTGTAGTTAAGCTCAAAAATAGAGAGTCTAACAACCATGAAAATTAACGTTAACATAGATAATGCTACCCTTTATGAAGAAGATTTTTATTTATGGTTAGAAAGCACAGCCAAATTGTTACGAAATCGTCAACTTGAAAATTTAGATTATGATAATTTAATTCAAGAAATAGAAGCAATGGGAAGAAGTGAAAAACATAGTCTTGAAAGTAATCTTATTGTTGTATTAATGCACTTATTAAAATATAAATATCAACCTCAGAAATGTTCAAGAAGTTGGTTGTCTTCCATTTTTGAACATCGTCACGGAAAAAAAGGGTTTCAAGCTTCCAACTTGAGGTGGAGGAAATTCTAAATTCTACTGATGTTAATTTTATCTACAAGTTAGGGAATTCTAACATTAGCATTACCGAGATTGGCTAATTTTGAACTATAATTTAGTACAGTACGAGATTACTTACTGGCTGAAAGTAATGATTGTCTGGGTAATGATCAATAATTCTTTATGGGAATACTGTAAAACAAATGACAAATTCTGGATCTCATTTAAAAGAAGATAGCAACGATTTAGTTAAACTAAATTATAATCATTTTCTTGATCAAATTATTGAGGTTTTAAAGAGGGATAAATCTCAAAAACTGTTTACCGTATCTGAAGATGGTAAACGCTTATTAATCAATGTTGATGAACTTGCTTATCAAGTGTCTCATTTGTCTATTAATGATCCTTTTATGAGTCAACCTTTCGGAACTAAATGTGCATCTATCAATTTTATTGAAGGAACAGAAAAGACTTTCAGTGACAAATTACATCAAATTCAAGCACAGATTAAAGAATTGTTAGAAAATGAGTTACCAAAAGAAAATAATCAATCTGTCTATATCCAAACCTTTATAGAGAGTATTGCTACACCTTTAGAAAATTTTAAAGGCAAGGTTAATAATAATAGTATCAGTTTTCATTATCCTTTTGATCAAAAATATACCAATTTACAAAAACAACGGTTAACGTTACCGAAAGATGAACAGAATATTCCCCCATTACTAAGATTACATAAACTTAGTATAACTGTCAAACAACCGATTAGCTTTATCAATGAATTAAGAAATAGTTTGAATAATTACATTAACATTAATTTTGATGAAGATGAACAGGAAAATATAACAGAGATTGTTGACAATACTTTTGAAAATCAAGATCAAGAAGATAATGACATTTATAGATTAAAAAAATTAATGAGAGAAGAAGCATTAGGAAAAATTAAAAAAGCAGCAAGTATTAAATATCTAGAGTTTTTATACGAAAAAGTTAAAGATAATCAAGATGCAGTTTATTTAAAAGATTTAATTAGACGACTAAAGTTAATAGAAACTTATATTAACGATGAAACTAAACCCGATGAAGATTACGATGTATATTATCAAGGGGTTAAGTTTAATTTCCGAAAGTTTTTTAATAATTCTTATGCTTTTGATTCATTACCTATTATTCCACAAATCGAAGGATATTTAGGAGAAATGAATGATAGAGATAAAGATAAACAAGAATTTATCTTTGGAATGAAACTAAAATTAAATGGACAAGTGCAAACTTCTGAAGGAGAAACTTCTTTTGACTATAATATTAACTTCCTTGACTTAAATAAGAAAGAAAATAAAGATAAATTGGAGAATAATATTGAACACAAAAAATTTATAAGAAAAGTTCTAAGAACTGTTTTTTTATATTACTT
>JAAUYJ010224663.1_pt1 | contig 14188 bp, 9 predicted proteins | sample 7278031 | NCBI WGS metagenome assembly JAAUYJ01 (sample SAMN14350222, study PRJNA611818) | marine sediment metagenome | isolation source: surface marine sediment (1.8m) | place: French Polynesia: Moorea | collected 2018-08 | reverse complement strand
ATCTCCTTTGCTCGAGACCGCTGCTGCGGTTGCGTGAGCAGCGGCGTCCAGTTTCGTGTTTCAAGCTGCAATGCCATCGATCGGCCTATTCTCGTCAGGGATGGGCTATGGTGATCAGCGTCGGTGCGCGTTCGAGCACGACACGCAGGCACTCCTTCAAGGTGGCAGGGTCGAGCGACCCAAAGCTTTCGTCGAGGATCACGACATCGGCCTGCTGCAGCAACGCTCGCGCCAGGAAGATGCGGCTTTGTTCGCCATGAGAGAGCTTCCACCCCGTCTCGCCCACGACCTGGTGCATGCCGGCAGGCATTTTATCCAGTAACGGCCCGAGTCCAAGCTCACGACATATCTGTCCGGCTTCCGCCAGGTCTTCTGCAGTTGCGGGCCAGCGCCGGCCCATCAGCAGATTGTACGCGAGTGTTCCAGTAAAGATATGATTCTCCTTGAACTGAGGCACATAGGCAACGCGACTGGCCCACTCTTCCTGCCCCAGGGCCCGGATGTCGAATCCATCCAGCAATAGCAGACCCGAGCTTGGGCTCAACAGTCCGCAGAGCAGACTCGCCAGCGTCGATTTGCCACAGCCGGAAGCCCCCTCGAGCAAGACCCGATCCCCGCGCCGCACCGTGATAGAGGCATTTTCGACCACCGCCTGGACTCGGCTAGCGTAGCCAAAACGCAGATCTTCGGCCTCCAGTACGACCTTGCCCTGTCCTCGCTGGCTGCGCGCGGTCTGCTCCATCTCGACAATTTCAGGAAGCCCTTCGAGTCTTTGCCGTTTCGGGGTTTGGTAGAGTATCTTCGCCTGCTCCCACGAGACTGCCAGGCTGGCGAGTGACTGAAAAGTCTCCGAGAGCCAGCTCAGGGCCCGAAATGACAGCAGAATACTTCCCAGCACCGCGGCTATCCAGCCCGTGGATGCTGCCGAGGTTACCAGGCCTGGAATCAACGCCAGCAGAGCCAGCACCATCCAGCCCTGGCGAGTGATGACTTCATAATTTACCCGCGCGCGATCCAGCGCCTCTGAGTCCTCGAGGTAACGCGTCAACTCCTGGTCTTCGCGATTATGCCAATGCTGCGCATCCTCTTGTACCGTGCGCGTCCTGTGACCGAGCAGACCCTCGACGATGTTGTGGGTCATCGCGATACGTGTGCGCGCCCATTCACGAATACGACGATATAGCCGCCAACCACGGAGCGCGACGAATCCGACCCAGAGTAGATAGAGAGCCATCAGCAGCGCCGTGCCTGGAATTAGCAAGAACAGACCCAATACCAGCATCAGGTCGACTATCGCCATTACTATGTTGACGCTGGTACTGAAGGCCAATGCATCGAGGGCCTGGGTCTCCATGACGCGACCGAGTAGCTGTCCCGAGCCGAGTCGGCGAATCTGCTCCGGTTCGAGCCTGCTCGCACCGTGCAGCATCTTTTTCTTGTAGAGCCCGCTTACACCCAACATCAACGTGCCCTGGGACCAGCCTGCGCTGACAAAAACAAACACGTTGGTGACCAGTAAGATGACCCAGGCAATGAGAATTCCGGGCTCCAGGGTGCCCGTCAAGGCGCCCTTGCCGATCAGCCACCAGGAAAAAGCCATGAGTAAGGACTGCAAGATGTACAGCCCGCTTACCCAGAATAGACGATGTCCTAATCCGGCGTCGAGGATCTGACGTACCAGGCCGACACCCGCCCAGGTCCGCAGCACCCAGATGTTGGCCAGGGTACGATCACCGAGCATTTTGCTCAGTACCGAACGGCGAACGCGCCGACCGGCCTCCTCTCCGATCCCAGCCAACTCGACGACGGAGTCCACGATTGGGTCGAGGGGCGCCTCCAGGTCGCGGCAAAGCAGGGTTTGCAGCGTATCCCGATCCAACCGGTGCTCATGACCGGACGGCGTAATAACCACCGCGCTTTTGCGCGTGCTACGCACCAGCCCCAGGAACAGGTGCTCGCCGTCAAGCTCAATGCGCACTACTGCCGGCGCCAGGGTTGGTAAGACGGCCGCCAGTTCACGGTATTGCAAGGTGGCCGCGTGCGCCTCCACAGCGGCGAGCCTGGCGGCACGCTTGACGCTTGCATCGGGATACTGCGTATCGATTTTCACGGAGGGGATGTCTTTGGTCGTTCGGCTCAAACCGGATCCAGCGGCAAGACGCTGGACCAGCTCGTAGAGGCGATCACTCGGCCACAATGCCGTGTCAGCTGCGTGCATTGCCCTGCCCCTCGCGAAGGGTCCCGTTGACCATCTCAAAATGCCTCCACAGGCTATCGTCCTCGAAGGCCTCGAGGAGCTCACGCTCGGTCTGGATGAGCTGGCGATAGCGGGATTCCTCATGGGAGATAAGCTCTTTTGGGTCGCCCTGCTCGACAATCCGCCCCCCTTCGAGAACCAGGACATGATCGAAATCGGTCGTCTCCACTACTTCATGGGTCACGCACAATACCGTCGCCTCTGGCCACCACTGCCTGGTCGCTGCGAGCAATTCACGCCGGCTCTGACGATCCAGCCCCCGGAACGGCTCATCCATGATCACGAGATGCGCGCGACGTTTCAACATGGCGCGTGCCACACGCACGCGTTGGCCTTCGCCCTCAGAGAGCAGTCCGCCACCCTCGCCAAGAGGCGTGTCGAGACCTTGAGGCAGGCGCTGAATGATCGGTTTGAGGTTCACCAAACCGATGACCTCCGCAAGATCGGCCAGCGCCTGAGGCTCGAGGCCGTAGGTCAAGTTGTAGATGAGCGATTGATTCCAGATCTGCACCTGAGGGTCGATCCATGCTAGCTCGGCATGTAGAGCGGCCACGCCTGCAGCGTCGAGTGTTCGACCATTGATGCGAACGGTACCGGACGACGCAGTATGCCACCCGAGCAGAAGCCCGAGCAGTGTTGTCTTGCCTGCGCCAGAGCGTCCAACGATGGCGCAGCGTGCGCCGGCAGGGATGTCAGCGCTAATGCCTTCAAGTATTGTCTGGCTTCCCAGACTGACCCCCAGATTTTTAAACTGGATCGCAACACCGCCCTCGCTTGAAGCAGCCGAAGATCCCCCTCGGATTTCTGTTGCCGCCGGCAGGTGCCTGTTATCTGCCGCGTCCAGGGGTTCCAGCAGGCGTAAGGCAATGGCGCGTTGAGCAGGGTACTGCAGCAAGCTTCCCGCTAGCCCGCGTCCGAGTGCCGGTAGTTGCTGAGCCCAGTAGATCAGCAAGAGTACTGATGCCCCTTGATGGGAGTGGGTGAAGTGGACGAAGACGATCAAACCGGCCAGCGACATCCCCACCAGGTTGATGATCAGGTTGATCGCCAGGGATGCGCGCAGGTGCTTGATGCGTGCCCCCGCCCAGGCAGATACCATACCATCGTGCTCCGTCTTCAAAGTGTGCTCTGCGCCATGGGTGCGCAGCGGGATGGCACCGCGCAGGGCGTCAAGGTAATAACGCGACATGGCCCCACGGTAGTTCGCCACCGAGTATTGCATCTCACCGAGCATCGGTTGTGCGATAAGCGGCAGACTGAGCGAAACGATGACCGCCAGCAGCACGTAAGGCGTGACGCCAGGGTCAAGCCAGATCAGCCCGATGGCCGTGAACATCAAGGCAAAAAAACCCTCGACGACCGACGTCCCCAAGGTTGGTACGCCGCGCAGTGCAGTAACCGCATGGATACGCTCCGTCAGGTCCGAGGTCAGCCGGGTGCGAAAGTAGCGGTCTGCTAACCGCGGTAGCTTACGCAGGAAATCCATGCGAAATCGCACCTCGCTGCGTCGCCCCAGACCCATCAGGCCACGACCGGTGTACAATTCGACCACGAGCATCGTGCCTGCGAACACCACGATGGCGGTGAGTGCACTGATGCGCTGTTCGATGAGTCCCAGGTACTTACCGGCCTCCAGCATGGATTGAAAAAGCAGCGCCTGCACGATGATCGTCAACGCAGCAAGCGGCACTGTTGCGATCAGCGCCGCAGGCGTCACCAGGCCATCAGCCTTCAGATAGCCCCAAAGTCGCCGCAACACCGATACGTTGGTGGCTTGTTCGGGTGCTCGAGTAGAAGATTGTGCCTTAGTGTGCGCTACCGTGGGTTCGGGCTTCAGTTCTGATAACACAGATACCGGAGTAGATGGAGCAAAGCGGGCCTCATTGGCGGCAACACCAACGGCTCGTACCAGGACTGCACCACGCACCAGGAGTTCTGCATCCTTCCCTTCGGAACGTTCGTCACTGGTTGCCGGTTGCACGCTCCAGTAGGGCAAAGGCACTTCTACGCCGGTCTCAGCCGACTGGCCAAGTTGGGCCTCGCACAGCCGTATCAGGAGCCGTCCTGCCGGAGCACCGCTACGCAGAGCGCGTGCGCTGACCAACGACGCAACCAGGCGCGCCGCAGCATCAAGCCCGGCCAGGGCCTGCCAGCCTGGATCGGCCAGGGCTGCCTGGAGCAGCCTCAGGGTGTCTGAGCTGGGCAAACCCAAAGCAAGCATGCGATCCGAGAGCGGCCCGATAAACTCCTCGGTGCCTGCCCACTCCCGCCAACGGGTCGCAGGCAGGACCATGGCGTGCTTGTAGACCTGCTCGGCCACCCGCTCCCTGGGTAACCAACGGCGTCCCAGTCCCGGGTCCATGACCTGGACCCACTTGCCGACGCTGCGCCAAAGCACAATGAAGTGGTTGGCGCCGTCCGGAAGCGTCGTGACGATGATGGCCGGCAAAGCCCGGGCATCGGGATGAAAGAGATTGTCCATCGGAACGAGCACTTGCTGGGCATCCAGGCCGAAGCGAACGGCCAGGTCCTCGATGACATCGATAGACGTGCCGTCCACATCGGTGCTGCAAAACTCCCGCAGCGCCTCGTAATCGACCTGAATGTGAAACCCGGAAAGAAAGCTCTTCAAGGAAGCCACGCCGCAATCCGTGGCAGAGGACTGGATCACTTCGGGGGTGAACAGGCGGCGCTTTCGATTGGGACCTCGTGTCACCAGGCTTACACCTGACCCGATCCCTGCGCACCGGCAGCGGGTATCTCACCGAGATCGGCCGGGGCGCTTCCCACAGCCTTGCCGACAGCCCGCAGCATCAGGGTGAACGGCGTCGCCTCCTCGACGGCCACTTCGATAGAGCCGTTGAGGCCATGCTCGTAAGGGATGCGTTTGGAAGATGCTTCGTCGAGCACTACCTCAACCCGGACCAGGCCCTCGCGCGGCTCGGAAGCGACTCTGGCGACATGGCCGGAAACGCTCCCGTACTGGGTCCACGGAAAGGCGTCCAGGCGCACGCGTGCTCTTTGTCCCGGCTTGAGCCTGCCCACCGCCTCTCTCGCCGTGAATTGCCCCACGACCTTGAGTTCGCCCGGCGGGACGACAGCGGCAACCTGCTGCCCTGCATTGACCATGGCACCCACAGGCAGGGTGCTGACCTCGCCCAGCTTGCCGGCGACCGGCGCAGTGACACGGCGACGGGTGATATCCCGTTCCAGTCGCCGGATACTCGCCTGGCCGACGCGGATCTCGCCCTCGAGCCTGGCCACATCCTGCTGGATCTCCGCGATGCGTGACAGCCGGTCACCCGTACGCGCCTTCTGGTCGGCAAGCTGATGTTGGTAAGCGAGCCGCTCCGCCTCTGCCGAGGCCTGCTTCTCCTTGGCCTTCGTCTCGGCTTCCAGGACCTCCAGCTCGGACAGGTGCCCCTTACCTCGCAATTCAGCAAGGCGCTTGGCTCGGCTTGCCGCGAACTGTGCCGCCGCCTCCGCCTCATCCACCCGTGCGTCCGCCTCCTCGAGGGCGGCTTTGGCCGCCTCGTCCATCTGGTTGATGACGCGCTGCTCCGCCTCCACGAGGCGCTTCAGCGCCTCCAGCTCCGCCTCGGATGCTGAGACCATCGCCCGCCGCTCTTCGAGTTCCAGGTTCTGGAGATCGGTGCTCAGCTCCACGAGGACATCACCCTTTTTTACCTTGGCACCGAGTTCGAGTCGTGAGACCACCACCTGACCATCAACCTGTGCTTCAACGGGGTGCACCTGGTGAAACACCTCAACGCGGGCCTGACGAGAGGTGACGTAGATCCACAATTGAGCATAGACGAACCAACCGCCCCACAGCGTCAAAACAACCAGACCGATTCCAAGCCGCCACAGCCAGCGCTGCGAATTGTCGCGCGAAAGTGCGCGCACTGACTGGGGAAAACCAACTTGCATTGATGCGCTCCTCCCGCGCTTTTGTATAGTTCTGGTCGTTGCGGAAAGGGTCAGACCCTCTCGGTGGGTATGGGTAGAATAAACGCCCTGTCACCCGAATATCAACTGTGTTTTCACTGCCGGCGGTAGCCATTCATGCAGCGTGATCTGTGCGGTTACGCCGGTCGTTCGACGTCGGGTGTTGCCATGGCCGGTGAAAGGTTTGTTGGATCATCGCTACCGGAAGCTGCGGCCTCTGGTGGCATGACAAGTGTGGCCGCCAGCGATGCTGAAATTGCGAGTGGTGCTATTCGTTTGAACCGCCTTGCACCGAGCATTTTCATCGTGCTTTCTCCCTTACTTATCTGGCTATGCATTTGTACCTTCGGCTTCAGAGTCGATTGTTACGATATTTACTCTGAGCCAAACGGCATGTACTAAAGACCTATTTGATTAAAGTTGTCATTGCTCCCTGTATTACAACTTTGATATAAGCTCGAACGTTTCGTGACCACAGAAACGCAAAGGATCGACATCGCATGTAGGAGCAGCTTCAGCCGCGATTTCGGCGAGCTCGCACAATGATCGCGGCTGAAGCCGCTCCTACAGTTGAGCACTGATCACTCCCAATGCATGAAGGTCTTCTAGTCCTCGCTATCGCTTGAAGAGGCTCTTCCAATAACTTGGGAAACGGCCTCAGCGGTGTTATTGCCAGGCGTCCCATCGACCTGGTCTGCTGTCACTGTCGCCTGATTTATAAGCAACCGGTCTGCGGGCACCTGTGACACAATGCCCTTGAACTCGAACTCTTCGCGTTCGCCTTCTTCAATCGACGCAATGGAACAGACAAGTATGCCGTTATTGAAAGCACAGTCATCCGATGCTTCTTCGAAGTTCAATTCCTGTGGAAGCGTATCCGTGACAGTGACGTTGGTGGCCGCTGCTGGCCCTTCGTTCGTCACTGTGATTTTGTAGCTGAGCTCCTCGTACAGTCGGACCCGGTCATCGTCGGCTGTCTTGGTCAGCACAAGATCCGCCGAGGTCTGCTCACCGGCTAACGCTGCGAGAGCACGATGGGCGTTGACGCGCCCGTAGCCGTAACGGTCATTGCGACCATCGAAGTACGGTTCGGGGCCAATCTTGTCTGCGGTATCCCGCATCAGCTGGCGGACTTCCTCTGCCGTGAGTTCCGGCGCAGCGGAGAGAATCAGGCCGGCGATGCCGGCCGCTATTGGTGATGCTAAGGAGGTTCCAGAGCCTACTGCTATGAAATAACTAGTGTCAAAGTAGCCGGCGTCCGCGGTTGGGTTGGTACTGGTCATGTATGTGCTGAGTACATAGCCCGCGCTCGGTGCCAGGAAGTCGAGATCGGCACCGAATTGGCTGTACCCCGATCGGCAGTCCCAGCTCGAACTGGCACCGACCGCCACGGTCTCAGGTAGGCTGGCTGGGTAGAACAGATCGAACTTAACCGGCGCCCACCCGCTTGCCCAGCCGTAATCCTTATCTATTGTACCGTCGTTCCAACGATCGAAATAGAATTCAAGCCCATCGCTGCCATACTCACTGGAGATCCAATAGAAGAACCAGACACGATTTGTTCCTTCATGCTCGACGATGATATCCAGATGGCTCTGTTCGCCGTCGTCGATGTCGCCGGCCTTCAGGGCGTGGATTTGACAGATGGACTCGTCGGCATGAAGCGGGTCTTCAACCACGGACCACGGCGCGTCCCCCGAGGTTTCCCAGCCTTCCGGCACGCCGTCTTCGAAGGTCACGACCTCGCCGTCGGGCATGGCCACCCAGGCAAGCCACGCTGTGTCTTCACCCACACTGCCGTCTTCGTCTTTCGTATAGGTGAGGCGATAGCGGTGAATACCCGGAGACTCCCAAACTGAGAAGGGCGGCCGGAACCTGGCTGCTGAATTGCCCGAGGCGAACAGGCTGATCACGCCCTTTCCATTTCGCGCCACAGTCGTCGCGTCCTGAAAAGCCGATGCTATTAAGTCATGCGGAAAATCTAGCATCCAACTACCGTTCAGAACGTCGGCCAAACTCGCGGCATAGCGAATCGCCTCGGCAATGCTCGCCTCGTCCTCATCGAAGTAGCTCGCGTCATCAAAGAATCGGACCGGCAGAATGCGACATCGCGGGCAGATTCCTGCGATCCCAACGGCATTATCGGTGCTGGCGGCCGCAATTCCGGCGACAGCCGTACCGTGACCGTCCTCGTCATGTGGCACGTTATCGTTATCGAAGAAATCCCATCCTCTGACGTCGTCGATGAATCCATTGCCATCATCGTCAATTCCGTTGCCCGGGATCTCCCCTTCGTTGACGAACAGGTCGGAAACAAGATCCTCATGTTCCAGGTCAACGCCCGAATCTAGGATTGCAATGACAATATCCTCACTACCCTGTTCCATGTCCCACGCCTCGGGCGCGTCCACATCCGCGTCGGCTGGTGAATGCAACTCGAGATCGGTCGCCTCGTCGCCACTAGTCGAAGTCTCAAGGTACGCTTCCAGCTCTCCCTCATTGTTCAGATGCCACTGTTGAGGGTACAGAGGGTCAGAGGGTGTAAAGACGGGATGCACTTTTTGCAGAATATTTGGGCTCGCCCAATCGACAGGCGCGCTTTCCGCCAGCTGGTTAGCGATCTGTAATGGACTGACACGCTTGGGTGCATTAACGCGCAGGATGTACTGATCGTCAGTACCCCAAACCTTTTTCACTGCGGTCAGCGTATCTGGACCGACAATGGTGGTAACGGCTTCCAGCTCAACGCCGGAGCGCAATTTAACAATCAGCTCATCGGTGAGCGCAGCGGCGCCGCCGTTTTGCGGATGCACGAAAACGGGAAACGCATATTTGACCTCCGGCCAACCGCGCACAGCAGCCAGCGTCTCATCCAGCGTCGCTGCGGTCAGCGGTTCGACAAGCTCGACACGACTGACTGGGCGTCCACGGACGCGGCCTCCATCAGCGAGCTTGGCGTCGAGGACGGTAGAATCGATGACGTCGCGCTTGCGTTCCTCGCAGACGTCCTCTTTAAACTCGACCACAAGCTCGGTCAGCGAACGCCGCAGCGGCATACGCTCACCCTGGTAGTAGTAGAAGTCGCCTGCGTCGTAGGAATGCTTTAGGCGGTTGGCGCGTTTCTCGACAGCTGAATCAGACGCGCTTACCTCCGGCCGTTCGATGCCGGGCGGCACAATGACCTGTGAAAGAACTGTTGGATCATCGCCATCGGATGCTGAGACCTCTCGTGGCATGATAAGCGTGGCCAGCAGCGATGCTGAAATCGCGAGCAGAGTTGTTCGCGTAAGTCCTCCTGCATTAAGCAACTTCATGGTGCTTTCTCCCTCAATATTTTTGTTCATTTGTGGCCTGTCTCTGATCTTGTCGCCCCATCCCTCCGCAGATCAGATCCTGGCAGTCTCGGTCCCGACAACCGGTGCGGGTACGTAGAGTATCATTACAGCGCGCAAGCCTTCAACAAGTACGGTAGTGCAGTATCGAAAGGGTAATGAGTCGTCGCCAAGCCAATGGTAAACGCTGCGAGCAATGCGTCCGATAACCGTTTCCCGGTAGCGAATTGATTCTACTTCGACTCGCCGTTGCGACGAGAGCCACAGTTCGTTTTTAAGCCAAAACTATACCGAGATGGGAAAGCGAAAGACAATCAATGCGATCTAAAACATCAGCATTTCATGAGCATTTAAGATGAAATTAACCCGAGAGAAAATCGAGGTTATGAGCCGCAAAGTTTCTTGAGTTTCTTACACATTGCTGAGTGTCGCTTGTGGGTCGATGGCGGTATTTTAGTGACAGCGAATATTGAAGTTTGTTAACAGGCCGTTGTGCGCCACGAAGGAGACCGTCGCGCAGAAACAGAGAACCCTTGATCAGCGATGCTTCGTACTGCTGAATTCGGCCAAAGGAGACTTTGAGTGACTGAGCTCACAGGCGAAGGTGCGATAGCGCCTTTTACCTGTCATATGGGATCGAAACCTCTATAGAAGTTCTCGGATTCAAGTCATCCCTGGGATCTGTCACTAAACCTTCTGGAAAATCAATCTTGAGTGGACTGCCCTCCACATCCAGGCACAATTTGTGGTTGTTATCGCCGTCCCCCAGATCACCCAGCGCAAAAGGACTTATGGTCGAAACACTCCCATCATCATCGCGAATTGTTACCGAGTAGCTCTTTCTCTCAACATCGTCAACCTCATCTCCACCCGGTTTTGTTATACCGCCGTTCCATACAACCCGAACTATTTGCTTTGTGCCCACAGGACAGCCACTACCACCGCCAAAAGGAAAGAAAGTTGCTTTCCTTCCCAGATACCACTCTTCTTTAGGTACATGCTCTGCGCGAACAAGTGAGGGACCATCTTCTAACGGGATGACCTTTATCGCCTTACCCTTGAAGTTAATACGATTATCGGAAGATAGAAGATTGCCCTTGATTTCTACTCTTTCAGGTGGGTTACTAACGGAACCAAAATCGCCAATAACAAGCATGGTTCTAAGCTCGCCACTGTCATATGCTGGCGCCGGTGTAACGCATATAAGCTCACCTTCAATTCCATCTGATCTGACGACTTTGAAATCCCCGACCTGTAGTGTTGTCAAGTCAAGCTCATGCGAGAACACCACCGGCATAGCATCTTTTCCTGCTGCTCCACGACAAACGAAGAAATTAGATATGAATGGCGCTTCACTATCTAAACCGAAAAAAGCTGACAGCAACTCCGATGATTCCTCCTGTGGATCAGTCGATACAAATTGGGGGATTGGGGAGTCTTTCATATCATAATTGGCCAGGTTTATTGAATCCGTGCACCCAACAAGGAAAGTCAAGGAAAAGATTAAAATCAGCAAATACTGTTTCATTGTAACCTCACTCGATATGTAAACATGCCATAACTAAAATTATGGGAACTAAATATCATGTTTGTTTCGTGACATTATCGATCATTGGCGGTTTCGTTAGAACTTCATTCTTATTAAGCAAGTCAGTTCGCATCCCTCAGTGAATAACAGAATAAACAAAAAGGACTGAATGAGCGAATCAGTTCGCTATGCTGAACGGCAGAAACGGGTCGATGGCGGTATTCCAGCGACGCGAATATACGAGATTCTTAACAGGCCGCTTTCCGCCAAGCAGGAGACTGTCGAGCAGAAACAGAATATCCCGGTGATGTGTGGCTCCTTGCTTCTAAGTGCGGCCAATATGCGACGTTTAACACCGCGGTTCAGCGATGGCAGAACGCCGTCCGCTGGAACCGATTATTAGCTGTTGACAACCTCACCCGCTGCCGATCTCGTTAAGTTGGGGGCTATCACAAAGCAATGCGCTGGCTATCGCGTGCGCATAACAATGCAATCGGATTATTATTACGGAGCAACACAACTGAAACTCGATGCATCTCGCGCGTCTCCCTTGCCATTGTACTTGGCGACTTTAGGATAGGCACACAAGATCCTTCCCCCACCTGTGGGTTGGCCACGAGGGTCCCGGTACAGCGCGGGTAGCTGTTCCGGTGCCTTACCGCTTTCTGTCCATTCATCGATTGCAATCAAATAATTGGTACCGTCCGGTCCTGGCCCATGCCCACAATGCGTGACCCCGGGACGCAGGAAAAGCCTCACGTCCTTGCGCGCCGTCGGATCGTGATCGAGAACTCTTTCGTAATACTTGATGGTTCCATAGGCCGACATGCTGCCGTCCATCCAACCATTGTCGATGATCAGCTTGCCGCCCCGCGCTCGGAAGGCCGACAGGTCGGGATTATCGGCATTCAGGGTCGGCGCGACGCGCGCCGCTTTTTGCGCGAAATCCGAAAAATCATAGTCGACATAGCTCCAGTCGGGGTCGTTGTAGAGGAAATAGCGGAATATTCCTGTCGCAAAAGCCCATGTACCATTCGGCGCGGCCGGTGCGCGAAATTCACCGCTGTCGGCACCCTCGTGGTAGTCCAGGCCATCTCCAGGTTTATAGCCGCCCGTGTACCACAACTCCCAACCAACCGGGATGCCGGGCAATTCCGCACCGACCGGCGTGCCGTGGATGACCTGTCCGCCAATCTTGAAATCGCCGTATATCGCTTGAGCCACTTCGACTTGCTTCTGCGAGAGGCACTTGTCGGACGTCGTTTTACCACACGCCAGACTGGAGACGTCGAAGTCGCATCGCCGCGGATCGTTCAGTACGCTGTCATCGAGGCCGTCCAGGATGTCGCACTTCTTCATGACTGCGTCGCCGATCAGTTTCAGGGCGTCAGGTCCAATGACCGGCTCCCTTATCTGATCCGGGTCGGGGTACATGAGCTGCGCGATGCGCAACCACCGGGCACCCAGCTCATGCGTCCAGTTGTAGGCCGGCGACATCGCAACGATGCCGTCGAAATCCTCCGGGTACCTTTGCGCCTCCATCAGTGCCTGTCCACCTCCGCGTGAACAACCGACAAAATAGCTGCGCGCAATATCGCGGCCGTAGTAGGCCTCTGTCAACGCCTTGGAGTTGACCGCAGTGCGGTGCACGGCCTGGTGGCCAAAATTCACCAGCCGCTCGAGATTGTTCAGCGCCCAGCTCGCGTCAAGCGAATGCGCCTGGTGCCCGGTATCCGTTCCGACCGTGGCATAGCCCATTTGCACGGCCCCAAAGAAATCCTGCGCCCCATTGACGACTGACCCAACGAAACCGCCACCCCCACCAAAGACAAGCTTGCCGTTCCATTTTGCAGGCAACAGCAATTCAAAATGGATTTCCGGCCCGATTACGCCCGCGAGTTTACAGTGTGGCGCAGGCGCAGATTCCCGGGTTACCGACGCAATGGTTACGTCCGGTAACTGCGGAAATGATTCCGTCTTGCACATTGGCTGTGCAAAAAGGGGCAACTGAAACAGGGTGAGCCCAATTAATGTTGTCGTACATAATAGTTTTTTCATTTCGTAATATACCCATCAAGCGGCCAGCTAACCTATACGCGTTTATACACTGCGCGCAGCACGACGTATAAATGCTTACTAGTTAGCTATCGGTCGTCATTGGTTCGACAGCGGAATTTTCGTCACGGTTAATAACCATGTTCATTAACAGGCGGCTCTATGTCATAAGCGAATGCCCTGGTTGTAGTCAGCCAGTCCGGGGCCATAAATGGCATAACGGCGTGTTCAATTTCTACTAGCGTGGTCCGGCAAGAAAGCAAACATTCGGTTTATCCACCGCGCGGGCTTTTTCACTAATACATACAGCCAAAAGCCGGCAGATGTCCTCCAGGATTCACAGGATCCGCTCTTGGATCACCATTCGGGCTGTAGGCGTCTGGATTTGATTTGTAGACCTGATACCCCTCTATGGTATGCCTGTAGTCATTGTTTGTTAGAGCAATCCCGCCATTCCAGGTGAGCCCCCAGGGTGCCCCGGGCGCTTTACCCACGAGGCATACCAATCCGTCCACAACTGAGACATCAGGATAATCATTGATCACAACCATCGCTTGTGCGTAGCTATCCACGTTGTCCGTGAACTGTTCCCAGGTCAGCAAATTAACCTTGTCTTCAGTAGAAACTGTCGATCGAATTTCCTCGAGCGTGGCCTCGTCGGTGTCCTTTGGAATGCCTGTAAATACGATAAAGGCAGGTTCGCTCTGATCAACCAGCACCAAACTGGCGCCCGATTCAAAATCCCGTCCAGGTTGCGGGATTGATTCACTTGACGAAGAAACCTGGGGAACGGTGGTGTCGCAACCGACAAGAAGCACGAGGGCTAATGCTGCCAGCAGCCTGGGTATCCTTGAGGCCATTCTTGTTTCCCATGCCTGTTCAACCCTTAGTGTAGTTGGACTGATGGATCCATTCATAAGTGCCTGCCTTTTAAGTATTTAGAATCATAGGGGCTCGGAATAATAAATGCCCTGATACCCGGATATCAAGCGTTGTTGCCCAGTCGGAGCTAAGCGCTCCCGAGCAAATTCCAGCCAAGTGGCCAGTTGAATACACAACCGCTATTGT
>JAAUYJ010062596.1_pt1 | contig 14191 bp, 12 predicted proteins | sample 7278031 | NCBI WGS metagenome assembly JAAUYJ01 (sample SAMN14350222, study PRJNA611818) | marine sediment metagenome | isolation source: surface marine sediment (1.8m) | place: French Polynesia: Moorea | collected 2018-08 | reverse complement strand
GATGCGGTGTTCCTTAAAACCAAGGAATGAGCATACCAAACCCAGTATAGGAATTGCTACGTGAAACAAATATGTTCACCTACAACCTACCACCTAAAACAACTAATGAGTTTACCTCACTAACTTGGGAAATGCTATAGAAACAGCAAAAATACTTTTTCAGCAAACCCTAATTATTGTTGTTATTAAAAGGGTTATTCCATGTACTGCCATAGCTACGACTATTAAAACTGTTAGGTCTAGAAAATTGGTTGTATGAAGGAGTTGGTTGCCCGCCTTGATTTACCTGATTAGAAGTAACTCCATAGTTATATTGTTGTTGTTGATTTTGAGGTAATCCTTGATTACCATAATAATTAGAAATTCCCCAGTTATTAAAATTATTTTCTCTATTTTGATTATTTGCTAAACCCTTCGGTACAACTGGAACTAATGAGGGTATATTGTGAATAGTAGGTTGTACCTGGGATGAATAATTATACCCAGATAAATTAGGTTGATTATTAATCTGATTTGTAGAACCTGATAAGTCTTTATAGTATGGTTTTTCAGGAGTAATATTTACGTTTATTTGTGGTAAAGGCGGATTAAAATTATTTATTTTTCTAGATTCAGTTTGTGTAGGTTTGGGAGAACTTAAAATCGGAGAGGTCTGAATTGGAAAAGGTTTAGATTTATCTTGGGCATCTAAATATTCATCCATAGCGGCTTTTAAGGGATTAACTGTTTGTTCCTTTTTTTCCTGGTTTTTGGGATCTAATAAATTCACACTGCGTAACAAAGGGAAGTTCAATAAGTTGGTATTTTCTGGTTTTTCTTGGAAGGACAAATTTTGAGGTAGATTTGCTGGTTTTGGGTTAAGTAAATCATTAGTTTTTACTTCACCAAAAGTATTACTTTCTGATTCTGGGTTAGAGAAATAGGTGTCGGGTTTTGTATTATTTTGCTCTGAACCAGATTTGTTTTGAGTTTCCCCCTTTAGTTCCCCCAATAAATTTTCTGTGGGAATAACTAGAGGATTTATTTGAAGTTGTTGATATGTTTCTAACTCTTTCTGCAAAACAGAGGAATTGTCAATATCGGCAGCGATCGCTTGTTCTTCGGAAGATAGTTCGGTAACATTATTACTATCTAAAGGTAGGTTATCATCATCTTCAATGGTTAACCATTCTGGATGAACTGATAATTCCCAGGCAAATAGTAGCACTAGAGAAGCTAGACCAATAGGTCCCCAGACTAAGGGTTTTGTCAGATGGGAAAATCTGGCTTTGATATACCGTACAGAATTGGGCAGTTTTTTGATAGGAGGCATAATTTTTTATTTTTTGATTGTTGTTTGAAATTTTTTAAAATACAGCATATTCCAAGTATATGAAGTACAAATATTAACGTTCAAATGCTTTTAGCATCTTGCCCACTATGGATCTACCTGAAGTTAAGTTGCCCTTCTTATAAACAGTTTTCTCTACATACCTAGCACCTATCTTTTACCTGATAAACTCACACCCTTTTAGATCATAAAAATTAATTACTTTAGACCAGGGGAGAATTTTCAAAATTTAATCTTTAATTAATGAAAACTGTTATAAAACATGAATTTTGAATCTCTATAATGTTTGCGCAGCATTCGGAAGCAAGCCTTCCCTTTCACCTTTCAGCAGTGCGACCCCTCAGCAATGAGTTTTGACTTCCGTGAAACGTGATGACATCTTAATCAAAACCGCTATCAGAAAAATGTTGAAAGAGGACTCCCGCTATAATTTGTAATTTAGCGGTGAGATGAATTTAAACCAGCAATTAATTGAGCGGTAGCGAATCTTTTAATTTAGTTTGAGGTGGCTTGGGTAAACTTTTGCAATAGTCTTGAATCACCTCTGACATTGATACTTGCATTATTTTAGCATAATATTCTAGTCTTTCTTTTTCATCATCAGTTAATCTTACCACAAAATTCTTTTTTCTAACCATTTACAGTATATACAATTTGCATTACAATTTTAGTATATTCAGAAACAACAAAAAGCGTCAAGTGATTACTTTAACTTATCAGTACAAAGTTAAACTAAATAAGCGTCAAGAGGCAGAAATTAATCAGATTCTTGATGTATGTAAGTCTGTGTATAATTATGCTTTAAGAGAGCGTAAAGACTGGTTAAGTTCAAGAAAGTCACCGATTAACAGTTGTTCAATTGTTTCTGAATATATAATACCTGCTGATACTCTTTATCCTGGTTATAATTATCAAGCAAAAAGTCTAACCATAGCTAAAAAAACTAACCCCAGATTAAAGTCAGTTAATGCTCAAGTATTACAACAAACTTTAAAAACTTTGGATAGAGCATTTTCTGAGATGAAAAGTTTAGGCAAAGGCTTTCCTAGATTTAAGAAAAAGTTGAGAAGCTTTGTTTTTCCTGCATTGCTTAAGAATTGTTTAGGCAATAGTAGAGTTAAACTTCCTAAATTGGGCTGGATTAAGATTAGACAAAGTAGAGCATTTCCAGATAATTTTCAAGCTAAACAAGCTAGAATAGTCAAAAAAGCTAGTGGTTATTATTTGATGATTACTTTGGCTTCATCAGAATTAGTGCCAGATAATCCAGTAGGTAAAGTATCAATAGGTTTAGATGCAGGTATAGAAAGTTTTGTAGCTACTTCAACAGGACAATTAATTAAGTCTCCTAAGTTTTTGTTAAGTCAACTACGCGAGCTTAAATTGCTGCAACGTAGACTTAAAAAGAAAACAATTAGGTCAAATAATTGGTTCAAGTATCAAAATAAAATAGCTAAACTACATGAAAAAATAGCTAATATTAGACGCGATTGGCATTTCAAATTAGCTCATCAACTTTGTGATTTAGCTGATAATATTTTTGTAGAAGATCTTAACTTTAGTTCTTGGTCTAGAGGTATTGTCAGGAAACAATCTTTAGACTCTGGAATAGGTCAGTTTATCAATGAAATACTTCCTTATATTTGCTGGAAACGAGGTAAATATTATACAAAAGTTGATAAAAATTATACTTCTCAAGAATGTCCTAGATGTGGTCATAGACAGAAAAATAAACTATCTGAGAGAAGTCATAATTGCAGCAGTTGTAGATATAAAATAAATCGTGATGTAGCTGCTGCAAAAGTAATTAAAAATAGAGGACTAATAGCCGTGGGGCACACGGTAAAAAAAAAAAAGCTTGTGGAGACGGTCTGACGGGGGTGCAACTCAGTTTATTTGATTTGTTACCTAGTTAAGAGTCTGAAACAAGAATCTCCCGTTATAATCTTTGATTTAACGGCGAGAGTGTCAAAACATGACTTTGATGCTCAATAAAGCATCGGTTAATTACTTAACTAGATATAGACAATCTACAATAACACAAATATCATGAACAAACAGGTAGAAATCTTACAGAATCGGGGACAGTTGATTGAACGAGCCAGGGAAATTTGCTTGCCCAAAATTGACGAGGCAATTCAACAGCGAGGCCAATGTACCATTGCTTTAGCTGGTGGTAGTACCCCGAAACCATTTTATGAATCGATGGCGGCTGAAAATCTAGCTTGGGATAAAATTCATATATTTTGGGGTGATGAACGTTATGTGTCTCCTGACCACTCAGATAGTAATCAAAGAATGGCCCGGCAAGCTTGGCTAGATAAAGTGCCCATACCGGCAACAAATATTCATGCGATGCCGACTGGATCAGCTGACCCAGAAGCCGATGCTGCTACCCATGATGCTCATTTGCGAGAATTTTTTCAGGTATCACCGGGAAAATTTCCTGATTTTGATTTGATTTTACTCGGTATGGGAGATGATGGTCATACAGCTTCTTTATTTCCCCATACAGATGCTTTACAGGTGCGCGATCGCCTAATTACAGTGGGAAATAAAGATGGCCAGCCCCGATTAACTTTCACAGTGCCATTAATCAATCAAGCTCGTTGTGTAATTTTTGTCGTTTCAGGTCCAGACAAACAGGCTGCATTAGACCAAGTATTTGCAGAAAAAGGTGATGACATGAATTATCCCAGCCGACTTATAGAACCCCAGGGAGAATTGAGGTGGTTACTGACAGGGGTTGATCTTTAAGTTTTGGGTGCTAGGTTGAGACTGGGGAGGAGTGAATTAAGTTGAAACTGTGGGCTTTTGAGGTCTCCGAAGGGGTTAACACTAAGTATTAAGGGCCTCAAATGTTGCTAAAATCAAAAAGTCAAATATGAGTGTGATGGTCGTGACAGTCTTTAGATTGTTTGACCAATAGCAAGGAGAAGATTAATGATTGTCTGTCCTAATTGCAATCATCAAAACCCTGATGGAGCAACCCAATGTGAAGCTTGTTACACTCCTTTACCTGTAACTACAAATTGTCCCAATTGTGGGGCAAGTGTTCAGGCTGATGCCACTTTTTGTGGTCAGTGTGGCTTCGATCTCAGAGCTAATGGTGGTACAGAGGAAAATCAAGTTTCACCTCAAACAGATCCAGCAGTAATGCCAACTGTGGTATCCCCTGCATCTGTGCCTGATTTAGAAACCCCTGATTTGGTTACGTCTACTGGTAATTTACCAGAACTAGACCCACCAGAACCTTTAGTGGAACCTGAGCCTTTAGTTTCTGGTACACCTAATCTAAATAAACCTAGTAATACTAATGTTCCTCCTCCTAGTGAGGAACCTATACAAACTATTCATGTTGCTAGTGAAACTGTTACTTCCCCTGTGACAAGTTCACCACCTCCTGCCCCTGTCAAACCAACTCCAGCAAAAACTCAGTTACAGCAACAGTCTGCAAAGTTACGGCATATCAGAACGGATACAAATATTGAATTGCCAGTGAATTTATCTGTAATTCATATAGGTAAGCCTAATGATCGAGTGCCACCAGATATTGATGTTTCGGGATTTCCTGATTCTGAGGTAGTATCTCGAACTCATGCTGATATTCGAGTAGAGGCAGATGCTTTTTATATTGAAGATATGGGTAGTTCTAATGGTACTTATGTCAATAATATTCCTTTGACAAGAGGAAATAGACATCGGTTAAGAACGGGCGATCGTATTTCTTTGGGTAAAGGAGATTTAGTTTCATTCCTATTTCAACTTTCTTAGCTCTATTTGAGATTGAGGTATTATATATCTCTGCTTTTAGTCTTCCTATAATTAGGAAGACACGACAATAGTTGAAATCTTTGAAATTTCTCTTATCGTTACTACGATAATTCCCAAAGATTTATAAGCTGTAGTTACAGGTCACTCTATTGTTAGAGTCATTATACCTGTCCGAAAAACAGGGATTAGGGCGGGGTCGGAGAGTAGGGAGAAATAATTTATGTTTTATTGACTGATGTTTTATTGACGATAATTGATTTTAAAAAGAGGAAAAATTTTGTGATTTGCTTAAAATTACTGACCAAGCTAAATCAGTTAATTTAAAAACTCTTGCTCGGAGTAAAATTATGAATAAAATTTCAGATGTGATGAAGCACAATCAATTTTTAAAAAGATTAGTGCTTGACCGTGAAACAGTTGAAGACCAAGGTAGAGTAACATCTTTATGGTTAAATCTCCAATCCCATCAAGTTATAGGTTTTACTTGTAAATCAGATTTTTTTAGCAGACAGAAAAAAAATTTTGTTTGGGAACAAATTGATACTGTTGGTACTGATGCTATTTTAGTCAATAGGAACGTAGAATCAGATAATTTAGAAAAACCTGATAATATTGTAAATATAATTGGTAATGAAGTATGGACTGATAGTGGAGAAAAAACAGGTATTATTGTTGAATACCTGATTAATTTAAAGACTGGTTCAGTCGTTAATTATTTGTTCAAATTTAATAGCTGGAAGAGTCTTTGTGATAGTATTTATCTGCTGCCACCAGAAGCAGTTTTTAATGCTGGTAGTAAACGGGTAATTGTGGCAAAAGAGGCATTAGAAAATCCTCAAATTTATACTAAAAAAAATTCGGCAAAAATAGATAAAGTTCAATTGTTTTTAGAAGCAGATTTACAAAGAACAAAGGAACATATTAATTTAGCACGAAGTGAAGCCATAAAATTAGCTATAGGATTTCAAGCCAGAGCAAAATCTGTTAAGGAACAGGCTCAAGAAACTGCACAAGTGGTAGCAAAACAGGCTAAACAAAAGGTAGAAGAATTTCACAGTAAATCTCTAGAAAGAAAAGATAAAATTCAGTTTAATTCTGATGAGTTTAATAGCAAGCTTCAACAAGTAACTAGTGAAGCGAAGGAAAAAATTGATGGGGTAAAATTTCAGTGGCAAAATAGCTCAACTACGGTAAAAGATGAGTAATAATCTAAAAATAATTGTCAGCATTTTCTGCTGAATGCTGGGAAACAGCTGTCAGTTTTTAGCGTTCCTAGTTTGTTGCATTTGAAGGAGAAATTATGATTTAGGTAGTGCGAGAATTAAAAGTCTGGTTCAAGAATTAATAATTAATAATTATATCTTCTTATCAAAAAGAGGATTGGGTAAAATGATTTTTTGCTTCTCTTAATCGATTGGATATCGTGAAGCTTCTTTGCCATTCTACCCTACGGGAAGCTTTCTTTACAGAATGCTATAGCAAAAGCTTTTCATGTCGGCGACAGTCATTAACGTTTGCGGTAGCATTCCGTTAGGAAAGTTGTGCAACAGCAAAACGACCGCTTTTTCTCCATCAATTTAGATGCTTTATACCTTAATTTTTGGCGTTGCTGAATAGTAATGATTTTTAGATTAAGTATCAACGTAAAACATAAGTTTTTCAATTTTACCTTCAGCTACTTACCATTACATTTCAGCAACGCCTAATTTTTCGGTAATTTTTCGGTAAAAGCGGACATCATCAGCTAACTTTAACTATTTAGGTTAATTTTTATTGCTTTTTGCCTAGCACCCCGCAGGGAAGTGCTGACCCCTAATAGCTAAATGCTTACAAATAATTTACACAAAAGTCGTTGTCTAACTATAATTTAACTTAAAATTACTATCAGTGATTACTATTAGTTTATTGCATCCTACTCAGTTAGTTCCGATTCAAAACTGGAGTTTTGAATCAGAGTCATTATCATTAATTCGGATAGGTAGGTCAAGTGATAATGATGTTGTTATTTATAGTGCAGTGGTTTCCCGGCATCATTTGGAGCTATGGAAAGAAGATTCTCACTGGACTCTTATTAATTTTGGTGCTAATGGTACTTATCTAAATAATGAACCAATTATTCAGGTATCAGTTGTGGATAAGATGATAATTCGATTAGGAAATTCGGGGCCTAAAGTGCAAATTTTCACTAAAGAGGTATCACGAAAAATTGAAACTAATTTATCTAAAATTAACAGTAAAAATTATGGTATCACTCGCGATATCTCACAAACTAAAACAGAATTTGAATAAGTAATTGTAATTTTCAGCAATTAACAATGAACAATTAATAATTACCCCTGATTCAAATCTATCCCTGATCAGGAACTCCTGAAATCCTTGTAGGAGAGGGGGAAGATGGGGAAGAGTGGGGAGTCAGAATCTTGTCTAGATTCCTCACTCATAGTGTATTGAATCAGACACTTTTCTGAGCAAAAAGCCGACATCAGACTTACACATAACTTCTATTTAATGTCTACGTTTTATGTTAAGAAAGATGTTTATAAAGGATAGGATTAAAATCAGGGGATTGACTAAAAGAAAAGTTTTTGATTTATTCCCTTAAAAGGGTTGGCTTCAAACCTGAGTTGTTGAATTAATAATTAATAATTATTAATTATTCGGTGATTTTTATTTTCTAGTTCTGGGTGCAATAGTATGGGGATCAACACCGTACAAATTAGCAGCTCTAGACATATTAATCTTTAAATTTTCTACTTTCTCTAACTTGATTTTTTGAACTACTTTAAAAGGTTGAAAATCCAAAGCCCGCATAATTTCTGCTGCTACTGCTTTTGCTAATAGTGGGGGAACGGAATTACCAACTTGTCTAAAACCATGCCATTTTGTGACATGAAACCTAAACCAATCAGGATATGAATGTAATCTTGCAGCTTCCCTAACAGTGATACATCTGGGTGTAAATGGATGAATAGGTCTAGGAGAAGTATATGCACCTCTACTACTTGGTGTTCCGGCTCTGAGTGTGTTACAAATACCGTCAGGATTAAGTCTATAAAAGCGACTGACTGGTTCAACTTTTCCTGGGGATGTAGCAAGAAATCTTTCTACTGATTTTGCTGTATGTTTTGTTCTTAAACTAGAAGTTAAAATTCTAGGATCATATTCACGTCCATAAGAATAATCACCAGGAAAATTATCAAAACCACGCAATTTATTAGCATAAATACTTGGTTTTTTATCATCATATTCGGCTTTAACCCAATCTCTTCCTAGTAATTCTTGGTATTTTTCTACTTCTGGTAAATCCCCTATTGCATCAAAAACAGTGACAGAATTTCCTAACCTTTTATCTGTTTTTCTGTTAGGATAATATGACTGGGGAAGATTTGTAATTGCTTGAGGATAATCTGGTAGTTTTAAAGCATTTTTACATCCAAATAAAAATAATCTTTCTCTGTTTTGAGGTATGCCATAATCAGCAGCATTTAGCACTTGGTAAGGTTGCTGAACTTGATAACCACTTTTCAATAATTTATCAATAATTTCTTCAAGAAAAATTTTGTGTTTTCCTACAGTTAAACCTTTAACATTTTCCATGACAAAATATTTGGGTTGTAACTCTAAAACTAACCTGACAAAATGATACATCAGAGAATTACGTGAGTCGTCTAATACACGTTTTCCCATCATTGAAAAACCTTGACATGGGGGACCACCAAAAACTACATCAATTTCTCTATTTTTAATATCTGATAATTGTCTAATTTCATCCCCAGTAATATCAGCAACACTTCGACATAATATCCTCCAAAAAGGAAAATTAAACTGATGAGTAGCACAATGAATAGGGTCTAATTCTACGGATACAGGTATATCAAATCCTGCTTGTTCAAAACCAAGTGTCATACCTCCTGCACCTGCAAATAAATCTATTGCAATTGGTCGTTTTGAACTTCCAATGAGCATCTAAATTAATTACCCTATCCAATTAATGTAATTAGTTTTTACTTATAGCAGGTTTATTTAACCTTTGCAAGAGAAATATTATTGTCGAAGTATAAGTTTGGTATTAATTATGAGATTTTTATTGATAGGTTTATTTAATAATCTGATTAGAGTAGATTATTATTTTTTTGCTTAAAAGTTTTTCAATCTTTCATTTTTATCTGTTAGATTCGGTATTAGGGTAATATTTTGATCGTTTTTATCTGTTTTTTGATTTTTTATACCAAATTTAAAAAAGAAAGATTGTTATACAATTGTCATGAAATATTGTTACAGCCAAATAGGTATAAAATTATTAAGTGATTATCTGAGATTGCTTTTCACATTCATGAACCACATCGCCATAAACAAAAATCAGTAGGGACGTTGTATCAAACGTCCCTACTGTGGTCTAACGAAATTAAAAGCGCTGTAAGAGTAGTCGCGATCGCTCTTACGAACAAAGTCAAAAATAACTATACAAAAAATATCTATCCTCCTATAGCAATGCTAAATAGGTTGCGGATAATCAAAAAGTAGATAAAAAAATTGAAACTCCCCTATGTTCCCTAAAAGCAGTAAGATTTTTATACACAAATAAAATAGGATTACTATAGTTCATCTAAATCATCAAATATTTTCCCATTTTAATTTTCTTTTTATTTCTAACCATAGTATCTTTATTACATTTAACTCTGAAGAGTAAGCTAGTTGAAATCAAAAAATTATCTTCTTCTGTCAATACTTAATACCTATCACCTACAAAAATGAGGTTGCACATTATGGAATGATACTGCAAAAAATTGGCTTGGACTTTGACTGAAAAAAAACCATTAACTAATCATTTTAGTAATTCCCAAATCTCAAATTCGACCATCCAAAATCCAGAATCATTCGTCACTGTGCAACGCCACAAAAATAGCCAATGTACAAAAATCTTAGAAAATTGATATTAAATACCTAATCTATATTCTCTAAAATTTTCATTAGGATTACCATTTATTTGCAAAACAGCTATGGGTTGATTATTTTGATTTTTGACAACATAGTACCATTGAAAACCTGTACGGTCATTAATAACTTTTAATAATTCTGGCTTTCCTTGAAAAGCGCTTTTAATTGCTTGTTCATATTCTTTAGCAACAAATAAACGTTCAAATCCATTTTTTTCATCATAAGTTGCCCATGATGAATAACTCCAAATAACTGAATCATCTGTGGTATCTGGCATATATAAAGTCATTCTACTCACAAATGATAGTTTCTGAACATTTTTAACTAAATCATGGAGAGTTTTTGGTACATTATTCTTGGGTGGGGCAGTTAATTGACTAATTTGTTGAACAAATTTATTTTGCAAATTTTGCATTTGTTCAGCAGCAATTCTTTTAAATACTTTAGTGCGGTGAATTGTAATTTGATTATTAATAAAAGAAAGTATGCCAATAATTGCTGAAAATATAGCAACTATTCCTGCCATATAAAGTAAATATATACTTTTAGGAGCTTCTGAAATTACTGTTTTATTTTCTCCTTCTCGGCTACGTTGAAGAGAGCTAATAGCAGTAACTATTTCTTGAATTCCTAGCACTAATGTCATGGCAACGCCAAAAATACTTAAGGAAATACTAGCCAAAAATATTCCTGATAAAACAGCTTCAACTTGTGAACTAAATATATCCCAATTTAGAATTTCATCGAAAATTCCTAATACTACTAAGGTTGCACCTATTATTAATAAGGAAATAGTAATGGTAACGGTTAGGGATAATAATTTTAGTTTCTTTTTCATGGTTGTTTTTGTTGAATCTTATTTATACCATTTTGAGAAAAGATTGACAGGCAAAAATCTATTGTAAAGTTTTTGAATAAGTAAGACTAAGTAAGTTCATCTAATCCAATTACCTTAATATATAAAACTAGGTAAATTGTTTGTAATATGATTTGCTCTAATTAATTTTAGACTAATCAATATCTGTATCAGTTGTTGATAAGCACTTATCCAAAATTAATTACACACTAGCATTGTTCCTAATTGCTTACCAGACAAAGCTTAGACAAATTCGTGGATGGGTAATACCAATTTGAAAAAAGAATGTTACGAATAGTAAGAACCATAAAAAGACTTTACAAGATATGTCCATTTGGCAAAAAAGATGATTTATGACCTAAAAAATGGTATTAAAGCAATTCCCATGCAACTCCTGACTCCTGACTCCTGACTCCTGACTCCTAAAAATTTCCCTAGATATTTGTAGCAAACATTTATAAAACTGGTATAAATAATTTTCCACACCCACTTAAAAATTCTGCATAATTAACAAGCAGGAGTAAATTTTTCGGGATTTTTATTTACTATTTAGTTCCTATATTTAGAATATGCTGTTCCAAATCACAAAAAAAAGTAGCGATCGCCCAAAATAACTGTACTTTACTCGACACATAAAAAGATTACAAACTGAAACTAATCATACCTAGAATCAGATAGATTTGGTTAAGTCTATTTATATATGTGTCATCAGCATTTTGTATAGCGATCGCTTCTATTTGAAATGTATCTAATTAATTGGATTTAATTTAGATGTTAGGTGAAGCTACAGGCTGTCCCATTTCACTCTCATCATAACTAGCAACTGCTGGTACCGCTGCTTGAGAAGTTAAACCAACTGCTTCAGCATACTTTAAGTAAGTCTCGACAGAAGCAATAACTACTCTGGCTTCAATTGCTAATAACTCAATTCCCACTAAAGACACCCGGACCCAAGCATCAATTACAATACCTTTGTCTAGAATGCGGTCAATTACTTCAGCTAAACTGGAAGAGGAGTTGATTTTTTCTACTGCCATGATTTTTATTCCTTTACTTTCCTAAAAACATCATTATCCACATCACGATCATCTAATCTCTTAAATTCAAATTTAATTTACTTTTATTTAATTTAAGTATTATCTGAAAAATGTGAATTTTTTTTCTGTCTAATTCTCGTTTATTGATAGAATTAATTTCTACTTCAGCAAAATTTTGAGTTAATTATACTAAGAGTATTTCTATCTATAAATAATGACTTTTACAGCCACAAAATTCAAGTCACGAGAATGTTAAGATTGCTCACCTGTCTAAGAGTTATCACCCCAAACATAGCTCTGCAAATCAGCACGGAAGCGGTGTAATTTCTCAGTTAACTCCTGAGCCATTAACACTTGATCTAAACGGAATTGTTCCTGAAGTTGAGAAACTTCTAACTTCAGCTCTAATATTTTTTGTTTGCGAATAGCAATATCTTCTAGTCGCTCTTGACGTGCTTGCTGCTCGTACAAACGTAGTGCTTTGACATACTCTTCTAAAGCTGCCCGCACTTGTTTGTAACGCTCCAAATTTTCCAATTGTCTCTGCCGTTTTTCCTCCGCTCCTGTTTCGTGAAGTTCAGTATTAAACTCCTGTAACATTGAATGAAGGACAACAGCTTCCTGATTCAGATCCTGTCTAATAGCACGAATATCTGCTTGAGTCTGTTGTCTTTTTTGGGCAACTTCGAGCTGACGTTCAGCAATTTCAGTTAATCGCTGCGATCGCTCCTGTGCCCATAAATCTTTGAGAGCCATAAAAACTCCTAGAATATTGGCTTGAGAGCAAACTATGGTAAACAAATACTTAGCTTTTACCTCGGCCAAACTGGAAGGTCAATTAATTTTTTCTACTGCCATAATTCTCAATCCCCGATTTACTAATAGCGTCGGTTTAAAAGTTGTCTATAACTGGTTAAATCAACAATATAAATCTATTTTTAGTTTACTTTATAGACAGACACCGAGCTATTTTGGGATATTGAGATTATTGTTTTTGCAGAGATTTCAAAGTCTTATTTAAGAGTAACATTATTCTGACTATCTTGACAAGTATCTTAAGCAGTAAAAATCAAACAAAATGATAAGGAGGAAGTGGTTCACTCAAAGTAATTTGCCAAGTAGAACAATTAGCTTGCCAAGTTACAAGTTGTTCAATAATTAAAACTTTTGCTTGACGGTCTGTCAACAAATGTACTTGCTTAACATCCCCTTCTGTGGTACTTCTGCATAGTGATTCCGGGTATTCTTGTAGAATTGATTGACAAATATTTTCCCACTGTTGACGTTGTTCAATTTGAAAAGCTTGCTGTTGTTTAAAACGCTGTTTTTTAGCCAATAAATAAGCCTTACCACGAGCATCTCCAACTTCAAAATTCCCTGGGTTAGAAATCGGAGAAAAATTCATAGTATACTCTACCTTCTCTGCCAATTTAGCTAAATTTACTAAATATTTTTTCTCGTATTCTTGTAAGTGATTAATAATATTTTCCACCGTAGTAAAAGCATTACCAAATCGTAGTGGAAGTAGAGAAGTTTGCTCAAATATTTCCCTAACTACTCGGTCATGGGTCAAAACTGCTTCTAGTAATTGCTCGTCCGTTTCCTGTATTGCTTCAATAGATATATCTGCTTCCGCCACAGCAGCCAAATTTTCAGAACCAATCAGTTCAACTTCTTGTTTCATACCTTTTGGTAATACCAAGAGTGAAGATGTTGGTAAACAGATAAAAGCGTAGACATAAAATGACATTTTCCACCAATTTGATAAATGTTTGCTACACAATAAAGAGGCTATTTTTTAGGAGTCACCAGTCAGCAATGAATGGCTTCAATATACCTATCCAAAAATTTTTGAGCCAGTGTTCCCAAAACCTTAAGAGTAATTTTTATAGATTCTAGTTCAACCAAAAATCAGGGTTTGATACTGTTAGTTATAGTTGATAAAAGAAATATAAAGTTTCATAGCTATAGGCGATCGCCACTTTTTATTAATGTTAATTAATTGGATAAAATCAAGGTTCCAATTCATACCCTTACAAGTCCACAAACTGTTTAAATTATTTTTTCATAAACATTTGAATTTAATCTAAATCTTTCTAAACCCATAAGCACAATTATAAGGATTCCGATAAAATATTCTACAAATTATAAGTAGCTAGGCATAATTAAATAGAAAACGCTCTGTGTTATAAAATTTAAGTTTTCCTCAGATGCGCGTATATGGCATTTTATAACTTTTTTTGCCTACCTACTTAT
>JAAUYJ010036163.1_pt1 | contig 14197 bp, 8 predicted proteins | sample 7278031 | NCBI WGS metagenome assembly JAAUYJ01 (sample SAMN14350222, study PRJNA611818) | marine sediment metagenome | isolation source: surface marine sediment (1.8m) | place: French Polynesia: Moorea | collected 2018-08 | reverse complement strand
CGCCGACGCCCGCATCGTTTGCCTGGGAGCGGGAGCGGCGGCGATCGCCTGCATGCGCCTGCTGGTGAGCATGGGTGCGAATCGCGAGAATATCTTCATGCTCGATCGCCGCGGTGTGATCTGCAAGGGCCGCGACGGGGTGAACGAGTACAAGGCCGAGTTTGCCAACGACACCCAGCTGCGCAGCCTGGCTGATGCCTGCGACGGCGCCGACGTGTTTATCGGCCTGTCGGGTGCAGACCTGTTGACCGTCGATATGCTCAAGAGCATGGCACCGCGGCCGGTGGTATTTGCCTGCTCCAACCCCGACCCCGAGATCAAGCCGGAACTGGCGCTGGCAACCCGCGACGATGTCATCCTGGCCACCGGTCGCTCTGACTACCCGAACCAGGTCAACAACGTGCTGGGCTTCCCGTTTATTTTCCGCGGCGCCCTCGACGTGCGCGCCAGCGCGATTACCGAGGAAATGAAGATCGCCGCGGTGCATGCCATCCGCGACCTGGCGAAAGAGCCGGTACCTGAAGAAGTGCTGTCGGCGTTCGGGCTGGAGTCGCTGAGCTTTGGTCCCGACTACATCATTCCCAAGCCGATGGACGAGCGCCTGGCGAGTCGGGTGTCGGCGGCCGTGGCCCGGGCGGCGGTGGAGTCAGGGGTGGCGCGCCTGCCACTGCCGGAGTTCTATCAGCAGTAGGCGGCCTCGCCGCCATACCACCCTAGCGCTGACTGACGCTGTCTGAGGGCACGTTCTCCACCCGGAATACCTCGAAGATCGCATCCGGTTGGCCTGGCCGCGCCAGCAATCCGGAGGTGGGATCGATGCGCACATTGGTGATGCACTCGGGCACCGGGCGGGGCCGGTCCGGGCTGTCCTTCAGCGCTTCCCGCATCAACTCGATCCACATGGGCAGGGACGCCTTGCCCCCGAACTCGCGCTTGCCCAACTCGGCGTTGGAATCGAAGCCCAACCAGGCGGTGGCCACCACATCGGCGTTGTAGCCTGAGAACCATGCATCGGTGGGGCCATTGGTGGTGCCGGTCTTGCCGGCAATGTCGTCGCGCTCCAGGACCCGGGCGCGGCGGCCGGTGCCGAGCTTGATCACATCCTGCAGGATGCTGTTGATGATGTAGTTCACGCACTCATCCATGATGCGCTCTGCCCGCGGCAGCTCCGTGGCCTCGGCCTGGCGCAGGATCTCTTCCATGCTCAGCTCTTCCTCGACCAGCGGGTCAAGCGGGTCCTCATCCTCGCACTCCCGGCAGACGGTCACCGGTTGTGCCTTGAACACTTCCTCGCGGTCGAAGTTCTCGACCCGGTCAACCAGGTAGGGGTAGACCCGATAGCCACCATTGGCGAGGCTGGCGTAGGCGGTGGCCAGCTCCAGCGGCGTGATGGCGTGGGTGCCCAGCGCCAGCGACAAGTCGCGGGCCATCTCGTCGGTCTTGAAGCCGAAGCGGCCGGCGTAGTCGATGGCGGTGGTGATGCCCACCTGTTCCAGCAGGCGGATCGATACCAGGTTGCGTGACTTGGTCAGCGCCCAGCGCAGGCGGGTGGGGCCGTAGAACTTGCCGCCGTCGTTCTCAGGGCGCCAGGTGTCTTCCAGTGTCTCGTCTTCGAACACCACCGGGGCGTCGTTGATGATGCTGGCTGCGGTCCAGCCCTGCTCCAGGGCAGCGGAATAAATGAAGGGCTTGAAGCTGGAGCCCGGCTGGCGCACCGCCTGGGTGACGCGATTGAACTTGCTCTTGGCGAAGCCGAGGCCACCGACCACGCTCAGCAGGGCACCGTCGTCAGGCTGCAGTGCCACCAGCGCCGCCTGCGCCTCCGGTACCTGGGTGAGGTGCCAGGCGCCGCCCTGGCGGCGCACCCGCACCAGGTCGCCGACAGCAAACAGTTCCGCCGCGCTTTTCGGCGCCGGCCCGCGACTGTTCTCGGTGATATAGGGGCGCGCAGACGCCGGGCCGCTGTCCCAGGCCAGGACGTCCTCGCTGCCGTCAGCCAGCAGGATGGTAATGCTGTTCTGCGCGTTCTCGGTATCTTCAGTGCTCTCCGCGCTCTCCGCGCTCTCCGCGCTCTCCGTGTTCTCAGCGCTTGCTACGGTATCTGTAGTGTCTTCGCTTACCGTGGGCTGCCGGCCGAAGGCGGTCACGATGGCGGGGATGCGTCCCGCGATCTCGCGGGTCTGCTTGAGCTGGTCCAGCCAGCGGGTGTAAGGATCTTCCTCGTCTTCCAGCGGCGCCAGGGATAGCTCGGGCCCCCGGTAGCCGTGGTCCTGATCGTATCTGTCGAGGGCATTGTCCACCGCCCGGTTGGCGGTGCGCTGCAGGTCACTGCTGATGGTGGTGTAGACGTGGTAGCCGTCGTTGTAGGCGGCCAGCCCGTACTTGTTGATCATCTCACTGCGTGCCATCTCCGCGGCATAGGGGGCGTCGAAGGCGAGCTTGGCGCCGTGGAAGCTGGCGGTGACCGGGGCGGCGACGGCCTGCTCGTAGTCGGTGCTGGCGATATACCCCAGGCGCTGCATGCGACGGAGAATCCAGTCGCGCCGCTCCCGGGAGCGCTGCGGGTTGGAGATCGGGTTGTAGCGCGAAGGCGCCTTGGGCAGGCCGGCAAGCATGGCCAGCTGGGCGAGGTCGAGCTCGCCGATGTTCTTTCCGTAATAGACCTGGGCCGCCGCCTCGAAGCCGTAGGCCCGGTGGCCCAGGAACATGCGGTTGAAGTACAGCTCGAAGATCTCTTCCTTGCTGAGCACCTGCTCGATCTCAAGGGACAGCAGAATTTCATTGAACTTGCGGATGAAGGTCTGCTCTTTGGTCAGGAAGTAGTTGCGCGCCACCTGCATGGTCAGGGTGCTGCCACCGGAGCCCTTCTCGCCAGTCAGTACCAGCTCTGATACCGCCCTCGCCAGGCCCATGAAGTCGATGCCGACGTGATCGAAAAAGCCGTCGTCTTCGGCGGCCAGCAGTGAATCTATGAACAATGGTGGTATGCGGTCGTAGGGCAGTGGGTTACGCTTCTTCTCGCCGAACTGGCCGATCAGTTCGCCCTCGCGGGTGTAAACGCGCATCGGGGTTTGCAGGCGAACGTCCTTCAATACATCTACCGAGGGCAGACTGGGGCTGAGATGAAGGTAAACCCCGGCGCCAACCATCACGGCGCCGCAGGCACCGAGGGGAATGAGACGCAGGACAAACTTGAGGAAATTCATTTAGACAAGGGAAATCAACAGCTTGCGACTGGGACGCGTGTCACGGAAATTTTGAGGTTAGTGATTATATGCTTTTTTACTCTTTTTATATAATTGCGCCTATGTTATATCTGTAAATTAATGTAACTGCGCATAAAAATAACGTAAGTTACGGATACCAATAGGAAAAACGACAATCATGGTGCTAGGGCTTTTTGGGAAGAGAAAGTCGTCCCCGGTTCTGGGTCTCGACATCAGCTCGACAACCGTCAAGTTGTTGGAGCTGAGCCACACCGGCGAGCGCTACCGCGTGGAGAGCTATGCGGTCAGCTCCTTACCCACCGACGCCGTGATCGAGAAGAACGTGAACGACATCGAAGGTGTCGCCAACGCCATCCGTAACGTCGTCAACCAATCCAAGACCAAGGTCAAGCATGTGGCTGCGGCTGTGGCCGGGTCCTCGGTGATCACCAAGGTGATCGATATGCCAGCGGGTCTCAGTGAAGATGACCTGGAGACGCAGCTGACGCTCGAGGCCGATCAGTATATTCCCTACCCCCTCGAAGAAGTAGCCATCGACTTTGAAGTCCAGGGGCCCATGCCCGAGAATGAGACCCGGGTCGAGGTTTTGCTGGCGGCCTGTCGGCGTGAGACCATTGATACCCGGGTAGAGGCTATCGAGACGGCGGAGCTGACAGCCAAGATCATGGATGTCGAAGCCTATGCCATGGAGCGCGCCTTCGGCCTGGTGCGCAACCAGCTGGATATAGAAGAAGACAATACAGTGGCGGTGGTAGATATCGGTGCCCAGATGACTACCCTCAGTGTGCTCTCTAACGGCAACACGATTTACACCCGTGAGCAGCTGTTTGGCGGCAAGCAGCTCACCGACGAGATCATGCGCCGCTACGGCTTGCCGGTCGAAGAAGCAGGCCTTGCCAAGAAGCAGGGCGGTCTGCCGGACGACTACGAGCCGGAGGTGCTGGAGCCCTTCAAGGATGCGGTGGTACAACAGGTGGCTCGCTCCCTGCAGTTCTTCTTTTCTTCCAGCCAGTACAATGACGTCGACTACATCGTGCTGGCCGGCGGGGTATCCTCTATGGAGGGCCTGGCAGACATGGTGCAGGACAAGCTGGGTACCCCTGCCACCGTTGCCAATCCGTTTGCGGACATGGCTATCTCCGCCAAGGTCAATGCGGTGGCGCTTTCGAGTGACGCGCCCGCACTAATGATTGCCTGCGGGCTCGCAATGCGGAGTTTTGACTGATGGCCCAAATCAACCTGCTCCCGTGGCGCGATGAACGGCGCGCCGAGCTCAAACAGGAATTCCTGGTGGTGCTGGGTGCGGTGGCTGGCACGGGCGCGGTTATCGTGTTCCTTGTCGACCTGTTCTTCTCCGGCCAGATCCAGAACCAGAACGACCGCAACAACTACCTTACCCAGAACATTCGCGAGCTGGACGCCAAGGTCGCCGAGATTCGCGAGATGCAACGAAAGCGCACCCAGCTGCTGGACCGCATGCGAGTGATCCAGGAGCTGCAGGGCAACCGGCCCATCATCGTGCGCATCATGGACCAGCTCGTGCGCACGGTTCCTGATGGCGTGTTCTACACCCAGCTCACGTCCACCCCGCAGAACATCAGGATCCAGGGTATCGCCGAGTCCAACAACCGGGTATCCAGCCTGATGCGGCGACTGGACGCCTCAGAGTGGTTCTCGGACCCCAACCTCGAAGGTGTGCGCGCTGAGCCAAGCTACGGCGACCAGGCCACCACGTTCACAATGACCGTGAACTTGCAGCTGCCCTCCGCGGGCGATGAAGAGGGGGGCTAAGCCATGGCGATGGAAGATGTCCTCAAGTCGCTGCAGGAGTTTGATGTCAATGATCTCGATCTCGACAACATCGGCTCATGGCCGGTGGCGATCAAGATTATTGTCTGGGTGCTGGCGCTGGTAGGCGTGCTGGCGCTCGGTTACTTCTACCATATCCAGGGCCTGCAGGAGACACTGCAGACGGCCCAGTCCAAGGAGATCGAGCTCAGGGAAGAATTTGAGCGCAAGGCCTTCCAGGCCGCCAACCTCGAGGCCTACCGCAAGCAGATGCGGGAAATGGAGGAATCCTTCGGTGCGCTGGTCAGCCAGCTGCCAAGTGATACCGAGGTGCCCGGCCTGCTTGAGGACATCACCAACAAGGGTATGGCGAATGGCCTCGAGTTCAGCAGCATCGAACTGCAGGACGAGGTTGCCCGCGAGTTCTATATCGAGTTGCCGATCCAGATCGTGGCGCGAGGCTCCTACCACGACCTCGGCGCCTTTGTGAGTGGCATGGCGAGCCTGCCACGTATCGTAACGCTGCATAACTTTGTAATTCGCCAGCAGGCTGGCACGCCGATGCTCTCGCTGAATATTACCGCCAAGACCTACCGGTACCGGGACGAGGAGGTCTGAGCGTGGTGCGCAACATAAGCAAGCTTGTCGCGCTGGTGCTGGTCGCCGGTCTCGCTGGTTGTGCCAGTGACGAGTTCAATGACCTCGACCAGTTCATGGACGAGAAGCGCTCGCGCCCGGGCGGTGTTATTCCGCCAATCCCGGCATTCAAGGCCTACAAGGCGTTTGCCTATAGCGCCGCCGGCCTGCGCAGTCCCTTCGATCGACCGATCGAGATACGAGAGATATCCCAGCTGCAATCCGTCTCCACCGTGGAGCCGGATGAAACGCGCCCCAAGGAATTCCTCGAGCAGTTTACCTTCGACTCGCTGGCCATGGTGGGCACCCTGTCGCGCGCCGGCATCGACTGGTGCCTGATTCGGGATCCTGATGGCGGCGTGCACCGGGTGCGTGTGGGGAACTTCCTGGGCCGCAACCACGGCAAGATTGTTGAGATGACCGAGACCTACGTGGCGGTCATCGAAATCGTTTCAGATGGCAGCGAAGGCTGGGTTGAGCGTCCGCGCACAATCAAGCTGGCTGGCCTCAACTAGTACATGGTGACTGTCATGGACAGAATAATGAAGAACGAATCCTGTAGCCCTGCTATCGGCAGAGGCCTGTGGGGCGTGCTACTGGCGCTGGTCCTGTCGACTGTCAGCGGTACCGCCGCAGCCGCGGTGGCTGTGCAGGACATCAGCTTCAATTCCAAGCCAGGAAGCAGGTTCGAGATTCGGCTGGAGTTTGATGGCCCACCGCCAACGCCGGAAGCCTATACCATCGAGAAGCCGGCGCGGATTGCCATGGACCTGCCGGCCACCAGCAGCGCGCTGGATCGCAAGAAGTACGCCCTGCCTTACGGCAATGCCACTGGCGTCGTGGTATTGGAGTCGGGCGATCGCACCCGCATGATCGTAAACCTGGTCAAGCTGGTTCCCTACTACACCCGGGTTGAGGGCAACGCCCTGATTGTCGAAGTGGGCAACGAGGGTGCCGACGAGTACCTGAAGCCGATCTCTGATCCCTTCACGGTGCAGACCGAAGTAGTCGAAGCACAGGACCCGCGGGCGCGCATCGAAGAGCTGGAATTCCAGCGCAGCGCTGACGGCGAAGGCCGCCTGCTGCTGACCCTGAGCAACCCCAAGGTCGACGTCAACGTCTACAGCGAGGCCGACCGGGTCAAGGTGGAGTTCCTCGACACCACCGCCGTGGAAGACATTCTGCGCCGCTACGACGTCACCGACTTTGCGACCCCGGTCTCCACGGTGGAGGTCACCTCCAGCGAGATGGGTGTGACGCTCTCCATGCAGGCCTCCGGTGATTACGACTACCTGGCCTACCAGACCGACGAGCAGTACGTGATCGCCGTCAAGCCGCTCACCGAGCGTGAGGCGGAAGAACGCCGCAGCGAATTCAACTATGTGGGCGACCGGCTGTCGCTCAACTTCCAGGACATCGAGGTGCGGGCGGTATTGCAGCTGATAGCCGACTTTACCGAGCTCAACCTGGTGGCCAGTGACACGGTGCAGGGCCGCATTACCCTGCGCCTGCAAAATGTGCCCTGGGACCAGGCTCTCGAGCTGGTACTGAAGACCAAGGGTCTCGACAAGCGCCAGGTCGGCAACGTACTGATGGTGGCACCGGCGGCTGAAATCGCCGAGCGCGAACGCCAGGAAATCGAAGCCAACAAGCAGATCGCCGAGCTGGCGCCGCTGCAGACCGAGTTCATCCGCATTCGCTACGCCAGGGCAAACAACGTGGTGGGCTTGCTGGCCGCGGGTAGTGAAGAGGGCGGCTCCCTGGTCTCCGGACGCGGTTCGGTCATTGTCGATGACCGCACCAACTCGCTGATCATCACCGACACGGCCTCCAAGCTCGGTGAGATTCGCAACCTGATAGACCGGGTGGATATCCCGATTCGCCAGGTGATGATCGAGGCGCGCATCGTGATCGCGCAGTCGGACGCTAGTCGCTCCCTGGGTATCCAGTGGGGTGGTGCGTATCTCGACATCGGCGGTGACGACGTTACCTCGGTATCTGGTGACCTCAACAACGTCGTCGATATCAACAATGACGTGATCGCGGGCAACCAGCCCTCACCCACGTTCCCGGGCGCTCTGCTGGTAGACCTGGGTATCGCCAGTGCCACTGGCTCATTCGCGGTGGGTTACACCAGCAACGACCTGTTCCTGGCGGCCGAGCTCTCGGCCCTGGAATCTTCCGGCAGCGGCGAAGTGGTCTCGCAGCCGAAAGTGATTACTGGCGACAAGCAGCAGGCCTCCATCAAGTCAGGTACCGAGGTGCCGTTCCAGCAATCCTCCGCCAACGGTGAAACCACCGTCGCCTTCAAGGAGGCGGTGTTGGCCCTGGACGTCACGCCGAACATCACCCCGGACGACCGCATCCTGCTCGACCTGGTTATCAACCAGGACTCGGTGGGTGAACTGGTGCCGAGCGGCACCGGCGGTGCGATTCCCTCGATTGATACCACCCAGCTGACCACCCAGGTACTGGTGGGCAATGGGGAAACCGTGGTGCTTGGCGGCGTATTCCGCACGGAAGACATCGAGTCGGTGAGCAAGGTGCCGTTCTTCGGCGACATTCCCTACATGGGCAACTTGTTCAAGAGCACCAATTACCAGAGCACCAAGACCGAAACGCTGATCTTCATTACGCCGCGTATTCTTGCCGAGACCCTGCTCGACTGATACATGGCGGGGGTGCAGCGGGTCTTCCTGGTGGGCCCGATGGGCGCCGGGAAGACCACCATCGGTCGCCAGCTGGCGCAGATGCTGCACCTCGAATTCCTCGATAGCGACCAGGCTATCGAGGCCCGCGCCGGCGCCGATATTCCCTGGATTTTCGATGTTGAAGGTGAGGCCGGCTTTCGCGACCGCGAAGCGCGCATCATCGACGAGCTGACCCAGCGCGACGGCATTGTGCTGGCCACCGGCGGCGGCGCCATCCTGCGCCCGGAAAACCGCGCGGTGCTGTCGGAGCGCGGCAGCGTGGTCTACCTGTACGCCTCTATCAAGCAGCAGTTTTCCCGTACCTCCAAGGATCGCAACCGGCCTCTGTTGCAGGTGCCCGACCCCGAGGGTAGGCTTCGTGAACTCATGGCGGAGCGGGATCCGCTCTACCGTGAAATTGCAGATCACATTATCGAGACCGATGGCCTGTCGGCGCGCACCGTAGCCCAGCAGCTCAGCCGCGCCCTGAACGGCTGAACGAGGCAACACCATGACTGTCCTGATGCACACCTTGCATGTTGAGCTGGGGGAGCGCAGCTATCCCATCTATATCGGCCGCTCCCTGCTGGCGGATGCCGAGCTGCTGCGTCGGCACATCGGCGGCAAGCAGGTCGCCATTATCAGCAATGAAACCGTGGCGCCGCTGTACGCAGGCAGGGTACGCGCGGCGCTCGACGGCATGGACAAGATCACCGAGATCGTGCTGCCGGATGGAGAAGAGCACAAGACGCTGGACACCCTCGGTCACATCTACGATCGCCTGCTGGCGGAGGGGCACAATCGCAGCACCAGCGTGATCGCCGTGGGAGGTGGCGTGGTCGGCGACGTGGCCGGTTTCGCTGCCGCCACCTACCAGCGCGGCGTGAACTTCATCCAGGTGCCCACCACCCTGCTATCCCAGGTCGACTCCTCGGTTGGTGGCAAGACTGCCGTCAACCACGCACTGGGCAAGAACATGATAGGCGCCTTCTACCAGCCGTCTGCAGTGCTCATAGATATCGATACCCTACACAGCCTGCCGCCGCGGGAGCTGTCTGCCGGCCTTGCCGAGGTCATCAAGTACGGGTTGATCGGCGACGAACCGTTCTATCGCTGGCTGCACGACCATGTCAGTCAACTGCGCGCCCTGGAGGAGGGCCCGCTGGCAGAAGCCATCGAGCGTTCCTGCAGCAACAAGGCCCAGGTGGTGGCCGAGGATGAGCGCGAGGCGGGGCTGCGGGCACTACTGAACTTCGGGCATACCTTCGGTCACGCCATCGAGACCGCACAGGGCTACGGTGAATGGTTGCACGGTGAGGCGGTGGGCGCCGGCATGGCCCTGGCTACCCGCCTGTCGGTGGAGCACTGCGGCTTGCCGGCAGCGGAAGTGGAGCCGTTGCTGGAGCTGCTGTCCGCGGCAGGACTGCCGATCGACGGCCCGGCAGGCATGGAGGCTGATCAGTACCTGGAGCTCATGCAGCGCGACAAGAAAGTCATCGATGGCCGCCTGCGGCTGATCCTGCTCGACCGGATCGGCGCTGCCCGGGTGGTCGACGATGTGTCCCCCGAGACCCTGCGCGGCCTGCTGGAAACCAGCCCGGTATAATTCGCCTCGTCAATGGCGGCTATCCACGGGTGCATTGTTAGCATCCGCTCAACTTGTGTAAAATTACCGGCCTTTTGGCGAGCGCCTGGGCTCCGGCATCGCTTCTTTGTAACCGCTTGTTTTAGCTACAAATTTTGGACCCTGTATGACTCAAGGCCTATATCGCCCTGGTGAGTTTCGAGACAACTGCGGCTTCGGTTTGATCGCCCACACGACGGGCGAGGCACGCCACAGGTTGTTGCAGACGGCGATCGAGTCACTGACCTGCATGACCCACCGCGGCGGTATCGCCGCCGACGGCAAGACCGGCGATGGCTGCGGGCTGCTGCTGCAGATGCCGGAAGGCTTCATGCGCGAGCTGGCGCAGACGGCCTTCCAGCGCGAGCTGTCTGAGCGCTTCGGGGTCGGCATGGTGTTCCTCAGCAACGACGAGGCGAAGGCCGCCGAAGAACGCGAGATCATGGCCGATGTGATCACCCGCGAGGGTCTCGAGGTGATCGGCTGGCGCGAGGTGCCCACCGACCCCAGCGTGTTGGGTGAAATTGCGCTGGGCAATATGCCGCGCATCGAGCAGATGTTCATCGATGCGCCCGGTACCAGCCTCGAGGAGCTGTCCACCAAGCTGTTTGTGGCGCGGCGCAAGGTGGAAATTCGCCTTGAGTCCCACGATGAATTCTATATCTGCACCCTGTCCGGCCGCGTGCTGTCCTACAAGGGCCTGATGATGCCCGCGGACCTGCCGCAGTTTTACCCCGACCTGGGTGACGAGCGCCTGGAGACAGCGATCTGCGTTTTCCACCAGCGCTTCTCCACCAATACCCTGCCACGCTGGCCTCTGGCCCAGCCCTTCCGTCTGCTGGCGCACAACGGCGAAATCAACACTATCGAGGGCAACCGCAACTGGGCGGATGCGCGCTCGGCCCTGTTCAAGACCGAGCGCTTGCCCAACATTGAAGAAATCTCACCGTTGGTAAACCGTTCGGGCTCGGATTCCTCCAGCCTCGATAACATGCTCGACGTGCTGCGCACCGGTGGCGTCGACATGCTGCGCGCCCTGCGCCTGCTGATTCCGCCGGCCTGGCAGAACCGTGAGCACATGGACCCGGACCTCAAGGCCTTCTACGAGTACTACTCCATGCACATGGACCCGTGGGATGGCCCGGCGGGAATCGTGCTCACCGACGGCCGCTACGCGGTCTGCCTGCTGGACCGCAACGGCCTGCGCCCGGCGCGTTGGGTGAAGACCGATGACGGCTTCATTACCCTGGCCTCGGAGATCGGCACCCATGGCTATTCGCCCGAGAGCGTTTTGGAGAAGGGCCGGGTCGGCCCCGGCCAGATGCTGGTGGTGGACACCGAGACCGGCGAGCTGCTGAAAACCGAGGATGTCGACAACATCCTCAAGAAGCGCCACCCCTACAAGCAGTGGCTGCGCCAGAATGCCAAACGCATCGAGGGGACCTTTGCGGAAGAGCAGGACCCCGGCGTCGACAAGCAGGACCTGCAGGCCTATATGAAGATGTACCAGGTCAGCTTCGAAGAGCGTGACCAGGTGCTGAGGCCGCTGGCGGAAGCCGGCAATGAGGCGGTGGGCTCCATGGGCGACGACACACCCATGGCGGTGCTGTCCCGCAAGCAACGCTCCCTGTACGACTACTTCCGCCAGAAGTTCGCCCAGGTCACCAACCCGCCCATCGACCCGCTGCGCGAGCAGGTGGTGATGTCGCTGGAGACCGACCTCGGCCGTGAGCAGAACATTTTCCACGAGGGGCCGGAACACGCTGAGCGCGTGATCCTCAGCTCCCCGGTGCTGTCGCCGGCCAAGTTCTCGCGGCTGGTGAACCTGGAGGACGAGAAATTTGCCTCCAGTTTCCTCGACCTGTCTTACGACCCGGAGCTTCACAATCTCGCCGAGGCCCTCGACCTGCTCTGCGAGCAGGCCGCCATGGCGGTTCGCGACGGCAAGGTGGTGCTGGCACTGTCTGACCGGCGAATCGAGCCAGGCCGACTGCCGATCCATGCGCTGCTGGCGGTGGGTGCGGTGCACCACAGCCTGATCAAGGCCGGACTGCGCTGTAGCGCCAACCTGCTGGTGGAGACCGCCACGGCGCGGGACTCCCATCACTTTGCCTGCCTGCTGGGTTTCGGTGCGACGGCGATTTACCCCTACCTGTCCTACGCGGTGCTGGACGACCTGATGCAGTCCGGTGAACTGCTGGGTGAGCCCGGCCGTTGCTACAAGAACTACCGCAAGGGCATCAACAAGGGCCTGTTGAAGATCATGTCCAAGATGGGCATTTCGGCGATGGCCTCCTATCGCGGCGCGCAGCTGTTCGAGGCTGTGGGCCTCGCCAGCGAGGTGGCCAACCGCTGCTTCAGCGGCGTTGCCAGCCGTATCGAGGGCACCGGTTTCGAAGAGCTCGAGGCGGACCAGAAAGTGCTGGCCAGGCTGGCCTGGACCAAGCGTAAGCCCATCGAGCTGGGCGGCCTGCTCAAGTTCGTGCACGGCCAGGAGTACCACGCTTTCAACCCGGACGTGGTCAAGGGCCTGCAGGACGCGGTGCGCACCGGCGAGTACGCACGCTGGAAAACCTACGCCCAGCTCGTCAACGAGCGCCCCACCGCCACGCTGCGCGACCTGTTCCAGCTCAAGCAGGCGCCCACGCCGATCCCGCTGGAAGAGGTGGAACCGGTCTCCGCCATCGTGCCGCGTTTTGACACCGCCGGCATGTCGCTGGGTGCACTGAGCCCCGAAGCCCACGAGGCGCTCGCCGTGGCCATGAACAGGCTGGGCGGGCGCAGCAATAGCGGTGAGGGCGGCGAAGACCCGGACCGCTACGGCACCGAGCGTACCTCCAAGATCAAGCAGATTGCCTCGGGCCGTTTCGGCGTGACTCCGCACTACCTGGTGAACGCCGAGGTCCTGCAGATCAAGATCGCCCAGGGCGCCAAGCCCGGTGAAGGTGGCCAGCTGCCGGGCGGCAAGGTCAACGGGTTGATTGCCCGCCTGCGCTACTCGGTGCCGGGGGTGACGCTGATTTCCCCGCCGCCGCACCACGATATTTATTCCATCGAGGACCTGGCCCAGCTGATCTTCGACCTCAAGCAGGTCAACCCGAATGCCCTGGTCTCCGTGAAGCTGGTGAGCGAGCCAGGTGTCGGTACCATCGCCGCGGGTGTCGCCAAGGCCTATGCCGACCTGATCACCAGTTCCGGCTACGACGGCGGCACCGCCGCCAGCCCGCTGACCTCGATCCGCTACGCGGGCTCGCCCTGGGAACTGGGGCTGGCCGAGGTACATCAGGCCCTGCGCAGCAACCTGCTGCGCGGCAAGGTTCGCGTGCAGACCGACGGCGGCCTCAAGACCGGCCTGGACGTTATCAAGGCGGCCATTCTCGGCGCCGAGAGCTTTGGTTTCGGCACCGCACCAATGGTGGCGCTGGGCTGCAAGTACCTGCGCATCTGTCACCTCAACAACTGTGCCACCGGTGTTGCCACCCAGAACGAGCAGCTGCGCGAGGACCACTTCCAGGGCACGGTGGACACGGTGGTGAACTTCATCGAGTTCATGGCCGAGGAAACACGTGAGTGGATGGCGAAACTGGGCGTGCGCTCGCTGGCCGAGCTGATTGGTCGCACCGATCTGCTGGAAGCGCTGCCGGGTGATACACCCAAGCAGGCGCGCCTCAACCTGGCGCCGATCCTGTACAAGGATCCGCAGGCCGAGGGCCAGCCGGAATACTGTATGGCTGCCTCGAACGACCCCTTCGACCGCGGTGAAAAGGCCGAGGAGATGGTGGCCGAGGTACTGCCCGCCATTGACGCCAAATCCGGTGGCGAGTTCAGCTTTACGGTCTCCAACTGCGACCGTTCCATTGGTGCCCGCCTGTCCGGCGAGATTGCGCGCCGCCACGGCAACGCCGGCATGAGCGATGCCCCCATTACCCTGCGTCTTACCGGTACTGCCGGCCAGAGCTTCGGGGTGTGGAACGCCGGCGGCCTCAACATGTACCTGGAAGGTGACAGCAACGACTACGTGGGCAAGGGCATGGCCGGTGGCAAACTGGTGATCTACCCGCCGCGCGTCTCGCGCTTTGAGTCCCGCAACACCGCCATCATCGGCAACACCTGCCTGTACGGCGCCACCGGTGGCAAGCTGTTTGCAGCGGGCGTGGCGGGTGAGCGCTTCGCGGTCCGCAACTCCGGCGCCGTGGCAGTGGTGGAAGCGGCCGGCGATCACTGCTGTGAAT
>JAAUYJ010039322.1_pt1 | contig 14199 bp, 10 predicted proteins | sample 7278031 | NCBI WGS metagenome assembly JAAUYJ01 (sample SAMN14350222, study PRJNA611818) | marine sediment metagenome | isolation source: surface marine sediment (1.8m) | place: French Polynesia: Moorea | collected 2018-08 | reverse complement strand
GGGTATCAAAGGCAAAAAATTGCGCTCCGACCTGGCTGACTACATAAAATCTCTGAAGACAACGTTCATGCAAAAATGCGGTAGCGTGGTGACGGAGTACGAAGTCGCCGTCAATGATGATCGGATACACCTGGTGACAGGATCACCCGCGGCCGTGATCGCGGAGACTGTCAGTGACATGGATTTTGACCTGGTGATCATGGGCGCGCGTCCCCACGCAGATCTACAGACAATTTTACTGGGCACCCGAGCCATGCGTGTTTTCGATTATCTGAAATGTGACGTCGTCGGCGTCAAACCCGACGACTTCGTCTCACTCGTCGAGAGCGAAGGCGCATTGACGGATGAAGACCAGACCGATGCGTCCGCCTCAAACGGCTGAGTAACCGTTCCTCGCAACATCGTTTTATCCTCAACATCATTAACCCGTAACGCCGAGCGACAGGAGTCAAGCGCTAAACGCGGTTGACTATCGCACGCTCGAAATACTTCGCGCGAGTAACAACACCCGACACGATAGGTTTTTGCTATCATAGGCAGCATTCGGATACTCGCTATCGATATGAGCCCTGCATTAACTTTACCTATGGATTGCCAATACCCATCATGACCTTAACTGAGCTACGCTACATCGTTGCAGTTGCGCGCGAGCGTCACTTTGGCAGAGCAGCCAAGAGCTGCCATGTTAGCCAGCCCACCTTGAGTGTCGCGATCAAAAAGCTTGAAGACGAACTCGGTGTTTCCATTTTTGAGCGCGGCAGCAGCGAAGTATCCTTGTCTCCCATTGGTGAACGCGTGGTCCAACAGGCACAGCAGGCACTGGAGGCAGCTGAGAACGTCAAACAGATTGCGATGCAGGGCAAGAACCAATTAACCGGCCCTCTTCGTGTCTGCGCGATTTATACGATTGGCCCCTATCTGTACCCCGAGCTAATACCCCTACTGAGAAAGAATGCGGCACAAATGCCGCTAATCGTCGAGGAAAACTTCACGGCGGTACTGACGGAAAAACTCAAACAGGGCGAACTCGACGTTATTATCATCGCGCTACCGTTCAGCGAGCAAGGCATCGTTACCCAACCACTATACGACGAACCTTTCGTTGTGCTGCTGCCGTCGTCACATCCACTGACGACGCGAAAAACCATAGCGTCCACGCAACTCGAAGATGAAAACGTACTGCTGCTTGGCAAAGGGCACTGCTTTCGCGATCACGTGTTGGAGGCTTGCCCGGCCTGCGTACCCAAGCCTGGAACCATTGGTGATCTGGCACACACGATCGAGGGCAGTTCGCTGGAGACGATACGCCACATGGTTGTTTCCGGCCTTGGGATTACCGTACTCCCCTGCACTGCCGCCGGCGCGCACAGTTATTCTCAACGACTGCTGAGTATACGCCGGTTCAGCAAGCCGGTGCCCCACCGCACCGTAGCGCTAGCCTGGCGCGTATCATTTCCGCGACCCAAGGTCATCGACGTTATCAGCAAGGCGATACGCGCCTGCAATCTGGGCTGTGTCAAAAAGACGCGCAACAAGAGATCCGCTGCGTGATCAATTAAAAAAACCTGGTGATGGCCGGCGTAACGTAACCAGTTGCGCACAAAAACTTTTAACCGCAGAGGCGCCGAGGCGCAGAGAATGTTGTTTGACTTTGTAGGAGCGACTTTAGTCGCGAATTCCTACAGTTCGCGACTAAAGTCGCTCCTACATTTGCCTAGAAAATCCTCTGCGCCTCCGCGTCTCTGCGGTTAAACATTAGCCCATTTTTGTTGAAAGTTTGCATCGTCGCACGAGTTAACACTATCGGCATTGACAGGCGCTTCAAAAAAAGTAACCTTGGGACGATGTCTGACGCAATAACATATACAACTATTCGACGCCTGATCTTGCTGCCCATGTGGCACTATGACCGGCGGCTTGTTGGCTATCGTTAAACCAGATTAGCTGTATTCGCAATCTAAAGGCCGCTGATTAACCCTCAGCGGCCTTTTTTATTTACTTGGAATGTTTGTTACCGGGAGGTCAATCGGTCAATGTCTGTTCCCGCAGCCTACTTGACGGTCATCTTGATCTGGAGCACGACCCCACTGGCAATTCAGTGGAGCAGTATTGGTGTTGGTTACGAATTCGGCGTCGCTGCCCGTATGTCTATCGGTCTGCTGGCGCTGTTAATGATCCTTCGTCTGCGCGGTATACCGCTGCCGTGGAACAGGCATGCACGCTCGGTCTACCTGGTCAGCGGCATAACTTTGTTCCTCGCCATGAGCCTGGTTTACTGGTCCGCCCAATACATTCCATCGGGATGGATTTCGGTGATTTTCGGCCTGTCACCGCTGATCACCAGCGCATTGGCAAGCGTTATCCTGCGTGAGAACCACGTCACCGCAGGACGAATGAGCGGTATGTTGCTCGGTCTTGCCGGTCTTGCCGTGGTCTTTGTCGAGGGCGTCACATTGTCGGCGGCAGCCTGGATGGGAGTTGTCGGCATGACGGTCGGCACGCTCGTCCATTCGCTGGGCGCGGTCCTGCTACAAAAACTCAAAACGGACATCCCGGCCCTGGCAATCACAACGGGCAGCCTTATCGTGGCCACTCCGGCTTTCGCGTTGAATTTCGTGCTGATGCGAGACTGGCCCGAGCAAATCGGTACGACCACGGTACTGTCGATACTCTATCTGGCCTTGCTGGGTTCGACGTTAGGCTTTCCATTGTATTTCTACCTGCTGAAAAAGCTGAACGCCGAGCGGGTGGCACTCATTGCCCTGATAACACCCGTTAGCGCTCTGCTGGTTGGGGCGGTGCTGAACAACGAGACCATCAACGCCCGCGTCTGGCTGGGTACGGCATTGATCCTGACTGGTCTCGCCATCTATGAATACGGCAAGCATCTTAAATTCTTAAAGAAATGGCAAAAACGCTGGAATCAAAGACCGCTCTAGCTGTGATTTCTCACCAGGCGGCGCCGCAACCTGGTGAGAAGCGCGGGCTGGGCCGCTAATGGTCGAAACCCAGCTTCAGCCGATTATCGACCGCCTTGACTAGCCGTTGGATATGGCCAGCATTGGCTGCGAAATCCGCCTTCCCGACACGGGAACGTGATTGTATCTGTAGCGCGGTACTGGTTATGCCGTCGCGACAGCCCAAAGGCTGCAGTTCAACCTGAACGTCGTCCATGAACAATAGAAAGTGGGTTTTGGCTACCAGATGCAATCGCCATTCGACATCATTACTGTCTGAGATCGCCCAGCCAAGGTCGATTGCAGCATCCTTGACAGCGATGTAGAGTTCGTCTGGCCCCGACGAGAATACCGGTGTGCTTAATTCCGGGAAAGCATGCTCATCTGCCGTTTTGGCTATGTTCGTGGTCAGATAGACGGCCAGTCGTTTTTTCAGGCCGGGTGGATCGAGCAATCGGGCTTGATTCTTCAGTAATGTCGCTAGAATGAGCAACACAACGACACCGATTGTAACAAGCAGGATTTTCAAGAAGATTTTCATTTAGCATCCATTAGTCGTTATATCGCGATCATAGCAAGTTGTTGGTCAAGAATGTATTTCAATTAAGCCGCACTTCTAACCGTGCAAACGCCTGGTCAAAAATGCGGGTTAGCAGCCTGTCGGACTCAGGTTGTTCTACCGCGGCAGCAGGGAATCGGTCTATTTTTCCTATCATTTTCGTTAAATAGCCACCACTATTCGCCTCAAATGATCGAAAAAACAGCCTCGATTCCCTACTTGCCTCGCTACGAACCTCTAAGTCCGACAGGCTGCTAGCATCGTTGCGATTAACATCTGCTGGCGCGCCTTATTCTTTACATTTCTTACAATAAAAAACCCCATATGGGTAAATTCTTATGTTCTAAACAAGCGTCGAATGCCGTTCTATAACTACCTGTTTTGGTGTGTATTTTCTAACTTTATCCACAGTTTTTGCGATCGTTCTCCACTACTATATACACAAGATATTGTGCTTGACTTAGTGCCAAACCACATTCTATAGTAGCCGCCATAATAACAACGACTACCCAACGAGTGGAGCGGCAATGGAACTAACTACACCTTTAGCAAAATACAAGCAATCTCAATTCGACAACACAGCGACGCCAGAATCTGCAAATATTGCCGTTACGGCGCCGGGTCGTTTCAGGGTCATTCGTCGAAACGGTAAGGTCACAGCTTATGATCGTGAAAAGATCGCCATCGCGATGACCAAGGCCTTTCTGGCAGTCGAAGGCGGCAATGCAGCTGCCTCCAGTCGTATTCATGAAATCGTTGGCGCATTGGCGGAACAAGTCGAACTCGCTCTGACCCGACGCATACCCGATGGTGGCACCTTTCACATCGAAGACATTCAGGACCAGGTGGAACTGGCGCTGATGCGCTCAGGTCACCAGCGCGTCGCTCGCGCCTATGTGATCTATCGTGAAGAACATGCGCGTGCTCGTCAACAACAGAACGAGGCGGTTGTCGAGAAGATTGTCGACGACAGCGACAGCAGTATCGAGGTCACGCTGGCCGATGGCAGCAAGCAGCCACTTGACCGGCGCCGCCTGCAGGCCATTATCAACGAAGCCTGTGCGAACCTCAACGATGTCGATACGGACACCATCTTACGTGACACCGAGCGCAATCTTTTCGATGGCGTCCCGGAAAAAGACGTCTCACGCATGCTGGTCATGAGTGCGCGTACGCTGATCGAAAAACAGCCTGACTATACCTATACCGCTGCCCGTCTGCTTTTGGACGATATGCGCACCGAAGCGCTGAGCTTCGTCTACAACCAGATCATGCACGCAACCCAGCATGAAATGTCCTCGCTATATTCGGACTATTTTGACAAATACATCAAACGCGCCGTTGACCTCGAGCTGCTCGATCCCCGCTTGCTCGAATACGATCTTAATAACCTGGGCAAGCAATTGCTGGCTGAACGTGATCATCAGTTCACTTATCTGGGCTTACAGACGCTGTACGACCGTTATTTCATTCACTCCAACAAAGTACGTTTTGAACTGCCGCAAGCGTTCTTCATGCGCGTTGCCATGGGTCTGGCCATCAATGAAATCAACCGAGAGGAGCGCGCTGTTGAGTTCTACAAACTGTTGTCATCGTTCGACTTCATGAGCTCGACACCGACTTTGTTCAATTCCGGTACGCTGCGTCCCCAGCTCTCAAGCTGCTACCTGACGACGGTACCCGATCATCTCGACGGTATTTTCGGCTCGATCAAAGATGATGCCATGCTGTCAAAATACGCCGGCGGTCTGGGCAATGATTGGACTCGGGTACGTGGTATGGGCGCCCATATCAAGGGCACCAACGGTAAATCACAGGGTGTCGTACCCTTCCTCAAGGTGGCCAATGACACTGCTGTCGCCGTCAACCAGGGCGGCAAACGCAAAGGAGCTATGTGCGCCTATCTGGAAAGCTGGCACATCGATATCGAGGAGTTCCTCGATCTACGCAAGAACACCGGTGACGACCGTCGTCGCACCCACGACATGAACACAGCGAACTGGGTCCCGGACTTGTTCATGAAGCGAGTCGCTGAAGATGCAGACTGGACATTGTTCTCACCCGATGAAGTCCCCGATCTACATGACCTGAGTGGACAGCAATTTGAAAAAGCCTATGTTGCTTATGAGGCGATGGCAGCAGAGGGTAAAATCAAGGTCTTCAAGAGCATCAAAGCCAATACCTTGTGGCGCAAGATGCTGAACATGTTGTTCGAAACAGGCCATCCCTGGATCACTTTCAAGGATCCATGCAATCTGCGTTACACCAACCAGCACGTCGGTGTTGTGCACAGCTCTAACCTGTGTACCGAGATCACACTGCACACCAACGACACCGAAATCGCGGTATGCAACCTGGGATCAATTAACCTGCCGGCCCACATCAACGAAAATGGGCTGGATACCGTCAAGCTCGAGCGCACGATAAATACCGCTATGCGCATGCTGGATAACGTCATCGACTATAACTATTACAGCGTAACGCAAGCACGTGACTCCAATTTGAAACACCGCCCGGTCGGAATGGGATTGATGGGTTTTCAGGATGCTTTGTATAAACAGCATCTGCCGTATGCATCTGACGAAGCGGTTGAATTCGCCGACCGCACGATGGAAGCAATCAGCTATTTCGCGATCAAGGCATCGACTAATCTCGCTGAAGAACGTGGCCGCTATGCGAGCTTCGACGGTTCCCTTTGGAGCAAGGGCATTCTCCCGATTGACTCGATCGATTATCTGGCTGAAGGACGTGGCAGCTATCTCGACATCGACCGCAGCCATACCTTCGACTGGGACTCTTTACGCGCCAGAGTACAGACGGTCGGTTTGCGCAACTCGAATACGATGGCGATTGCGCCTACCGCCACTATTTCCAACATTTGCGGTGTCAGCCAATCCATTGAGCCGACGTACCAGAACCTGTTCGTCAAGTCGAATCTGTCAGGTGAGTTCACGGTTGTGAATCCTTACCTGGTTGAGGAGTTGCGTGACCGCGGTCTATGGGATGAAGTCATGGCAAACGATCTCAAGTATTACGACGGCAGCGTACAGATGATTGATCGTGTACCCGATGATCTGAAAATGCTCTACCAGACCGCATTCGAAATAGATCCACGATGGTTGGTTGAAGCCGCGGCTCGCCGTCAAAAATGGATCGATCAGGGACAATCCTTGAATCTATACATGTCCGAACCCAGCGGCGCAAAACTGGATTCGCTGTACAAGCTGGCGTGGGTACGCGGTCTTAAAACCACCTACTACCTGAGGTCTATGGGCGCAACCCATGTTGAGAAATCAACGATGGACACCGAGCGTGCCAGCCGATTGAATGCGGTACAAAACACAGCTGAAGAACCTGTCGATTCAGCGGCACCAAACGCATGCTCGCTCCTCGACCCGGACTGTGAGGCATGCCAGTAAGACGCGTGTTTTATACGCTGAGACAGAACATCAGTAACAAAAAAAACAATTGAGGTAACAAAGAATGCTCAACTGGGATGATCCACTAGCAAAATTTAATGACGTCGGATTCAAGCCACAGCAAACCGAGCGCCATCCCCATGCGGGTGATGGCCTGGTTCCGAATGAAACCCTGATGAAAACAGCCGGTAGTGCCCCGGTCGTCGATCCCGTACTACCCGTTGCCGACACAGCATCGACCGTAGAGGTCGTCAAAGAGGTCGCGACTGCCGCAAATAACAGTGACACAGAAGAAGCCGACCTGACAGGCACCGGCCTCGAAGATATCGAAATGGGCGCTGAACGCATTCAGGTCGATGATAAAAAGATTATCAATTGCCGCGCCGACCTGAATCAGCTGGTGCCGTTCAAGTACGAATGGGCATGGCAGAAATACCTTGATGGCTGCGCCAATCACTGGATGCCGCAAGAAATCAACATGGCGGCCGATCTTGCCCTGTGGCGTGACCCCAACGGCCTGACGGATGATGAGCGCACCATCATTAAAAGAAACCTGGGCTTCTTCTCAACAGCCGACTCACTGGTTGCAAATAACCTGGTACTGGCCGTCTATAGGCATATAACCAATCCGGAATGCCGCCAATACCTGTTGCGCCAGGCTTTTGAAGAAGCATTGCATACCCACGCCTACCAGTACGCTGTTGAATCGCTCGGCCTCGATGAAGGTGAAATATTCAACATGTACCGGGAACTGCCTGCGGTTGCCCGCAAAGCCGAATGGGCTTTGCCATTTACCAAACACCTGGCTGACCCGAATTTTCACACCGGCACGCCCGAGAACGATCAAAAACTTTTACGTGAGCTGATCGCTTTTTATGTTATCTTCGAAGGCATCTTTTTCTACGTTGGATTTACCCAGATATTGTCTATGGGACGTCGCAACAAGATGACAGGAGTCGCAGAACAATTCCAGTACATATTGCGTGACGAGTCCATGCATATGAACTTTGGCATCGATGTCATCAATCAGATCAAGATCGAAAATCCAGACCTCTGGACACAGGAATTCCAGCGCGAAGCCGTGACCATGATTCGCGATGCCGTCGAGCTCGAAACCCAGTACGCACGCGACACGATGCCACGCGGCATACTCGGCCTGAATGCACCGATGTTCGAAGAATACCTGCAGTTCATTGCGAACCGCAGATGCTCACAAATTGGACTACCCGAGCAATTTCCGGGTGCAGGTAATCCCTTCCCGTGGATGTCTGAGGTACTGGACTTGAAGAAGGAGAAAAATTTCTTCGAAACACGCGTAACCGAGTATCAAACCGGCGGTGCGCTGAGTTGGTAATGACTCGCATTTCTCACCACATGTGATAGCGAAAATTCGCAGGAGGACAACAATAAAAACAGGACCAAAGGAAATTAATAATAATAAGCCATGGAGGCAGGAATAACGTTTCAGGGGCGGTAACTTGCGGGTTACCGCCTTTTTTACATCCGCCAAAGATCAATCACGACCGCACGAACTCCCTGTATACAAGTACCACGATCTGGCACGGCCTTGAATGCGCTTTTATCCACTCCAGGGATTTACTTTATTAACTTGATCTGGCTCAAATTTGACAAATATCATTTGTGCGAACGTAAGCTAATGATAGTTGCGCTAATGGGCTGAATAAAATAGTCTTTTTTTGTAGCCACATGGAATGACACGATGACAGTTTTCTGACGAATCGTCAGGGATTTCTTATGAAATCGCATATTACAATCCGATCTTTACATGGAATGTAGTCTATGCTTAAGCATTCCATGTAATTGAGAATAGAAATCAAAAATTAGAATAATAATATGCATAGACGCAAGTAAACTGAAAGCGTTAATCAACAGCGTGTTCACCTGACTATTGAGGAATGCATTTGCATTGGTCATGGGGGCGCGTCACGGTTCCAGTGTTTAAAAAAGGTGCGCAATGAAAGTATGTACTCAATGTAGATTCAGGGAAATGTGTGAGGGGCTACCCGGTTTTTGCATATTCGTCCCATACATCGTGATTGCATCCACGATAGTCATGGTGTTTTATTTTATGCTGACGAGTAAGCTTTAAGCACGCTGAACCCAGCGATTTGATGATCGCCCCGGTTGCGAGGCCGTCAAGGATGGCAGCATCACCGGTGCGGATGCGTTTTGGCTCGTTGGATGAACGATCGTATTTTTCGACGAGTTGATTTACCGCAGAGACGCAGAGAACGCAGAGGTTTCTAATTGTTTATCCCATCAAGGTGCGGCTTGAGTCGCCAACCTTTGAACACGTATTGTCATCTCGTCTAATTCCTTTCCGTCATCTCGACCGAAGGGAGAGATCTCTGAATCGAAGGAACTCTCTCCCATGGGTAGACAGAAGTCTCGATCGCGGCTGAAGCCGCTCCTACAACAATACGCTCACTCTGCGTTCTCTGCGCCTCTGCGGTGATACCCATGGTTATATTCCGTCGTATGTATTCCAACGGCGTAATGCGTCGATAGCAACAACAGCAACAACATCCGGTTAGCGCTTTGTCATTTTCTTTTTAGCAATCAACTCGATAGCCTTAGCGGCCGCGGCGAAGCCAAAGCTGGCGGTCACGCTGACAACCGAGCCGTAGCCGAAACTGCAATCCAGCGAGAGACCTGCGACACCGGGCTTGCAATACCCTGGCCGGCCTTCTTGATCGGGATAGCGCTGCTGTTCGGGAGAGAACACGCAGGGCACACCGAAGCTGCGTTTCGGGTTGCGGGTGTAGCCGTACTTGTGCCGCAAGCGCGAACGTACGGTCGCCGCCAGTGGATCGTTCCAGGTGCGCGTCAGGTCGGCGACTTCGGTTCTTGTTGGATCGATCAAGCCTCCGGCTCCCCCGGTCATGACCACTGGAATCTTGTTACGCTTGCAGCAATAGATTATCGCTGCTTTGTATTTGATGCTGTCGATCGCATCGATCACGCAATCGTAACCCCGTTCCAGGATATCGCGAAGATTGTCGTCATCGATATGATGCCCGATGGTATGGCAGCCGCAATCGGCATTGATATCCGCAATTCGTACCTGCATCGCCCTGACCTTGAGTTGCCCAAGGCTGGATTCCAGCGTATGAATCTGCCGGTTCATATTACTGCGCGCAATGCTATCGCCATCGACCAGTGTAATTTCACCGACGCCGGAGCGCACCAGGGACTCTACGGCCCAGGAACCGACACCGCCTATGCCAACCACACAAACATGCGCGTTCGCCAGCGCCTCGCAAACGTCGTCACCAAATACGCGTGCCAGGGTGCCGAATTTTTCTGCATAATCACTCATAATGCTTTGAGGTAAAATAAATCGAATCCGAACCAAGCGACCATGCCAAAAGAACACGATACACAAACCGCAACTCGACCGCCTGTAAAGAACGTTGGATTTATCAGCCTGGGCTGTCCCAAAGCCACGGTGGATTCGGAGCATATTCTCACACAGTTACGTGCCGAAGGTTATGCCATTTCACCGAACTACGAGGAGTCGGACCTGGTGGTTGTCAATACCTGCGGCTTCATCGACGATGCGATAGAAGAATCGCTGCAGGCCATCGACGAGGCACTGCACGAGAACGGCAAGGTCATCGTCACCGGATGCCTGGGTGCGATGGGGGATGTCGTCCAACAGAACTTTCCGAATGTGCTCGCAGTGACCGGCCCGCATGCGACACAGGAGGTCATGGCTGCGATCCACGAACATCTGCCGCCAGATCACGATCCTTTCATTGACCTGGTGCCCTCCCAGGGCATCCGCCTGACACCGCGACATTATGCCTATTTGAAGATTTCGGAAGGCTGCAATCACCGCTGTACGTTTTGTATTATTCCTCATCTGCGCGGCGATCTGCAGAGTCGCCCGGTTGATGATGTTCTGAGCGAGGCTGAACGCCTGGTCAGCGCCGGCGTCAAGGAGCTGCTAGTCATTTCTCAGGATACCAGCGCCTATGGTGTTGACCTGAAATACAAAACCGGATTCTGGAACGGCATGCCAGTAAAGGCGCGCATGACCGAATTGTGCGCCGCGCTTGGTTCGCTTGGCGCCTGGGTCAGGCTGCACTATGTCTATCCCTACCCGCATGTCGATGAGATCATTCCGCTGATGGCCGAGGGTACACTGCTACCCTATCTGGATATACCGTTCCAGCACGCCAGTCCGCGCATTCTGAAAGCAATGAAACGCCCGGCTGCCAGTGAAGACACCTTGCGACGTATAGAGCAATGGCGGAAGATCTGCCCGGAACTGACAATTCGTAGCACCTTCATTGTCGGCTTTCCGGGCGAGACCGAAGATGATTTTGAGCAGTTGCTCAACTTTCTCGATCAGGCAGAACTCGACCGTGTTGGCTGTTTCACCTACTCGGCGGTCGAAGGCGCGAAAGCCAATCAACTCCCCAATCATGTGGACGAGGACACCAAACAGGAACGGCTGCAGCGTTTCATGGAAAGACAGGCGGTGATCAGTCGCGAAAAGCTGGCGAAGAAGATTGGTAGCGTGCAGCAGGTCCTGGTTGACGCCGTCAGCGAGGCGGGCGCCATTGCACGCAGCGTCGCGGATGCGCCGGAAATCGATGGCCTGGTCTATATCGAACAAGACTGCGAGCTGCAGCCCGGTGATTTCGTCAACGTCCACATAGATGCTACGGATGACCATGACGTGTGGGGCAGTATAGTCGCACGATGATGAAAACTTCAGGCTTTGAACTGGTCGTCGATCCCGTCCACGACGATAATGATAAAGCGATACAGGACAAAATCACGCGTGCTTCGAAGATCCTGGCGCACTTTACACTGCGCTGGCAATCGGACCGCGCCACCCACATCGACAGCCAGCTGATCGATAATATCAACGTATGGCGGGATTTTTTTCCGCCTGAGATTGAGACTCAACTGGACGGTCGCAGCGCCGGTGACCAGATACACCACAATTTCAGCGCGGGCGAGGTGCTTCCGGAGCACACCGGCACCGAGATTCACCGCGTCAAACCACAGCAGTTCAATCGACAGTTTTCCAGCCGTATCAAGCTGGAACCACGACTGGGCCGCTTCTATCCGAAAGGCGTGTTTGAGGACATTCCCGGGAATTACCGCTCCAGCTACCAGCCTTGCCGCATCATCGCTATCGACGACGATTCAATAACCACCGATTTCAATCATCCATTGTCTGCGCGAGCGCTTGACATCGATGCCAGAATCATCAGCATCTGGGAAGCCGGCCAGGAACACGGCGGGCGCTGCAATGACATTATCGAAATGCTGACAGGGAATGGACCGGGTATGCAGGCACGCTATGACGACGTCGCAACCGACTTCTGGAGCGATGACGCCTTCGCCAGGCAGGATCCGTCGCCCGATGATGTGTTCTATGCAATGCCCAGACTGGTCGACCACCTCGACAAGCACTGTTCGCATCAAATCGCCGAGCTGTATCGACAACTGATACCTCACGATGGCCGTATACTGGACCTGATGTCGAGCTGGATTTCGCATCTACCCACGGACTTCGCCGATGCCAACATCACCGGGCTTGGCATGAACCAGCACGAGCTCGAACAAAATCCGATGCTGTCCCAGACACTGGTTCATGACCTGAATCAGCAGGCGACTCTGCCCTTTGATGACCAGGTATTCGACGCAGCCACATGCACCGCGTCGATTGAATACCTGGTCGAGCCGGACCAGGTATTCACCGAGCTGTCGAGAATATTGACACCCGGCGCACCGCTGGTGATTACGTTCTCGAATCGCTGGTTTCCGCCCAAAGCGATTCAGGCCTGGGGCCAGGCGCACGAATTTGAGCGTATGGGCCTGGTACTGGAATACTTCATCCAGAATGGGGATTTCGAGAACCTGCACAGTTATTCATTGCGCGGCCTGCCAAGACCACCAAACGACACGTATGCCGGCCAGCTGCCATCGTCCGATCCGGTCTACGCGGTATGGGGCTATAAACGCTGATGGCGCCAAGCCTGTGCGTTTCTTTACTAACCGCAGAAACGCGGAGACGCAGAGGATTTGTATATGATGCCGTGCCCTTTCAAACGGGTGACTAAATCTCCTGAGTTAGCGGTAGGAGCGACTTCAGTCGCGAACATCGGCAATTCGCGACTGAAGTCGATCCTACAAAAACATAAATGATTCTCTGCGTCACCGCGCCTCTGCGGTTAAGCTCCGCGCCCTATTTATTAGAATATCAATAATATCTGATATAAGTCATGTCCCCGACTGCCTATTGGCGTTAGACTGCGTCTTTTTTACATAGTCCGGACACACCCATGGAATCGCCTCAAGGCATCATTGCAGCATTTATTCTCGGAGTTTTCAGTACCGTACATTGCCTGGGCATGTGTGGCGGCATCATCGGGGCGCTCAGCCTGAGCTTACCGGAGCGGGTGCGGATGCATCGTGGTCGACTGCTCAGTTTCATTACAACCTATAATGTCGGCCGCATCATCAGCTACTCCTTCGCTGGCCTGATTGTCGGTTACGTCGGTGCGGAAGCCTCCTCCTTTTTCGACATGTCCGACGGACCGTCAATCCTCAGACACACCGGTGTTGTGATGATGATTGCGATTGGACTGTATCTGGCAGGCTGGCTACCGCAGTTGTCCAAAGTCGAGCGTATCGGCAAACCCTTGTGGAAGATACTCGAGCCAATTGGACGCAGACTGGTTCCGGTGAACAACCTGCCGAAAGCGTTGACGTATGGCTTGATATGGGGCTGGTTGCCCTGTGGCATGGTTTATTTCGTACTGGTGTGGGCCCTGACCTCCGGTAGTGGGACCCAGGGTGCGCTGACCATGGCCGCATTCGGCCTCGGTACCCTGCCCTCGCTGCTGACGGCCGGTCTTGCGGCCTCCTGGTTAAGGCGGTTCACCCAATCACCGCTAACCCGGCAAGTCGTCGGCGCTTCCGTGATCGTGATGGCCATTGTTACGCTGATGATGCCAATGGGACACAAGGGTAAGCACGATCATGCCGGCATGAATGCGAGCACGGAGCACGCTGATCACAGTCAGCACCACATCCCTTGAGCTCCTGCGCGCCGACCAATCAGGTATTCGCACTCTGTGGTAAATTAGCCGATTTGGTTGTGTTAGGTATGTTGATCCATGGATAATCCGATAACCTATACCTCGGCGTTTTTATTGGGCTTTTTCAGCACCATTCATTGCGCCGATGATGCCACCGCACATTCCGACGCAATGAATGG
>JAAUYJ010018966.1_pt1 | contig 14201 bp, 12 predicted proteins | sample 7278031 | NCBI WGS metagenome assembly JAAUYJ01 (sample SAMN14350222, study PRJNA611818) | marine sediment metagenome | isolation source: surface marine sediment (1.8m) | place: French Polynesia: Moorea | collected 2018-08 | reverse complement strand
TGCGAGGGGAGGAAGACTAGAACAACAGCAACAACACCGTATCTCCTCTTCCTCCCCTCGCACACTCCAGGGGTCATGCCAACAACAACGAGGCTTTCACGCGCCGCGAAAAAATAGAAAGCTTTTTGCTAACATGATTTTCCCGGAAAAAAGTTTTCAAAACAGGTCCAAAATGGGGGAAAGGAATGTGAAAGAGGCTATTTTTGCAGAAAAATATTATTGACTTCCCCCTCCGCACCTGCTGTTGCTGTCTCTGACATAATCTTGCGAGGAAACAACTTTTTTTTCGCGGCAGGAGAAGAAGTACGTTGGTTCGTGAAAGCAGTGTGAGTGGCGGTGTCAAGATTGGGGGGGGGCTAACTTTTTCCTCCCTCTCGCTTGGTCAGAGCCCTCCCCCCCTTCCATTACCAAGTTTCTCATTTGGAGGGAGAAGCAAAAAAAAGTGAGGGAGAGAGGAGGTCGGATGAGTTATTTGGCCACAGAAGAGAGAAAGAGCACACAAGTACGAAGCATGATCGGGATTCGCAAAAAAACATTGTTTGCTTAGTTTGCTTAGGGAGAAATAGTAGGGTTGAACGGGCGGGAATAGCTCGAACTCGATTTCCCGGGTACCCGGCAAATTTTCAGAAGCTCGAATCCCGGGAATTTTCAAACTAAATCCCGGGTTTTAAAAAATGCTGTTTTAAAGAATAATTTTTGAAAGTTTACAGATAAATCAACCTTTTTCATAGAGGTGAAGAAATTAGACAAAGATTTTTTTCTTGCAAAATTGTAGCAAAAAAGTTTAATGATTCAAAAATGGGTCTAAAAGTAGACGTTGTTAAGCTCGATTTCCCGCCCGGGTACCCGGGTATTCGAGTTTTCCTAGGCTCGTCTCCCGGGAATTCAAATCTATCAATTCCCGTTCAACCCTACTTTTTGGTCTGAGCGCCGGGAAACGATTTTTTTCCTTTATCGTGCCCGTTCAGTCTCTGCCAATAAATTATTTCGATTACGGGGAAAGAGCGGCGGAGAAGATCGTAATTCAGTCCAGGCCAGCTTAGGTTTTTCCCTCCATGAAAAGACCCCTCCCCTCGATCGGCGCAGGTGGGTACCAAAGTGTACGAACGAAAAGGAAAGTGACAGACCGATACTCCCTTTTTTAGCGTCCGAAAAAATATCCACCCCTACGATCCTCCTCCTCCTTTTGACAGGAAAAAAGCCTGGAAACAGAACTCCCCCGGCCCTAGGACGTTCGTTCGTTGTAGGGAGTGAAAACGCAAATACCGCTAGAGGAGGAAAGGACTGGAAAAGGGGGGGGAGTGGGGATAAGTCAGTCCATCCATTCAAGGATAAGGGGCCTCTCAAGATCGGGGTGAAGCAATTTGCCCGGGGAACCCCCCTTTTCCGTTCTCCCCCTCCTCTTTTCTTCCCCCACAGTAAAGTGACCGCTCGCCGCGCCTCCGCCTTCGCCTTCGCCTCCTTCTCGCCTAAATTTTCCTTTTGCGAGATGGCGCGAGTTAAGTCTGTGCGGCCCGGTCGAATACATGGCCACTTGCGATGGATACTCGTCGATATATTGTACAGGTTGCTTTCTCGCAGTTCTTTCAGTAGGCCCATGTATGTTCGTCCGACCGAGGGCCCTTTTCCTTCCATTCTCCATCGGTGATATCTTGACCCCTAAGATAATGATGCCCTTCCCTGCTTTATAAGCATTCATTTTTCTGCCTCCCACCACCACCCATCGTGTATCCTGCAGCCAGCCGGTTCCGCTCCTCCTCCTCACTTGCCCACCACCGCTCAGACCAGCGAGATATAACATCTGCCAAGTATGGCCAAACCCAAGCCAAGGTCACAAAGTTTGACCGAGACGGTCTCAAAAAAATTCGTCCTCTGGCATCGCACTTTTCCTTCCCCTCCTCTCAAACAGGGAGAGGAACTAAAGTTATAGAGCGTACCATATAGTACCGAGCCTGCTAGTTTCACTTAATGAAGTGGATACTTCTTTTTTTGTATTTTCCGTCATTACTCTTCTCTTTTCTCTCACTATCTTTGGATACTTTTCAGGGAGATGATTTTAAATGTTTCGATTTTCCGCGGTCAAACTAGTTTTGGAGGGAGGAAATGCGCTCTGGTGCCATTGTACATCGTACGGAGCCCCCATCAATCTTTTCCAAGCTGCAGGGGATCGACTCCAGATACAGTCGTTTTCTTGATTGTTCGGCGCCCTCCCGCCCTCTTCCCGCAGCCCACTACCACCAATACCACCACCTTGAGATATGGATGTCATGTCCCCCTCTCCCTCAAATTCTACATCTTTCTGGAGCTAGCAGCGGTGGCGTCATTAAAAGTGGGAGCGGAGGAGGAGGAGGAGGAGGAGGGAAGGATATGGACACAGCTCGGTAGTACAGGAAGTTTTCTTCCTGCTGCTCTCTTAACCCAGTCTTCCCTTTCCTCGATCCTCCTCCTCCCTCTTTTCTACTTTTCAGCAGGAGGAGGAGTCTTTCCTCCCTCCTATGCACCATCCATGTTTGCCTAGTCCCCCTCCCCACTCGGCCCCTCTTCGCGGCCCACCACTCTTTCCTCCTCCTTCGCCACATACGCTGGTTTCCTTTTCGTTTAGGTCGGTCGCCGGTCGGTCGCCTCCTTCTCCTCCTCCTCTCGCAGCGCCGTCCGTCCGTTCGCCCGTCTCCGTCAGTCCATTCCCCATGTGGTGGAGGGGGGAGCGAGGCGGATGGGCCGGCGTTTTCCCAAGTTGCATGGCAGGATCCCAGGACGAGGAAGGGAGGAAGGGAAAAGGTGGGGGAAGGAGAGAGGGAGAAGGAAAAGGAGGCAGGTCGGTCCCTCCGTCGGTCGATCGCCTAGGTATACACGCACGGTCCTGGCAGTAGGGAAGAAACCCACTTGCCCGTAAAACTGGGACATTTTCCTTTCTTCCTTAGCCGCCGCCAAAGCGATCGGCTGAAGACAGACCACCGGAGGAGCAAGGGAGGATAATTTGAAGGGTGGTGCGAAGGGGGGGAGAAAATCGTCGTCGCGCCTCCCTTGGCGCCCATCAACTGTCTGTCTGTGCTTGTGTGTGTGTGTGTGTGGCTTGGTCGTCTCTAGCTCGAGGGAGGGCTCCATCATCAAAGGGGTGCGAATTCCCCGTGGAATCCCTTTTCAAGCATCGTTCGGCGGCGGCGGTCCACTCGCTCTCCTCCCCCTTTTCCCTCTTGTATCCCTCCACCCTTTTGCCTCCCTCCCACGCCACTGGCGCCTGCATGAGCGAGGCTCCATCGCCGCCGCCTCCAAAGCCATCTCACTCTTTTCCCTCCATCGCGCTATTTCAACTCCAACCGCGACCATTACATGAGAAGCGAAAATATTCTCAGGGTGCATTCTGCGCGCAGCCCGACAGTGGTGGCTTTTTTCGTCGCCGTTGACGCTTGCTGACTGACCAGCGAATGGACGAGACATCGGAATGGCATAGGAGAGGCGGAAGGAAGATAGTGAAAAGAGAGGAAGTGTCCCCACCTCCGGTCGGCCCCTTCAATCAAAGGGACCTAAAAACCTGATCGTGGACGAGGAGGAATTAATATCTTCGGCTGGATCAAAGAAAGGGACGAGGAAGTTGCATAATGAAGGACACCGGGTTTGGGTGAGGGATTGATTGGCGAGTGAGTGGAGTGGACAGATAAAAGAGGGGGAGAGTGTAGCAGAGGTGTGCGACTGGGGACTTCCCCCATGTAACAGAAAGGAGGAGAAGGAAAAAGGGCGGGAGAAGCCAGACCATCAAGTATTGCACGCCGCAGCGCGCACCCCATCCCACCCCCCTGCGGCTTGCAACGCCAACGTCGCTCCACCCCCTCCTCCACCCCCAATTACCATGTTGGCTGGGTGGAGGCGGCGGAGAAGAAGGAAGTGTTTTTCAGAAAACCCGACCAAAGAATCCGCCGCCGCCATCATCACCATCAGAGCCGACGACGACGAAGACCGCACCGCTGTCTGTCCCCATATCCACCCCCATCCCCCATACTGCACTCGATTCTCTCCCTTCAACTCAGGTCGCCGCCGCCCGCCCGCCGTCTCACAGCGAGCATGGGAGGAGGGTCGGACCCGCAGCCTCGGGCGGAGAAGACGAGCGAGCGACGACGGCCAAGGCACTGCCAACACCACCTCCAGGAACAACAACTCCATTATCGTCGTCAGTCATCTTCAGCACCTCAGCCAGCGCTGTCCCAGCGGTGCCTCATGAGAGAGGGAGCAGGGGGCCGAGGATGTGCCGCTCGAGCCACGGCAACGGCACGGGCAGCAGCAACAGCAGCAGCAGCATCGACTACTACCACAGCAGCCATATCGCCACTTTGCATGCACTAACGGCGACTTGCGCATCTCCGACGAGAAGAGCACCACGATCTTCATCTCCAGAAAACAAGTCAATTTCCTCTCCTTCACTGACGGCCGCCTGCAAGCGCGGCTGCAACAAGGGCCTGACGGCCTTCAAATTCATTCTGATCAGCCTTCTCCCCTTCGTGTGGTCACCGCACTTTGTCCGCTCGGCGTCGACGTCGGCCGGAAAGAACTTTGAGGGGGCTGTGGCGGCACAGCAGGTCAACAGCGTCGGCGTGCAGGTGGACGATTTCTACTTTGTCGGCGGCAGTGAAGGCGACGGCTTGGCTTCGTCTACGGAGGGATCTCTGCAAAATCGGCCAGAGCTGGACTTTATAGGTGAGGGGGAGGAGTCCCGTTTCGGTCAGCGGCAGTTGGCAAAGAGAGCGTTCATCGTGGCCTTGACTTCCTCTCGGTTCTAGCTCGATTTTTCTTGGAATTGCGACTAAATGGGTTTGGCGTGCGTGAAGGCAATGGTCAAACAATACATTTCACGTTTTGTTTGATGTTTGAATCGTTTCGAAACCTTTTTTGAAGTTTGCCTAACTGCAAAGGGTTTTTCAATGTTGACACTGCTATTGCCAATGCAGAATACTTGACTTTGTACACATATCAGCCAAGGCTATCACTGTCATTGGGGCCTAGAGGTATTTTAAGGACCTTATCTGCCCGACTACGTCGGGGCAATTTCAGTTTGTCCATAAAATATCGCTTTCTAATTAGGCCTGACTTGATCCTCTTCGAGCGAAACTTCTTGGTAATTGGAAATCGAGAAATCACTCCTTCGTCTCATATTTCTTCACAGAATTAGTTTTAGTTTGAGCTTAGTATGGCTCATGTGAGAACGAATGTTTAAACATGAAAGTACACATTGTACATCATTTGCTCTCCATGACAGAAACCATAACTTGACTCTAGACTTGCCGCATCCTTGCGACTTCAGTGCCCGTTGTTGCAAGTTGAAGTGCTGCTTTTTAGCTTTTTATACACAGCCGATGAAGTGGCCCAAATGCTGCCTTCTTGGCTTTGACACTTTTCCTTGCATCCTTGAGTAACCAGAGGTCTTTGGCCACCAGCAATCAACTTGTAGAAAAGATCCTAGCCTAGCCTATTTTCAGACACATCTTTTCTTGAGCACATTAATTTTGCAACCCTCCTTCCCAGAAATATTATACTTTCATTTGAATTTGAATTTAAAATGTCGTCATCGAATTATTTTTTAGCAGATTCTTTTGGGAAAGTGAGGAAAACTGGATTTTTCTGAAAAATAATGAAAAACACCCTTTGGAATTCAATCAACGTACGGATTGTTTTCCTTCAGGCTACAGAGCCCCAACTACGCCACGCCCCCCGTCACCACCGCTATCAACGAAGCCACCACCGAACTCCTACGGGAAGCAGCCACAGTCCTCCGAGCCCATTCTACGCGTGCTGAACCTCAACACTTGGGGGCTGAACTGGCCCTGGTCCAAGGACAGGGGCCACCGCTACAAGGCCCTGGCGGAGATCATCTCCCTCAGCAACTACGACTTCATTCTGCTGCAGGAGGTGTGGTTCCGCTCAGACTACGAGGTCATCAAGAGGGCGGTCCCCTACGTGGCGCACTTCGAGTCCTTCAACCTGTGGTGCAAGTGGCTCTACTTCCCCGTCCACTGCTCCGGACTCACCATCCTCAGCCGGCACCCCATCGTCGACCAGGACTTCCTGCCCTACTCGCACAGGGGGAGCTTCTGGAACTTTGACGGGGAGATATTCGTCAACAAGGTAACGACTACGGCGGCGCGATGCCGACAGCCATGCAGGATATGGTCAAACGGCCGTGGGAGCAGGAGTACGGTTCCTGACCGTTTCCTTTTCTGCATTGCGGCCGGTCACCGTTTCCATTCTCTTTTTGTGAATTGTGCACTGGGTCTCTTCTACAGTTAGTATACGCATTCGGCGAAAGATGGATACAGGCGGCAGTCGCAGGGAAAAGTGCACAGAAAAAAATTGCCGGCTGTGGCTCGGGAGCGACCTTTTTTGCTAATGCGAGACAATGCCAGCAACGTAGTTTTGACTTTTTTTCATGGGGATAACTGTCGGCTCTTTTTTTCCTGTACAGAATAATCAACGTTTAGTACTTTGCATCCAATGACCATACACGTACTGAACGCAAACTGCCAGGGATGCTATTTCTCATTGATATTCCCCGAAATTGTGCCCCCGCCGCGGTCACCGCAGTGGCATGTCAAAAATGCGGCGACAAAGCTTCCCCTCCCCCTTCCCGGATGAAATGTGTGCGGTCGCCCGTACAAATTTGTACGCACGTGACTGCGGTATAGGACAGCTGGACGGATATGAAAAGCGGTGACTTGAACGCACCGAAGTCCTATCGCAAAAGAAATGTCTGAATAGTTCCTTTTCTTATCCGTTTTTCCAGGGCGTGGCCCGTGCCCGCGCTTTGTGGAATGGTCTCTCCGTGGACGTGTTCACTACGCACATGGTGTCCTACTCCAAGAACCCCAACAACGACAACTCGTACTACCGCTACACGCAGAGCAGGGAGGCGCTCGCATACGTCAAGCTGTCGGACGCAGACGTCAAGATCCTGGGCGGGGACTTCAACTCGCTGCCCTACAAGGGGCCCAGGGAGCCCTACGGGATACTCAGCACGTACCTGAGGGACTCGCTCACGGACAAGTACCCGGTACGTACAGTACTGCAGAAGAACACGGAATCAAACATTAAAAAAATTAAAGTAAGCAAATGACGCGCTCTAATATTTTTTACGTGGATGCTATTTATTGTACTCGAGTCACACATCTCTGTTCCTTTTTACCTGCGGCGAAGCCGACAGGTCATAGAATGATGAGAGTTGTTGTTGTTGTTGTTGTTGTTGTTGTTGGGGACTACTTTGAGGTCATGACCTTAAGGTCAAGGTCAACTTTTTTTGCTCAAGGTCAAGCTACATTTTTGCCTTCCCTCTTTATCTCTTACCCTAAATTTTCTTTGGGGTTGAATCCGTCAAGATTAATAATGATCTGCCGGCCATTGACCAGATTTTTCTTCGGGGTGGGATCTGTATACCCGGATTAATCAGGAACGTTGTCATTGATAATATTTCTCTTTTGGGTGTGATCTAGGGCTTAATCCTTTACTCACAAAGGATTTTTACAATGTATATTGAATGTTTTTCACCACATTTTAAAAAAATCTTTTATTTTATTAGTTATTATTTTGTTTCTTAATGTTGTCAATGCCGCAGGTCTTTGAACAAAGTCTGTTCATGTTGTGTTAAAGGTGGTCTGCACATCAAACTGAACAAGATAAAAAACCTCCGCAAGCAGAACAAGAACTTAAACTGAGCATTTCTTTTTTATCCTACTTCTTCGCAGGACTCCTCTTTCGACCCGTGGTTTGCCACCTTCGGCAACGACCGCAACACTTACTCTGGCCGCTACGCTGAGGAGCGCATCGACTACCTCATGTTCCGGGCGCGAGAGGACAAGGTGGACATGTGCGTCAGGGAGTTCGCAATGCCATCATTCATGACCAGGAACGGCGACGGGAGGCTAGTCTCGCTGTCGGATCACTCGGCGCTGGACGTAGAGTTCGTGGTGCGGCCAAGGCCCAGGATGAAGGGGGAGGAGACGTATCAAGAGATGCAGCAGCAGCAGCAGCAGAACCACACTTCCCCGCGGTTGCCTCCGGCACAGGATTACGTACTGTCCTCAGCAGGGCCTTCCCCGGGGAGCAATACCGTCGTTCCCATGTCTCCCGCCGCGGACAACGGCGGCATTGGAGGAGGGGAAGAACCTTCGGCACCTGGAGCATTTCATCATTCGCTCAAGCGACCGCTTGTGCCGCCTCCGCTTGCAGCCGTCCAACAGCACCTGGAGCAACCGCGGCAGCGCCGGCAGCGCCGGTGGCGGAAGAAGCGGCGGCAGCGGAGGCTCCTACTCCGCCCTCTTCGGAGTCGACGGCTGCCCTTTCGGACTCAATCGGCAACGCGGTCGTGAAGCAGTAGTACACAGCAAGTAATGTCGGTGCCAAAGAATGCATCCAACAAGAAAATGAATGTACTGTAGTCAGGCAGGCATATGAACGAACACTTATGAAAATTCTTCCACGTTATGTGCGCCGGGGAATTGATTTCCTCCGCCTGGTCGCCAATGCAGATTCCCGTGCTATAATAAATTGCTGTTAAAGAGAAGAGAGAAAGCGGACTTCTCAAGTGCCAGATGAAGAAGAACTATAGACAATTTGTAGTATAGAACTACGCTTAACTGATATGGCACAGACTTTCAGAAGTGAGATAATTTCGATTTATTTTATAAGCGCTGCTTCAGTCGAGAGTGTTCTGGTCGTCTTTGCAAGGAAGAGACTACTCTTTATCAGTGAAGGAAGAAAGTGATCGTTTTGTGGAAAGGGAGTTGCACACGAGAATAGCTTGCAATTTGGCCATTGGAGAATGGGGAAATATTATGTTCAGTGCCACATGCAGAGTCCAATATAGTCCATGAATAAGAGGATAATGGGGCGAAACCGAGTGTTATACCAAGCCCTTTTGAAAGTCTAGCAACGAGCTCATTTAATTTCAGTGAAAGCTACTACAACCGCATCCATTGGATATATCGGGTAGCAATGTACGGAACGTACGCTTGTAGTGTACATTATATAGGGAGAAACTTTCATTTTCCCGTCACTCCCTTTCCCGTATCTGACCTCTTTCTCTTCTTTAGGAACTTGGCAGCGACACTGGTGGGAAGTGAAAGAGTGAGAGACAGACAGGGAAATTTAATTTCTGGCATCTCCGGCGGATAACGGTCAACTACCCCCGCGGATATTGGAAACTGGCCCGGATAGTGTAAGAGGAAGGTGACTTACGGAAGAAGGTCATTTCTGGTCCCCGAGTCCAATTCTTTTCCTCCACTTGAATTGTTTGATTTATAAGCAAAAGTGTTGAAAAGAGCGATTTATTTCATCCGAGAGGAGTAACTGGAAATTTCGTGTCCGTTTAGCATAATTGTTTTTGCAACATCCCGAACCACAGCAGGCCGTTGTTCCTCATCCGGTGCCTTGATAGCGTTCCACTGATATCAAACAAACCGCCACTGCTCATGTTTCTACCTATCTGCATCTGCTCAATACGGGCACGTGGACAAGGCAGGAATTCATCCGCGAGGAATCTGTCTCTTCTCTCGGTCACTTCTAGCAGCGCAGACGTCTTTCAAAAAGGCATCCTCCCTCCCTTCGACAAATGTGAATGGCTTGGCCGTCGGCGAGATCGAGGGGTCGGAAGCGGAGCGGCCAGGTAAACAGTGCACAAATGTGGCAGTATGACATTTTTGGAAGCGAACTGTACTTTTAGGATGAGGTGAACGAAAATGTCTTTTTAATGCTTTTGAGCGATGCTGCAACCTGCGACGCTATTGCTAGCTAAATTTCATTTCGAACTAGCCTCTTGCGTCAAATAAGTCTGGGAATAAGCTGGGAATTGTCTCTTTTTCATTTTTGGCATTTCTCCTTTGCCACGCCCCCCTCCTTCCCGCTGCAGCCATTCCGAACTGATGGCACACAAAGTGGAATGGAAGAAGGAAAGAAGATTTATTCTTTCCGGCATTTCTGCAAGAATTGGACTGTGGCGGTGGCGGTGGCGGCGGGACAGTTTTTGCCAAATTGGGAAACGAACAACGGTGCGCCGCCGACTAATGGAGCAATAACATAGTTTATCGCTTTCGATGCGGCTTTTTTTCTTCGAATGGTGCATCCTGGTCCGAAAATGTTCGAGAACGGTCTTTCGTTGCTTTCAGGCCTTTTGGGATGGATCATTCTTGGGACTTCCCCGTGAGCTCTTCTTTTGTGCGCGATCCCTTGTTGTTCCTACAGGCAAGGTTACGGTCGAAACAGGACCAAGAGAGGGAGGCGGAACCAAAGCGAGGATTTTTTTTCTCCTCAAAATGCCTCGTCTACACCATGCAGCACCTCCCACTTTTTCGGAGAAAGGCGTGAATACGCATAAAGTAGCGACTTATGAGCCCACCAAATAAGTGGGACCCCAAAAAGTAGCGGCGTGGGCGTAGGAAATGTGGAGGGGAAACTTGGCAAAGTCGTCTTCCCCTCCGCCGATGCCGCCACTCCCTTACCAAACGTCCTGGCGTAAAACACTCATATCCGCGGCGGCAGGAGTATCGCGATCTTAAAACATGGAAGGAGGAATGTGACACAAAAGCGAAAGTGAGGATTTTGACACGGAAATATGTGGCGACGGAGATTCATCCTGATGGCGGTTTTCGCCTCCGCTTCCCTCTCCGCGGCCGCCGTCGGGGAGGACAGAAAAAAGGGAAAGGAGTCTCCAGCGTCGAGGTGGTACTGTACATTTGTGTCAAGAAAAGATTTGAAAACTCTGAAACATCAAATTTCGTTGTCCAAAGGCTCTTCGGTCTGCCCTCCCTCCAGTCCCCCTTCTCCTTCTCCCCCTCGGTGGGGCTCCCCCTAAGGGACTTTGTGGGATTCTCCTACAACCGGGCCGGACCGACGCCGCCGTCAAAGAGGTTCATTCACTTCCTCAATGAGGTAGGGCAAAAAGGACACTTTTCCATACAGTTTTGACAGTTCGATTTATTTCGCAGAACTTGAACGTGAACGCCGACTTCCTCCCCTCCTTCGGCTCCTTCCGCGCAACTCGACCTGGCGTCTACTACTTCACCTACTCCTTCCTCACAAAGAAGGACGGGGCGGCCATGTCAGGATCTAGCACCAGCGCCGCTTGGAATAAGAGTTTAAAAGGTTTCTTTTTATTTTCCGAACAGTGTTGCACTTCGGGTGAACGGCGAGACGGTGGCTTCGGCCTTGAGCGAGGGAGGGGGAGGGAATCCCGTCACTCAAGTAAAGATATCCACCAAAAGAAAAACAGAGTCTTTTAGTTTTTTGTTTGCTTTTTCAGTCCGCCCTCCACTTGCTCCGCCCTGGCGATGTTGCACAATTGGAGATCCTGCAGGGAGAGGTGCACGAGGCAAACAGGGCAGAGTTCGCATACACATCATTCACGGGGTGGATGGTGGCACAGGTGAAGGCAAACTATTAAAATTCCCATAAAAATCGAAAAGAAAGGTTTTATTTGAGCAGGTGGATATTGACTACCAAGAAGGCGACAAGAAAGATGACGACACTGTTCGCTTCGAAAGAAGACATGACCGAGGTGGTCACTTCAACCACCACAACAATCGAGGCCACCACCGCGTCCCCTCCTCTTGCTTCTGCGACTGCTGCTCTGAAGTATCTACGAGAGACCCCCGCCCTCCCTATCGGCCTCCTCCCCCTTCGACCTATGGGCCTCCCCCTGTCAGAACCCCACCGCCGGTACGCCGCCCAGACTACCGCCCTCCGCTCCTGCCTCCCCCTCTGGCCTCAGACCCGGTGAGGCCGCCATACATCGTCACCACTCCTAGTCCGAGGAGGCCGCCATCCTACTCTCCCCCGACACCTCCAAGGCCCTTTGACCACCCCGGGCACGGGAGGGGCGTCGGAGGGGGAGATTTCCACTGCTGCGATGCTGTGCTTGTATCATCAGGTAAACAAAAGCAACTAATGTTAAATCACCGCCGAAAAAAAACCACAAGTTCAGCTGCAACAACAGTGGTGGCAGATTTCTCGGCAATGTCAACAACAGCAACAGCACACCACCAACAGCAACAGCAGCAACAACTACAACTGCAACAATTGCAGCAACAGGAGGAAAAGAATGTAATTAATACTGAAGTAAAAAGGTCCAGGAAGCAGTCGGAAAAAAGAGGTGCAAACCGTGCAATACTGTCTTCGAGGGAACGTGACTTTTGCTACATTTTTTGTCTGCTCCTTCTCGTCCGTTTCCCCCTTTCTGGGAATAGTTCCAATCAATCCTTCCTTAGCGTCATCAATTTTCATTTTGTCACTCTACTACCAAGACGGAAAAGAAGAAGTCGACACGTCACTGAAGTCGGAGGCGGAAAAAAGTAAATCCGAGCTTCCTCCTCCCTCCCATTTTCCACTCCCTCCCTTCCTTTTCCTTCCCCCTTTTCCTATACGTAAATCCGTTTGCTTTGGGTTAAAATTTAATAGAGCTTCGTATGCGAAAGTTTCCCAGTTCTTCTCAGTCTTAGAGAAAAAGTTTCAAAGTGGACTAATTCGGTTTTTTAATGCCAATCCAATGAGCAAGGAATTTTGCACACTAGGCAGTATGAAACCCACCCCTCGTTCAGTTCAGTTTCTGAGCTTGGTCTGCCCGTCCGCTGCCCCCGAGGCTCGGGGAAAAAGGCAACTTTTCTTTTCATCATCTTCCTCCTCCCTCTTATTTTGCTCGTGGGAACACCGACTTCCTCTTCCCCCCCCCCTCCTGCCTCCGTGCATTGAAAAGGCTTGTTGCAGCAACTGGGCGAAATGTAACTGATTTTGATGTTTTTCAAAAAGCTTATTCCCCCTATGCCTTGCATCCCGCTCCTTTTTTTAAGCTGCCGTTTTGCGCCGGCGAAAAAAAGGAAAAGAAAAGAAACGAGACGCGGTGAAAAAAGACAGTTCTGCCGGCTTTGGCGGCGGGAGCGGCGACGGCTACAACTATAGCTACTGCATGGACGTCGGAGACGTCCTGGTGGTGTGTGCAAAAGAGGAAGAAAAGGCGAGGGGGGGGGAAGGCTCTTTTTGCATCCTGGAAATGCCAACAAATTCCCTTGTCGCCACGGTCCCCCGTTTTTTCTCGGCGTCATAGGAAGGGCGGAACGAATTTAGCCCACAGTTTGCGCGGCAAGTAAAATATAGCTTTCTCAAAATTTTCAATGGGACTTTGACGCCTTGATGCTAGACTTGTCGAATCTCACACCTCTTTTTGCACACTACAGCAGCAGAAGCTGAACATTTGGAACAGATGTCTTTTCTCCTCTCCTTCTTCATAATTTGCGCAAAGATGCGAACCGGTACCTATAAAGAGCGATCAAACGAAATCGCCGTAATAAAGGCCTAACAGTTATCTCAGCAGCTACGGCGTTTTTTCTGCAAAGTATATTCCGAAAACCTAGGAGCAACATTTGGTCTCATCCTTTGGTAATTTAATGCGTAGAAAACAATAACAACAATGTTTTTTAGGTCACCAGCGGGTGTCTGAGGTCCAGTTCGAGAAGTTTGGCGTCTATCGCTTGGAGAGGGTGGACCCGATAGACGGGAGGGCCGTATTCAAGCACAGAGACCACCAGGCAAATTAGGAAAATATATTGCAAAAAGAGTGTATTTTTATATGATTGATTTTCGTAGGTTTACCTTTTCTACTACACCTCACCCCGCACCGGCTGGCGAGGGTGGCTGGCCGGTCCTAGCGTAGGGGCGGGACGGGGAGGCCTAATAATGGAGAGCGAGGCTATGTGCGTCGAAAGGGACCTGGTAAATAAAAAAACAAAAGCTGTATTTTAGTGTTTGAGAGTGTTTTGCTCAATCAGGACTCTGGTTGGAAGTACTACGACGCCGTGGCATTCTCCCCCGACCCCTCCCTGACTGTCACTTGCTTCACAGACGGGGACGAGGAGAGGGCCAGGCACAAGGGAAAGGGAAGAGGTAGGCACAAAGACTCAAGATTTCCCAGGTCTCATTACAAAACAAGAACAAACTTTGTTCAATGACCTGCGGCAGGGTCCCTGCAAATGGAACAATTAAAACAAAAAATAAAACACCTTTCTTCAACACACTGATCCCTCACTATGATTTCCAAATGAAAAGGGACCCCCTAAAATAAATAAAAAAAGATCTTTATATAAAAGAGGGGGTCCCTCTTCATTTTTAAATCATAGCGTGAAAGAAGGGGGTAAGTACTGTAGTTCAAAAAAGATACTTGAGACCAACCACTTTCC
>JAAUYJ010204359.1_pt1 | contig 14202 bp, 10 predicted proteins | sample 7278031 | NCBI WGS metagenome assembly JAAUYJ01 (sample SAMN14350222, study PRJNA611818) | marine sediment metagenome | isolation source: surface marine sediment (1.8m) | place: French Polynesia: Moorea | collected 2018-08 | reverse complement strand
GACGTGATGTCCGCAGCCACGGCCGTCACCGTGACGCCGCTGGCGGCGCGGATCTCCTCGGCGGTCGCCTCCAAGGTCGCGGCGGTGCGCGCGTTGATCGTGACATCGACCCCCTCGCGTGCCAGCGACATGGCGCAGGCCTTGCCCAGGCCCTTGCTCGCCGCGCAGACGATGGCCTTCTTGCCCCCTATGCCGAGATCCATGGCGCTTCCGCTCCCCTATTCTTCCGTTGCTTCCCGGACATCGCCGGGATCGAGGCCTTCCATGACGTCTCGAACCAGGGCGATCGTGATCTGCCGGTGCCGGGTCAGCGCGGCCCGGTCGACGGCGTCCACCAAGCGCCCGGCGGCGCCGATCGAGCGCTCCATGCGCGGCAGCAGGTAGCGGATCACCTCGGCGCCCACTTGCAGCTGGCGGTCCGCGAATAGCTTGATCAGCACCGCGGCGATCAAATCGTCGTCGGGCGGCCCGAGCGCCGCGACCGGCAGCGCGGCCAGCCGCGAGTGCAGATCCGGCAGGCCGACCGGCCAGCGCGACGGCGCCGCGCGGCCGGTGATCAGCAGATGGCCGCCGCGCTCGTGAATTATGTTGAGCAGATGCAGCAGGCGCGGCTCCAGCTCGGGGCGCTCTTCGAGCGCGGCGTCGAGGCCGTCCAGCGTCCAGGCGCCCGAGTCTCCGATCAGGCCTAGCGGGTCGGTCGAGCCAAGGGCGCGCGGCGGGATCCGCACGGCGCCGGCCGCGGCGCGCCAGACCTCGGCGAGATGGGTCTTGCCGGCGCCGGAGGGGCCGCTCAACGCCAGGACCGGGCCGGGCCAATCGGGCCAGCGGTCGATCCAGCGCACCGCCAACTCGTTGCCCGGCGCCACCACGTAGTCGTCGCGGCCGTGCGACGGCCGGTGTTCGAGATCAAAGACCAGCTGCTCCATGGCCACGCGCTACCCGTCCCCCTCGTCTGTCGCCCGGCGGCCGCCCGGCTCGGCTTCGGCCGCAGCCCCGTGCCCCCAGTAGATATCGCTCTGCAGGTATTGGTCCAGGGTGAAGCGCACCAGCACGCCGATCACGGCCGCCACGGGCAAGGCCAGTAGCACGCCCAGGAAACCGAACAGCGCGCCGCCGGCCAGCAGCGCGAAAATAACCCAGACCGGATGCAGCCCGACGCGGCTGCCGACCAGCTTGGGCGTCAGGACGTTGCCCTCGATCGCCTGACCGACCACGAAGACCGCCGCCACGATCAGCACGCGGGTCCATTCGTCGAACTGGACCAATGCCAGACCGATGGCCAGAAGCCCGCCGATCAGCGCGCCGACGTAGGGGATGAAGGTCAGCAGGCCGGCGACCAGGCCGATCACCAGACCGAAGTCGAGCCCGGCGAGGGTCAGGCCGATGGCGTAGAAGGCGCCCAGGATCATGCACACCGTGACCTGGCCGCGCACGAAACCGGCCAGGGTTTCGTCGATCTTCGAGATCTGCTCGCGCACCACCTCGGCGTGCTGGCGCGGCAGCCATCCGTCGATCCGGGAGACCAGAGAATCCCAGTCGCGCAGCAGGTAGAAGGCGACAACCGGCGTGATCACCAAGAGCGAGATCAGGTTGGCGAAGGCGACGCCGCCGGTCACCAATTCGCCCAAGGCCTTGGTGATCCAGCCCGCGTAACTGGTCGCCGAGGACAATGCGGCCTCGCGCGCCCGCTCCAGGATCTCCGGCGCGACGCGCGCTTCCAGGAAGTCGATCAGGCGGGTCAGCTGGCCGCGCAGCGCCTCGACGTAACGCGGTGCCTTCTCCAGGAAGTCGGCGAGCTGGCCGGCCAGGGTCGGCAGGATCAGCAAGATCACGGCCACCACCAGCAGGAGGAAAACCACGGTCACGATGGTGGTCGCCAGGGTGCGCGACAGCCCGGTGCGCTCCAGCCGGTCGCAAACCGGATCGAGGAAATAGGCGGTCGCCATGCCGGCGACGAAGGGCAGGAGAATGCTGCGGAACAGATAGGTGGCGATAAAGAACAGCGCGAAGGACGCCAGCCAGAAGAGGACCTGGCGCCTCAGACCGGCCTTTATGTTCCGCTCTATCCCCTCGCCCTGCACGCCCGCCCGCTCCCCGAAGCGCCGGCCCGACCGGTCATTCGGCCGGCTGATCGCCCTGCAGCCGATCAACGAAGCCCTGCCGGCCCGGCAGGGTGGTCGGCGCCGGCGCGCGGCCCTGCGGCTCGGCAAGGCCGATGAATCCGGCATCGGCGCCGCCCGCCGGACGGGCGGCCGCGCCGGGCGCCAGCCGCAGCTGCCAACCGCCGAAGCTCTGCGCCCCCTGAGCCGGCTGCGCCCCCAAGGTGGTCCATCCCTGGCTGCCGCTGACCACCGGTGCCGTCTGCGCGTTCTGCCCGACGCGGGTCAGGATCAGATCGCTTTGCCGCAAGGCCAAGACGAGCTGGGCCTCGTCGCCGATGAAGGTCAGGCTGAGCTCGCCGCGATCGCGCTTCAGGAAGACCACCTCGCTCGCCAGGATCGAAGGCACCCCCTCGAGCCGCCGGCGGGTTTCCAGCCAAGTCCCGAGGTCGGAGATCGGCACGCTCACGATCATGCTGCGGCGGGTCCCGAAGTTGAGCAGGTTGCGGCGCTTCCACTGTGCCGACTGGCCGGCGGTGCCGAACTGCACCGCCCGGGACATGAGCCCGTCCAGGTTTTCCCCGGCCTTCTGCTTGTAGGTGACGCTGCCCGACCAGGCCAGTCCGCCGCTGCCCAACCGACCGGTCCTGACGGCGAGCGAGGCCGTATCCTGCGCGATGTCGCCGGAAACGGTGGCATGGGCGACCAGGAGCTCCGAGGTGTTGTAACGGCCGGCCATGGCGGTCAGCCGTTCGAGGTCGCCCGCCAGCGCCTGGCGGCCGCTGATGGCGGTCACGTCGGCCAACTCGCCGAGCGGCACGATGAAGGGCAGAAGCCCCTCCTCCAGGTTCGCGCCGGCCCAGGCCGCGCGCCAGGGATTGGGCTCCTCCCACAAGAGCGCCCCGGATTCGGCGCCGTAGACCGGCAAGACCACGATCGGCTTGCTGCGCACCTCGGCGAATCGCACGCCGTATTGCTGGAACAATCCGCGCACGGCGCGCGGCTTGAAGCGGAAGGTGAAGTCGGCCAGGTAGCGGCCGGGCGCGCTGCGTTCGTTGGACACCGAGAAGTCTTGCACGTAGTCGGGAAGTTGCTGCGGACCGATCAGCGGCAGCTTCGAGAGGTCCTCCTGCACGACGAGACGCTGAAACAGCTTCTGCAGCGCTGCGAACTGGCCTTGGGAGATCGCCGCGTCGCGCGCCTTGGCCGCGGTCTCGGCGGTGCTGTCGACGGCGATGGCGCTCACCGTGTAGACGCCTTCCTGGGCCTCGAGGGGAGGTGCGCAGAGCACGATCGCGACGAGCAACAGTCCGAGCGGCCAAGCCCCGGCGCGCCGGTCAAAGCACATTGCAATGCATTGCGGATAAAGTATCTTCGCCCAGCCCTGACATGGTGGCCCGGGTCGCCGGAACTCGCCGGGCCGTTGTGCGGAGCCGCTCATCGCCGTCCTTCGCTCCGTCATGGCTCGCGTTCATACCCCAAGACCCGGGAGGACACCATAACAAGCCGGAACCGTCTCAGCTACCGGGCCGCCGGAGTCGATATCGATGCCGGCAACGCGCTGGTCAAGGCGATCGGGCCGCTGGCCAGGTCGACCGCGCGCCCCGGGGCCGAGGGCGCGCTCGGCGGTTTTGGCGGGATCTTCGACCTCAAGGCCGCCGGCTATGTAGATCCCCTGCTGGTCGCGGCGACCGACGGCGTCGGCACCAAGGTCAAGATCGCAATCGACAGCGGACGGCACGACACGATCGGCATCGACCTGGTCGCAATGTGCGTCAACGATCTGGTCGTGCAGGGCGCCGAGCCGCTCTTGTTCCTCGACTACTTCGCCAGCGGCCGGCTCGAGGTCGAGACCGCGCGCCAGGTCGTCGCCGGCATCGCCGCCGGCTGCGCCACCGCGGGCTGCGCCCTGATCGGCGGCGAAACGGCGGAGATGCCTGGGCTCTATGCCGCGGCCGACTACGACCTGGCCGGCTTCGCCGTCGGCGCGGTCGAGCGCGGCGCGCTGATCACCGGCGAAAGGGTGCGAGAGGGCGACGCGATACTGGGCCTCGCGTCGGACGGCTTGCACGCCAACGGCTTCTCCCTGGTGCGGCGGATCGTAGAAAGCGTCGGCCTCGACCCGGCGACAGCCGCACCCTTCGCAGAAGAGCTGAGCCTGGCGGAGGCCCTGCTCGCGCCGACGCGGATCTACGTGAAGGCCTGCCTGGCCGCGATCTCCGCCGGCGGGGTCCACGGACTCGCTCACATCACCGGGGGCGGCCTGCTGGAGAACATTCCCCGAGTCCTCCCCAAAAGCCTCGGCGCCCGCCTCGACGCCGAGGCCTGGCCGCAGCCGGCGGTCTTCAGCTGGCTGGCCCGCGAGGGCGGGCTCGACGCCGAGGAGCTCGCCCGCACCTTCAACTGCGGCATCGGCATGGCGCTGATGGTGGCGCCGGAACGCGCGGATGCCTTGAGCGCGGTCTTGGCCAAGGCCGGCGAAAAGGTGCACCGCATCGGCGCCGTCGAAGCCGGCCGGGACGGCGTCGCCATCGACAACGCGGAAGCGCTATGCCGCGCGTGAAGACCGGGGTGCTGATTTCCGGGCGCGGCAGCAACCTGCAGGCCCTGATCGACGCCTGCGCCGCACCGGACTATCCGGCGGAGATCGTCCTCGTGGTCTCCAACGCGCCCGACGTGCAGGGCCTGGAACGAGCCGCGCGGGCCGGCATCGCCACCGCTGTCATCCCGCATCGCGACTTCGACGGCCGCGCGGCCTTCGAGGATGCCCTGACCCAGACGCTGGAAGCGGCCGGCGCCGGGCTGGTCTGCCTGGCCGGCTTCATGCGCGTGCTGACAGAGGGCTTCGTCGGCCATTGGCGGGACCGACTGATCAACATCCACCCCTCGCTGTTGCCCGCCTTTCCCGGCCTCGACACGCACAACAGAGCGCTCGCCGCCGGGGTCAAGCTGCACGGCTGCAGCGTGCATTACGTGCGCGAGGGGGTCGACGCCGGCCCGATCATCGGCCAGGCCGCGGTGCCGGTGTTGGACGGGGACACGGCCGAAAGCCTGGCCGCCCGGGTCCTGGAGGCCGAGCACCGGCTGTTTCCGCTCTGCCTGCGCCTGGTCGCCGAGGGCCGGGTCCAGGTGGCGGGCGAGGTCACCCGGATCGAGGGCGGGGCCGCGCCGGGCCCCGTTTTGATCAACCCGGCACCCTAGAGACGCGCTTGCGAGCCCGCCCCGGAGCCATTATGAGAGATCCCACGAAAAGCCAAGAAACGCCCGGGGACCACAGAGAGCACGCCATGTCCGACGATCAAATGCTCGCCGAACACAAGAAGACCTTCGACGGCTTCGTGAAGATTTCGACCATCTGCACGGTGGCGGTCGCCGTCTTGCTGCTGCTGATGGCCGCCTTCCTGGTCTAGCCGGCTTTCGTCGCCGTCGGCGGCTCAGCCGACGATCTCGCCATCGGTGAAGAAGAAGCGGATCTCGTTGGCCGCGTTCTCGGCCGAGTCCGAGCCGTGCACCGAGTTGGCCTCGACCGATTCCGCGAAGTCGGCGCGGATCGTGCCGGCCGCGGCATCGGCCGGGTTGGTCGCGCCCATGACCTCGCGGTTCTTCTCGACGGCATTCTCGCCCTCCAGGACCTGCACCACCACCGGGCCCGAGGTCATGAAGCTGCAGAGGCTGTCGTAGAACGGCCGCTCCTTGTGCACCTCGTAGAAGCTCTCGGCCTGGTCGCGGCTCAGCCGCAGGCGCTTCTGCGCCACCACGCGCAGCCCGGCTTTTTCCAGGCGGGCGATGATCTCGCCGGTGATGTTGCGGCGGGTCGCATCGGGCTTGATGATCGACAGGGTTCTTTGCGTGGCCATTCCGCGGCCTCTCCTTCTCCGGGGCGAAAACGCGCGGCCTTATAGACGCTTTGTCCCTCCGGAGCAACGGCGCCCCGATGAAAACAGAGCCCGGCTTTCGGCCGGGCGGGCGCCGTGCTAAATCCCCGCCGCCATGCTTCAGATCGACCAGCTCACCTACCGCGTCGCCGGCACGCCGCTGCTGGAGGGCGCGACGGCCACGGTCAACAAGGGCGAACGGGTCGGCCTGGTCGGCCGCAACGGCAGCGGCAAGACCAGCCTGCTGAAGCTGATCTCCGGAGAACTCGCGGCAGACGAGGGCAACGTCGCCGTCCCGGCGCGCCTGCGCGTGGCCAAGGTGGCGCAGCACGCGCCGAGTGGCCCGGAGAGCCTGCTCGAGACCGTGCTCGCGGCCGACCGCGAGCGCGCCGAATTGCTGGCCGAGGCGGAGACGGCGGACGACCCGCATCGCATCGCCGAGATCCACACGCGCCTGGCCGACATAGAGGCGGAGAGCGCGCCGGCGCGCGCCGCGCGCATCCTGGCCGGCCTGGGCTTCGACGAGGCCGCGCAGCAGCGGCCTTGCGCCGAATTCTCGGGCGGCTGGCGCATGCGCGTGGCGCTGGCCGCGCTGCTGTTCTCCGAGCCCGACCTGCTGCTGCTCGACGAGCCGACCAACCACCTGGACCTGGAGGCGACGCTCTGGCTCGAGGGCTACCTCAAGAGCTATCGCGGTACGCTGATCCTGGTGTCGCACGACCGCGACCTCTTGAACCGGGTGCCGGAGGCGATCCTGCACCTGAGCCAGCAGCGCCTGACCCGCTACGGCGGCAACTACGACCGCTTCGAGCGCACTCGGCGCGAGCAGCAGGCCCGGCAGGAGGCGCTGCGCAGCAAGCAGATGGCCGAGCGCCGGCACATCCAGGCCTTCATCGACCGCTTCCGCTACAAGGCGAGCAAGGCGCGCCAGGCGCAGTCGCGCGTCAAGGCGCTGGAGCGCATGGAGCCGATCGCGAGCCTGGTCGAGGCGCGCACGACGGCCCTCGCCTTCCCCGAGCCGCCAGAGCTGGCGCCGCCGCTGATCACCATCGAGCGCGCTGCCGTCGGCTACGTGCCAGAGCTTCCGGTGCTGCGCGGCCTCGACCTGCGCCTGGACCCGGACGATCGCATTGCGCTCTTGGGCGCCAACGGCAACGGCAAGTCGACCTTCATCCGCCTGCTGGCCGGGCGCCTCGCGCCGGAGTCCGGCCGGCTCGCCAAGTCGTCCAAGCTCAAGGTCGGCTACTTCGCCCAGGACCAGGCCGAGGAGCTCGACCTGGCGGCGACGCCGCTGACCGCCCTGCAGCGGCACATGCCCAAGGCCCTGCCCGAGAAGCTGCGCGCGCACCTGGGCCGCTTCGGCTTCGCCCAGGACAAGGCCGAGGTGCCGATCGGCGGCCTGTCGGGCGGCGAGCGGGCCCGGCTGCTGCTGGCGTTGATCAGCCGCGAGGCGCCGCAGATCCTGCTGCTCGACGAGCCGACCAACCACCTCGACGTCGATTCGCGCCAGGCGCTGGTGCAGGCGCTCAACGACTACACCGGCGCCGTGGTGCTGGTCAGCCACGACGCGCACCTGATCGAGCTGGTCGCCGACCGGCTCTGGCTGGTCGCCGAGGGCGGCGTGCGGCCCTTCGAGGGCGACATGGAGGACTACCGCCGCTACCTGCTCGAACAGCGGCGCCGCGCGCGCAGTGCGGGCCAGAAAGACAAAGATCTGCAGGCGGAGAACGGACGGCTCAGCAAAAAGGAACAGCGCCGGGCCGCCGCCGACGCGCGCGCGGCCGTCGCCCACCTGCGCAAAGAGGTGCAACGCGCCGAGGCGCAGATCGACGCGCTGACCCGAAGGAAGGTCGCGCTCGAGGCCCGCCTGGCCGACCCCGAGGTCTACAACGGCCCGACCGCCGAGCTCATGGCCCTGCAGGTCGAGCACGGCGAGCTGAAGGCGGCCATCGCCGAGGCCGAAGAGGCCTGGCTCTCGGCGCAGGCGGCGCTCGAGTAGCGCGAAAGGCCCGACCGCCCAACCAAAGCCGGGGGCTCCCGCCATCCCCCCGGCACTCCCTGCCACCTCATGAGTCTGACACACCCCGCACAGGTAGCGGGCCGCTTCGACGCGGGTGCACGAGGCGCAGGCTTACGCGTCCCGATCTTGGTTAATATTCGAAAGGTTAATTATTTGATAAAATTTAATTTACATTTCTATCTGCAAAATGTATATTCTGCGTAATTCTACTTTACTAATATTAATATTAACAAGATTAACCATTACCGGGCGTTTGCCAAATTTATACTTAATCGAGAACTCGAATTTGCAACGGAGGGGCCGGTTTCAGGCTCCTTTGCGCATCCGGACCAGACGAGGCCGGGGGTGACCGCCAGCCACCTTCCGGGAACAGCAAAAGACGCCACGAACCGGAGATGACACCGCCATGACCGTCCAAATCACGACCGCGCCCACCGGCATCAGCCAGACCGTCGAGAACGGCGGCACCGTCGTGGTGCCGCGCGGCGGCCCCGTGATCTTCCAGATCCGCGACATCGATCCCAACGGCACCGTCGGTCCCGTCATCGACCCGGGGCTGTTTCAGACCGAGATCTCGGGCAACGATCTGATCGTCACCCTGCCCGACGGCACGGTGGTGCAGTTCGAAGGGCTAATGGCGCAGCTCGCCTCCCCCCAGGACCAGGGCGGCACTGCCGGCACCGTGGGCACGCCGGCCATTAACTCGCCGGAGAGCGCATTCGAGCCGGCCATCGGTCCGACGAGCGGCGCCCAGGGCCCGGAGGGCGGCGGCTCGATCCAGGCCGTCCAGAGCTTCTTCGACGACGGCTTCGGCAATTTCTTCGGAGTCGGCCCCGGCGGCGAATTCGTGGGCGTGCCGCGCGCCGGCGCCGGCAGCGCGCCCGTGACCGACCCCAACCTGCTGCTGCTGTTGCTGGGCAACCTCCCGGTGCCGCAGGCGGCGAGCTTGAGCGCGGGCCCGGCCGTGGGCCTGGAGGACAAGGCGATCGAGCTGCTCGCCTCGGTCTCCCAAAACGACATCGAGGGCCAGGGCGAGGTCCTGTCCGTGTTCGTCGACGACATCCCGCCGGGCGCGACAATCGTCGACGCCGACGGCAACGTGCTCTTCGTCGCCGGCGCCGCCACGACCTACGAGACCAGCGCGGCAGAGCTGCCGACGCTCTCGATCATCCCGCCTCTGGCGAACGACGACGCCGACTTCACGGTGACCCTGCGCGCCGTCACGGCCGAGCCGTCCAACCCGGGCGCCGGCACCGCCGTCGTGACTCTACCGGTGCCGATCACCGTCAAGGCCGTGGCCGACCCCGCCAAGACCACGCTCGACGCGGATCCGGGCCTGCCCAAGAACCTCGAGCAGCAGGAGATGGAGGGCCGCGGCGATTCCGGCGCCAACGACACCGGCGACACGGCCCAGGATCTGGGCAGCCTCGACGGCACGGCCGGGAGCGCGCTCACCGTCGACGGCTGGCTCGACGTCGACGCCCTGAACGATGTCGACGTCTACAAAGTCGAGATCACCCAGGCCGGCGACTACACCTTCGACATCGACTTCGGCGACCTGGACGCCGCCGGCAACGTCGCCGGCCGCATCGACGACGCCGACCCGCAGCTCTTCCTCTTCGACGCCGCCGGAAACGAGCTTGCCAGAGACGACGACGGCGGCGCGGGCCAGGACTCGCTCATCACCGAGACGCTCGCGGCCGGAACCTACTTCGTGGCTGTGACGGCCTTCAACAACGACCCGGTGGGCCCGACACTGGACGACGGCTTCAGCGGCGGCCAATCCCAGCAGTTCCGCTCCGGCGACTACCGCCTTCAGGTGCGCGCGACGCCGGGCGAGGACGGCGACGTCACACCCGGCCCGATGATCACCAAGATGGTGCTCGAGGACGACGCTCAGGACGTCGGCGGCATGTGGGTCGACGGCGCAACCGACGCCGAGCGCACGCAGAGCGCCGACATCGACATCATGGTGACCGACGTCGACGGCTCGGAATCGATCACTCGGGTCATGATCGAGCTCGACGACCTGCCGCCGGGCTTCATGCTCGACATCAACGGCGACGGCATATTTCTCGCCGATGGCGCGAACGCGGTGGACTTGGAGGTGACGCGCATTCTGGTCGACGGCGATCCGCCCGCCGCCGACACCGTGAACGTCAACGTCGACTATGACGCGGCCACCGGCGAGGCGGTGGTCACGCTCGACCCCGCCCTGCGCGTGCAGTCGATCGACCTCTCGAGCTTTTCCTGGAAGGTGACGCAGCACGACGACCAGGACTTCGCCATCGAGATCACCACGCGCACCACCGAAACCAACCCGAGCGAGGGCCTGGGTACGCTCGACACGAGCCAGGTGGCGACGCCGCACGCCTACCAGACCACCACGATCATGGTGAACAACAAGGCCGTCGCCGACAAACCCATGATCACCGTCGGCCCGACCACGGTCTACGAGGACAACGCCATCGATATCGGGGGCGGCATGTTCCAGGACCAGACGCCGATCTACAGCGTGCCGCTCGAGGCCAAGGTGGTGGACGACGACGGCTCGGAGAGCCTGACCGAGGTGCAGCTCAACTCGACCGACATCATCCCCTTCGGCGGCGAGCCCACCTTCATGGGCACCAAGATCTCCACGATCTGGTCGGGCCAGGGCACCTTCCCGAACGGCACCCTCGACATCGAGGTGACCGACGCAGCCGGCAACACCGTGACCGTGACCGCGAACGGCTCATTCAGCGGCCAGGGCATCACCCTGAGCTTCGACCCGGCCGACCGGGTGCAAAAAGTCGATCTCTCCGACTTCGGTGTCCAGCTGCCGCAGCACAAGGACGGCAAGTTCGAAATCACGCTCGTGACGACCTCGACCGAGACCAATCCCTCGGAGGGCACGACCGCCGACCCGGATCAGGTCGCGGTGCAGAGCCAGTCCCAGAGCGAGACCTTCACGCTCAACGTCCAGGCGGTCGCCGACAAGGCGAGCGTTGCATTGGGCGATGTCACCGCCAATGAGGACAACGCGACCGGATCGCCGCCCACCGACGGCACGCCGACCTTCGGCTTGCCGGTCAGCGCCGCCGTGACCGATGCCGACGGATCGGAATCGATCACCGAGATCCGCATCGACGGGGACAGCCTGCCGGGCGGCTCGAGCTTCACCGCTTCCGGTGTCGTGGCCTTCGGCACCGGGACTTTCCTGGGCGCAGGGCCGCTGCAGGCCACGGCCAGCCTCGACGGCAACGACCTGGTGCTGACCTTCGACGCGGCGCTGCGCCTGCAGACCATCGACATCTCGGCGGCCGAACTGGGCGTCACTTTGCCGCAACACGAAAGCGGCAGCTTCACACTCGAGACCACGGTCACGACGACCGAGACCAACCCCATGGGCGAGGTCATGCCCGGGGCCGGAACCGCGGTGCAGAGCGGCGACTTGAAGCTCACCGTCGAGGCGGTCGCCGACAAGCCCGAGTTCTCCGCGGTCCAGGATCCGGTCATGGGCAACGAGGACCTGGTGTCCCAGCCCAGTGGCATCCCGCTCGACCTCACGGTCGCCACGCCGGACCAGGACGGCTCCGAAGGCCTGACCCAGTTCACGATCAAGGGCCTGCCGGTCAACCAGGGTGTCGGCTCGACGATCAGCTACATCGGCCCCGGCGGCGTGCCGACCAGCATCGTCGACGGCGACCTGGACGGCGAGGTCACGATCAACGTCGCCGGCTTCGCCGACGGCGACCAGGGCGTCACCTTCGCCGACGGCAAGCTGGTCATGATCGACACCAGCCAGACCGGCATCGACCTGCGCTTCACGCCGCCCACCGACTACAGCGGCAGCTTCACGGCCACGGTCGAGGCCACCTCGACCGAGATGGACCCGCCGATCGCCGTCACCAGCCAGACCGACTCGACCGAGATCGACGTGCTGGTCAAGGCGGTGGCCGACGATCCGACCCTGGACGTCTCGGGCGCCGATGTCTGCGTCACCGAGTCGGCGGCTGTGCAGACCGTCACCTTCGACCTCGCGGCCGCACTCGCCGATACCGACGGCTCCGAGGAGCTGATCGTGACCCTCTCCGGCGTGCCGGCGGGCATCACCCTGAACGCCGCCAGCACGGGAACCTGGAGCGCGACCGCAAACCCCGGCGAGTTCACCGCGACCTTCGCCGCCGGCGTTGCCTTCGAGGATCCGATGTTCGACGTGCCGGCGGGATTCAACAACAGCCCCGGCGTCGATATCACCGTGAGCGCGACGGCCCGCGAGACCAACCCGGTGGACGCCGAGGTCGCCGTCCGCGAGGCCACGGTCGTCGACAGCTTCGAGTTCAAGGTCGATCCCACACCGGTGGCGAACCCGGTCGACGCCGTGGACGACCTGGTGATCACGAACTCCAACGACTCCTTCCGAATCACCGCTTCGGCGCTTTTCGCCAACGACACGACGAACGGCGCGACGACGATCACCAGCGTGACAGCCGGGACCGCCGGAGCCGCCTTGGCCGACGGCGGGCTAGCGGTGTCGCTCGATCCCTTCGACTTCGGCAGCAGTTCGGGAGACACGGCGACCTTCACCTATAGCTTCACCGACGGCACGACGAGCGACAGCGCGACGGTCACGGTGCACTTCGACCGCTTTCCGGGCTTCAGCGGTCCGATCGACGGCACGACGGGCAGCGGGCCGGGCAATGGCGGCAACGAGATCTATACCCGGGATCCGGACGGCTCGACGACGACGGTCACCTTCGCCGGCGGCGATGACGACGACTTCTTCGTGATCGGCGACGACGGCCACGTCCGGATCGACGGCGGCGCCGGCTTCGACGTGATCCAGGCCTTCGACGGATCGGGCAACACCGACCTCGAGCTGGTCAGCGGCTTCGGCACCAGCTACGGCACCGACGTGGAGGAGATCAGCGGCAGCGATCAGGTCGCCGACGGCGGCACGGCCGATATTCGGGATCCGAGCAGCAGCGGTTTCTCGGATTGGACCGTCGACTTCTCGGGCGTGACCCTGACCGACATCGCCAGCATCGACGGCCGCGGCGGCGAGGACTCGATTATCGGCTCCGCCGGCGACGACACCATTCTGGGCGGCGGCGACGATGACTTCATCGACGGTGGTCCCGGGAACGACAGGGTCGATGTCGGCACGGACAATGACAACGTGGTATTCATCTCCGACGTCGGCCACGGCCTGGATACGATCGTCAGCTTTGACAACGAGTTTGACGCCGACGAGATCAATCTTGTCGATCTGTTCGACGACCTACAGTCGGATCTCGGCGAAACGATGGACGAGGCGGAGCGGTTGGCACGCATCGAATTGAAACTCCCAGGCGGCAGCAGCGGCGACACCGAGATCTGGATCGACACCGATCCGGGAGATCCGGGCTCGAACGCCAACGGCTTCGCCTTGACGGGCGCAGGCGATGTGCAGATCGCCACGGTCCTCGCCAACGGGGATCTCACGTCCGCGTTGAGCTCTTGGGACGACGGCGAGTTCGTCGTCGTCTAGCACCGAGCGCAGTGCGGAGCATCTGCGGGCGCGGCGGCCGGCCGCGCCCCTCGCTCTTTGCCGAGCGAATCTGTCCACCCCTGGCAAAGCCCCGCCGGAAGGTCTAAATAGCCCGAAAGGCGAAATCAAAGGGGCTCAGGAGGCCGGCATGGAGTATCTGCACACCATGGTGCGCGTCACCGACATCGACGCGTCGCTCGACTTCTACTGCAACAAGCTCGGCCTGGTGCAGGTCCGGCGCAACGATTACGAGAAGGGCCGCTTCTCGCTGATCTTCCTGGCCGCTCCCAACGACGTCGAGCGGGCCAAGCAGGACAAGGCGCCGCTGGTCGAGTTGACCTACAACTGGGACCCCGAGGACTACGCCGGCGGGCGCAACTTCGGCCACCTGGCCTACCGGGTCGACAACATCTACGAGTCCTGCCAGCGCCTGATGGACGGCGGCGTCACGATCAACCGGCCGCCGCGCGACGGCCACAGGGCCTTCGTGCGCTCGCCCGACAACATCTCGATCGAGCTGCTGCAGAAAGGCGACGCCCTGCCGCCGCAGGAGCCCTGGGCCTCGATGCCGAACAGCGGGGAGTGGTAGAAGGGGCTAGTTCTCTTCTCGGGTGGATCGCTCGAGTTCGCTCTTCTGTCATGCTCGGGCTAGACCCGAGCATCCATTGGTGTTGCGGCAACCTCCTGACCCATCAG
>JAAUYJ010099262.1_pt1 | contig 14202 bp, 11 predicted proteins | sample 7278031 | NCBI WGS metagenome assembly JAAUYJ01 (sample SAMN14350222, study PRJNA611818) | marine sediment metagenome | isolation source: surface marine sediment (1.8m) | place: French Polynesia: Moorea | collected 2018-08 | reverse complement strand
CTCAGCCTGGTAACGCACCCGATTGGGACAGACGTCCCCCAGAAGGGCGTCTGCCGACTACGACGGCGCATCCGAGCGCACGCGCGGCAATTATACAGTGGCGCTGTCGGTGATCTTAAGGCCGTAAGCCGGCGCAGCAGCCTTGTCGACCATGGGCCGAGGGACAGCCACGTTTACCGGCCTTCCGTATACACGGCCGATGCTCAGTGAACGAGGCTTGTAATCCGTGGCCCTGGTCATGGGCGCGGCCGGCTTTGTGACCATGTTCCTCCGCTGCGACCTGGGCGAAGTACGCCTCTGACAAGGGCAGGGCTAGACTGGCTCCGAAACCCCCGCCGCCTTGAGCGCCGCCTTTTGCCGGCGCGCGAGCTTCTTCTGGTCGAAGTCGTCGATCAGCTCGTGGAACAGGCGGTGCCAATTGACCTCGGCCTCGAGGTGCATGAAGACCGAGCCGCGGCCGACGGCGGCGCGGTCCATCAGCACGAATTCGCGCGGCGGCCGCACGCCGCCCAGGCGGCGCAGCTCCTGATGCACCTGATGCACCACGTTGGCGCCGTACATGGCGCCCTGGTCCTGCAGGATTCGTTGCGGCCGGTCCTCGAGCAGCGGGGCGTAGAGGAAGTTGGCCCAGAGGTTGAGCGCGGCCAGCAGCTCCTTGCTCAGGTCCTTGAAGCCCCAGGTCTCGTAAGCGTGGACCGCCAGCTCCGGGTCGTCCGTGCTGAGCGCGCGGTAGAGGTCGATCACGCCGCTCACGAAGCTCGGCGGAAAGACTCGGATGCAGCCGAAGTCGAGCAAGTTGATCGTGCCGTCGGGGCGCACGGTGTAGTTGCCCAGGTGCGGGTCGCCGTGGATCACGCCGAAGAAATAAAACGGCACATACCAGGCCCGGAACATGTTGAGCGCGACCCGGCGCCGTTCTTCCGGATCGTCGGTCCGGGCGATGAAGGCGAGCAGCGGTTCGCCGTCCAGCCAGGTCATGCTCAAGAGCCGGTCGGTGGAGACCTCGTCCACAGGCTCCGGGATGTGCACGCCCGACTCGTCTTTCAGCATGCCGGTGTAAAGCCTCATGTGCCGCGCCTCGAGGCCGTAGTCGAGCTCCTCGCGCAGGCGGTCGGACAGCTCCTTGTAGATGTCGCCCGGATCGATCGCCCGGTCGTAGCGCCGGTAGATCGAGAAGATCAGCTTGAGCTGCTGCAGGTCGGCCTCGACCGCGGACTGCATGTCCGGGTACTGCAGCTTGCAGGCGAGCGCCCGGCCGTCGTGGGCGACCGCGCGGTGGACCTGGCCGAGCGAGGCGGCCGCGGCGGCCTCGTGCTCGAAGCTGGCGAAGCGCTTCTGCCAGCCCGGGCCGAGCTCCGCGCGCATGCGCCGCTTGACGAAGTGCCAGCCCATGGAGGGCGCGTTCGACTGCAGCTGGCGCAGCTCCTCGGCGTACTCCCGCGGCAGGGCATCGGGGATCGTCGCCAGAATCTGCGCCGCCTTCATCAGCGGCCCCTTGAGGCCGCCCAGGGCGTCCTTCAGCTCGGTCGAGTGGCGGTCCCGGTCGAGGTCGCGCCCGAGGTAACGGGCGCCGATCAGCTGCGCCGCCAGGCCGCCGACGGAGGTGCCGACCCGCGCGTAGCGCCGCACGCGGCCGGTCAGACGTGAGCTTTCGTCGCCGAATCCGGTATCAGACATGAGACCAACATGGGTTGGGCACGGGGCCTTGTCCACTAATCGCTTGATTCGGGGCACAGAAATCGCGGCGCAGAAAGACCGGCCTGCGCCGCTTCGCTACCAGATGACGCCGACGCCGTAGTCTCGGAAAACATCATCGACCGTGACGACCTTCATTCCTTCGCCGAGTGCCTGTGCGATCAGCATGCGGTCGAAGGGATCACGATGGGGCCCAGGCAACGCGCCTGCCGCCATCGCGTGCTCGAGCGAAATGTCCAATACGTCGAATCTCGCTTTGCGCAGATAGTCCGGCAGCCGCCGCGGCACGTCGCCCGCTTCGGGAAGCTTGCCCAGGCGGAATTTGGTCGAGATCTCCCATCCCGAAGCACTGCTCACCAGGATCTCATTGCCGGGATCGGCGATTCCTCGCCGCGCCTTTTTCGACAGTTCCGGCGAATCGAAGAGCCACCACAGCAAGGCATGCGTATCGAGCAGGAGCCTCATTGCTCCCAAGCCGAGAGTTCTTCCGGTGGCAAAGGTTCGAAGAAGTCTTTTGTGAGCCGGCCCTTAGCCAGACCGGGTCGGCGAGGCTCGGGTTTCGCGAGGGGCTGCAATCGCACAAGAGGCTTTCCTGCCTTGGCGATGACCACTTCCTCACCGGCCAGAGCCCGCTCCAGCAGACTGGAAAGGTTCGTCTTTGCTTCGTGTACGTTGAAAACGGACATGGCGCGGCGGACTCCGCCAGAGCTTAATCGAGCAGGCAAACTTAGCTAAACTATCTGACTAAGTCCGTCAAGCGGATCTTTGCGATGCCGGGCCGCGCGCCCGGCGCGCTCAGCCCATTTCCTCGAGCTCGTCGATGAAGCCGGCGATGACGCCCAAGCCTTTGGACCAGAAGGCCGGGTCCGAGGCGTCGAGCCCGAAGGGCGCGAGCAGCTCCTTGTGCCGCTTGGTGCCGCCGGCGCGCAGCATCTCCAGGTACTTCCCGGCGAAGCCGTCCGCCGCCTGTTCGTAGACCGCGTAGAGCGAGTTCACCAGGCAGTCGCCGAAGGCATAGGCGTAGACGTAGAAGGGCACGTGGATGAAATGCGGAATGTAGGCCCAATAGAACCGGTAGTCGTCGTCGAAAGCGAGCGCCGGGCCCAGGCTGGCCCGCTGGGTTTCCATCCAGATCGCACCCAGGTCGTCGGCGGTCAGCTCGCCCTTGCGCCGGCGGTCGTGCACCTGACTTTCGAACTCGTGCATGGCGATCTGCCGGACCACCGTGTTCAGCATGTCCTCCACCTTGGAGGCCAGCATGACCTTGCGCCGGGTCGGGTCGTCTTCCGCCCGCAGCATCGAGCGGAAGGTCAGCATCTCGCCGAACACGCTCGCGGTCTCGGCCAGAGTGAGCGGCGTGTCGGCCATCAGGTGGCCTTGGCCGCCGGCCAGCACCTGATGCACGCCGTGGCCGAGCTCGTGGGCCAGGGTCATGACGTCGCGCACCCGGCCCTGATAGTTGAGCAGCAAATAGGGATGCGCGCTCGGCACCGTCGGGTGGGCGAAAGCGCCGGGCGACTTGCCGGGCTGCACCGGCGCGTCGATCCAGTCGGACTCGAAGAAGCGGCGGCCGACATCGGCCAAATCCGATGAGAAATCCTGGTAGGCGTCGAGCACGGTCTCGCGCGCCTCGTCCCACGGAATGACCCGGTCGATGTCTTCCGGCAGCGGCGCGTTGCGGTCCCAGTAGGGAAGCTTCTCCACGCCCATCCACTTGGCCTTGAGCGCGTAGTAGCGGTGCGACAGGCGCGGATAGGCGTCTTTCACCGCAGAGATCAGCGCTTCGACCACTTCGTCTTCGACAAGGTTTGCCAAGTTCTGCGAAGAGACCGGCCGCGGGTAACCGCGCCACTTGTCCTCGATCTCCTTGTCCTTGGCCAAGGTGTTGGTGACCAGGGCGAAGACGCGGATGTTCTCGCCCAAGACCCGCCCCAACGACTCAGCTGCGGCCCGGCGCGCCTCGCCGTCCGGGCTGGTCAGCTTGTTCAGGATCTCAGCACTGGTCAGACGTTCCTCGCCGAAGGGAAAGCGCAACGCCGCCATGGTCTCGTCGAACAGCCGCGTCCAGGCGGCGCGTCCGGCCACGTACTTCTCGTGCAGCAGCCGCTCCAGCTCGTCGGAAAGCTGATAGTCCCGCACGACGCGCAGGTCGCGCAGCCATGGCGCGTAGCGTTCCAGCTCGGGGGCCTTGACCTTCTCCTCGAGGCTCTTGGGGTCGAGCCGATTCAGCTCCAAGGTGAAGAACAACAGCTCCGTCGAGATCTCAGTCGTACGCTCCTGCATGGTCTGGAAGAAGCGGCCGATCTCGGGATCGCTGACGTCGCCGGAATAGACCAGCTGAGCGTAGCTCATGATCCGGCCGAGCTTTTCGCGGATCTCCTCGTAGCGCTTCACAGCGGCACCGATCTCGGAACCGGAGAGCTTGTCGAGCCGGCCCTCGATGTCCTTTCGGAAGGCCTTGGCGGCCTTCTCGCACCACGCCAGATCGCTCTCGAGCTGCTTGGAGTCGCGGTCCGGGTAAAGGTCGCTCAGGTCCCAGCGCGGCAGTTCGCCCAGCGCTTCCGTTTCCGGGGCGTTCGAAACGGCGACGTCGTTCATAGCCCATCTCCTTGACCCTCAGCGATATAAGCCGCATTAAGCAGCGGGCCAAGACGAAAAGGCCGATGCAGCCGATTCACAAGTTGGGGAGGGACCGGGCGCCAAGGCCTGTGACCCGGACCGCAAGGGCGAGATGAAGTACGAGACCTGGCCGAATCTGCCCGCGATGTTCTTCGAACAGGCGGGCAAGCTGGCTGACCGGCCGTTCCTGTGGACAAAGCGGGACGGGACCTACCGCTCGATCGCCTGGCGCGAGGTCGAGTCGGCCGTCAGGGCCCTCTCTCAAGGCTTACAAGGGCTCGGCCTGAAGCCGGGCGACCGGGTCGTTCTGGTTTCAGAGAACCGCCCGGAGTGGCTGATCGCCGATCTTGCCATCATGTCGGCGGGGGCGATCTCCGTGCCGGCCTACGTCACCAACACGACCGCCGACCACGCGCACATCCTGAACAACAGCGGCGCGGCGGGCGCGATCGTCTCGAGTCGGTCGCTTTCCGAGCGCCTGCTGCCGGCCGCGGCGCAGGCCGAGGCTTGCCGCTGGGTCGTCGCGATCGAGGATCCGGGGCCGCCCCAGGACGGCCTGGAGCTGCGCGGCTGGGACGACCTGCTGGCCGCGCGCCGCGACCAGGACGGCGGAGCGGACTGGGCGCCGGTAGAGACCCGGCGCGACGACACGGCCTGCTTCATCTACACCTCGGGCACCGGCGGCATCCCCAAGGGCGTCATGCTCAGCCACGGCAACATCCTGGCCAACTGCGAGAGCGCCTTTCACCTGCTCGAGGCCTTTGGCCTGGGCGACGAGGTCTTCCTCTCGTTCCTGCCGCTGTCGCATTCCTATGAGCACACCGCCGGCCAATTCTTCCCGATCTCCATCGGCGCCGAGATCTATTACGCGGAGGGCGTCGAGACCCTGCTGACCAATCTAGCGGAAGCGCGGCCGACGATCATGACCGCGGTGCCCCGGCTCTACGAGATGATGCACCAGCGCATCCTGCGCGGCGTCGAAAAGGCCGGCGGCTTCAAGAAGAAGCTGTTCGACACGGCGCTCGAGCTCGGCCTGAAGAAGTACCGCGACCCCGGAAGCTTGGGGCCGCTCGAGCGGCTCCTGGACCTGCTCGCCGAGCGGCTGGTGCGGGACAAGATGCGCGCGCGCTTCGGCGGCCGGCTGAAGGCCATGGTCTCCGGCGGGGCCGCGCTCAACCCGGATATCGGGATCTTCTTCACCGCGCTCGGCCTTCCCGTCCTGCAAGGATACGGACAGACCGAGGCGGCGCCCGTGATCTCGGCCAATCCGCCGGGCCGGGTCAAGATGCACACGGTCGGACCGCCGCTGAGCGGCGTCGAGATCAAGATCGCCGACGACGGCGAGATCCTGGTGCGCGGCGGGCTGGTGATGAAGGGCTACTGGCAGGACGAGGAGGCGACGGCCCAGGCGCTGCGCGACGGCTGGCTGCACACCGGCGACATCGGCGAGATCGACGACGACGGATACTTGCGCATCACCGACCGCAAGAAGGACATCATCGTGCTGTCGGGGGGCGATAACGTCTCGCCGGCCCGCATCGAAGGTATGCTGACGCTACAGCCAGAGCTCGGGCAGGCCATGGTTTACGGCGACAAGCGGCCGCATCTCGTGGCCTTGCTCGTACCGGAGGAGGAGTTCCTGCGCGGCTGGGCCAGGGAAAAGGGCAAGAAGCCCGATCTGGCCGAGCTCTGCGAGGATCCCGAGCTGCGCGCCGCCTTGGGAGCCGCGGTCGACCGGGTCAACGGCACGCTTTCGAACATCGAGAAGCTGCGCCGATACGTCGTGGCGCCGGAGGCCTTTTCGGTCGATAACGAGATGTTAACCCCAACCCTCAAGATCCGCCGCCACAAGATCAAGGGGGTCTACGGCGCCGGCCTGGACGCCCTTTACAGGGGCTAGCCACGGGGCTCGGCCGAACCCCGGCAGCGGGGTTTAAGTGCCTCATATTCTTATAGAATTCGAGCCAAACCCGGCCGATTCTTTACCGGACCTTTAGCGCCGGGCGCTACACTTCCCGTCTCGAGCGAATCCCCCCGCCGCCGAGCGCGATCCGCGCCTTGCGCGGTGCGTCACAGCGTGAACATTCCGACAACAGGACCCAGAGAGCACCGCACCGCGCATGCTGACCGAATACTGTACGGCTCCCATGGAAGGCGCAAAGACGCTGGACCACATCCGCATCACGCAGGACGTGGTCAGGGCGCTGCGCACTCTGCACGGCCGCTTCCTGCGCGGCGTGCCGCGCGGCCGCAGAATCGTGTTGCGCCACTGCGACCTCTCGGGCCTCGATCTGCGGGGCGTCGACTTCTCCGAGGGCGAGTTCTTCGCCTGCGACTTCCGCGGCGCTGCCATGATGGAATCGGCGTTTCGCTCCGCCGAGCTATTCGGGGCCTGCTTCGACGGTGCCGATCTCTCGGCCGCCGACTTCGAGAAGGCCGACCTGCGCGCGGCGACCTTCGAAGGCGCCGATTTGACGGCAGCCAGTTTCGAAGGCGCCGATCTGCGCGAGGGCGCGATCATGGACGCGGTGCAGCGCAAGGTGATTATCGACGGCGGCACGACCTTCCGTTCCGCGACGCTGCGCGCCACCGACCTCTCCGGCACTAAGCTGAAGAACGCGGATTTCAGCGGCGCCATCCTCGACGGCACGAACCTCAAGGGCGCCGACGTGCGCAACACCACGTTCCGGGGCGCCGAAGTCATCAACGCCAACCTGGAAGCCGCGCGCCTGGCCGATGCCGACCTGCGCGGCGCTCTGGTCCGCGGCGTCGATCCCATGGCGCTGGCCGGCAGCATGGCAAAGCTCGCAGATCGGATCGGCGGCGATCAAGAGAGCGTCGAAGCGGCGCTTCGTCTGCACGCCGAGTGGTTCGAGCAGGGCGGCCAGGCCGGCCAGCAGGCGGATTTCTCAGGCATGGACCTGAGCGGCTGCCGTCTGGCAGGTGCCAATCTGGCGCTGGCCAACCTGGAGCTTGCGGTCCTGGTCGATACCGATTTCAGCGGCGCCTTACTGGCCGCGGCGAATCTGCGCGGCGCCAATTTGATGCGGGCCAATCTGACCGGCGCCGATTTGCGCGGCGCCGACCTGTTCGATGCCAATCTGCGCGACGCCGCGATGACCGACACCAAGGTCGGCCAGCTCCCGGGCACCAGTCTGATCACCCAGCTGCAGTCGATAACCGGACAGCGTTGAGTTCGGGTCACTTACGGTCCCGAGCCCGGCGCCAGCCGCCCGGCGCCCGCCGTACCGGCATTGCGGCCTCTTGAAACTTCCTTCGCCTCTGCCATTTTCCCACCTTGTGGATCCAGGTAGTATGGCATCGTGCAGATTCTGCTCCTGCCGCGGGCCGTCTCGGGGGATCACCGGTGAAGATGGTCAGGTATATCGTCGGACTGGCGGTGGTCGCGACGCTCATGTCCGCCGGCGCGGAAAGCGGTGCCGGCGCCGAAGACCGGTCGAGCCTGAAGGTCGTCGTCAACCAGGTGCGCAATGACCGCGGCAACATTAGGGTCGCGCTCTGGTCGAACCCCGACCATTTCACAGACGGCGACCGGGTGCTGCTGGAGACGATCGAGCCCGCCACCAGCGGGCGGAAGCTTGTCGAGATCGAAAATCTCGAGCCCGGTCTCTATGCCCTTGCGGTCTATCACGACGAGAACGCCAACGGAGAGTTCGACCAGACCTGGATCGGCATGCCCGCCGAGGGCCTGGCTTTCAGCAATGGCGCCTGGATCAGCCCCTTCGGCCCGCCGTCGTTCGACGAGGCCGCCATCGAGGTGAACGGCTCCACGATCACCGAGGTCGAGCTGCGATACTGAGCGGCGCCGCGCGTCGGCGAATCGCATGATCATTTTGTTTCGGTTTCTACGACTCGCGCGCAAGGTCTCCGCAGGCCGGGCGAAAAGAGCGACCGATCCTTGCTTTCTCGACCAAAAAGCGACCTCTAGATTGCCGAATAGGTCAGCATGTATTACCTTTATTTAACGAATCGCATGACACCCTCCATCATCCGGCGTTATGTGATCGGACGCACGGCAGTGTGAGGCTGCCCAGCTGGGAGTAAGGCGACCATGGCAGTCGCGGCGGTCTCTCTCGACGATAAGTACGCGCGCGAATCTGGACGCATCTTTCTGACCGGCACCCAGGCGCTGGTTCGCCTGCCCATGATGCAGCGTCAACGCGACGCGGCCGCCGGGCTCGAGACCGGCTGTTTCATCTCGGGCTATCGCGGCTCACCTTTGGGCGGCGTCGACCAGCAGCTCTGGGCCGCGCGCAAGTTCCTGGCCAACAACCACATCCAGTTTCAGCCCGGCGTCAACGAGGACCTCGCCGCCACGGCGGTCTGGGGCAGCCAGCAGGGCGATCTCTTCGGCGACAGCAACTACCACGGCGTCTTTTCGATTTGGTACGGCAAGGGGCCCGGCGTCGACCGCTGCGGCGACGTGTTCAAGCACGGCAACTCGGCCGGCTCCTCGAAGCACGGCGGCGTCCTGCTGCTGGCCGGCGACGACCATACGGCCAAGTCCTCCACGCTCGCGCACCAGTGCGAATACACCTTCATGGACGCCATGATCCCGGTGTTGAACCCGGCCGGCGTCCAGGAGTTCCTCGACCTCGGCATCTACGGCTGGGCGCTGAGCCGCTACTCCGGCTGCTGGACCGCCTTCAAGACCATCGCCGAGACTGTCGATTCTTCGGCCTCGGTCTACGTCGATCCGCACCGCATCCAGATCGTCACGCCCGACGACTTCGAAATGCCGCCGGGCGGGCTGAACATCCGCTGGCCCGACGACCGCATGGAGCAGGAAGAGCGGCTGCACCACTACAAGGTTTACGCCGCGCTGGCCTTTGCCCGGGCCAACAAGCTGGACAAGGCCTTGATCGACGGACCCAAGCGCCGGCTGGGCATCGTTACCGCCGGCAAGTCTTATCTCGACGTGCGCCAGGCCCTCGAAGACCTGGGCATCGACGAGGAGCGCGCCAAGGACATCGGTATCTCGCTCTACAAGGTCGGCATGACCTGGCCGCTGGAGCGCGAAGGCATGCGCCACTTCGCCGAGGGGCTGGAAGAGATCCTGGTGGTCGAGGAGAAGCGTGCGGTCATCGAAAACCAGCTCAAGGAGCAGCTCTACAACTGGCGCGCCGACGTGCGGCCACGGGTGATCGGCAAGTTCGACGAGGAGGGCGAGTGGATCCTGCCGTCGATCGACGAGCTGACACCGGCGCGCATCGCCCGGGTCATCGCCAAGCGAGTCGCCCGCTTCTACAAGAGCGAAGACATCGAGCAGCGCCTGCGTTTCCTGGCCGAGAAGGAGAAGGCGCTGCAGCGCGCCCAGGCGCCGATCAAGCGGGTGCCCTATTTCTGCTCGGGCTGCCCGCACAACACCTCGACCGTGGTCCCTGAGGGCAGCCGCGCGCTGGCCGGCATCGGCTGCCACTGGATGGCCCAGTTCATGGACCGCAGCACCGACACCTTCACCCAGATGGGCGGCGAGGGCGTGCCCTGGATCGGCCAGGCGCCCTTCAGCAAGACCAAGCACGTCTTCGCCAACCTGGGCGACGGCACCTATTTCCATTCCGGCCTATTGGCAATCCGCGCCTGCATCGGCGCCGGCGTCAACATCACCTTCAAGATTCTCTACAACGACGCCGTGGCCATGACCGGCGGCCAGCCGGTCGACGGGCCGCTCGATCCGCCGATGATCACGCGCCAGGTCTACGCCGAGGGCGTCAAGAAGATCGTCGTGGTCAGCGACGACCCCGAGCGCTACCCGATCGGCACCGAGTGGGCGCCAGGCGTCACCATCGAGCACCGCGACGAGCTCGATCGCGTGCAGCGCGACCTGCGCGAGATGGAAGGCGTGACGATCCTACTCTACGACCAGACCTGCGCCGCGGAGAAGCGGCGCCGGCGCAAGCGCGGGCTCTATCCCGATCCACCGAAGCGGGTCTTCATCAACGAGCTCGTCTGCGAGGGCTGCGGCGACTGCTCGGTGCAGTCGAACTGTCTCTCGGTGGTGCCCTTGGAGACCGAGTTCGGCCGCAAGCGGACGATCGATCAGTCCTCCTGCAACAAGGACTATTCCTGCGTCAAAGGCTTCTGCCCGAGCTTCGTCACCGTGCACGGCGGAAGCGTGCGCAAGCTCAAGTCTGCCGCGCTCGAGGCCGGCACCTGGGCGGCGCTGCCCGCACCGCAAATCCCGTCCCTCGAGCAGCCTTACGGCATCCTGGTCACCGGCGTCGGCGGCACCGGCGTGGTCACCATCGGCGCGTTGCTCGGCATGGCCGCGCACATCGAGGGCAAGGGTTGCTCGGTGCTCGACATGACCGGCCTGGCGCAGAAGGGCGGCGCCGTGGTGAGCCACGTGCGGCTCGCAGAACGCCCGGAGGACCTGCACGCGGTGCGCATCGCGGCCGGCGGCGCGCGCCTGGTGCTCGGCTGCGACATGGTCGTCGCGGCCGGCTTCGAGGCCTTGTCGAAGGTTTCGGGCGACGACAGCCAAGTCGTCGTCAACGACCACCGCACCATCACCGGCGACTTCACGCGCAACCCCGACTGGCAGTTTCCGGACGAGACGCTGCACCGATTGATCCGCGACGCGGCGGGGGAAGACAAGAGCCACTTCATCGAGGCGACGCGCATCGCCACGGCGCTGATGGGCGATTCCATCGCCACCAACCTCTTCATGCTCGGCTTCGCCTGGCAGAAGGGCTTCGTGCCGCTGAGCGAGGAGTCGGTCCTGGCGGCGATCGAGCTCAACGGCGTGGCCATCGAGTCGAACAAGCGCGCCTTCCTGTGGGGCCGCCGCGCAGCGCACGACCGCGGCGCCGTGGAAAAGCTGGCGCAGCCGGCCGAGGCGCCGGAGAACCGGCACCTGTCGCAGAGCCTGGAGGAGACGGTCGCGCGCCGCCGCGGCTTCCTCACCGATTACCAGGACGCGGCCTACGCCTTGCGCTACGTGCAACTCGTCGACAAGGCCAAGGCCGCCGAGGCCGCGCAAGCGCCGGGCCGCAGCGGGCTCGCCGAGGCGGTCGCGCGCTACTACTTCAAGCTGCTGGCCTACAAGGACGAGTACGAGGTGGCCCGGCTCTACACCTCGGGCGACTTCGCAGCGAAGCTGAAGCAGCAGTTCGAGGGCGACGTGAAGCTGCGCTTCCACCTGGCGCCGCCGTTGGGCTCGAAGCGCGATCCCGATACGGGCGAGCTCCAGAAGAAGGAATACGGCCCCTGGATGTTCGGCTTGTTCAAGCTGCTGGCGAAGCTCAAGGGCCTGCGCGGCACGCCCTTCGACGTCTTCGGCCACACCCAGGAGCGCAAGACCGAGCGCCGCCTGATCGCCGACTACGAGGCCCTGCTGGACGAGCTCATGGCGAAGCTCGACCACGACAACCACGCGCTGGCGGTCGAGCTGGCCTCGATCCCCGAGCACATCCGCGGCTACGGCCACGTCAAGGAAGCGCATCTGGAGAAGGCCAAGGCCCACGAGGCCGAGCTGCTCGACGCTTTCCGCCATCCCGAGACGCGGGCGACGGCGGCGCAGTAGGGCCCGGTCGGCCGGACCGTTGTGTCCACCCAAAGACCACCGTCGAAAATGGGAGCGTAGTCACGATGGCGGAAGAAGCCGTGAAGGTCGTCCGCGACGGCCGCGTCTTGGAAGTCACCCTCGACCGGCCCAAGGCCAACGCGCTCGACGCGCCGACCAGCCGCGAGCTCGGCGAGGTCTTCGCCGGCTTTCGCGACGACCCGGAGCTGCGCGTAGCGATCGTCACCGCGGCCGGCGAAAAGTTCTTCTGCGCCGGCTGGGACCTCAAGGCCGCGGCGGCCGGCGAGGCGCCCGACAGCGACTGGGGCGTGGGCGGTTTCGGCGGCCTGCAGGAGCTGCCCGATCTCAACAAGCCGGTGATCGCGGCGGTGAACGGCATGGCGGTCGGCGGCGGCTTCGAGGTCGCCATGTCGGCCGACCTGATCGTCGCCGCAGAGCACGCGCACTTCTCGCTGCCGGAGATCAACGCCGGCACGCTGGCCGACGCCGCCACCATCAAGCTGCCCCGGCGCATCCCCTATCACGTCGCCATGGACCTGCTGCTCACGGGCCGCTGGATGGATGCCGAGGAGGCAAAGCACTGGGGCCTGGTCAATGAGATCGTGCCCGCCGAACGCTTGATGGCGCGCGCCCGCGAGCTCGCCCGGCACCTGGCCGACGGCCCGCCCCTGGTCTTCGCCGCGATCAAGGAGGTGCTGCGCCGCACCGAAGACCTGAAGGTGCAAGAGGCTTTCGACCTCTTGCGGGCAAAGCGCATCGAGACCCTGAACACGCTTTACGCCAGCGAAGACCACGCCGAAGGCCCGCGCGCCTTCGCCGAGAAACGTGCGCCGGTGTGGAAGGGGCGGTGACTGGGCCTTATCGGGAACGCTGGATGTCCAACCTGCGTCCTTCGAGACGCCCACTCACGCGGGCTCCTCAGGATGAGGACCATTCCTCGTGCCATCCTCGATTTTCCTCATCCTGAGGAGCGCCCGATAGGGCGCGTCTCGAAGGACGCACGGTGTTGCCGCAGCTAGCCTTCATAAGGAACGTTCCGATTCAGTGCCGCGTCGTCGGCCCTTCGTGCTCGAGGGGTGGCCGACTGCAAAGCTTCAGACCTCGCCGTGCATAGGCGTCCGCGAGTTTCCGCCCCGCTTTCAAGACGGCATCGGCCCTGTCGGCCTCGACCAAGGTGAGCGCCAGGAAGCGCGCGGCGTCAGGGTGTTCAAGCGCCGCCGCCACGAGGACGGCGAGGATCCGGGCCTCGTCGGGTGCGACGTGCGGACAGCAGGGCGGGTGATGCAGGATCGGGCGCCGGGCGCCGCCCCTGATGCCGTCGAAGAAGGCGACGAAGGCGCGCAGCACGATCCGTCCCTCGACGCCGCCGAAACGCCGGGCGTGCTCGTTCCAGACCTGCCGCCAGCAGGGCATGCCCAGGGCCCAACCGCGCAGGCTGCGCACGAACAGCACCTCGGCCTCGCCCAACTCGCCGAGGCGGGTGATCGTGTCGCCGGGCCGTTCCGAAGCGCCGGGACCGACTCCCGGTGTCTTGCCGCCGAGGCCATGCATACCGGAGTTACTCCCCTGAAGACATGCGAATGAGTCGCAATCGCATTCAATCTGCCCGATCGGTCCGTCGCTGTCAACGGATCGCATCGAGGGCCGGCGCTACTCCGCCATGCCGAGCGCGCGCAGGTAGAGGTCGAGCAGGTGCTCCTGCTCCTGGCGGTCGGCCTGGTCGAGTTTCCGGAGCTTGAGGATCTGGCGCATGATCTTGGTGTCGAAGCCGGTGCCCTTGGCCTCGGCGAAGACCTCGCGGATATCGGCCGTGAGCGCCGCCTTTTCCTCCTCCAGGCGCTCGATTCTGGCGATGAAGGACTTCAGACGATCCGCAGCGATACCCCCGACCTCGGCCATGGCCCATTCCCCTCCGGCATTGCAAGATGGCGTCATAAGGTGAAGCCGCGGCCCTGTCCGCGGCGCGCGCGAAGCTAACCGCGCGGCCCGGAATTCGCAACGCCGCGCCGCTCAGTTCGTCTCCCCGTCTTCCAGGTCCAATAGCCGCGGCGCGGCGGCGCGGCAGGCCCCGAGGATCTCGTCGGAAAGCGGCGCATCGCCGGCGGCGCGAGAGAGCATCAGCCCGCCGACCGAAAGCGCTATGGTGGCCAGCACCTTGTCGCGCACTTGGGCGGCGGCCACGGCGCCGTCCTCGGCGAGGGTGTCGGCGAGCTGCGCGGCCAGGCGGCCGATCGCCACGACGAAGGCGTCGCGCACCTGGGGCCCGGCCAGGGAGACGTCCTGCAGCAGGGCCGCGATCGGGCAGCCCTCGGCCGGGTTGTCGCGGTGCGCCCGGCTGAGAT
>JAAUYJ010018364.1_pt1 | contig 14202 bp, 19 predicted proteins | sample 7278031 | NCBI WGS metagenome assembly JAAUYJ01 (sample SAMN14350222, study PRJNA611818) | marine sediment metagenome | isolation source: surface marine sediment (1.8m) | place: French Polynesia: Moorea | collected 2018-08 | reverse complement strand
CGAAAACCAAGGTTTAATCCAAGCTGGTGGTAACTGCTATCCCAACCGTCGCATGGCTGCTTGCTTACGGGATGGTGAAATCATTTTACGTTATGTAACCTACGCCCTATTGGCTGGTGATGCTTCTGTTCTTGATGATCGTTGCTTAAATGGTCTTAAAGAAACCTATGCAGCCCTCGGTGTTCCTTCTACTTCCACCGTTCGTGCTGTACAAATCATGAAAGCTCAAGCAGCTGCTCACATCAAGGATCAACCTAGTGAAGCCCGTGCTGGTGCTAAATTACGCATTATGGGTGCTCCTGTAACCGATGATCGTTGCGCTAGCTTAGTTGCTGAAGCTTCTAGCTATTTTGACCGCGTGATTTCTGCTTTGAGCTAGGCGCGATTAAGCTAAAAGATTTAATCAACCAAAAAATTCAACAATAATCAACACCACTAATAGGGAGATCATTAAGAAATGAAATCAGTTGTTACCACCGTTATTGCTGCTGCTGATGCAGCAGGTCGTTTTCCTAGCACCTCTGATTTAGAATCAGTACAAGGTTCTATCCAACGTTCTGCTGCTCGTTTAGAAGCTGCTGAGAAATTGGGTGCTAATCTTGAGGCTGTTGCTAAGGAAGCTTATGATGCTTGCATCAAGAAATATCCTTACTTAAACAACGCTGGTGAAGCAAACTCCACCGAAACCTTCAAAACCAAGTGTGCTCGTGATATCAAGCACTATTTACGTCTAATCCAGTATTGCTTAGTTGTTGGTGGTACCGGTCCTCTTGACGAATGGGGTATTGCTGGTCAACGCGAAGTTTATCGTGCTTTAAGCTTACCTACTGCTCCCTACGTTGAAGCTCTTAGCTTTGCTCGTACTCGTGGTTGCGCTCCTCGTGATATGTCTGCTCAAGCATTAGTTGAGTACAACGCACTTCTTGACTACGCTATCAACTCCTTATCCTAGTCTGTTGACCGATTGATAATATCGGTAAATCGATCATAGGATAGACGATTAAACCGCAAGTCTAGGTGTTCCTCGCTCTTTCGCTATGCCTAATGAGGTTGAGTGATGGCCAGGAATGCCTAGACTTGCTACTATTTTGATAACAAATAGCTGCACAATCAAGAAATTGGCAGCATCGAGTGACCACAAAAAGTGGTAATGGTTATGATATGTTTTCGTTGTGAATACGTTCAAGTTGAGAAATAGCTAGTTTAATGATGGGTTGAATGGTTGTTGATTCTCTATTTAAAGCCTCTCGTAAAGATTCTAAAACCACGGGATCACCGATCTTCATTAAGGATAACGCTGCTGATTTTCTGGTTTCATCATCAACATGATCTAACAAATCAACAAGTTTAGGAATAGCAGGTTTATAAGTCAGGTTGGCTAAAACGGCAGCCGTTTCACAGCGTACGTTTGAGTCAGGATCATTGAGAGAATTAACTAGGATATCCAATAAATCTTGATCGGTTTCTTCGGCAACAACTTTTGCGATCGCCCCAACAACAGCACTACGAACAACTGGAGAGTCATTATCAATGGCTTGTTCTAAATATTTTTTACCTTGTACTCCAATAAATGATAATGCCCAGGCTGCATGGCCTTTCGCACTTTCTGGAATATCTGGGGAACCTAAAATATCCAGTAAAGGAAGGACTCCTGCTTCTCCCATTCTAGCCAATGCACCCACGGATGATCCTTGGACCACCGTATCTTCATCATTGAGGAAAGAATGAACTAACTGGGGAATGGTTTCAGGATCAGCAATCAGGGTTAACGTTTTAGCGGCAGCCCTTCTTACAACGACGTTTGAATGATTAGCTAAAGCATCTAACAAAAAAGGGGTTGCTGGTTTACCTATTTCTCCGAGGGTTTGTGCAGCACGGAGTCGAGTCATTCCCCTAGTATCGCCTAAACATTCAACCAGAGATTTTAAAAGACTTTCATCGTTAACGTTAAAAGTTTTGAGGCTAATTTCTTCAGCAACCTTGTAGAGTAAGTTATCGGTTTGTTCCTGAGTTAACACCATTCAATCATCCCCTTTCTTCTCTATTGGAGTTTATGGAGTTTAGCATTTTATAAATGCTAATATCCCTCAACAGGAAATAAATTATACAACATACCCAACTCTTATCGTATTAAGATTTAATATTGGAACTGTTGAGCCAATTAAGTGAATTTTTGATCTCACAATCAAGGTATAATCCTAATTTAGCTACACTTTGCCATAAAGTTTATGGATAAACGATTTTTTAACTTCTTCAATCTGACGGAAGACCAAGCAATCGCTCTTTTAGATACACCTCAAGACCAAATCAAAGAAAATGACTCCCGCTACATTGCTGCGTCTCATTTGATTAACTTTCCCACAGAAAAAGCGATCAATGCTTTAATACGGGCAGTAGAAAATAACGATCCTACCCTTGATAATCGCATCGTACGTCGAAAGTCCATCGAAACCCTAGGGAGACTCGAAGCCACACAAGCCCTGGAAGTTATTCACACCTGTTTAAACGATGACGACTGCTACACAGTGGAAAATGCCGTTTGGGCAGTAGGAGAAATTGGGACAACTGATGTTAGTCTTCTTGAAGATATCGCTCAGTTGCTCGAAAAACCTGGACAAACTCACCGTGTTATTATCCACACCCTAACTAAATTAAATTACGAACCAGCCCTAGAGCGGATTCGCCGATTCGTAGATAATTTTGATCCTCTCATTGCTAGTGCTGCAATCACTTCAGTCTGCCGTTTTACTAAGGATTATTCGCAAATGGCCAAAGTGGTAGCCATGTTGCAGCACCCGACTGTATTAGCGAGGCGGTTGTCTATCCAGGATTTAATCGATTCTCATTATTACCATGCCATTCCTAATATAGCCCGATGTCCTGTCTCTTTGGTATTTCGCCTACGAGGGATTCGTATGCTGGCAGAAGTGGGTATTCCGAGGGAGGAAATCACTTTTGCAATGATTCAACCCCATTTAGAAAAGACGTTACGAGATCATCCCCATGATTTAGATTTAGTGCATACTTATGAGGCAACACCAGATTTAAAGGTTTTGGTACGAGGATTATATGAAACTGACTTTGGAAAATGTTATCTAGCCAGTAAAACGATTCTCGACTCTTATTCAGACATTGCTCCCTCTGCCCTATTGGAAACTTATAGCGAAGAAGCAAAGGGTGATTATGGAGCCCATTTTCATGTAATTAAGCTATTAGGCTGGTTGAAATATGCTCCAGCATACGATTTAATACTAGAAGCTTTGCATAATCGTCAACCTCAATTTCAGAAATCACGGGCCGCCGCAGCGATCGCCTTGGGAGAATTGGGGGATACAAAGGGTATTGCTGTTCTAAAAGACTGCCTCTGTGAAAAAGACTGGGTTTTAAAATATGCTGCCTTGATGGCACTAGAAAAACTTGGTTCTAGGGATGCTTATGAGATCGCAGTTAATGACTCTGATTGGTTGATTAAAGCTAAAGCCCTTAACTCACAAGCCTCTAATATTGCCCAAAACTGCAAGTAATTAATCTATATTTTCCACTTCTTTGATTGCTAATCTTATGACAACAGATTCTCTATTTGATAGACTAAAACACCCCAACCCCAATCTACGGGAACAAGCAATGTTGGAGATTGCCGAATCCCGCGATGAAAATACCATTCCTCATTTGATGAGTATTTTGGATCAAGAGGATACAACTTATCGCCGAGCAGCCGTTAAAACATTAGGAGTGATTGGGGTAGATTCCGTTCCATCAGTGGTTGAAGCCTTGCTCCATAGTGACAATGTAACGGTACGAGGAAGTGCTGCTAAAGCCTTAGCACAGATTGCGGTTAACTATCCCAATTTACCTTTTCCTGAAGTTGGTTTGCAGGGATTAAAGACTGCCATCAATGATCCCAATCCGGTCGTTCATATTGCGTCGGTGATGGCCTTGGGTCAAATGGGGGCGGCGGCCTTTGATATTTTGGTAGAGTCGTTGAAGACAACCAGTAACATAGCGGTACAGGTAGCTATTGTCAACGCACTTGCTTCCATTGGACAGCCGGATTGTGCCGAAATCCTGACCCAATTTGCTAATGATGAATCAGTGGATTCCTATGTACGCGAATCAGCCACGAGTGCTTTATCTCGTTTGGATTTAGTGATGAACTTTAAGCGTTAAAAAAAGAGACGCAATGATTATTGTTGCGTCTCTTTTTGGCTAATTATTTTTATCCTAATGTCGCTAGAATAGCCTGGGAAACTTCAGCAGTTGAGTTTGTTTGAATGGGTGAATGGGGAAGCGATTCCCTGTTAGAATACCCAACTTCAGCGAGAGCAAGTTGGGGTTCTTCAATTCCAAAACTGCAGCCACCTAAGTAGCCAAGTGAGTCATGAAGTAGCGGTAGCAGTTTCTCCTAAATAAGCCAGTAAGTCAACCATAGAATCAATTTCATCTACCTCACTGATATTACGACGAATATCACGAGGTTCATCTACTGGCTCAACATCTAGCCCAGATGCGACTATTGAGCCCAAAATAGTTTCTGCGACGATATAACCACCAACATCTCCTAGTTGGGGTTGAGTGGGGTTAAGCACTTCAGCCTCTCGTAGAATGTAGTACCATAAAGGGGTTAAAATTTCTAAACTGGGTTCAACTTGTAGGACATCATCAGGAATACCCAATTGATCGCCAGGAACCATAGGAATCGTTCCATATGTTGAGCGTAGGGTGACAGCTACCTCTTGACCACTGGGTAAGCCAAAATCAACACCCCGTAATATATTCCGTTCTGCTAGAGAAATGGGGGGTTCAGAAACAGCCGGACGAGGTAAACGGAAAACTGAAGCTGGTAACAAAGTGTCCAAAGGTAAACCGTCTATGCCGTCGACACCAAAAAAGAGACTCCAGTTAATCTCATTGTCTTCTGTAATGGCTTCCCCTCCCCGTAAGTCTCCATCTAGATCGGTTGTTTCTTTCGGGAAGGTTTCAAACAGACGTAGAGAACGGCCAGCCTGAATCAAATAGCGATCACGCAGTTGACTGTGACCAAGGCGAAAAGCAGCATGGGCAAATTCAACTGGCATAGCAATCACTGGTTCTTCCGATTCGATGGCTTGATTAACCCGACGATTCATTTGTTGATAGAAACTGGTGCCATTGCGAAGACTATTAACAACGTTGTTAATAATTTCTGGTTTAACAATGCGGGGAAGATAATCAGACAAAACAATTCGTCGGTATGCTTTTTGTACCCTCTGTTTAGTATCGAGGAAGCCATCACTCCCTAGGGGATTACTACCAACTTTAGCCTGATGAATTTTATTGTGAAGACGCATAAAAAGAATATGCAACTGTACAATCACTTTATTTTCATCATTGCGGGGATCAGCAATCAAACGACCATCAGCAAAATCGACATTACGACGAATATCACGAGGTCCGCTACCATTAATACGGAGTTCAGAGCCTAAAATAAATAACCCATCCTGATCAAACAGGGCGGGATCATCCCTTCCTAAGAGTCCATAAACTGAATCTAGATCCAGTCTTCCAGTTCTCCCATTCGTACTGGTGGGGTTTTCTTCGGGGGCAACCCTTTGTCTGACTCCAATGGTTGGGTTTCTTTCTACAATACGAAGGGCTTCGTCTACTACTCTAAACTCGGTTAAATCATGATCAATGAATTGACCTAAGAAGGTAAACCCTGCCTTAATAGCTGGTTTATCGGAACTAGGCACCCCTTCTTGCATAGGGCCTAAGGCACCAGATAATAAGGCAATAGCATGGGTGTCGTACTCGTGTTCTTCTTTGAGAAATAAGCGCGAAAAAGGAGATTCATTCGCTTGTGCTTCAGGGGTTTTGGCACAATTGCCAATACTTCCATGTCCCATAGTTTCCATACTCCTTGATTAATACTGTTTTGAACACTCCACCAACTAAATCAAAGATTATAGTTGGAGATTCTTTTTACACTGAGCAAAGGCGTTACCGAGAAGGGTGGTTTCCGCACTGAAATATAAAACTTTTGCTTACCAATCCCTCAGTAAAAGCAATCTTATCGATATGGATGATCGCTTACAGGCAAAAGTCGTGTCTCCGAATACAATTCTTTACCTTTCCTATATGTATGCTGTCCCCCATGTGGTAACACAGGTCATAGTTTTTGCTAACTCCATCTAAATTCAGAGACTATAGATGGGGACTGCGCAAAAAATTCTGTTTAAACTACCTTTAAATGGGAGTTACACTCCTCACGAAACTGAGCCACCTGGTACAGCGCGGGCTTCCCTACTTCACAAGAGGAAGTTAGTGCTTCGTCGGTCTTTTTAGATATACAAGAATGATTATATCTACTTTTTTTGTTAAGTGTCAAAGGGGTGGAACTTCTCGCAGGGAAAGTAAAGTGGGAGACTAATAAACTGAAAAATTATTGACGATAATTAAGTGATCAAAGGCAAAGGTTTATTGTTGGAGAGAAAACATCTACCATAGAAGGCGGAAAGCTTAGTCATGACTGATTACCGTAATTATGGATAAAATTGTTGATGCGATCGCCTCACTTCCTCAAGAAACTTTGATTGTTGCTCTACTTTATTTAGGGTTAAGTGTTCTCTATTTGTTAATCATGCCCGGATTTGTCTATTTTTACCTCAATAGTCGTTGGTATGTGGCTAGTTCATTCGAGAGAGCGTTTATGTACTTTTTGATGTTCTTTTTCTTCCCTGGCGTTCTATTATTAAGTCCTTTTTTGAACTTTCGCCCCAAACGCCGTCAACTTAACACCTAAGCATTAACCTAGGGTAGTTTATAAGAGTTCGCTTTGAGTGCGAACTTTTTTCATGGTTTGGGGAAGCACTCCTACTAATAGGGCAAAGGTTTCGTCTGATAGACTCATCGCTGTTTCAAAGTCAAACCAATGTTCAAACTGATTGAGAATGACTTGGGCTCTTTGTTGAGGGATCGCATTGTCACTAATTTGCTTGGCCAATTTAACCCATTGTCTACGAATTAAATAACTGTTGATCCGTTCTTGGCAAGTTTTAGGAGTAGTTAACGAGAGTTTCCCCACAGGAAAAACATCGACCACATCCTGATCAAAATTAGCTCCAATGGCAGCCCCCGGTCCAGCGAATTCAGCATGATAGGGTTTATAGAGAATCACTCCATTTTTGCGACGAGGGTTAATCACCAATAGTTCTTTGGCTTGTAAAGAGCGAAGAATCTCATTAATATATTGTTGATTCTGCGAAGAGGTGTTTTGGTCAAGAAGATGATTAGACATGGTTTTTGATCTTCTTTTGTAAAAATAATCTTTGGGAACGAGAAAAAAGCCAATTGGGCCAAGTTGTTTCTGTGGCTGATACCTGATAACCGTTTTGGAGATACAGTTGTTTAGCCCCCTCATTATCCTCTAAAACATGAAGATTGAGAGTATCATATCCCCATTTTGACGCAATTTGTTCACATTGGTGTAATAGGGATTGAGCAATTCCTTGTCGTCGATGGCTTTCAATGACGGCTAAATTACTTATGTAAAGGTAATGAGAATTGAAACCTGTTCTGAGACTTAACTCAATGGTACCAACAATCTTTCCTGAGTTGACACTGGCATTCTGTGTGACTTCTACGGCAACTAAACAACAATAATAGGGAGTTTTTCCACGAAGACGCGATCGCAAATCTTCATAGATACCTAATTTCAACAAAGGTTGCACAAACAACAACCATCCTTTGGCTGGATGAAAACTAACGGTAAGCACTTCTGTTAAGGCTTTAATATCTTCTAATTGAGCTTCCCTAATTATGCGGAAAACATCATTTGATTTCCTTTGCTCTAACGGCAAACCATCATCTATCAAAGGCAACAACCCACAAGAGTCCACAACTCCTCCACGGTACTTTTTTAACATCTATTATGCCTTTATTCTTTTATTCAGCCCACTGACGTAATAAATTAGCATGAGTTTTTGCTAAGAGATCAAATTCAGTAGATTTACCTTCTTTGGAAAAAATGGCACGACGCACGGTGTCAATATCGAATAGAATTTCTCTTCGTATCGGATCTCTAATTAAACTTTCGATCCATCCCACTACCACTAGCCTAGTTCCTTGGGTGACGGTTTCAACACGATGTAAGAAGCAAGAAGGGTAAAGCACAATAGAGCCTGCTTCTAGTTTATAACGTAAATCCCTTTCTGGTTTTTCAATTACTAACTCTCCTCCTTGATAACTCTCAGGGGAACTGAGAAATAAGGTAAAAGAGACATCGGATCTCAGAAACTTTTGACCCCCCATCAATGCGTTATCGGTATGACTCCCATAGTACATTCCTGGTTGATAACGACTGAAGCGCAAAGAGTGGATATGTTTAGGGTTAATAGCGAGTTTGAATAATAAATTACGTTCTAACGCCTTGATAATAATATTTTCTAAAGCCTTAACTTCGACAGTTGTGCTATCGAGTTGGCTATTGTGTTTGACTGTTTTAGCGTGCCATCCTGCAGTAGTTTGTCCATCAACAAAACTGGCTTGGGAGAGATGATTAATGACTTGTGTGAGTTCTTCTGGCGTTAAAATGTTGTCCAGGGTCAAAATCATGGTAAAAATTGATTTTCAGTGCAGAGTCTCCCCAATTATCTCAAGAAATTACACACCTATAAGATAATTTTATTGGTCATTTTTAGTAGTTGTCTTTAAAATAGAGGCTTTAAGTTAAGATTCGATTAATCGAGGAAACCATTTAATGAATTCTAAAGCTGTTCAATTATTAATCACCCTTGGTTTAGTAACTTCCCTTGGTGCTTGTGGTGGTGGTGAGACGAATTCTTCCCCTGCCGACTCTGGTACCTCTGGAGATGCAACAGAAGAAACCACTAACACCAAAGGCGACGAAGGCGGAGAAGGTGGCGAAGGTGGCGAAGGTGGCGAAGGCGGAGAAGGCGGAGAAGGCGGAGAAGGCGGAGAAGGTGGAGAAGGTGGCGAAGGCTAAAATATCCTAAACCCAAAGCAGAGCAGTTGGTTGACTCATGATCTATAACAGTACAAAGAAAGATTAGGACATTATGGTAAGGTGGGCAATGCCCACCCTACAAGGTTTTGCAATTTCATAAACCTCCTAACCATAATGCGTAGTGCTATATCTTTGAGTCACCAACAACTGCGGAGTTTATCGAGATAATAGGCTCTAAAACCTGGCTTTTTAATGAGGAACTTCTGTGCGATAGCGTCGGAGCGGAGTGAGGACATTCTGACTTCTGACTTCGTTAATGGAGGAAGTTTCAAGGAACAATTTAGGGCTTTTCGGAAAATCGGGTATGAAAACCACCGTATTTAAACCAGTATTGTTTCAACTCATGATGAGGGGTATGTAAACTAGCTTTGGCTTGATAGAGAAAAATTTGCCGGTGATTTCCTAGCCAAACTCGCTTTTTGGGATCAACAGAAATTAAAGTTCCCCCTAAGCTAGTTACGCATTTTTCAAATCGCTCAATGGCTGAATAATCAAGGGTTTCAAAAACAAAAAAATTACCTGAACAGATTAAATGACGGCTGCGAATCCAAGCTCGCATTTTTTGCTGCGCAACTGGAGGAAGCATAACGATTAACAATTATTGTTGATTAAGACTGGATGCGAATTCTAGTTTTGTTTATTTATCTGTTGGATGTAGAAACTGAAAAATCGGGAATTTCCTGGGCAAAACTTTGACGTTTTTCAAATCTCAAGGCATCGGTTGCTGTTCCCCAAATCTGTTCATGGGTTTTGATATCTAACCCCCGATCCAAACTAGCGAAAGTGTTCTCTGTTAGCTCAACTTGACTCACCAAGTAGGTAAGGCAACCATTTCTAGTAATTAAACAATTGTTTCCTTCTACTCTCCCTCGAAATAGATTCCCCTGGAGTTCAAAAATCATCGAACAATCATAACGACGCTCAATACAATCAGGGGTAATGGTTTCAAGAATCTCTCGTTCTCTTCCTGCTCCTGCATAGAGCATGGCTTCTTTGAGTCCATAATTTTCAATATAAACTTGTCCTTCTTGGGGGACAAAGCGATGGACTCCTTGACGATAGGGACTCCAAAGATCATAGTCGTAAGCTTGCTCAGAATAAAAGCCAATTCCCCCAAAAAAATCCCAGGGTAAGGGACGGAAAAAAACCCTAATATGAGGGTAATCTTTAGGACTTTCAGCAGCTTGTTTCTGGTTACTAAAATCTCCCGCAAGCCACTGTGCTAACCTGAGCATTAATTGATCTTTAGGCATGGGATTTAAGGTTAATTATGATTAGGATTCAAGAATGCGAGTTTCTGAGGAAAAAGAAGCAGTGACAACTCCCGATCCTTGACTGGTTTTAATCAAAGACACCCGTAGGCGAAAATTGGGATTGATAAACCAAATTTTTTCCTCGGCCATGGCACGATCATAGGGAGTATTTAGCACGAATGTACCATCTTCTGTAATTTGATAATGACCAACAGAAGGAATGGTTTCTGCATAACCCTGATCTCGCAGCAATCTTCCGGCTTTGGGATTGTCTGGATCGGGGATAGGAACTAAAATAGTTGTCCCCTCAAAGGTATCTTGCTCTTCATCCCAATCTGTTTCCCCTTCCCAACTCATACGAAAGGGATGAGCCGCTAAAGCTGGGTCAATTTTGTATGATTGACAGAGGTCAATAACTTCTTGCTCAGAGTCTTTTAGGGCCATAATATCAATGTTTGAAGTTACCTGTTCAAAGTGCCTAAAAGCCAGATGATGTGCGCTACGTTGAGAGCGCCAACTTCCTAGGGACAGTTCAACGAATTTAGTAATATCCATGACAAAGTTCTCAATAAATAGAGCGAATTAACAAATTCGCTCTATAAACAAGTAGGAGATGTGGGTAAGTTGGGAGATAGCAAAAACGCTTGAGATCCTGGCCAGGATGACACCCCATCCCCTCTTCGATTGTATCATCAAAGAGGGGTGCTTATTGTGTCTTCTAGGCCATCCAAAAACCTCTACTTCAAAGGTTAAACAACCTCGGTAATGCTGAGAATCTTTCCTCCTGTTCTGTGAATACTTTGAATTCTTGAGGAAAGTTGCTCATAACCTACTTCATAGGTGGCATTACTGCGTTTATTAACAGGGGTACTTCCTGCTTTAGCAACAGCAATACGGAACCGTTTATTAGTGGAACCGGTAATCCCCCCAGTAGAAGCGGCTACCTTGATTTTTTGAGGTAGGTTAGAACCAATACTAGCAATTAACTGAGCGTCATTGCTGTTAACGTCACTAGTAGCAAATCCACCCAGTAAAGATACTGTCCGATTAAAGACATTGGTTGTCATCCCAGTTTGAGTATTGAGACAGCAAGGATAGGGGACAATGTTTTCTCCAAACTGTTTGAGATAATCATCGCTATCAAGATAAGAGTCGATTTCTGCTGCATATCCTTCCCCGTTATAGGTTTGGACGTGCTGAGAAATTTCCCCTTGATCTAAAGGTGCGCGACCTAAGAAATGTTTAAAGTTTAATTCAATAAACCGATAGGCGGGATTGACGTCAAAAAACAGAGATTTATAAAGCTCCGATTGGCCTACTATTCTCACAAACTCTCGAACGGTAATATCCCCATTTCTGAGCATAGATTCCGCACTGTCGAGACGTTGAGAGTCCAGCAAATGAGCATTTCCTAAAACCTGTTTGTAAACAGCCCGAATAACTAATTGTAGATCGTCTTCCGTTGCATTAGGACGCAATTCTACTGGCTCATTGATGAAAGTGGCTGTTAAGCTTGCCATGATGTTTGTCCTCGATTGTTTGATCTTATAGCTAAGCTACTTCGGTAATGCTGACAATCTTGCCACCAGCGCGATGAATCCGTTGAATCTGGGGAGTCATGCGATCGCCTGGAACAAGATATTCGCTGGTGCTAATGCGACGAGGTGCATCAAACTTTGCCCCTTTGACGACGATTTTAAAAGTCTTAGCAGTCGCATCTGGAGAGATTCCCAAACGTCCCCCTTTACTAGGAAGAACAATTTTGCCACCACTATTGCCAGCGACTTCATCTACCAAACGAGAGTCTGTGAAGGCACTATCAACTCCAGCATAACCTTGATATAGGGACAAGGTGCGATTATAACCGACTTGCTTGCTTCCTAATTGGCTTTTAGCTCCTTGATAGTAAGGAACAATATTATCGCCAAATTTCTGCTGATATTCGTCACTATCGATGTAAGAATCGATTTCTGCATCATATCCCTGTTCAACACAGATACGAATGTGTTGGGACAATTCTGCTTGATCTTGGGGAGCGCGTCCCAATAAATGCTTGAAGTTTAACTCTACAAAGCGATAAGGGGCGCAAGACTCAAAATAGCGACTACGATAGAAGTCAGACTTAGCTACAGCCCGCACAAATTCTCGAACGGTTAACTCCCCATTACACAGCTTGGATTCAGCACTGACTAAACGTTCACTGTCCATAACATGAGGGTTGCCTAAGACTTGTTTGTATACTCCTCGAATAATAAGCCCAACCTCATCAACGTTGACAGGGCTAAAAAGTTCTAAAGGGGCATCTAAAATCATGCTCATTACAGTTCTCCTAGTTTATGATTGGTTTGAAAATTAGGGATGATTCCCAGAGAGAATTAAAATCATTGACGATCAAAGAATTGTCTGTCGCTTCATCCCTGAATCATCAATGGTTTAATCCTCCCACGGTTCACTTGATTAGTGAACTTGATTACCAGTTAGGTACGGATAAGTTTACACCGCAGTAATACTGGAAATAACACCCCCTTGTTGGTGGATGCGTTGGTATTCTTGAGAGAGTTTATTAAAAGGCACTAAATAGACTTGGTTGCTCCGACGGAATTTAGAGACTCGATTGACTTTACCTGGAGAGCGATAGCCAGTGACTTCGATACGATAAACTTTTCCTTCGTCACTAGCTCCCACACCTTGACGGCTACGAGAACCAACGGGAGTATCTTGGAAGGACCAACCTTCTCCAGCACTACCACCGGAAGGAGGAATCACCGCCAAAGGTGTTTCCTGAATCACATATTTATTGAGAACTGGTTCTTTTCCTGAGAGACTGCCCTTAAAATCGCTACTAGAGGCTCCTCGTAACATAGCAAACATATGGGTAAAGCCCACCATTGTCTGTCCAGGTTGGGTTTTATAGCCTCGGTAGTAAGGAACGAAATATTCTCCGTAGGCATTTTGATATTCGTCGCTATCGAGGTAAGAATCGATTTCTGCCTCAAATCCTTGGGTATCTAAGATGGTGCTATGGACTCTCATCTCTTCCAAGCCATCGGGGGTGCGACCGAGAAAATGCTTAAAATTAAGTTCAATGAACCGATAACGGGGGCAGGTTTCAAAGAAGCGACTGCTATAAACTTCTGATTTAGCCACCGCACGCACAAACTCGCGAACACTTAATTCTCCCCGTTTAAATTGGGACTCAGGAATACTAGCCCGCTCGCTCTCCATCACATAGGCATTACCTAAAATTTGACGGTAGACAGCGCGAATAACGGTTTCAGCTTCTTCTGGTGAACACCCTGGTATCAGTTCCACAGGTGGTGTCTCTTCAAACAAACTGACTCCTAATTGAGAGGCAGGTCCAAAAACCATTGATTAAGTCTCCTCTTGTTTATATAGATTATTTAGGTCTATTTATATAACTTTTTGTGTTGTCTTTATCTAAATAATTGTAAACACTCATCAAGTCTTGCAATATGGGGTCGATTAATGATGGGACTTCGGGATACAATGATTATCGGTATTTTTAGGGAACAACCAATATGAACTCAACTCCAGACTCTACACAAACCAGTTTCCAAAGCAGTGCAGAAGAACTAGCAGAAGTCATTGAACAATTTGAACAATATCGAGAGCGACTCCTCAGTGAAACAATGACAACGGCTCAGCGAGCTAAGTTACCGAAGAAAACAGTAATGGCTCAAATAGAGCCCGAATTGGCTAAGATTGATGCAGCACTTCTATCTTTGCGCCAGCAGCAGGCTGCGCTCTAGGTTTTGTCTGGTTTCCTTACAAAAATATGAGTTGAGGGAGGCAGGAATCACAGAAATGGAACCACCACGTGACATCCTCCCACGCTAACTGCTAGGCAGTATAGCGTGGGCTTCCCGACTCACGACGGGATATTTCTGCCCACAGGGGTATTCCCCTACGCCAGTTATCTAGGCTCAT
>JAAUYJ010037845.1_pt1 | contig 14208 bp, 6 predicted proteins | sample 7278031 | NCBI WGS metagenome assembly JAAUYJ01 (sample SAMN14350222, study PRJNA611818) | marine sediment metagenome | isolation source: surface marine sediment (1.8m) | place: French Polynesia: Moorea | collected 2018-08 | reverse complement strand
TGAGTTTGACTGAGGCAATAATCCCCGTTTGGTAGCATCGCTATTTCTAGAGGTATATCCCCTAAATAAATAGTCCTGCGTTCCGCTTTATAAGTTGATTTTTCCATAATGAGCTAATTTCTCCTCAATTTTAAAAAACTTCAGGATAAACCCCTTCTTCTTCTTCTTCAATAACCACGGAATTAGAATGCTCAATCTCAGGTGAGGGTATTTCAGGTGAGGGTAATGGTGTGATGTTTGGGTACTCTGAGGGGGAAGAGGGTAATGGTTCTGGGATTTGTTTAGCGTATTGTTGTGCTAATTCTTGGTTAAGAGCGAACGGGGAGGATTTTGGATGTGACTCAGGAGTAATAGAAGGATGCTGAAAAGTAGAGAGAGGTAAATCAATCCCCAAACTCTTCTGTAGATACCAAAAATGCCACTGCCACAAATAGTTCGCATCAATTAAGGCTTTTTCTAATTGCTCCTGATTTGAACCGTAATATTTAGTGACCAAAGGCAAGTAAAACGCGATTAAAGCGTCAATAATCAATTTACTTCGTGAATAAGGTGTGGCAGATTCATCACTTAGATACTCATAAATCTTCGCTTCCACGCTGTCTTGAGAGACTCTTAACTTAACGTGAAAATCGATAAGTGTTTTGTTCGGTTTTTGTTTCATATTTTTTGGCTGATTGAAAAGCGTGGAACATGATGTTTAAACGTCAGCAGAGCGAAAAGTGTCGCACTCTATGGCTTTAACACTTCTTCTACGCGAGTGTTTCCCCAAAAGAGCGTTCGACTGCTTGAAAAAAGAAATACAGTATTTGTGGGCAGGGAGAACATACCGAGGGAGGAGAACTTAAACTTTTTGCCCAAACCCTTTTGTTTTCTTAGGATTGAGGTTTGTCCTATTTTTAGGGAAGACTTGTTGTTGCATATACCTAAACAACCCATAAGCATCAGCCAAACGGACACAGATACTATCTTTATTAGAGTCCAGGTTAAATACTGTCATTACATCCTTCTCTAAGTCCGCTGACCATGAAACAGGACAGTCTGGATAATTACGTGCCATAAAATCTTTGAGTTCGCGTTCAAAGTAATAAGCTGTACCTCCTCCTATCACTATCTCGTGACTATCATGAGGTAATGCCATGAGTAGCCATTTCATTACCTTCTGCCAATAATTCGTGCGTTCTCTTTTGATTGCTTCGACAATATTCATCGCTTCACCCGCTTTCCTTTTTGGGTTAAAGCTTTTGGCGAGGCAATATACGTTTTTGGTCGTAATTTTTGCCCCTGCTTTATGTAAGGTCAGGAGTAGTTCTTTTTCTTCCAAACCCGATGTCGCACTTTGAATTTGCTCTAGCATCTCTAAAAATCCCAGCTTTGCTGTCTGTCCACCAGGTAAACCGCGATCGCTTTGTATGACGGATAAGTCTCTGTAACCCCACATCAAAGAGACAATTTTAGAGGAATTGAATTTCTCGCCTAGTTTCTTTCCACGAGTAAGCATCAACCCTGCTCCTTCAGGAAAACATTTGAAGAACTCTAATTTCACATTCAACTCTGTATCTCTGAACCAGAAGCATGATAGGGCTGTTTCCAATTCAAGCTCTACTTTATGGCGGTCTTGCCACTCTGCATAAGGTAAGGCAATAGAGAGAGCTAAGTTCAAAGAATTCCCTAATCCTTCTTTGCTGGCAATTACTCCCACAGTGGCAAGTATCTTGACAATAGCTCCTTCATATTTCAGGGCTTTCTTATTCACCACTGCGCCAAATCTTTGGGCTAAAAACCCAGTGACATAGTATTCATCTTGGTATTTGACCCAAGCTTCTGATTCTGGATATGGACTTGTAATCCTGTTGGCTTCGTAAGCTTCAATGGAATCACTCAAGACATTTGTGGTCAATGAGTCCATCAAGAGTAGTTTGAACGAAGATAAACTTCCTCCCTCAGATACTCGATAACATATTTTGCTGTCCGTAGTACCTGGGTCTAATGTTAGTAGCAACATCGGTGTTGCCGATTCTTGTTTCACTATCCTATATTCCGCATTGAATTATTTGAGCAATAACTTACTACGATTCGTAATATCCCATAAAAGGAATTAAATTTTAGTGGGGTCTTAAAACCTATTCAATCAATTGTTGGGTACAGCCATCTAACGACTGAAGACCCCACTAAAATTATTTCTCCTCTCTATAGTGCCAAGGGTACTTATTGACGACACAAGGATTACATTATCGGTAGCTAGTCTTTCGGAAATAGGAATGATTCGGTGTAGTTATCAGCCATGATAGCACAGTTTTTTTTGAAAAAATAGAACCCCTTTTGTTAAAAAAATATCCCCAAAACCTAAAAAAGTATCCCCATCTATAGAATTATGTTCCCTATTATTCAGTTTTGGGGATACAGATTAAATTTTTATTGCTAATCATTCTTCATAATCAAATAATTGCGATTTTGGCTACTAAGTTTGGGGATATAAAACCTAAAAAAGTATCCCCATTTATAAAATTAGTATCCCCATTTTGTACATTTAGGGAACAGAACATCAGAATAATATCCCTAAAACTTAACTTTGGGGTACTGCTAGCTTTTACCTCTTAATCTGTTAGATTTTGGTGAAGAAGACCAAAGGGAATTAATCGAGTTTAATTATTACAGCTACGCCTTTTCAGGCTTCGCGGGTGACTCCCTATGGTCGTCGCACAGTACGCACAAAATTGTGCCTGGTAAAAACCTTGAATTAATTATTAAATAAGAGTTATTTTATGATTATAATATTGAATATTATTGTAAAGCCAGTTATCATATTTCTATCATTTTTTCCAATCCTTTCTATTCTCAATTAACATTTTTTGTAACCCTTAAATAACTTGACGCTTACAGTTTTAATAAGACAATAAGTAGTAATTCATAAAACATTGCTTACCACCAAAGTGATTACTCCCAAGCAAGGAGAATCTTATTACGCCAAGGAGAATTATTATTCGGCAGAGGAGTCTGTCGAGAATTCCCAGTGGTTTGGTGAAGGAGCGCGTCTATTAGGTCTAAAAGGCAAGGTTAAACCCAAGCAGTTTAAGAAGCTACTGTATGGAGAACTATTTGATGGTACTCAGTTCCGCAAGAAGAAAGCAGACAACCCCAAATATAAAGAGAGGGCAGGATTAGACTGTACTTTTTCTGCACCTAAGAGTGTTAGTCTCTTGGCTTTAGTTGAAGGTGATCTCAAACTAGAGCAAGCACACAAACGAGCCGTTAGAAGAACGCTAAAAATTATCGAACAAGATTATGCTGCTACGAGAGCTAGAAAAAATGGTCAAGTCACAACCATCAACACTAAGAATTTAGTAGTAGGGCAATTTCAGCATGACACCAGCAGGGAGTTAGACCCCCATCTTCATACTCACTGCGTCATCCTCAACATGACTCACCACAACAATAGATGGTATGCCTTTAAGAATGATAGTGTTCATGCCAACAAGAAAATGTTGGGCATGATTTACCAGAATGAACTGGCTCTGGAGGTTCAAAAGCTCGGCTATGAGATTGAGCAGAAAGGTCATGGGCAGTTTGAGATTAAAGGCTTTAGCGAAGAACAGCTTATGTCTTTTTCTAAACGTCGCCAACAGATCAAAGCCAAGCTGAAAGAGAATTCTAGTTGGTCTGAGAGAGAGGAAGCTTGGGACAAAACCCGTATCAAGAAAGGTGAGCCTATACCTAGAGAAGAATTACAAGCTTATTGGCGCAAAGAATTAAGTGATCTTCCTTTCCCTCAACCCAACATCTCAGAGGATAAAGAGACTGCTCGTTGTAATGAGAAAAAAGTAGATTACATCAATAAAGCAGTTAGAGAAGCTATCGAGCATTGCTCAGAAAGGACTGTAGCTTTCAAAACGGAAGCTATCTCATCCTTCATCCTGTCTGAAGTTGGTAAATATTCTTACGACAAAATAAATCAAGCAATCTCGAAAAGTAATGAGCTTATTCATCTAGATAAGGTTGTTACAACCCAGACTGCTTTGATGAGGGAATTAGCTACTATTGGATTGGTTAAAGAAGGGCAAGGTAAAGCACAAGCAATTTCTAACGCTGAAGATTACGCTGAGACTTTAAGAGAATCAAGTTTAACCGAGGGGCAGAAAAACGCACTCTATCTGGCTGCTACTACTTCAGACCAATTCATAGCCTGGCAAGGCAAAGCGGGTGTAGGTAAAACCTATACCCTTAATGAATTTAAAAAGATTGCTAATGAACAAGGCTATACAGTAAAGGGTTTTGCTCCATCAGCCAAGGCAGCAAAAGTACTGTCAGAAGAGATGGGCATCACAGCTACCACCGTCGCCCGTAAGCTTGTTTCAAATCCCTTATCAGAAGAAGAATCACAACAGCAGATTTGGATTGTTGACGAAGCTGGGTTATTGGGAGCAAAAGATGCTTATTCTTTACTTAAAAGAGCCGAAGAAGAACAAGCCAGAGTATTGCTGGTGGGGGATACAAGGCAATTGAGTTCAGTAGCAGCAGGTAATCCCTTCAAGTCCTTACAGCAAGCGGGAATAGCTACAGCTTACTTGAATCAATCCCTACGGCAGAAAACTAGGGATTTGAAAAAAGCTGTTGACCTGTTGTCCGATGGCGCGCTAATCTCAGGAATCAAGATATTGGAAGAGAATGGGCGTATTCAAGAGATAGAAGACTGTGATGAGAGAGCGGATAAGATAGCTTCTGATTACCTCTCATTAACCCCTGATGAACGAAAACAGACTCTTATTATTGCTGGGACTCACGCGGAACGCTCCTCAGTTTTAAATAGTATTCGTAACGGATTAAAAGCAGAAGGTAGCTTAGGAGAAGAAGTTAGTATTAAACGACTTAAATCCTTAAATTTAACTTCTATTCAGAAGAAATACGCCCATTATTATTCAAAGGGTAATGTAATTATCCCCCTAGCTAACTACAAGAGATTAGGACTAGAAAAAAATAAGCAATATAAAGTCAAAGCAGTAGAAAAAGATACTTTAGTACTGAATAATAATAATGGTGATGAATTCCGAGTATCCCCAGCATCCTTTAAATACAAGGAAGTTTATTCTGCTATTGATACTGATATTGCGGTAAGCGATCGTTTAAGATGGGGCAAGAACGATAAAGAGCTTAATCGAGTTAATGGTGAAGAATTTGTAGTAACTCAGATAAGAGACGGGGTTGCTACTATTGCGACAGAAACAGGGAAACAAGAAACTATTGATTTAAAATTTCCCCAACACTTAGATCATGCTCTTGTTAGCACCACTTATAGTAGTCAAGGGGTCACAGCCAATAGAGTTTTAGTTTCTGTAACCAATGACTTAACCCTAAGTCGAGAAAGCTTTTATGTTGCTGCTTCTCGGGCTAAATACAACCTCCAGCTTTATGTGGAAAACAAACAGCGGATTGTGGAAAAAGCCAGTGAGACACGCTCCCAAAAAAATCCCCTAGAGTTAATACAGGAGCATCAAACGGATACTGTTGTTACAGCTAATAGAACTACTGAACCCAACAGAAATCAAGCACCAGTTAAAAAAGGTTTGCATAAAGGAATAGAGTCTAGAAAAATCCCCTATCCCCAAATAAATCAACTCTCACAAGAATATACAACCAATATTCCCGAGAATCCTAGTCCCCAACAATTAGATAACAATACTACTGAGAATCCTAGTCCCCAACAACTAGATACCAATATTTCTCTCGATTCAACGAGATCAGAACTAGATACCAATATCCCTGAACCCTCTGCTCACGAACAATCTCCTAGCAATGCCCAAACTCCTTCAATTCCAGAAGAAACGAATAGTAATATTCCAACCCCTGCTCAACCACAAGAAAAACAACCATTAATCAGAAAAATGTCGGCAACTGCTTACACCGATGTATCAGATAAAATATTAGAGAATCTAGAAAGACTCAATCCTGCTATCAAAGAAACTTTGAAGCTCGAAACGGAGAAGTTAACAACTCAGATTGAGACTCTGGATAACTCATCCAAATTTGACAAGAAGAAGCAAAGGCGAAAAAAATTCTTTAAAGAAGAACTACTCAACATTCTTGCGTTTACCAAACTATCTGTTAATCAACCAGTAGCCATAGGCGAACGTAAAGGTACTATTGCGGAGTTACAGATATCCAATGGTGGGCAGCCTACTGTTTGGGTTCAATGGGATAATTCTAATGTCCCTGTTCCAGAACAAGCTTCGCGCCTAGAATTTTCAGATAATCAGACTATAAGCCAAATTCAGGAGAATTTTCATGACACACCCAGAAATCCCCAGCAATCCAGACCAAGTATTAGCAGTGATATTAGAAAAAGCAATCGAAGCAGCATTGAAACCAATTCAGGAAAAATTGTCGGGAGTGGAACATCTTTTGATGCGCCAGGAGATATACCCCCCACATCAAAAACAACTGGAGGAATTGACGAAAGTCGTCAAAGAGTTAACCCTACGTCTGGAACGCCTGGAACAACAAATAAACCCACGGCTAGAAACAGTGGAATTCCAAGCCCAACGCTCCGAGAAGGAGTTAAGCGAAGTGTCATTAGAACTGACTCAAATAGGAGAAACCTTAGAAGGAGTGACCTTGAATTTGGACGAGACAAGGCAACAAATGAACGGAGTAACCAGCAACTTGGACAACGTGAACAATCGCTTGGACAGCGTGACCAATCACTTGGACAACGTGGACAATCATTTGGACGAAGTAACGAAGAGCTTAGACGAATTCAACAACGGTTTCGAGATTTAGCTAATCAAGTTAGAGAAACTCCCTTAATCGAAATAGTGGAACATCTGGGATTACAGCCAGACCGTCATGACAAGAAAAAATACAAGAGTGATGGTCATATCATCAGCATCAACGAACAAAAGTTTTATGACCATCTAAATATGAAGGGTGGCTATGGGGCAATTGATTTGGTCATGCACGTCCAGAGGTCTAACTTTAAGGATGCCGTAGAATGGCTAAACGGTTCTGCCATAACTCCTAGCTATCAGGTTAATTCTGTTTCCAAGCAGCCTACTCAAACTCAAACTACCAAACCAGAGGTTAAAAAAGAACCATTTACTCCTCCTGTACCAGATGAATCTAAATGGTTAGCAGTCAAGGAATACCTTGTCGCTAAAAGAGGATTACCCACATCTATCGTTAACGAGCTTCACTACAATGGCACTGTTTATGCTGATGACAAGCAAAATGCTGTCTTTATTAGGAAGAATGAGGATGACAAACTTACTGGAGCTTCCCTCAGAGGTACTTATAACGATAGTAAGTTTAAAGGGTTAGCTAAAGGTACTGAACGGGATGCTGGTTGGTTTACATTTAAGAATGGACAGGGAGAAATAGACAGAATCGTACTCACAGAGTCTCCTATTGATACTCTATCTGCTGCTGCTGTTTCTCAAAAACCTGAAACTACTTTATTTATCTCTACCGATGGCTCTGGTTCAATCCCTGAAGACTACTTATTACAACAACTAAACAAAGGTAAGCAAATTCTTGTTGCTTATGATAATGATCAAGCTGGAGAAATTATGGCAGAAAAGGTTTTAGAAAAACTCCCTGGTTCGGTCAGAGTTAAACCTACCATCGGTAAAGATTGGAACGAACAGCTTATTAACTCCCAAATCCAAGAAATAGCTCAAACTGTCCAACAAGTCCTCACCAAATATGGTGAAGCTTCTCTTACTAACGATTCCGTCTCTTTTGAGGGGAATAAGTTTATTTTCTCCAGTGACGGTAATTCACTTAATATTTATTCTAAATCGAGGGATAGGGTCGTTTTTGAAATAAATTCCGCTCTTAACCATGTTTTGTATGACCTCAATTTGTCAGAGAAACAAATCTTAGAAAGATCCAAATATCATCCTAGTGTTGTACAACAACAGCAAAGGGGAATTGATATCAGTAGATAAGAGAGGAAAAGAAAAATAAGGCAGGCTTCGATCATTAGATGTCGAGTCCAAGCAATTAATTACCAGGTTTTAAGCCTGCCTTATTTTTTACTTTCTTTTATAACTTACTTTTCTTAATAAATTAACCTGTTTTTCTGCTTGGAAAGGTAATATGTCACTCCTCCCTTAGCCCACAGAGCCAATTCTTTTTTCAAGAAGCATATTTAACCCACTGGACAAACCTTCAACCGTTCAGCTAATAACTCCTCATAAACAATCGTGTTAGCACAACAAAGACAAATACAGCCTTTTAAGCTCAGGGATTATCAAAAACAAGTAATATATGACACTTATAATCTAATTAGACTAGGAGAAAAGCGAATACTCTTGTTTGCTCCTACTGGGGCGGGGAAAACTCTCCTAGCCTCAAAAATAACCAGGGACGCTGTGAGTCGTGGCAAACGAGTCTTATTTGTGGTTCATCGTGACATCCTCGTCGGACAAACCGCAAAAAAGTTTAAAGCCTTCGGTTTACGTTGCGGATTTATCAAAGCGGGGTGGGCGGAAGACGAAAATGCTCCTGTACAAATCGCTTCCGTACAGACCCTAGCCTGTCGAGAAAACTGGAAAAAACAGCATTTTGACGTGATTTTCTACGATGAGTGTCATCTGGTGGCGTTTGCTGCCATTTGTCGTCAAATAATGTCAGATATCTACCCTGGATCACTATATCTAGGCTTGTCAGCTACTCCTTGGAGGTTATCAAAGCGAGAATCAATGGGAGATATCTATACGTCGCTAGTATGCGCTCCCATGCCAAAAACCCTAATTGAGTCAGGATTTCTCGTCAAACCCTGCTATTATGCCCTAAAATTCGTTAATACTGATTTAGACAAGGTTAAAATTACGGCTGGCGAATATAATATAGACCAGCTTAGTACCGTCTGCGACAGACCAGAACTAATCGAACAAATCGTCAAGACTTGGCTAGAGTTAGCAGAAGGCAGACCCACAATAGTTTTTACGGTAGATATAAAACACGCCGAAAATATTGTCGAAGAATTCAAGAAGTTCAACATTCCTTCTGCTGTAGTCACTGGTAAAACCCCGATTCCTATCAGGAATGAACTATATGATCAATTGGCGAAAGGCGAATTATTAGTACTGGCTTCATGCGCTGCGTTGTCGGAAGGTTTCGATGTTCCCGAAATAAGCTGTGTGATCCCAGCCAGACCCACGCAATCCAAGGCTCTTTACTTCCAACAATTGGGCAGAGGAATAAGATTAGCCCCAAACAAGACAGACTGTTTAATTCTCGATCAATCTGGTAATGTCTTGAGACACGGGTTCATCGAGGATTTGGAATCAGTAGAACTGCACCCCAGTGACAAGAGCGAGAAAAAGCCAGGGAAACCACCGCTAAAACTGTGTCCCTCAGACAAGGGTGGTTGTGGAGCTTATGTGTATTCGTTTCAAATGAAATGTCCGCACTGCTCGTTTGACTTCGAGGTCAACAAGCTCATTGAAATCCTTGGCAGCAGCCGATTAATTTCTGCTGAAGACGAAGTTAAGTTAATTTTCTATCGTTCTAAGCTAAGAGAAGCATACCAAAGGAATTATGCCCCTAGCTGGGCTGCGGTCAAGTTCAAGGATGAATACGGCTTTTTTCCTCCTTTTGATTGGGCTAGAGGTGCTATTTTCGATGGGGATGCTTCTGGGTCAAAGAAGTATCTGAAGCATTTAAAGGCTCACGCACGGAGGATGGGTAAAGATAAGGATTGGGTACAGAAGTATCTTAAATTGGAATTTGGGAAAACTCTGTAAAGGCGTGAGCTATAAAGCTCAGTATTTTAGTCGCTTGACAGTCCCAGGCTCTTCCTCTCTCCATGCAGATAGCAGGAGATCGCATTTGTCTAAATCTGGCTCGGCGAGCCAAATAACACAGCCCAAAGAGTTTACCTTTTCTACCACTTCTAGATCATACATATAATTCATAACAACTACATTTTTGTAGTCAGTAGAAACAAAAAGACAATTCTCGATCATTGTTATGAAATGATATAAAGAGAAATCTTTGCGTGAGCCAAAATAATAAAATTCTGAGTCTGACTTAATCGAGTGGACTAAAGACTTATTCCTAGAGGGAGGTAAACTCATCGTTAAACTAATATTTTTTGGCAGTTTATCCAAAAATTGCTTAGAATTTGGTTCACCACAAAATAGTTTATGTTTTTCTCCGAACTGCCACCAACTATTTGTAAATGCTTTTTTCCCTGGCTCTATTTTCAAAATTGTCTGTTTGGGTTGTTCTGTTGTCCCAAAAGATGAAGCAGTTGGCAATGATTCACTTTTTCTGTTTCTATCCTGTTTTTGATTTTCTAAGCTGGTTGTTTCTTCTTCATTTCCATACTCTGATTTAATTTCTTCAATTAATTCTGAAATACTAGATGATGGAGCTTTTGGCTTGGTTGTTTTAGATTTTTTGTGTTTATTCTTAATCTCTTTAGCCAGTTTTTCTGTGATTACTTCACCTCTTTTAGCTCTTATAAATGCTTCGGATACAGCCGTTTCTGGAGTATTATCAGTAGCTAATTGATACAAAGCACTGGGAAGAATATCTAAATCTGTCAGGCTGTCTGATTTAAACTTTTTAGCTACTTTCATAAATCGTGCAGCAGAAGTATAACTCATAGTAAATTCAACATCAAGCCAAGAATAAAATTGTCCATGTTCTAATTTTTCTTTGGCTTGAATTAAATACCTTCCAACATCAATAATATCTTGTGCAATTCTTTTAGTTAATTTTTTAATCTTGGTAGCTTGTTCCTGCAAAAAAAGTGATGTTTCATTGTCAAAAGCTGAATAATCAAATGTTTTTGACCAATTCTGATTGACGATGAATTCTATATCTTTGATTAAGGCATCATAATCAACTGGTTTGCCATAAAATGATCTAACTAGACGGTCTGGTTTATGATCAGAAAGGTCATACTTGGTATAAGCAGAAATAACAATAATAATAATCTCTTTTTCTTGGTAAATCTTTTCAATTAATTCAATTCCCCACTCCTTATCTGGATTTTCTGGGTTAAAATCTTGCAAATCTTTCAGATTTTTTGGGATTCTAATATCAACAATAGCAATCCCTATATCTGAACGACTTTCAATCAATTCTAAAGCGTCCCTGTAAGCACCAGCAAAAAATACGTCTTCTTTATCCAAGCGGGTGTGAAAAAGAAATTGATCGCAGTCTTGTTTTTTTGGAGCAATTAAATCATCAACACAAAGAACTTTTCGACCATGAAGGTTAATTTTAGGAGCAAATACATTCATACTACGCAAATAAGAGGTAATTAGTGATAATATTGTTAAAAGTGAAATTGATAGATATTTTTCACAGCGAGAGCTTTTAATACTAAACAAACCCACTACTGTGAACCATCAGGGGTTCACAGGACTTAATTATGAGTTTTAAAATTATAGCAACAATTGCAATTAAGCTCACTATATTCGGATTTATGGGACAAACGGCATTGGCTCAGGTGAACAATCCCCCACTTGCCAAGCAACCCACTATAAAAGTCAAAGAAATCAATATCGAAGGTAATACAGTTTTCTCTGATTCTGAACTAGAAGAACTAGCATCTCCCCTAGAAGAACAAGAACTGACCCCAGAGCAAATTTTAGACCTTGTTAACTTATTGACCAACTATTATGTTTCTCGTGGATATCGTAACAGTGGTGCATTTATCCCGCCACAAAAAATGCTTGATGGTGATATTACTATCAAGATTATTGAAGGAACTTTGGTGGGGATCGAAATTAGAGGTTTATCTAGATTAGATGAGAAATATATCAAATCTCGTCTTCCCTCAATAGAAAAACCTCTTAATATAAACCAACTCCTAAATTCTTTAGCAAGACTGAAAAAAAATTCTCTCATTAAAGATTTATCTGCCGAAGTCAAGGTTCAAGATATTGGAAAAAATATTCTGTTGGTGGAGGTAAAAGAAGCCAATCCTATTGCTACTACCTTGACCCTTACTAACGGTTATTCCCCTAGCGTTGGTGAATTTGGGGGCAATATTAGTTTTACTCACAACAATCTGTTAGGCAAGGGGGATCGCTTTAATATCAATAGCTCTCTGACTGATGGCTTAAACCGTATTGGTGCTTCTTATTCCATTCTTGTTAACAAGCTCGATGGCAGAATTACTTTTGAATACAATACAGCAAACGTTGAAAATATTGAAGAAGAAGTAGAAGAGTTAGGAATAGAAGCGGACTATGATTTTTTTGCTGTAGAATTCAAACAGCCTATAATTGTTACTCCTGCTGAAAATTTCACCTTGGGGACAAGAATTGAAATAGTCGAAAGTGAAACATTTGTTTTAGATGGAGAGCTTTCGTTCCCTTTTGTTGAAGGACTACCCGATGGGGAAAGTAAGATTACCACTTTACAATTCTTCCAAGAATACGCCCGAGGGGGGTCTAGTAGTTATTTCGCTATTTTCTCTCAATTTAATGTCGGTATTGATGTTTTTGATGCTACGAGAACCGAAGCTGGCATTGATGGTATTGCTTGGTTTTGGCAAGGTGATGTTCAACATTTCAAAAGTTTGGATAAAAATAGAAATGTGTTACTGGTCAGTCGCCTAGCTGCCCAGCTTACCCCTGACAAATTGCTGCCCCTTCAACAAGCGACCATTGGAGGGATAAGTACTGTTAAAGGCTATCGCTCTAATCTTACCCTCGGGGATAATATCTTATTCGGGACTACAGAACTTAGGTTCATCTTGGTCAAAGATGAAAAACTAGGTTCAATCTCAATCATACCTTTCGTTGATTTTGGAACTGTTTGGAACAACGATAGAGAAACCCCAGGCTCAAATACTTTTGTTTCTACAGGATTGGGTTTACGCTATCGTTTGAGAGAGATTGTGGAGTTCCGAATTAATTACGCCGTTCCTTTAGTGGAAGCTACAGGATTTGGGGCAACTGATACTGAGGAAAGATTTTCTTTTTATTTCTTATTTCGCCCCATCAGATTTTAGTTGATTTTTCGCTCTATATTTGATATTTTATTCGAGGGAAGCGGTTTTTGTAGCCCTGTCTCGGAGAATTCTATCGGCAAAAATCAGACAAAACATTTTTTCCCAGGTCTTGTGAACTGGGAAAATCCAAGCTTATTTTAACCTTTTTTAAAGTTTTGTAACATAAGCAGATGTATGATTTTCACATCAGGTGTACCATAGATCATAGGTCTAGTTTTCTCTCTCCATTGAGTAGAAACTTTACTGCTTCTGAGTGGTTGAAATATCGCCCAGAAATGGCAAGAACGCCACGGGCTGCAAACTTTGTGACGTTCTTTTAAAGAATAAACCCATATCCTAAGAAGGAAGGAGGCTTAAATGAGTATTTAATTTTGATAAAACTAGCCCAAAAGACTAGCCACAGGATTAACTGTTATTCATCATAATAACAGTAGTTCCATATTTGTTCAATATGGAATGAAAAAGTTTTTGCTGTTTTCTTATTGATTTTAAAGTCAACAAAAAAGTCAGCAAGAAATCAGTCGGTTAATCCAAAATATTTAATCTAGGAGATTAAGTAAATTTGGTTACTCTTTCTTGGGTTGTTAGTCCACAACGAGATTCAAATCTGGCGTTGAAGGAAGACCCAGTACAACTGAGCTATAAACGATTTGGATACCACTCCAAATCACCCTCAAAAGGTTCACCAAAACCTTTAAGAACTTAACTCTATTATAGCTAAAGGTTGGACTTGCAAAATACGGGAATTAACAGAATTACTGGAATTCTTTAATTTTATGGGTCTTATCTTGAGAAATCTCTCGTCTCGCGCACGCATTCTCTGTGTTGATTCATTACAAGGTAGTACATGATTCCTAGGCAAATCTATATAAACCAGAGTGCTAATTGTAAGAGACTGCTTTAATTTCGGCAGGCTCACCCTGAAACAACCAGCTAACTGAGAGACTCAAGATTTCATAAAAGGAATTAAAAATCAAGGGGTCTTAAAACCCGTTCGTTTGATGAATGGGACTCCACCATTAGATGATCGAAGACCCCTTGATTTTTTTTCTCCTCTCTTCCTCTTCGCCAGAAGTAAAAAACTTTACTTCTGGAGAAAATGAATTATGGGGTACGATCGTCTAATACCAACCAAGTATCACAACCCTTGTCCTATATGTAGCGACATTTCTGGGGATTGCCGAATCAGAAGCGACAACTTAATTCTATGCCATACCTATACACAGCAAGATTCAGGC
>JAAUYJ010025616.1_pt1 | contig 14210 bp, 14 predicted proteins | sample 7278031 | NCBI WGS metagenome assembly JAAUYJ01 (sample SAMN14350222, study PRJNA611818) | marine sediment metagenome | isolation source: surface marine sediment (1.8m) | place: French Polynesia: Moorea | collected 2018-08 | reverse complement strand
GTACGCAAGAAACCCTATGCAGCCAAATCATTGAGGAGCTGTATGAAGCGAAAGTTTCACGTACAGTTCTGAACGAGAGGTGGGAATAGTGATATTCCCATCGACTCTAACAAATGTGGGGTAAAACCGCAGAAGTAGCAGGGAATTATGTTAAGAAAGGTAGTTTAATTGGGGTCAAAGGTTCTTTAAAAATAGAAACTTGGACAGACCGCAATACTGGTAAACTACGTTCTAAACCAGTTATTAGAGTGGATCGCCTGGAATTGTTAGGATCAAAACGGGATACAGACCCTAATGCTGTAGGAGGACACTCCAGTGATAGCGAATTCTAGATGATCAAACAAAAACCCGATTTCCTATGGCTGTGTAGTTTTGGCTTCGCAGCCTTTGTTCTTTACACTTTTAATCTGGGGGATGTTTCTTTAAGAGACTGGGATGAAGCAATTGTGGCTAATGTCTCCCGTGAAATTTATCGTGCTACAAATAATTATACTTGGCTGTATCCCCAGGATATCGGTGGTGTTCCCTATTGGAATAAACCCCCTTTAGTTCACTGGTTAGTTGCAATTTCTTACACTTGCTTTGGGGTTAGTGAGTGGAGTAGTCGGCTTCCCAGTGCTATTTTATCCGCTTTATCTGTTCCTGTTCTATATACTATTGGTCGTCTGATTTTTCCTAAGAGAATTCCAACTATTTTGGCTACTGTTGTCTATCTAACTCTCATTCAGATGGTGCGTCATGGACGATTAGCTATGTTAGATGGAGCGATCGCCTTTTGGTTTTGTATAACTATATTAGGATTATTAATCGCCCGTTTTGATACTCGTGGCTTATGGTTAGTAGGATTAGGATTAAGCTCCGCTTGTCTTACTAAAGGAATTGCTATTGGAGTCTTATTAGCTGCGATCGCTCTGAGCTTTTGGTGGATCGAAACTAAGGTAGGGAAAACTCAGGAATTACCTCTACAAAAGCCAAGCAGTCTAACTCTATTATTATTGACCACTGTCTTAAGTTTTCTCCCTGTAATAGTTTGGTACAGTCTGCAATATCTCCGTTATGGACAAGAATTTTTAGGTGTTAATTTAGGGGGACAAACTTTCGATCGTATCTGGAATACTGTCGAAAACAATCAGGGTCAACCTTGGTACTATCTAATAATTATGGCTAAGGATACTTTACCTTGGCTGTTTTTTTTACCAGCAGGAATTAGGTTAGCTATTGGACAACGCGATCGCTTATGGGCAAAATTAGTTTTAGTCTGGGGTGGAGTTTATCTACTAGCTATTAGTTTGATGGCGACCAAACTCCCTTGGTATATTATTCCCGCTTATCCTGCTATCTCTTTAATTATTGGGGCAAATTTAGCTAAAATCTGGGATAGATTTAGAGTTTATCGCAATTATTTATTAATTATCTTATTTTCTCTACTAAGTATAGCCTGTGGAGTAGCTAGCATAATTTATAGTTTATCTCCACAACCAGGCGATCGCGATTTACTGTTAGTTTTTATTACATTGGCTATCGGTTTAACTATTACTACTATTTTACTATTTCGGCGATCGCGTTATTTTATAGTTGCAATAGCAATTAGTTTATATCTGGGTTTGCTATCTTTATTCGCTACTCAACACTGGAATTGGGAATTAGCAGAACAGTATCCCATTTTACCTGTTGCACAAATGATCCAGAAAGCTACCCCACCACAACAAACTATCTATACTTCCTATCCTTATTATCGTCCTTCTCTTAACTTTTACAGCGATCGTATAATTATTCCTCAGTCTGATGATCAATTGCAAAAACTCTGGTCAGAAACTTCTTCAGTATATTTTTTACTATCATCTGATGCAGCAGCAAGACTTAATTTATCAGATAAACGGGTAGTTAGTAGTATTGAAACCTGGGAAATAGTTGTAAAAGAAGACTAGTTAGACTTTTTTGCTATCTCTGGAAACTAGAACAGGCTCTTATACAAATAGGAATCTTTCTCAGTTGTATAGAAACCTGTTGTGATTTCAACTAATAGGCTTGATTGTCTGCTTTAGTTATGGGGAAATGTCTCGCGCAATCCCCCCTCAATCCCCCCTTAATAAGGGGGGTGGCGCAAAGGCGCAGAGAGATTAAAATTTATGCTTCAATGTTAGTTGCTCTGTCTCTTGTGGGATATTTTGCTATCTTTGGAAACAAGAACAGACTCTTATACAAATAGGAATAATTCTCAGTTGTATAGAAACCTGTTGTGATTTCAAATAATAGGCTTTATTGTCTGCTTCACTCATGGGGAAATGTCTCACGCAAAGGCGCAAAGGCGCAGAGAGATTAAATTCTATGCTTCAACCTTGATTGCTCTTTCTCTTGTGGGATATTTTGCTATCTTTGGAAACTAGAACAGACTCTTATACAAATAAGAATAATTTTCAGTTGTATAAGAACCTGTTGTGATTTCAACTCATAGGCTTGATTGTCTGCTTTACTGATGGGGAAATGTCTCACGCAAAGGCGCAAAGGCGCAGAGAGATTAAATTCTATGCTTCAACCTTGATTGTTCTGTCTCTTGTGGGATATTTTGCTATCTTTGGAAACAAGAACAGACTCTTATACAAATAGGAATAATTATCAATTGTATAAGAACCTGTTGTGATTTCAAATAATAGGCTTTATTGTCTGCTTCACTCATGGGGAAATGTCTCTTGCTCCAGACCCAGAGAGATTAGAATTTATTTGTTTTGCCAAGCTAACACACACAGCGCATTAACAATTGCAGCAGCTACAGGGGATCCGCCTTTTCTTCCTTGAGTCAGTATTTGTGGAATTTTTAACTTGGCTAAAGTTTGTTTTGATTCTACTACTGAAACAAAGCCTACAGGGACACCAATTACTAAAGTAGGAGTAATCTTGCTAGTAGAAATGCGATCGCATAATGCTAATAAAGCTGTGGGTGCATTACCAATAACATAGACTGCTTCAGGATATTTTGACCAACATTTTAATAATCCTGTTTCAGTGCGAGTTTTTCCTGATTCTGCAACTTTGACAGCTTCTACTGCTGAAATAATCTCGTTCTTAAAAGTTTTTGTCACCATAGAGCGAATTCCTTGCTTTACCATTGTGACATCTGTCACAATCGGAACTTGATTTTGGATTCCAACAATGGCAGAAGCGATCGCCTTATGCCGAAATTGCAACAAATCCAGATAGTCAAAATCGGCGGTAGCGTGAATTACTCTACGGGCGATCGCATACTCATTTTTGGTAAAGTTATGATTGCCAACCTCGCGATCGATGATCTTAAAACTTTCCTCTAGGATAGGATGATTTAACATTTATCATTTACAATGTTAGAATTCAACTACTGCCCAATCTGGTTGACGAGAATAAGTCAACATATCATCAAACTGACGTAATTCGATCCGATTAATTTTTAAAACAGGGAGACTATCTTCTAACAGTAAATCGTTAATTTTAGCAATTGTCTGACTTAAAAGATTACGGTCTAAATTTTCAGGAATATCTCCAAAGTAGCCTAGGGTAATATGCCCTGTAAAATCATATTGTTGTTCAATTCCCAAAGCCATTAAACCAGCATTTTGATATATACAACTCCGTAATTCAATAATGGCTTGATAACTTTCTTGGTCTTTGGGAGCTAGACAAAGTATGATAGCACGGGGTCGAAGTGCAATACCGTATAATTGCCATTCAATAGAGCTAAATTGTCCTTGAATATTTTGGTATTGGCTAAAACTATGTTTAATTTCTTCTCTTAATTGTTCTGAAAAATTGGGATTTTCTGCTACTGCTTGTTGATAACTAATATCCCAAATTAAATCCGCAATAGTAAAGTGAAAGCTCGGTGAGGGTAAAGGAATTATTAATCCAGCATCAATAAATTGACTAAGTTCCTGTTGTAAAATTTCTACCTTGCTATAAAAATTACTGTTGAGATTATCTTCATCATTAGGAGGAGTAATTACACTATAACCAGGAAAAGATATCGCTTTCCCCTGGACAAACTTAGGGGACTTTTGGATAGTTTTGAGTTGTAGTGCGTGAGTGGAAGTAAGAGTTAATTGTCCTACTCGATTAATATATTCTTGATAATTTTCGTTCACTTGTCTTGCTGATTTTACAGCTTTCTAAGGTTTTAATAAAAATTGCGTTCCAGTTTAAATAATAGTAAAAAACTACTTACGAAAAAGCCAATAATTAAACCAGAAAGATGACTTTCAAAACTCACTTGAGGGATTAGGTTATCTAAAATAAACTGCAACACAATTACAAAAATAACTGTTTTTAGGCGTTGAGCAGTCAGAGCATTTCTTTTTTGTAACCAAACTTGCAAAGAAAGAGCTAACAATGTGCCAATCAATCCCATGATAGCTCCTGAAGCTCCCACCAAAACAATATTACTATTGCCAGTTTTCAGAGACAACAGGGCGACTGATAACATTGCTCCCATACCACTCAGCAAATAAATAATTAGATAACGTCCTACCCCCAATCTTAATTCCACTAGTTTTCCTAAAAAGAAAAGAGCTAGCATATTAGTACCCAAATGAATTCCCCCATAGTGGAGAAAGTTAGCATTCAATAATCGCCACCACTCTCCAGAAACAATTTTTGCAGGAACTAAAGCACCTAAGTAATCTAAAGTATTAAGATTGGTACTTCCTCCCGAACGAATTTCGAGAATAAACAAAACTATATTGAGCAAAATTAACACATAGGTGGTGTAAGTAGCATCTTTACCTACTTTTTTCATAGTTTTACCCCTAAGAAACTGGGAAAAAACGGAACATGAGCCATAAACTAGCTAGAGATAGAACAGTAATGATTAAGCCTTCTATCGTCCATCCCACTAGTTTCTGCTTTAGAGAATTAGATATGCGCCATTGAGGTAACAGGAGAAATTGCTTTCCATACTTGTCTCGCAGTGATTCTTGACGGCGTTTAGCTTCAACCATAAACAATCTATATTTTCAAATTCTGGCTGTTGCCTCTCATAATATCGTTTTCTTCTAGTTTCGAGACATCTCAAATAAGGGTGGTGGGATAGGAGGGATAAAATCTTGTAGCTCAAACTCTGAGCCAAGAAATGATAAATTAATGAAGTTCTGTACATTTGTTTAAGTTAATTCAACAATTCACTATGACTAAGCAATACCGTATTACTTTACTTCCTGGGGATGGCATTGGTCCTGAGATTCTGGGTGTAGCAGTGGATGTGTTGCAATTGGTAGGAAAACAATGTGACATTGAGTTTACTTTTGAAAAGGCTCTAGTTGGGGGTGCTGCTATCGATGCTACAGGAGAACCTCTACCCCAGGAAACTCTTGATCGCTGTCGTCAAAGTGATGCGGTATTATTAGCAGCTATTGGTGGTTACAAATGGGATAATTTACCCCGTCATCAACGCCCAGAAACAGGGCTTCTCGGTTTAAGAGCAGGATTAAATCTCTTTGCTAATTTACGTCCTGCAACTATTTTGCCCCAACTAATAGACGCTTCTTCTCTCAAACGGGAAATAGTAGAAGGGGTGGATATTATGGTAGTGCGTGAATTAACAGGTGGAATTTATTTCGGACAACCCAAAGGTATCTTTGAAACCGAAACAGGGGAAGTTAGGGGTGTCAATACTATGGCATATACAGTACAGGAAATTGATCGCATTGCTAAAGTAGGTTTTGAAACCGCCCAAAAACGGCAAGGAAGACTTTGTTCTGTGGATAAAGCTAATGTGTTGGATGTATCTCAATTGTGGCGCGATCGCGTTACAGCAATGGCAGAAAATTATCCCAATGTAGAATTAACTCACCTGTACGTAGATAATGCAGCAATGCAGTTGGTTCGCGCTCCTAAACAGTTTGACACCATTGTTACAGGTAATCTCTTTGGGGACATCCTCTCTGATGCAGCAGCAATGTTGACTGGTAGCATCGGAATGTTACCCTCTGCTAGCTTGAGTGCTGATGGTCCTGGTGTTTATGAACCTGTCCACGGTTCAGCCCCAGATATTGCAGGACAAGATAAGGCAAACCCCTTAGCACAAGTCCTTAGTGCTGCTATGATGTTACGCTATGGCTTAAATGAGCCAGAATCAGCCAGCAAGATCGAAGAAGCTGTAACTAAGGTTTTAGATGCTGGATATCGCACAGGAGATATTATGTCCGAAGGCATGAAAGCTGTGGGCTGTAGTGGGATGGGAGAAGCTTTGCTCTCGGTTTTGTCTTAGGATTTTAGGAGAAAATTCGCCAAATGTAACGAAATGCAAAGTATAATATCTAAGTCAAGTAAAAAAAATCGTAGAGAAAAGTATTATTAAATGCGAGTTGCGATTGCTGGAGCAGGTTTAGCTGGATTAGCTTGTGCTAAATATTTAATAGACGCAGGACATACCCCTATTGTACTAGAACGTCGCGATGTTCTAGGTGGTTTGGTTGCTGCATGGAAAGATGAGGACGGAGATTGGTACGAAACTGGACTCCATGTATTTTTTGGGGCATATCCCAATATGTTGCAACTCTTTAAAGAGTTAGGAATTGAAGACAGGCTGCAATGGAAAGAGCATACTCTGATCTTTAATCAACCAGAGAAACCAGGTACTTACTCCCGCTTCGATGTTCCCGATATTCCTGCTCCTATTAATGTCATCACTTCTATCCTCCGTAACAATGATATGTTGACCTGGGAACAAAAAATCCGCTTCGCCGTAGGATTGTTACCAGCCATTGTTAGAGGGCAACAGTATGTAGAAGATATGGATAAATACAGTCTTCTTGAATGGCTAGAAAAACAGGGTATTGATGACCGAGTTAATAGTGATATTTTTATTGCTGCTTCTAAAGCTTTAACTTTTATCAATCCTGATGATGTATCGGCAACTATTCCCCTAACTGCCCTAAATCGCTTCTTAAGGGAAAGATACGGTTCTAAAGTGGCATTTTTAGACGGTTCACCCACAGAAAGACTCTGTCAACCAATGGTGGACTATATTACAGAAGGAGGTGGAGAAGTTCGCCTCAATGCACCACTAAAACAAATTGTTCTCAACGAAGACGGTACAGTTAAAGAGTTTCTCCTCAGAGGCTTAGATGGAGCACCAGATGAAGTGATAAAAGCAGATATCTATGTTTCTGCAATGTCTGTGGATCCTCTCAAAGTAATGCTACCCGAACAGTGGCGAGAAATTGAGTTTTTCCAAAAACTAGATGGCTTAGAAGGAGTAGAAGTAATCAACTTACACCTGTGGTTTGATCGCAAACTCACTGATATCGATCAACTACTATTTTCTCGCTCTTCTCTCTTGAGCGTCTATGCGGACATGAGTAATACTTGTAAAGAATATGCAGATTCTAATAAGTCAATGCTGGAATTAGTTTTAGCACCAGCTAAAGACTGGATTAGCAAGTCAGATGAAGAAATTATTGCTGCCACTATGGAAGAATTGCAAAAATTATTCCCTCAACATTTTACAGGGGATAATCAAGCTAAACTCTTAAAATCTAAAGTAGTAAAAACACCCCGCTCTGTTTATCGCGCCATTCCAGGGAGACAAGCTTACCGCCCAACTCAAAAAACTCCCATTAGTAACTTTTATCTTGCAGGGAGTTATACTATGCAAGAGTTTCTCGGCAGTATGGAAGGTGCAGTATTATCTGGTAAACTAGCTGCTAATGCGATCGCTGAAACTACTCCAGCTACTCAAACAGGAACTAAAAAAATGGTAGCAATGGAAACTTAAAAGATATCTGCCTCAAATCGACCCATCGAATGAGACAATGCTTATAAACTTGTAGAAAATCTTAAATTCTTCTACCTTACTTCCCTAACAAGAGTCTTTCTGCTTGCTGTTGAATGCTGCAAATCCCAAAACCCAAACCGAAATCTAATCTAATCTCTGTTACCGAGTCTTATGAATCTTGCCGTGAAATTACGGCGGAATATGCCAAAACCTTCTATCTCGGTACACTGCTAATGCCCAAAGAAAAAAGTAAGGCAATCTGGGCAATTTATGCTTGGTGTCGTCGTACTGATGAACTGGTCGATGGAGCAAAAGCCCAATATACGACAGAAGAAACCTTGTCACAATGGGAACAGCAACTAGAATCAGTGTTTGCAGGGCGACCTATTGATAATATAGACGTTGCTCTTGCAGACACAATACAGCGTTTCCCTATGGATATTCAGCCCTTTCGAGATATGATTGCAGGGCAAGGCATGGATTTATATCGCAATCGTTATCAGACTTTTGAAGAACTCAAGCTCTATTGCTATCGAGTTGCTGGTACGGTGGGATTAATGTCTAACGCAGTTTTAGGCATTGGCAAATCTAATACAGGTGTTCCCTGGGAACGCGATCGCCCGAAATATGTCCCCACCAAAGAAGCAATAGCTTTGGGAATAGCCATGCAACTGACTAATATACTGCGAGATGTGGGAGAAGATGCGGAAAGAGGGCGTATTTATTTACCCTTAGATGATTTAGCAGCTTTTGACTATACAGAGCAAGACTTATTAGCAGGAGTTAACGATCAGCGTTGGAAAGCAATGATGGCTTTTCAAATCAAACGAGCCAGAAAATACTACAAAGAAGCAGAACGAGGCATAAAATATTTGATTAGAGACTCTCGTTTACCAGTATGGGCTTCCTTGATGCTGTATCAGGGAATTCTGGATGCTATAGAACGCAACAATTATGATGTATTTAACAAAAGAGCCTTTGTCCCCAAAGCAATTAAAATAGCATCATTACCTATTGCTTGGTTAAGAGCGCAAGTTTTGTAATTCTCATTTTTGAGACAAGAAACAGTAAATTAGTAGGGTGGGCAAAGTTTTTGCCACCCAAGCTATGAAATCTTGAGCATCAAATTTTCTTTGCCTAAATTAAGATTGAATCGCTTGCTCTCTGTTATAAGCCCACATTGCGATAAAGCCAAAGACACAGCCAAGCCAAATCAACCACAAACTATTGAGCAGCCAATTATTATAGCTCATTAAATGAGCAGCACTTATTATTAATTGACTGTAATGGAAGAAAGGAGAAAACACCAATAAAGACTTTAACAAGACTGTGATTGGTACAAGTAAACCGCAAGTTAGAAAAGCGACCAAAACAGATAAGCTATTAGTCATTCCGAAATTTTTAGGCTTAACCAGATATCCCAAAGCAATACCAAGAATGAGAAAGGGAACTATCCCCAGAAATAGACTAGCAAAAATCATCAACCATTCCCCAAGACTTTCCTGACTACTAGTTTTCATAGCAGCTAAACCAGTGATTAATAATAAGTTGCTCATAATCACTAAAATTAGTACAAATAACATAAAATAATGTAAATTGCAGGATTTAATAGTTTTCTATTGATGAAACTGGACAAATTTAGTAGGAAGTAGAGATGCAGATTTTTTCAATAATTTAGAAGTTTTTTCAAAACTGAACTAGATTCTGAAATGTAAGGAGACTGACCAATAAAAACAATACTTAATTATTTTGGTATTATTTATTTGATTAGTGGTTTTTACAGAGTATTGCATCATTCAAAAAATCAAGTTAAACAAGATTATTATTCCCTGAATTCAAAGAAAAGTACTTATTGACTTATCAAAAAAATGTTGTCAATATTGTTATTATTATTAGGGAGTTGATTAAAAGATATCCTACGTAAATACTACTTAAAAGCAACGATTCAATAGGTTTTATATTGAGAACTCTCGATCGCCCCCTAAACTGCGTTTACTATATATTCGGGTTTGCGATCGCTTTTTGTAGTTGTGATATTTGGCACATTTTCAATTAAAAAGATAAAACCTAATAAATCCTAATTAAGTAATTAAGTTTTTTTGCAGTTAACAACTTTTAAATGCTAAGATTACAATCGAAAGTAATTTTTATTTAGGTAATATTAGGATTATGGGTCTAGCACCTGAAGAATTCATGGAAAAAATGGAGCAGAGAATGCTCTTTAGTGATGAAGATAAATCTCTTCTCCAAAGTAAAGCAGATTGGGGAAAAGAAATTGCTCCAGAAATGGCTGAATATTTTTACGATTACTTAGAAAAAGATTCAGAAATGAAAGCAATTTTACACACAACAGAAGAGCGTATTCATCGTTTAAGAGCAACTTTCATAGATTGGTTTTATGAAATGTTTACGGGAATGGATAATTGGGGGGATGAATATGCACAGCGACGCTGGCGGATTGGACTAATTCATGTAAGACTTGGAATCGGACCACAGCACGTAGTTCCAGCAATGGCTACAGTAGTTCGTGAAGCACAGAAGAAAATCAAGTCACAAGGTAAAAAGGAATCTTTAGGTGAGGCTTTAAGTAAAATTTGTATGATCGATCTGGCTTTTATTGAACAAGCTTATCTAGAAGTATCTTCTAATGCAGTATTAAGAGAAACAGGTTGGACAGAAGGATTATTCAGACGATTAATCGCTACTGGTGCTGAAGCAATGTAAGTAGATTGATTGATTTAGACAAAAGCTCGATCTAATTAGTAATACCAGAATAAACTTGTTGTAAAACAACACTACTTTGATAACTTTTCTCAATACATAGTTTACCTAATAATCTCCTCTCCTCATTCTTATCTTGGAGGGGATTTTACTTAGTATGCTGGCAAAGAAGCACCAGAGGAATTGGCTTAGAATTTCTAGGGAACTCGTCACGTACAGGCTATTTCTCAAGCCCCCGTTAAAACGCGGAGCGTTTAACGGTGGGTTCGTGACTCACCCCTACAGAAAACCGTTGACGTGATTTCTGTTGACTGCCGACTAATTTAGCATGGGGGCTAACTCTTGAACAGTTCGCTTGATTTGTAAGAACAATAATCCCTGCTTCGCCTCTTTACTGGCTAAAACTAAGAAAACTGCTTCGTTACCGCAGCCAACCATAATGCTGTAGCCTTTTTCTCCTTCAACTAAAATTCTTTCTACAACACCCCTAGCCAATTCTTGACCAATTCTTTCCCCCAGAGAAAGCATAGCTGCGGACATAGCTGCGGTTCTTTCTTCGTCCATATTAGTGGGAAGAACAGAAGTTAAAGATAAACCATCGGGAGTTACCAATGCAGCCCCTTGAATATCAGGGGTTGCAGCAACAAATCTTTGTACAATTTCAGTCAGCATTGATGCTTGAACCATTATTTTTCCTCTGTACTCTATATGTATTAAAATTTCACTAATAGTTAGTAATCGAAAAACAAAGCTTTCATATTCTTAAAATACTACTAATTTTGGTAATATTGCTGGCTCAAAGATTGCAAGCTTAAATTTTTATTAAAAAACTTAGTAATTGCCACCATTAATAATTAAATAAGGTGTTTACTGGGAGCGCGTCACCAAGACAAAAAGGCGGAATTTATTTCCGCCACTTGTTCTCGAAGTATAATAAATAATCTCTGTTTCAGAACTATGAAACTCCCCATTGCTTAGAGAAACCTAGGTTGTTTAGTTTTGGTAACTCCCTGTTATAAAGCTGCCTGATTTAGCTTTTTAATTAATTTATCTCTCTTCCTCAAGAAAACTCTCGGGTCCCGCGACGGGATGAATTGAGGGCAGGGTTTTGATGTAATCGCGAATAACTTCGGACATTGAGTAATGTTTAGACTCCGCGTATTTTTGCAAAGTTTGCCATTCCCAATTAGTTAACCTCACTCTCAACATTTTTGTTGTTACCATCCCTTGGCTGTAGCTACGTATATTGCTACAATCAAGTTTAACAGGAAAGGTAATTAACCTGTATAAAAACCTCAGTAACCTAAAACGTTACCCTAGCTGTACCTTGACAATTGAAGATATCGGGTTCTACTTTGCAGTTTCAGTATCTCACCCAGGAGTGGGTAAAATCTTCATGGGAACTGAACGACCAGCATTTTAACTCAAACAAATTTTGCACGCTTTGCAACTACCGCCGGGCGGACGGAAAGTTAACGCTTAGGGAAAGAACCACCTCCCTTGTCAAGCACCGCAAGGAACTTGGCTTAAGTGGACTTGATGAACTAAGAATACCATACTTTTAGTGTGGGAGCGTCAACCTAGAGGAGTTAGTTCAAAGACATAGTAGCTACCACCCCGAAGCACTGATTGAATATGCTTTCCACGATAGTGTTTACTGAAAACAGTCTTGATTGCGCCCCAAACTGCACCGAGAGTATAAGTACATCTGCGACACTTTCTAGTTCTTATCCACCAGAACAGAAGGTTTAGCGAGTATATACTTTGATTTTATCTACAAACTAAGCCAGAAGAGAAGATAATTCTTTAACAACGCGCTTAATTTCTAAGAATAATAAGCCCTGTTTCGCTTCTTTACTGGCTAAAACTAAGAAAACTGCTTCGCTACCGCAGCCAACCATAATGCTGTAGCCTTTTTGTCCTTCAACTAAAATTCTTTCTACAACACCCCTAGCCAATTCTTGACCAATTCTTTCCCCCAGAGAAAGCATGGCTGCGGACATAGCTGCGGTTCTTTCTTCGTCCATATTAGTGGGAAGAACAGAAGTTAAAGATAAACCGTCGGGAGTTACTAATGCAGCCCCTTGAATATCAGGAGTTGCAGCAACAAATTTTTGTATCATTTCGGTGAGCATTGATCCTTTAATCATTACTGTTACTTTTCCTCTCTATGTGTGTTGCAATTTAATTACTAGTTAAGTGTTCTTAGTTCATAACTACTTATTATTCGTGTAGTATTTCTTGATTCAAATATATTAAAATTATCTGAGAAACACTAAGTTTAATTTTCCCAATAATATTGGGAAAATTAAACATCAGAACAAATTTTTTAAAAATCAAAAATTAAATAGTTAATCTATCTAACGGAATGGCATTAAACCAGTTAAAATTGACAGTTAAAATCTTATTTTTGGCGATTATTTCTAATTTTAGAAAATAATCCAATAGGCAGCTATTATAAAAATATTGGCGACTTGTGTAAAGCCCCCAATAAAAAAATCCCAAAACTTATGTAGTTAAGCAACTGGTACTGGAATTAACTGTTCTAATAGAGTAATCAAACATTGAGCTACAGAATTAGGAACATCTGCATTGACATTTATGATTGGCGGACAATTGTCTAGATTCTTAAAACCCAAAGCTAAAGCAATATCATCTTCTTCCCAAGCACCTTCACAGTCCATATGAGTTAGACCGATAACCATAGGAATTTGTACTCTCTGATTCATAAAAGCGAGAATTCGACGCGCTCCACGAAAGTCTTGGGGACGATGGGCTGCAACTAACAACACATAAGCGTTAGCTTGGTTGATAATAATATCCCACATAAAATCAAAACGAGACTGTCCTGGTGTACCGTATATATAGACAACCTGGTCAGAGTTTAAAGTTAATCGACCAAAATCAAAAGCGACAGTAGTCGTCTTTTTCCAAGAAGCTGTTTCATCAGTAGTACGACGCTCGGTATCAACAACTTCAATTTCACTAATAGTCCGAATGAAAGTTGTTTTTCCAGCACCTACATTTCCCGTAACCGCAATTTTAAAAATTTCCATTAAAAATTGTTCCTTAAAAAGCCTATCAAATTATTTAGTAAAGAGTTATTAACTTTTGATTGATTTGGTGATTTAATAGCTACATTGCTTCCTCCTACAAGGGCAGTTTGAGAAGATAATTTTGGTGTTTGTGTCATTATAGTACTTTTATAAACCACAGGGACTTCCTCAACTAATCCCGCGAAAATCATTGATAATGCTGTATGTTGAACTTTCTCTAATGAAACCTGCTTTTCCTGAGCTATTTTTTGCAGGGGAACTGTACCATTAGCAGTATTCCAAAGATAATTTTCTAAGGGAAGAAGTTGGCAATCATGTTCGTCTAGCAGTTTGACTAAGCCAGAATCCTGTGGGGGCATTTCTTCCATATAATTATCCCAATTAGAGAAATTACGCATTGCTTCTAATGATAATTTAGTGGCTTGTTTATGTTTTCCCGTCATTTCTTCCCAGGGGAACTCTTCACCATCACTAGGAATTTTGTTGTTACTATCTATTTCTTCAAATTTGAACCAAGCGGAGTTGATTTCAAATAATTTGCTTACTTCATCTAGTTGTAGTTGAAATAATAAATCAATTTGTGATGAAAGAAGCAGCTTTTTTTGCTGGAGGTAAGTACCTAGTGGTTGGTTTTGACACAATTTTTTAACTTTTACTAAAAGCCCTGAATTTACCCAACCATTTCTTTGAAT
>JAAUYJ010193868.1_pt1 | contig 14211 bp, 15 predicted proteins | sample 7278031 | NCBI WGS metagenome assembly JAAUYJ01 (sample SAMN14350222, study PRJNA611818) | marine sediment metagenome | isolation source: surface marine sediment (1.8m) | place: French Polynesia: Moorea | collected 2018-08 | reverse complement strand
TCATTCCTGGCTTGTTGCTATTTCAAGGCTTCCTTGTTCCTGGAACCATTGCTATTTTACTGCTTGACGCGTTGCTACTTCATTCCTGCACCACTGCTCATTCAAAGCTATTTCATTGCTACAATCATGGCTAAAATCATTAAAAAGCTTTGTTGGTGTGATTGTTTGTTCTTCCCTGCAACAACAGCAGCATCAGGAAAACATTTCAGGAGTAGCAGTGTCAGCAAATACAAGAGCAGCAGGAAGAGGAATATTTCAGGCATGAAATCTGACCTGGCGCCTCCTTGGTGAACTTCGCCCCCTTCCTTGCAAAGGTCTGGTTCTCCGAGAAGTGGTCCCTGTTGAGCAGGGTGGCGGAAAAGTCGAGCCCGACTCTCATCCCCTCGCTCGGGTTGCGCCACATCAGGAAGAGGCCAAGGTGCTTGTCCTGGCGAGAGAAGGCCAGGGCCCAGCGGTGGTAGCCATATCTGTAATAGAGCAGGGGAAAGAAGGCTCATTCATGATTGGGGAGATCTTTTTCCTTTAATGGCGGCGAGGAGCAAATATGGTTTTTCCTTTCGACACGTTCAGGGCTGTTCGTTCTCAATCTCCTCTTTCCTCGTTCGTATGCAGAACGTGACCAAGTCGGCGAAAACAGGATGAAAGAGACGGGGCTAGGGGGGAAGGAGGTTGTCATCTTCCACATCTTCCTCCCACCCAAAGCTCCCCACACTTCTCTCTGCAAAGCCGACGCCTCCAGCCAGCCAGGACATACGTATCATCTTTCTACAAACATGTCTGTCGTAAATAACGTAACGCCCTTGTTCTGGATTCCTTCTGGCAGTTTGTCTGCATTATTGTGGGTAACATAGGAGCTCTGCATTATTGTGGGTAACATAGGAGCAACCACCCACTCCATCTCAATTTGGCTACTGAATGTCGTGAAGTTACCTTGGATAATCCCCTCATGAGAAAAGTTTAGGGGCATCATCATCAATTGCTAATGCATTCAGCACACCCGTGGGCAAGAAATATCCCCTCTTTTCTCAAGATAGATAGGGATAGTGAAAACCACGAAGTAGAAGGCAAATATTGACACCTCCTCGTCCTCGTTCCCACCTCCAGCCCTCGATCTGAGTTTTGTGGCTGCACCATCTTCTTCCCACGGTGTAGCATGAGGTATGTGCTGAGTCTGTGGTCGTCGTCGTCCCCCCCCCTCTTCTCAGCACCCAATTGCGCCTCTCACTCTCTTTCTCGGCAGTACTACGGTCCTCGAAAAAACCTCTCCCTCCCCCTCCTCCTGTCGCCAGCCACCCTCTCGTCTTTTAATGAGCTTTCGAAGAGAAGGAGGGGGAAAAGAAGGGGCTTGAGAAATAAGAAGGGAGGGAGGAGGAGGCGACATTTGATCGTGGCTGTGTGAAAATAGAGGAGAATACAGAGCTCTTTGAACTTTTGGAGCTATTTGGCCCAATTCCGTCGGTGCACAGCCCAGCCTTATCATGGTGTAAATTGGTATGCTAGATCACTGTAACAGTTCGTATAACCGTCTTTTTTTTCTTTGCGGGTCTTGGAACGATTCTTTAAGTTGATTGCTACTGTTGCTTTCATTTTGTAGGGTTTGTGGAAGATGGACAATCTCAAGCCTGCGACAGCTCACCACGTACAGTACAGTAGTTCAAAGCACAGAATGACAAATTAAGCTCTTTGGTAATTAAAGCAAATACTTCCTTTCTTTAATAACAGAGAGCAAAAGCAAATCCTATCCTGAGATCCCCCTTCTCTCCGTCGCCAGTGAAACTGGGCCAACAAAGCGTGCCTTTTGGGTTTCTACCGGCGCAGAAGAGGTCGCCTCGATGCGTCTCTCGTGCCTCAAAGCCAAAGGGGAGGGTGAGGATGGCGGCGAAAGATGAGACAGGAAGCAGAGGAGGGGAAATGTAATAAGGAGAAAAACGTGCTCAGGGAAAATGATTTATCTTGCGGCGCGGAAGGAATGGGGGATCAAGAGAAAGGGTGCAAGGTGGCGGCGGGCCGGCGTCGCGCAGCACGGAGGAGCACACATGCGAAAAGATGATGAAAACGAGGAAATGAAAGGAAAACATGGCAGAGTCGACTCACGTAAAGTCCTTGGTGGTGACATCCCTGTCCTGGTCTCGAGTCACAGACCTGCGGAAGAAGAAAGTTTCAAGCTTCATGGGGTAGAATGTAAGCTGGAGAAGCCCACCTGGTGACCACGAACGTGAAGATGCAGGTCTCGTCAGGGTCGTTGAGGCGGAGGAAGCGGTGAAGGAGCGCCATCTCTTATAACCCCTGTTGAACAAAACTTGGGGGAAAAACTTTCCAATCAATGAGTCGAAAGTACACGCGGCCGAGAGAGGCTCGGTCGACGGTGTACCCTTGATGTCAGAAATAAATTGCAGCGGGGAGAGAGAGAAGCTCCTGCGGTTTTGCTACTGATTGTTGCTATCCGGCAAGAGGTTTCCCGCTCAAAAGGAGAAATAAAATACGTCGCGGTGGTGCCCCCCCCTCCCTATGCGATAAGCCATTCGAAAGTTTTGACTCGCCATCCACAGTGGTGCTCTCTGAAGGGAAAATTTCCCCCTTTTTCGAAATTTTATCCCGTATTTCCTGCCTCACCTGCGCTGAGAAACTTTTTCTGCGACGTGCGTTCGTACGCGGAGGAGAGAGACAGGAGGACGGACCACTTTGGGGATCAGAAATGCGCGCAGTTCCCTCCTGCTGCACCGAACGACGCGGTTTGAACTTTCCGAACGGAGGGGGAAGAATCAACTGGTGGTGGCGGGGGAGGAAGATGGGGAGAGAGAGAGAGAGCTTGGAGGAAGCGCCCGCTCCTACGGTGGCAGGATAAGAGAAAGCTTCTCTTCCATTCCCGCTTCCTAGGGGCGAAGGCGGTGCCAAAACCAAAGGAGGCTCCTCCGTTTAGCAATTCAATGCTTGCTTCAACGCAAAAAAGGAACGCTTTCCAATTTCTAATATATATTTGCCTCCATCTAAGATATCGACAAATTGGTGGATTCTTTTTCATAGGTACTTGTAACATTTCAGTATACATAAATATCGTATCACCGCATTTTCGCAGGAAAAGAAACTCGAAGCCACATGCAGGATAAAACGGAAATAGAAGAAAAACCTCTGGGAAGTATTCGATCAGATCTTAGGTAAATGGTCATACTACGAACAATCAGATCTTTTTTCTATTCTACATCGGAGTGATGACATCGTCCCGAGGTGCATCTTCCCCTTCCTCCGAGACCACGTTCTCCAGTTCCTCTCCTCCTACTTCTGGCCCTGGTCGCATCGGTGGTGGAGGAGGAGGGATCTGCGGTGGCATGGAGGAAGACCCGGGGAGCTCCTCCTCGTCCTGTTCGGTCTCAACCTCAACGAGGATGTTCTCCTCCTCCTCGGATGTCGCATCAGGAGCGGCGGTTTCTTCCTCTCTTCCTCCTTCGGAAGTCTTCGCAGACTCCCCAGCAGCTTGCTTCTGTTCTTGGTCTTCCTCCGGGGCTGCCTTTTCCACCGTGGGACTTAACGGCGGCGGAGGCGGCGTTTTAACAGGAACGGGATCAATGTTGGACCCCGCCGCCGGTCGGTCGTCGTCGCCTTCCTCCACTATTCTAAGGGGCTCTTCTTCCTCTTCTCGCTCTGGAAGCTGTTGCTGTTGTTGTTGCTGCAGCACCTTCGGAGGCGGCATCGGCTGCGGCGGCGGAAGAGCAGGAGGCGGTGGGATGACTGCCGCCGCCTGAGCAGCCGCCTCCGCCGCCTGTGGAGTGGCGGCCACCGCAGCGGCGATGGCCGCTGGGGTCGGTGGCTGCGGCTGCTGCGGCATTGGCGGCGGCATCGACGACGGCTGCTGCTTCTGCCTGGCCTGCTTCTCCTCGATGGCCCTGACGGTGGAGAGGAACTTGAGGCTGGCGTCCATCAGGCGCCCGCAGTGCACAGACAGCTCATCGTCGCCCACCGTCATCACAAAGAGGTCTGGAAAAGGGAATAATACAATTAAACAAGGACCCCTAATGTCAATTGCTAACCATACAACGTGTTTTACTCACTCTCTCCCCTCTCGGCCAAGATCTGGCAATAGATCCTCATTATGCTGGCGGTGTCCTCCTCGTCCGCCCCCGCCCTGCTGCTGCCCTCCGCCCCTCCGCCAGAGGCCCCCGAGGCGGAGGGGGATGACCCCTCTCCCGCCGCCGTCGGCCCAGGCCCGAATCGAACTAGGTGCTGCTGCCTGAAGTACGCCATGGCCAGCGCCCACTTTGTCTCGCACACCAGCCCGAAGACGTGGTACTCGCTCTCGCGGCGGTTCCTCGCCTCAAAGTTGACCGTCTCCGCGGCGGAGATCTCGCTAGAGTTGAGGCTCAGGACGTCCTCCTCCTCGTCCTCGGTCGTCGCAGGCTTGCTCGCCTCTGGCTCGGCCGCTGCATCGGAAGAAGGGACGACGACAGTAGAGTCGGCGGACCCGGGCCCCGATCCTGAACCCCCTGCTTCTCCGGCAGGAATGACGGTCTCGCCCGTCTTGTTGCCGCCGCTGCTGTTGGTGGACGAGGACGTCCCCTTGGAAGAGTTGGAAGATTCTGCAAAGAAAAAGTCGTTGCATTATACAAAAATGAAGCAAGATTTACAAAGGCCTCACCAATTGTCCCGTCCAGCTGCCTGCACGCCTTCAGCAGCTCTCTCCTGATCTCCGCCAGCTCAACCGACTTGTCCGCCACCTCCGGTCCCCCTCCGCCGGCAGCAGTGGCAGAAGCCATCACGCTCTGCTTCACGAAGCGCAACAGCTTCGAAAAGCTCTCCAAAAGCAGGAGGAGCTGGAAGTGCTGTTTGTAGAGGCACCGGCAGAGGTCGACCTGCTCCGTGTCCACGTTGTAGTGTCCAAGCTCCTCGCCAAGACTGACCAACTTCTCGTGCGACTTAACTGCGTCCAGGCAGTCCAGGCTGTACTCTTTCTTGTCCACAAAGTTTTCGAAGTTCTCCTGTATCTCCAGGATGTTGAACTTGACCCTCTCTACCAGGCGGGATCCGCCGATGTTGTCGAACTCGCACCAGACGTGCGGCATGAAGGAAACGTCGGAGAGGATGTCTGAGAGCTCCTGGAGGTGCTCAGCGGCCCTCTTTATCAGCTCCTGGCCCAGGGGGACCTTCTCCTTGCCAAGGGTCATGATGGAGTCTTGGGAGATGAGGCACGTCTTCAGCCGGAGTTCCTGCAAAAAAAACCAAATAAAAATTTCCCATGGTTTTGAAATTTTTTCACGGTTCTCACGTTGAAGAGCTTCCCAAAGGCGAAAAAGGTCTCCATGAGCGCCTCGTTGCTTGGGTTCTGCATCGCCACTGTGACGTGCGCCTTCCACATGTCCTCGACCGCCTCCTGCTCCAGCAGGCGCCCCGATGCGCCCCCGGCCACGCCCGACTCCGGCCCCGTCCCCGCTGACGCCCCCTGGTGGCCACCGCCGCCAGGCCAGCTGTAGGGGAGGCTCGGGGAGGCGTTGCAGGGCGTCAGGTCGTGGTCCGACATGTCCGCGTCGTCGTCCGTGTCGCTGGCGCTGGAGGAAAATAAAGGGGGGGGGGAATTAGAAATACGTTTGTGGCAACCAACTTTTGCGCATCCCAATTTTCCCCGTTTTCCTGGACACTCACGATTCCGAGTTGGGGGACGAGAACCTCCTCTTTCCGATCTCGTCCAGCGGGAGCGAGTTCGGCGGGAAGAGGCCAGAGGCGGAGGAGGACTCGCGGTCGTCGCGGTCGCCGCCGCCGCCGCCGCCGCGACCAGAAGAGGACATGTGGTGCTGCTGCAACCGACGGACGAAAGCATTGACGACGGGGGCACAAGATATTGGACGGCACAAATTTGCCCAAATATAAATAAACAAGATCCCAATCTCTCCCTTGAACGTGTATCACTGCAACTGGAAGACATCATCGCTTACCAGCTCGTCGTCGGACGACTCTTCTATCGGCACCCTTCCTCCCTTTACCCCTGACGACGCCCCCGAGGATCCGGTGGGGGCACTTCTCTTGCCCAGCACTGGCGTGTCGTCCTCCGTGGCGGAGGCGGTGGAAGAGCGGCTGCCTCCCCCTCCCCCTCCAGCGGCGGATCCAGCGCCAGTAGGTGTGGTCCTGGAGGCTGAGCCTGCAGAGGCAGAGCCGGAGCCTCTCTTCTGCTTGGTGGGAGAGGACCTGGCCAGGGGAGGCCCGACCACGCCAGCGGCGGCAGTGCCAGAGGCCGCAGACGCCCCTCTTTCTCCTGGCGAGACTGCGGAGGGCAGCTGCTGTCCCGGCAGCATTGCCTGCTGCGAGGGATCCAACTCGAGGCTGTCCAGCACGTTGCCGGAGCTGCTGCCGCCCCTGCTGCTGCCCGCGCGGTGGCTGCCGTCTCTGCTGCCGCCCAGGATGCTGCTCCCTCCCCCCAGGCTCAGCCTCTCGCCCCCCACGAAGGAGGAGGCCGAGCCGTCCAGGTGGGACAGGCTGGGCCTCCGCACGCCCCAGTTGAAGTTGTCCACGCTCTCGCCCTCCAGGCTCTCCAGCTCGTACTCCAGGAAGTCGAACTCTCGCATGTACATGCCGAACTTCTGCTCCGTGTCTGTGGTGTCGTGCTGTCGGCTGTCGGTGCTGAGGTCGTTGTTGGCGGACACCTCCTCGGTGGAAGACGCCATGGAGGACTGGCGCTCCAGCAGTTCAGATGTCTGGCTGAAGATGACCTGCAAGAACAGAAAAAAACTATTTTAACAAAGTAAAGACTGGAAAGTGTCTAATTTTTGTGCTAGTGAGCTCGTGGTTTGTGCAAGAAGACAAAACGTGTGAACACAAGGTGCCTGCATGTGCCTGCATTGTTTGCACAAAATTCGATTTCAACAAAAGCATCAAGTTGGAATATACCGTACTCGTTTTCTCTAACTCGAGATTGTAAAGTACAGCAGCAACAAATGCTTCTTTTTGCCATCAAGAGTTGCATGTATTGTGGCATTGGCGGTACTGTTACTCTGTTAATCAAACGACTGACTGTAAGTGACAAAGCTGTACACATGACCAAAAGGACCAAAGTTCCCAGACAACTGAAACAGAATACAAAGCCTCCCTGTACCTTCATGTTTAGATTTAGGTTCTCTCCCTGCGGACGAGGAAAAAGAACGAAGAACATCAAAAAAGCTCAATCACACATCAAAAACAATTTCTAACGGGGGTCAATAAAATAAATATCGATTCATGGGCAACATTTTTTTTTTTGCAAAAATGACATGCAGAGAGCGAAGAATAATCTAACCTACAAGGTCCTATTCTACTGACAAACTGAATTTTGCTTACCGACGGACTCTTGGGCAGGCCCACTCTTTGCCCACAGGAGTTGAGAAGATTCACTAATCGTTCTCTGACGGCGGACTGCAATGCAAAGCGACAATCAAACTAATCAGTAATTTAAATCAGATGTCAACTGCTTCTCTTCCTCACCTGGCTCATCCATGGTCTCCTCCATCCTGAGACTGCCCCTGCGTCGGCCGCCGCCAGCGACATTGACCTCCTCGGGCTCATGCAGGCTCCGTCGGGACCCCCTCCCAGCTGCTGCGGCCAGGGAGAGCGGCCCTTGCCGCCGGGTCCCACTCCCACTGCTCCTGCTCCGCCTAAAGTCATGGTGACGCTGCTCACGCTCCCTCCGCCGCCCAGCGCCGCCGCCGCGCTCCCCGCGGCCGCCCCCAGCGTGGAGGCCGCCGAGGACGAGACGAGGCTGTCGCGGTCCTCAGGGATGCTGGAGATGCCCCCCAGGGTGGAGGCGGTGACGGTGGAGGCCGCAGAAGGGGGAGGGTTGTTGAAGAGAAGAGAGACTCGCCCACCTGTGCGGGAGGAGGCCGCGGAGGCGGAGGAGACGGCGTACACGGTGCCGCTGCTGGTGCTGCGGCGGCCGATGACGGGAGTCTGGGAGAGGTCGAAGGTGAACTCCATGGTCCGCCCCGGGAGCTCCTTCTTGAAGTAGAGGTCGGCCTCGGCGAAGTTTGCCCCCGGACCGGTCTCCCATGGGTAGGACACAGAGGCCGCTCCTCCCCCGGCGGCGACGGAGGAGGCGGACGAGGACCCTGCTGAGGGCGGCGCCACCAGAGTGGAGCTCCTGGTGACGGCCAGCTTGAGGATCTTGAGTGCCTCCTTCCAGTGCGGAGACTCCACGAACCGCGCCACTGTCCGCAGCAGATCCGAGTTGATCATCTGCGTGGCGGTCTGCATGTCGACGTAGTGCAGCAGGCAGTGGATGATGGTCATGACCGGCGCCTGGCAGGACGGGGAGCCCTTCTCCAGCACCTCCACCAGGAAGCCCAGCATGTTCAGGGAGAAGTGCGAGTAAAGGTCGTACAGGTACTTGACCACGCACCTGCAGAAAAAAATCAATGATCACAAAAACGCATATATGAAGAAAGAGAAAGGACTTCTCACTTTGTCCACTGGAAGGACTCCTTGCTGAAGGTCCTTCGGCTGTAGAGCGTCATGACTGTCGCCAGGTTTTCCAGCTTCTTGTTCTTCTCGGTGCTCACCTGCGTGGAAGGAGAAGGAATGAATTATTTACAGCAGGACAATGCTTTGATCAAGGAGGATGGACACGTCTCATGCAAAAGTCGGGGAAAAATCGAAGATTCAAAATTTATTGGTTTCTTTCATTTTGCACAAAAAAAAAAATCGATATTCACAATAACATGGTCATCAACTCAATCATGGGCTTGTTCCTCTTGCGGATACAATCGACGATGGCCACGGAGAACTCCAAAAAGGAAAAGCCGAGGAAAAGCCCCATAGATCCTCCGACGGCGGCCACGATGTTGTTGAAGTCGTAGAGTAGAGTCTCCTCGCCGAATTCCGCCCTCAGGTCGGCGAAGTAGAATACCAGGAGGGAGGAGGTGGCCCTGGACGATGGCGTGGTTCGGACCGAGTAGTCAAAGTGGACGTTTGTGCAGCAGGGCGGGCAGGAGGTGCCGGCGGTCACCTTGTGCTTGGCGGCATTGACCGCGCCCCAAGCGGCGTTGACGGCGGCGCGGGTGCGGCAGGCGGAGTCGCCGCGGAGCAGAGACCAGGGCTCGACGACCGGCCAGCGGCAGACGGCGCCGGCGTCGCCAGTCGCGTTCAGGACCTCCAGGCTGGATCGGAAGAAGCACCCCATCCTGCTGCGGAGAGTGCAGTCGGGCGAGCACTGGACGCCGTCGGTCGAGTCGGGACGAAGTGTGAGAGAAGACTTGCGTAGCTCCACGAAGTAGTTGTTTCCCCGCGTGAGGACGATCTCCCTGACGGGTCCCTGCCAGTAGTTCAGTGAGATGCCGAAGAGCTCCAGCCCTCGCTCGAAGGACTCGAGCCTCACCTCGTGGACGCCCTCGGGGAAGGAGACGGAGACGCGGAGGTAGTCCGCCAGGGTGCGGGAGGGAAGCAGGCAGCTGAGGACGGAGCAGCGGCCGAAGTCGAAGGAGTCAACCTGGCGGAGGTGGACGGCGGAGGCGTTGCCGGCCAGACCGTTGCGGAAGAGGCTGATCCTGTCCCCATTGCGGCCGTCAAAGAAGAAGGAGCTCCCCACGATGCTGTCCATGGAGAGGGTGGAGACGTCATACCAGCGCCGGGCCTCATCGGAATCAAGCGGCGTCCTGAAGTTTTCCTCCGATCCCCTCGTCAGCCACTGCTCCCCCGGCAGCCCCTCCTCCTGCATGGCGGTCGCGTTGAATCCTCCGCTCGGACACAGCGCCAGGGTGGGGAAGAGGAGGTCGGGGTCCACCTTCCTGCGCACGGAGATGGTGACGGCACCGCCAATGTACTTGGTCAGTGCGTCCCAGGCCTGGAGCAGGAAGCAGGCGCCGAACGCCACCAGGCAGCAGACGTAGGCCGCCGCGCGGCAGCGCCGGTAGGTGGTACTCATTTTTGAAGCAGTATCTTTTTCCTGGGAGTCATTGTCCATGACTACTAAGGAGTTTGGGGGAAGGGAGGCTCATCAACTCACATGGGCAAGCAACCAAACAATAGGAGGGGGGTCAACTTTTCTCCTGCCAGGGGGGTTGGACTTTTGGGGAGGTAGGGTATGGGTCAGTTTTGAATATTAGGGGGGAAGGGGAATTTTTTCTCCCAAAATCACGGCAATTTTAACGGTTGAAGGGAAAAATAACCAAAATCTCCATAATTTCCTTCTATCACCTTATATAAACTACAGAATTTATGTACCACATATTATTTTAGTCTTCATGCCTGAGTAGGTGGCAAATTTTTACAAAAATTAAAACAAAACCCCAAAAATATCCGAGAGTTAGGGGGAGGGTAGCCTGGGATGGATAAAAAATTCTCTATTGGGTGTTCTCTGTCGAGGGGTTGGGGGGAGGGTCACTTTTGAGAGGTCAGGGTATGGGTAACTCCCCCCCTTGCCCATGTGTGCTCATCAAGCTAGATTGACAATATTGAGCCAGCACGAGGAAAAAAACTCTTTAAGAAAAGTGGATGTCTTTATCACGCGCAATAATGGCACAGAAAGCTCTTTCCATGAAGGGACATATTTTTCCTTGACGACGTCTCGGGTATTGAGTATCGGACATGCCAAGAAGACAAGCCCGCCAGCGTACAGCATATTTTTCACGGGGCAATTTTCCTTCCGCCTTACGGTACTATGGTGGACACGTGCTTCCACCGTGCGACGAGTGGGGTTTTCCAAGAAATAACATGCAGGAAAAACAATATTTATGAATGCCGAAAAACTTGCGGAAACCCAAATGGAAAGAAAGGAATAGAACGCGAAATTAAACTAAAGGCTTTCTCACCTGCGCAATGTTTTCCGCGCTCCTTATGCACAGCTCGTTCGCGTCCTCGTAGTTCTGCACCATGTATGGGAGGAGAGCGATCACGTTCATGGGGAAGGCCAGGCTCTGCTGGGAGGGGTCGATCACTGAGTGGTCCAGCAACAGGGTCATCTGGCTCAGGACCTGGTGGACACACATAACAAGCGAGATCATCGTGTGCCTGTACGATAAGAATTATTTTTTGATTTTATTTCTCCCTCACCTGGATGGTCGCCTCGTGGGTGGAAGGGTTGGTGCATCCCTTGAGTATGAGAGAGTGCACTCCGGGGAAGGAGGGCCACTTTAGCTGAGACTGCAAGCAAACGATAAAAAGAAGATACGGTGTGTTGACTTAAGGAAAGTCTGGGGCGCAATGAAAGGAGTCGGCGACTAGACGGATAATCCTCACACATTCGCTCTTTCGTGCTGACCTGCAACTTTTCCAGTTTCTCCCTAACATCGGGACGATCGAGAGGGAGCCTTGAAAGGACCCTCTCCAGGAGCCTAAGGCCGAGGAGGAACTCGTGCTCGTAGTCCGACTCCAGGATGGCCATGCAGATCCAGAAGAGCTGCACCAGGATGTTCATCTTGTCGTCCTGCGAGGCCTGGTCCTGCTGCTGAAGCTTGAGCGACTGGGCCGAGCGGGAGCGGGAGAGGCTGCAGGAGGCGGCTGAGGAGGACTTGCCTCCTCCACCACCACCGCGGCCTTCGGAGTCTGTGGAGCTGCGGCCACGCATGTCTGGATCTAACAGATTTTTTTAGCTCCAATATTCAAGAATTTAAAAATCAGTTTGGCCTTTTACTCTGTGGAGGCCCGCTCGACTTCTTTGAGGATGACGGGTGGTAGGATGTGCTCCTGTCGTAGTAGGTGCGAGAGAAGGGATTCGGACCGGTGGGCGGGGCGGAGGCATGATAGCTGGTGGCAAAAAGGAACGAGAGGGTAAGGAATTAAATGGGTTGGTACTTGACAACAAAAAGATTCGAATCTCACCCGTGACCGCTGGGAGACATGACCTGCTGCTGGTGTTGCTGCTGCCTCTCCGACTGCTGCTGTTGCTGTTGCTGCTGCACCCGTCTTGCCACCGCCCCGCTCATGGCCGAAGAGCCTCCTCCTCCCAACGGCGCTCCGCTGGCGTCCTTCAGGTTTGGCGTGGACTTGAATATGTCCCTGTTGTGGTCCATTGGCCTGATGTCCGAGTCCAGCGCCTCCACCACCGCCTCCAGGGTCAGGATCAGCTCGGTGACGTAGCCCTGCATGTCCTCGCCCTGCTCAGCGATCGTCTCAACAAGGCGGGACAGGATGTCAGACAGCATGCGGGAGGTCACAGGAACACGGAGAGCCCTGATAAGAGCGACAAGAATTAAAACGATAAAAAAAGCTCAAGATAGTCACCCGGCCTTGAGTAAATCAGTAAGCACACAAGGTCGACCATAATGGAAGACGTCGAAAGATATGAGACGAGAGGGAAAAGTTTCAGGGTTAAAGACTGCGATTTTGGGAAGGGATGGGGAGCTTCCGAGAAAAAAGGGCATCACTGATGCAAGTTTTTTTTTTTGGGGGGGGGGAAGTTCGCCGAACGCCGAAAGTTTTTCCCGCTCTCTCGTTTGTGTTGACAGCGGGGGATCGTTTCCATTTACCATCGCCATAAACAAAGATGGGATGGAGAAACGTGAAAAGTATCTTCAGCTCCCTAATGGCCAACTACTGTAGACTGTATTTCTGCCGCCTTCCAAGATTCTTTCCTTCAGTTCACAGGAAAAAAAAGCAACTTCAAGCGAGCGTGTTCAGAAAGCAATCTGGAAGTTGGAGGATTCGAGAGAACGGAAGAAGATGCCCCAGACTCCAAAGTTCATCCTCACCAGACAACGGAGTGAGAGGGGAGAGAAAAAACTTTCCAAATCTTCCGAGAGAAAGGAAGGGGGCTTGGTGGTGATTCAGCCCAAAAAAATCTTTCGTTTTTTTTCTTTTGGTGCGCCGCTGCACTTTCTTCCAATTTCACGATCCGCCGGCCTTGTCAAAGAAATGACGAAAGAAATGGATGGGGAGAGGGGAGGGGAAGGCTCTGTCAAAAAGGGAGATGTCTCTTGAAGGCTGGTTTTCTACCTGAATATCTGTAGCGACCTTCCCGCGTAGTGCCTGGAGGAGCAGTTAAGCGCCAGCCCCAGCGCCAGCTCTGCCCACCGCTCTGCCAGCCTGGACTGCGGTGGGAGGGAGAGCTCGAATCCCCTGAGCACGTGCTGCAGGAAGACGTCGAGCTGCTCGGCCGACCTGATTCGCCAGACCTTGCTTGTGATGTCCTCGTACTGCCAGAGCGGCTGCCGCTTGAGGCGGGAGGCGATGAAGTGGATGAGGGACTTTGTGAGGTCGCCCACCGTGGTGGACTGGGTGACGCCGGAGGTCAGGCTGGATTCAGGCTGGGACGGGGTCGGCGTGGGGGAGGAGCCCTTCTTGGATGGAGACAGGGACTTCATTCGGACTCCCTCGTCTAGAACGATGAACAGTGATATAGTAAGCACACGTCGCCAATTAAAAAGACCTCAATATTCCCCACCGTCCTCGCTGATTCCGCCCTGCTGGCTGTCCTGCTCGGCCCCGCTGGTGTCGTCTTCCTCGTCCTCGTCCTCCTCCCTTCCCCTACGGCTCTCGCGGTCCTCCTCCTCCTCCTCGTCCTCTCGGGCAGGCCAGTCGGTGAAGTTGTGCTGCAGGATTGGGAGTGGGGGAAGCACCAGACCGTGGTTCATCTGCATAGGAGGAGAAGAAGAGCGTTTGACGTCAAGCTTGGTACTCATACTTAGTACAAAGTATTTGTAAATTCGAAAACAACAACATAATGCTTGATGCATGGAATGCATACCTGTTCCGTCTTGTTGCTCATGAGGATCCTTGAAACCGTCAAATGGTCGTTATGCTCGCAGAGTACCATTAAAAGGTTCAAGAGAAGTTGCTGACAATGCCTGAAAATAGAGAAGAGGGATGAAGCCTTCTAGGTGAGACAGAAGTGGACTTGAGGCTGGATGGGGAAGGGGAGAAGGAGATTTTATGTTTTCCCTTGCCGGCTAATTAAAGTCGAGAAAAAGCTACCTCAAGGGCCCTCGAAAAAGAAAACACTTGGAGGTGGCAGCGGCATCAACAGACAGACAAAACACCTTCAAACAAAAACAACTCACTTGTAGACCAGCTCCCTGCTGTTGTCTAGCCCGAGGAAAATGATGTGCAGCATCAGAGGCACATGGACGCTCCAGTCCACGCTGTGGCAGTCGAGGTCGAGCCCGTCCACCACCAGGTCGGTGAGGAGGACCACGGCCAAGTTGCAGCGGTGGAAGGTGCTGATGGGCTGGGAGGCCGAGGGGAGGAACTCGGTGAGGGGGGCAAACCAGCCTCCGTACTCCGGCATGGGCAGGGGGTGCGGGTGGTAGTGCAGGAGGGGCGCGGCGG
>JAAUYJ010221390.1_pt1 | contig 14219 bp, 7 predicted proteins | sample 7278031 | NCBI WGS metagenome assembly JAAUYJ01 (sample SAMN14350222, study PRJNA611818) | marine sediment metagenome | isolation source: surface marine sediment (1.8m) | place: French Polynesia: Moorea | collected 2018-08 | reverse complement strand
CCTGAAGATTGATTTTTCCATCTGTGGGAAAATATGACCGATATCTATAACGTTATAGTTTTGCCGACGAAATTTCGGTTTTGGAATTGAGATTTTTTCAGGAAGTAGGTAGTAGGTCAGCTTAGGTCTGGCAATTTTCCTCTAGTCTTGCTGTTTTATCGGTTAGAAAATCTGACCTATATCTATCTTTCTCTGTCGTCCCACCCTTCCCACACTCTGCTTTTTTTCAGCAACCCCTAATTATTCTTATTTTTACTACTCCCCTACTCAAGAAAATAATGCTTTGAGATTTAATCAATAAACCCTACTTAATCTATGCAAATATCACATATAGTATATTGCCGATTATACTTTTTAAAATCTTCAATTAATAAACCTGTTCTATAATCAACCCCTTTTTTGTTCAAATGATATGGCGTATCAAATATCATCTCATCAGGAATCATATATCTTTTAGAGTTTCCTAAAATCCTAAATCCATGTTTGATATATTCTGCCTCAACCTCCTTTATTTGTTCAATCATATTAAAGTATGAAACATCTTGAAAACCAGGGAAAGAAATAAGTAATATAGCATTTCTTTTCTCAATTTCTGTCTGAAATTTTTTAACTTCCTCCATAGCAGAAGGATTAAATTTCTTTTGCAGCTTTTGGTAAGGCAAAAATTCTTTTTCTTCTCTTTCTAGCCCCCAATGTGTATAGGTATCACCATATTGATTAAATGAATTCACACTATAAACAATATCTTCCTTAATAACTATATACTGTCTTGGATTAATTTTAGAAACTGTATATTTTGGGATATGTTTTACCATATTTAATATCTGAATCGGATTCAGCAATCTAATTTTTGATAGATTTACATCAAATATAGTACGGAATAATTCTTCAGATACAGAATTATAATCCCGGTAAAATTGTTCATATTCAGGTACAAGTACGACAATATCTCCCTCTTTCACATATTGAAGTGTGTTAGATAACATATAATTTAAGCCAATAGCTCCGGTAATAGCGGTATTAATTGGATTCAGGTTTAATGAGTCTTTGATTTTTTGACTATTGAGACCTAAACATAAGTTGGAACCACCAATAAAAATTATCCGAGGGGAGGGGGAGTTTTTGAGTAGAGAATCTTTTTTTAATTCAGCAAAGAGTAGAGATTTTGAAACACGTGGTGTAGTAGGTAAAAATAAACCTAATATCAAGAAAAGCACCATGGGTATAGTGAAACCAATAATCTTAAATATAAATTTCCTCATGTATTCCTTTGAAAATTGAAAATAAATTAAGAGCTGATTTGTCAACTTAGCCAAAAGTTTTATACTACCAAAAAATTAAGGTATAAAGCCTTCTATTTCAAGAGAAAAAGCGGTCGTTTGCGCAGCATGACCTTAGGATGGGATGGCGAAGATTCTTCACTATATCCAATCGACCAACAGAGCAGTCGTTTGCGCAGCATGACCTTAGGATGGGATGGCGAAGATTCTTCACCATATCAATCGACCAAGAGAAGAAAAAATTCCTTTGAGTCAATCCTATTCTTTATAAGAGGAGGTAATAATTAATAATTAGTTATTAGTTATTAGTTATTAATGGCTTTGTTGTATGAAAGTGGCGATATAGCAGCCGCACTTGAAGAGCCAACGCAGATGACTCTGGAGAGACGCAGTTCTAGATGTGTACTTGATAACTTTCGGGTTGACCATTCTGTATCATGGAGTTCAGCATAGCGCATTGAACGAATAACTCCACTGCTTGATTATCAAATGATCGTCTTCGTAACTTCCCACCAAATCAAACTTTGAGCCTAAACATAGTGGTTTTCCTTCGGAATGCTGCCTCTTTCAGAGGAGCTTCGAAGTGCGCAAACAGATAGAGAGCGTCTATGGTATCCACTTTGATGCTTCCATTTCTGGCGTCCTATTTTACGAATTCGTCTGAGGTTCTCATCTGCTGGTCTGGGGTAGGGCTTTACAGTTGCCATGCTGTGATGAGGCAGCATTTTTACGGGGTTGAATGGTCGTTTTTATTCCTCGTTGGTGAGCTGTCTCATAGCACTTGTATTTGTCATCAACCCCATCACCTGAAATTTGGGCTATTTCACCTTCTACTCCATCTAATAGGTCAGAAAATACTTGGTCGTCACTCACATCATTGGTTGTGACAACTGCTGTGACAATCTCTCCGGTGGCCTCATTCACACCTAGATGTAATTTACGCCATGTCCTACGTTTACGTGACAACCATGAATCCTGGTTTTCCATTCCCCAACGCCCGTAAACTTTGACTCAATAACGAATCAACTACCAGATGCATCCCTTCTGTCCTTGGTCTGACTGCTATTGTAATATTTAGTTTTCTCACCCTACGGTATACAGTGCTATGGTCTGGTACAGGTAAATCTAATCCCATTAAATCAAATATAGATTCTACAAACCCTTGTGTCTGTCGCCGTGCTAATCATGCGCAAACTACTGAGAATTATCATTAGTTCAATCTTCGACATCGCTATAGGTATTCGATGCTCCCTGACGCCCCGTCTTATGTTGGTTTACCTACTGCTCTATCACTTCATAAATTAGCCAAAATGTCAGACTCCTCTGATGCTTTAAGGAGGTATCATCCATACGGCCAGTTGCTAACCCGGTACTTGGACTTGGACTTAGACTTGGACTTGGATTTGTACTTGGACTTGGACTTCACGAGTATCTAGCGTTAGTGCAGGTTTTTGTGCTACCCACTCTTATTTTTACCCTCTTTCCTTGCTTTGTGCAACAAAGCCATTAATAATTATTAATTATTGACTGGACAATAACTTCTAAAACCTAGGGATAGCAAGTAATTTAGCCTATTAATATTGACTTAATCAATCAGCTCTAAATTTTTATCTTTGTTATTGATTGCTAGACATTTTTATTGCAACAATAATTAGGGCTTGCTGATTAAATCCAAAACTATTTACAGATAAAGAATTTAGTATTTTTAGAGGGAAAAAATTACCAGCTTTTCGGTTGCTCAAGCTGAAAAAGTTAGCATAAATAAATAAATAAAGCTTTTCGGTTGCTCAAGCTGAAAAAGTTAGCATAAATAAAAGGGAGAATAGTTGTAGAAAAATTTAAAGGATGCTCATATCTGACTATCTCCTTTATAATTCTCATTTATCTTGAGTCTTGTACAGGAGATTCACGTTTGCGGAGCATGAACTAGGAAATCTCCCTAGGACTTCCTACTCCAACAAAAATACTTTTTCAGCAAACTCTAATTTAGGTAATATATTGCATATCTTAATGGTATATTTCATTTTTTGCCTACTTAGAGACTGTTTGTAAAATAAGTATTAAGAGAGTAAAGAAGTGACTAAAACCTAAAAGCGGTAATACTCCAAAGGGATTGAAATCAGGTAGTATAGAGAAGTATTCAGTACATATATTCCTAGATTTAATAGCGACAAATATTTGCCCTTGTATTTCTTCGGACCTCCATACCTATTCCCTATTCCCTGTTCCCAGTTAAGTGTTCCCTATCTACTTTTTATATTTCCTGATACATTCAATCTCTTAAACTTAATCTATACAAATATCACATATAGCATATTGCTTGTTATACTTTTTAAAATCTTCAATAAACAAGTTTGTTCTATAATCAACCCCATTTTTTGTTAAATGATATGGTGTATTAAATATCATGTCATCAGGAATTTTATATCTTTCGGAGCTTCCTAAAAGATTAAATCCATGCTTGATATATTGTGCCTCAACTTTCTTTATTTCTGCAAGTAAATTGAAGTATGAAATATCTTGAAGACCAGGGAAAGAAATAAGTAATATAGCATTTCTTTTCTCAATTTCTGTTTCAAATTCTTTAATTTGTTCCATGACAGAATGGTTAAATTTACCTTCAAGCTTGCCCAGAGGCGTAACTTTTCTTCTTTCTAACTCCCAATGTGTATAAGTATCACCATATTGATTAAATGAATCCACACCATAAATAATATCTTCTTCGACTTTTATATACTCTGTTGGCTTAATTTTATAAACTGCATATTTGGGGATATATTTTACCATATTTAACATCTGAATTGGATTGAGTAACCTAATTTTTGATAGATTCACATCAAATATAGTACGAAATAATTCTTCAGATACATAGTTATAATCCCGGTAAAAATGTCTATATTCAGGGACAAGTACGACAATATCTCCTTCTTTCACATATTGAATTGTGTTGGATAACATATAATTTAAACCAATCCTGGCGCTAATAGCAGTATTAATTGGATTTAGGTTTAATGAGTCTTTGATTTTTTGACTATTGAGACCAAAACATAAGTTGGAACCACCAATAAAAATTATCCGAGGGGAGGGGGAGTTTTTCAGTAGAGAATCTTTTTTTAATTCAGCAAAGAGTAGAGATTTTGAAACACGTGGTGTAGTAGGTAAAAATAAACCTAATATCAAGAAAACCACCATTGGTATAGTCAAACCAATAATCTTAAATATAAATTTCCTCATGCATTTCTCTTAAAATTGAAAATAAATAAATCTTTGTCCTTGTCCTTGATCGCTAGACAGTATTATTATAATAATAAGTAGGTAATATATTGCATACCTAAATGGTCTATTCCATTTTCTGCCTAAATTAGCGATCGCATATTCTTGTTCTCTTCCGAGCCATTCTATGATTACAAATCCGATTACCCAAAAAATAGTTTTTAAAGATTGACGGATTCCGGGAAATTCTGGTTTTGTCAACAATGAATCTGACAATATTTCTGAGACATAACTTATTGCATGATTAATATTTTCTGCTCTAAAAAATATCCAAGCAAAAACAGTTAAACCAAAGGTTACTAAGATCAATGATAGTTCTTGAATACTAGGAAAATATTTTCCCTGAGCCACAATATCTAAATTTTTCCGGTTGTTTTTAGTAAGTAAAAGTGGCAAGAAGTAAATAGCATTTAAAGCACCCCAAATAATAAAAGTCCAATTTGCTCCGTGCCAAAAACCGCTAACTATAAATATGATAAAAGTATTTCTAACTTTCATCCAAGTACCACCACGACTTCCACCTAAAGGAATATATAAATAATCTCTAAACCATGTGGAAAGTGAAATATGCCAACGCCTCCAAAATTCTGCAATATCTCTGGAAAAATAAGGAAAAGCAAAATTTCTCATTAAGTCAAAACCAAAAAGACGTGAAGTACCAATAGCTATATCTGAATAACCAGAAAAGTCTCCATAAATTTGAAAGGTGAAGAATAAAGCACCAAAAACTAAAGTGCTACCTGAATAATCACTTGAATTATTAAAGATTAAGTCTGCATATTTACCACAGCTATCTGCAATGACAATTTTTTTGAAAAGTCCCCAAAGTATTTGTCGCATACCATCTACAGCTTTTGAATAATCAAATATCCGTTTGGTATAAAATTGAGGTAGTAAATGGGTAGCTCTCTCAATGGGTCCAGCAACTAATTGGGGAAAGAAACTCACAAATGCTGAAAAAGCAATAAAGTCTTTTGTTGGTTCAAGTTTCCTTTTATAGACATCAATAGTGTAACTCAATGTCTGAAAAGTATAAAAGCTAATACCAACAGGTAAAATAATGTTTAAGGAGTTAACTTTTATTTCTGAACCAAATAAAGAAAATGCGTTGATAAAATTTTCTAGGAAGAAGTTATAGTATTTAAAAAAGCCAAGAAAACCAAGATTTACTAAAATACTTATCCAAAGTAGAACTTTTCTTTTAGTTAAGTTTTCTTCTTTGGAGAGTCTTCTTCCCAGACTATAATCAACAATGGTGCTGATGAGTATTAGTGATAAAAATTTCCAATCCCACCAACCATAAAAAAAATAACTTGCTGCTACTATTAAAAAGTTTTGCAACTTCAAGTTTCTATTAGTTACAAACCAATAGAGAATAAAAACTATCGGTAAGAATATGGCAAAGTCTATTGAATTAAAAAACATTTTTTCAGAAAATTAGGGAGTAGGAATATCGGGAGGTAGGGGGAGACAGGTCTTTTCAACTTCCTTCTTATTTATGTAAGAATAGAAATTAAAGCCTGCTAGTTTTGATTTTCCCCTAGGCAAAAATAGTAGATAGATATAGATGGCAATATCTCAAGAGAAATTCAAGTGTGGATGACATAAACCAATACTATAAAATTCTAGAACTTGAACCTGGTGCTTCCCTAGAAGAAGTAAAAGAAGCTTACCGAGATTTGGCTTTTGTCTGGCATCCAGATCGTTTTGTCCACAACTCTCGTCTACAAGCAAGAGCTACCGTTCGTCTAAAAGAAATTAATCAAGCTTACCGCAAATTACGGTATTTTTTAAGTAATCCTCAACAGCAAGTTGCTCCAACAAGACCAACTCCCAGTCAAACAAAACCAACACCACGCCACCCTCCACCTCCTAAGTCTCCTCAAAGACCAGGAAATTTTAACACTAATTATGGTTTTCAACAGGTCTATGTTCAAACATCAACTCGTCAGCCAAATTCAACAACTTCTGACATTCCTTGGGGTAGCTTAATTGGTACTTTCTTTTTTTATGCTATGACTGCTTGGGTGTTAGTTATTTCTAACTCTCCTGTCTGGAGTTGGGCTGTGGTTGAAGGTATAGCATGGATGGGAATGACTGTTTTGGCAATTGAGGGGTCAGGTTCCCAGAGGTGTTGGGCGATCGCTATGTTGGGTGCTGGTGGTGGAGCGGGTTGGATAGCTGGAAATTATGTGGGGGGTATAATAACTGCTTTGGCATGGGCTATAGTGGGATGTAGTCTGGGTGTAATTGCTGGTACTGAACCAAAAGCCAGAGCTGTTGCTGTGGTAGTGACTATTGGTGGAGTAATTGCTTTGGTGGGGTTTTTGGCTGGTAATGGCGCGGAGAATGTATTGTTGGTGATTATTGGTTCAATTGTTTGGGCTTGTGCTGGGTTTGTGTTTGGGACAATACTGGATGCTGTGGTTGCCTCTAAGAACGGTAATGGGGTTGGGAGTATGTTGGGTTTTGTTTTCGGAGCTTGGGTTGGAGCTTGGTCTGCTGCTTGGAATTCTACTCGGTCTAAGAAGGTGGCGATCGCTTTGGTTAGTGCTGGACCTGATATTATTATTGGGTCTTGGGTAGCTATTGGTATTGTGGCTGGAGTAATTGCTCAAATGGTGGCTGGAGAGAAGTTAATAGAGTTGTTTAATGGCTTTTTTACTTTTTTGATTTTGGCTATTATTTCTGGGTTAGGTTTGGGTTTTGGTTGGTGGCTTTCGACGAGTATAATTTAATTTTATCTAGGGAACAGGGAATGGGGAATAGGGAACATTTGGAAAAACATTAGACCTCTCCGAAAAAGATATATATTCTTTGTAGGAACACTTAACAGGGAACACTTAACAGGGAACAAGTAAGATTTTTTTACGACAAAAGCAGGAAAAAGGATTTTTTTTGGTGACTTTTTCTTTCTTTAGCTGATATAACTAAAAGGTTTATTTATTTTCCACCAGATGTCTATTTCATAGTCTAAGTTTTATCATCAGCATCTCTCGTCACCCATTCTTTCTTATTACCAATTTCATTAACCTAGGCTACATCCAGTCATTTTTAGTGAAATGTGAAACAATTTCCTTAAATTATTGCAGTGTCTTTCATGTCGCGCTGGGAAAAGTTTTGAGCAGTTCAAATCTTACTTTTAACTTTTAAATTCCGTGAATTTTAGCAATTCAAATCTTACTTTTTCATGGATTACTTTTAATTTTTAAATTCCGTAAATTTTAGCAGTTCAAATCTTACTTTTTCATGGATTAATTTTGATTTTTAAATTCCGTGAATTTGAGCAGTTCAAATAAATTCCGTGAATTTTAGCAGTTCAAATCTTACTTTTTCATGGATTACTTTTGATTTTTAACTTCTGTGAAATTTGAGCAGTTCAAATCTTAACTTTTAACTTTTAACTTTTAACTTTTAAATTATCTGAATTTGAGCAGTTCAAATCTTGCTTTTTACTTTTAACTTTTAACTTCCTGGAAGTAGACTATCAATTTTTAAATTAACTTTTTTCCTTCTTTTAATAATTCTTCAAATTTGGATTTAGATAATGGTGGGCTGAATAAATAACCTTGAATTTCGTCACATTTATGTTTCTGAAGAAAGTCTAATTCTGCTTTGGTTTCTACTCCTTCAGCAACTACTCTTAGATTTAAACTATGAGCCATTTGAATAATTGCTATTGTAATTGCTTCTGTTTTGCTATCTGTAGTTATATTACGAATAAAACTTCTGTCTATTTTAATTACATCAAATGGAAATTCTCTGAGATAACTTAAAGATGAATACCCTGTACCAAAATCATCTATTGATATTTTAATTCCAAACTTTTGCCATGATTTCATCATGCTAATCGCAGCTTTTTCGTTTTGCATAACTAAGCTTTCTGTCACCTCTAATTCTAGGTTATTAGGTTTTAAATCTACTTCTTGAATAATTTTAATAATTTGTTCTTGCAGATTTCTCTGCATAAATTGACGTCTGGATAAATTAACTGCTATTTGGAATGGGAAAAAACCCGATTGTTCCCAGATTTTTGTTTGATGACAAGCAGTACGCAATACCCATTCTCCTATGGAAATAATTAACCCTGTTTCTTCCGCTAAGGGAATAAATTCTGCTGGTGAAACCAAACCTTTTTCTGGGTGGTACCAACGAATTAAAGCTTCTGCTCCAGTAATTTTACCAGTGTTGAGACTAACTTTTGGCTGATAATAAATTTCAAATTCTGAGCGTTTTAAAGCATTACGCAAATTAGTTTCTAAGGCTAGTTTTTCTAGAGAAATCACAACTGCTTCTGACTTATGTAATTGATAATTATTTCCTCCTTTTTGTTGAGCATGATACATTGCTGCATTAGCATTTTTTAGCAGTTTATCGGTTTCTATGTCATCTAATGGATAAAACGTAATTCCTATACTAGCAGTTATATAAATTTCATACCCTTCTAAAACCATTGGTTGAGAGATTATATCCAAGATAGATTGAGCTACATCAATAGCATCTTGTTTTTGTTCTACTGGTTTAAGAATTATGGCAAATTCAGCACTTTCTAAATGAGCTAACATCTCAATCCCACTAATAGATTCCTTAAGTCTTTTTGCTATATTACATAGTACCAATTCTCCATTTTTACTGCCTAATATTACTTTGATTCTATTAATTCTATCTAAGCTAATATAGAAGATAGGTATTTTCGGAAAATTTTGATATTTATGAGATTCATTTATATTACATAAATCTCCTAAAGTAGCTTGATTTTTCTGGGATAAAATTTCATTTAGTCTAGCTCTCAATAAAGAACGATTTGGTAAGAGAGTTATTGGATCATACTGATGCTTTTGCAGAGCTATTTCAATTGTTAAATGTAAGTTTCTTTCTTCAAAGGGTTTGACAATATAACCAAAAGGATTTGTTGCTTTTACTCTTTGCAGGGTTTTATTATCGGTGTAAGCTGTCAAAAATATTATGGGTATTTGTAAGCTTGATTGAATTTGTTCTGCTGCTATTACCCCATCTATTTCTCCTTGTAACATTACATCCATTAATATTAAATTGGGTTGCTTTTCTGCTGCCATTAAAATTGCTTCTTCCCCAGAAGAAACAATATCAACAATTAGATACCCCATGGTTCTAAGACTGTCTGCTAAATCTTCAGCAATAATACTTTCGTCTTCAACAATCATAATTTTTGATTTTGACATTTCTGCACCTCTATAATTTATTACTATTTAGGTAGATAGTAGCGGAATGAGAGAAGTAGGGGAGTGAAGAGTAGTTAGTAGGAAAGGAAGAGATAATTATAAAGCAATAAGGTTTCCTGCTGAATGCTGCGCAAACAGATAAGACTAATTAGTAGGAGAGTAGGGGAGTAGGGAAGCAGGGAAGTCAAGAGTAGTTATACAGTTTCATGGAATTTACTCATTATTTAGAGGTACTTAAAACAGATTTATTTTAAAGTTTCATCTCTTGATTTACCAACCCCAAAATTCCTATAGTATGGAACTATTAGAGTTGCTCTTAGGATTAGATAAATGCCAAAAAAAATCTTTAACTTGACTGTATTTATCTATAGAACCCCTGAGTGTATCTATTTAATAAGTTACAAGTCCAATAGCCATCTGGGTTTTATGATTATAGCACTCCTAAGTTCGTAATTTTTCGGTCTCCTGAACTCTTATAGTTGTAATCGCTACTTAAAACAGCTTTCCTTAAGGCTTTGTATTTCAATAAAAGATGCGGTTAGGGGTTCTATAGACTCATTTACCGAATTATTAATTGTTAATAATTAATAATTAAATAATTCGCGCCTTGAAGCCTCCCCTTGGATAGGGGAAAAAAAGTGATCTTGAATTTCCTGTTCTTCAATTCCGTAGCGGTTTTAACCAGAGATAATTATCAATTATCAATTATCCATTATCCATTATCAATTAATGAAATTCTTCCCTTTCTCCTAGATAACTAAAGTCTCGTTTCCTCTTCCTTAAAAAGTTATTTTAAAAACTGTTCCTAGTTGATTAACTTTTTCAATTTTCCCCTGAAGTTGTCTTACTAATGAGCAAACTAAACGTAATCCTAAAGAACCAGAATTTTTATAGTCTAAATCTTCGGGAAAACCAATACCATTATCACCAACTTGGAGAATAAATTCATTTCTATTATTCTGCTTATAATTAAAATCTATGGAAATGTCTCCTACAGATTTTTCTGGAAAAGCATATTTTAGAGAATTAGACACAAGCTCATTAATTATTAAACCACAGGGTACTACAGTGTCAATATTTAAGCAAACAGGAACTACTTTGACATTTAATTTCAAACCTCTTGCTTGAACTTCATAAGCTTGGAAAATGTGAGAAGCTAGGTGGCGAATATATTCACTAAAATCAATCCTGGATAAATCTTTTGATTGATAAAGATGTTCATGAACAAGAGCCATCGACCTAACCCTATTTTGACTCTCTTTTAACATCTCCATAACATTTTCATCTTGAATATATCTTGACTGTAATCTTAACAAACTAGAAATTACTTGTAAATTATTCTTCACCCGATGATGAATTTCTTTTAATAGTACCTCTTTCTCGGCTAAAGATGCTTTAATTTGTTCCTCATTTCGTTTCCGCTCTGTAATATCACGAATTACTGCTTGGATAACCCTATTTTTGAAGAATTTTTTATTTCCATCTACTTTGTATTTTTCTCCTATTTTCATAGCAGTCAACAAAACTTCTACTGGAAATTCTGAATTATCTAATCTCTTAAGCATCCACTCAAAACGATTATTCCCTTTGCATATTGCTCTAGCTATTTTTGTATAAAGTAACTGCTGTGATAGTTTCCCATTTTGTTGATATTCTGGATAAAAATCTGTTTTTTTTCTAGTCAAAAATTCTTCTTTACTGCTCAAACCAAACATGGTTAATGTAGCACGGTTACAGTCAATAAACCCTTGTTCATCCAGTAAAATTACAGCATCACTGGTAGCTTCATAAAGGCTACGAAATTTTTTTTCAGATTCTTGGAGTGAGCTAATTAATTTTATTTTCATTGCCTCAGCTTGCTTCCGATCGCTAATATCTATTCCCACTGAAACTACTGCTTTTCCTGCATCATATTTATGAAGTACAATTAGATAGTTTTTGACATTACCATTAACCTTTGTTTCAACCTCCTGAGAGATTTGTTGTTCTGAGCTAAGAAAAAATTCATTAATAGATTTAACGAAATCTGAACTACTTCCCAGAAAACCTATTTCTTGCCCAATAAATGTTTCTGGAGCTAAATTAAAACTGCTTGCTAATTTCTTATTTACTCCTATATATCGTAAGTCTGAACTAATCCAAGAAACGAACCAAGGTACAGCATCCAAGACTGCTTGTAGCTGGTCTTTAGCTTTTTGCAGAGCTTCTTCTGATTTTTTCTGTTCAGTTATGTCTATAGCAGTACCAATAACACCTTGAAAATTTCCCAATTTATCTTTTAAAGTAATCCCATTAAAGTTAAGATATACTGGTTTTCCATCTTGGCGTTTATGGATTGTCTCCCACTGAAAACTTGAGCAATTATCTCGGTTAAAAATTGGTATTTCCTCTATATTGATTACTTCATCTGTAATTTTTTCTACTCCTTCTTGATAAATAAAATCTGTTAGGAAACGACCTATTATTTCCCCTGTTTCATAACCATAAATGTGTTTCGCTGCTTGATTAACAAAAGTAAAACGCCCCTTAGTATCCAGAGACCAAATTAAATTTTGGGAAGTTTCTACTAGATGCCTATATTTTTTCTCACTCTCTGCTAATGCTTTTTCTACTCGCTTTCGTTCTAGGACATTAATAAACATTTCTCCCATAATTCTTAATAGAGCAATAATGTCTTCTGACCAGTTTTTTTCTTCTCTAACTGAGTCGAAACCTAAAAATCCGATGGAAATGCCACAATATGTCATTGGTACAACAATTAGAGATTTTATGGATTGGGAGCGCAAAATTTTTTTAGTCATACATTTTTCTTTTGAAAGTTTAGCTGTACTGGGAATATAAATTGTTTCTAGCTTCTGTATTTCCTCTTCCCATTCTCCTAATGCTGTAATTGGTATTTGTTTTCTTTGTTGAATTTGTGGCTTAATTCCCGTGGCACACCACTCGTAATTATTATTGATATAGTTACCTGTTTCATCCAATAAAAATACATAGCTACGATCGACTCCGCTAAAGGTTCCTATCCATTCGAGAGCTACTTGAATACCTTGATCAATTTCGTCGGGGGCTAAATTAATAAAGTGGGTTGATAGAGTTGTAATTAATTCTTCAAAATTTAGTCTATATAGTAGTTCTTCTCTCGCTTGTTTGTGTCTGACAATTTCGTCTATAAGTTCTTCATTTGATGCTCTTACCGCAGATGTTCTTTCTACAACTTTTGCTTCTAGTTCTTGTTGAGTTTTATAGAGTTCTAATTTGGTAATTTTGCTGTCTGTAATATCAATATTAATTACTCTTAATATTTCTATTTTACCGATTTCCGAAATTTGGGGATTTACTCTAGTTTCATATCTGATATCTCCTGCTTCCCAAAACCATTTAACTTCATTTTTACCCATTCCTAACTTGATTTTATCCAAGATTTCTTGATTTTCTTTGTATAGTTCAAAAATGGAATATCCGACTAAGTTTTCTGGTATTATTCCTGGTTGTTGTGGTTGACCTTGTGCAAAAGTAAATATACCTTTGCTATCTACTTCCCAAATAATTATAGATGCTTGATTAATTATTGTTTCTAAACGTAATTCACTTTTTTGGAGAGCATTTTTAGTACACTGATGTTCTGCTTTCTCTTTTTTTAATTCTTCTGTCAACTGAGCTATATTTTGCTCTAATTTTTTAACAACACTATACATCATTGACATTGATTTTAGGGAAGGATAATATTTAAAAAAATAACTTAAAATGGCATAATCATAAATGTTTAATTTGAAGCTTTCCTGATTTAGCTGCAAATTAAAGTCTTTATTCTCAATCTACTAAGTTATATACTAGCAAGCTATATTTATTCTATAATAAATCTTTGATTAAATTTGTGTATTTCACGAATTTTAGGCGTTGCTGATGCGTGGATATAATTTTTTGGGAAATGGTGATTGCCTAACTCCTAAGGTAAGCATTTCCTCCGGAATGCTGCGCAAACAGCAGTCGGTATTTCCTGCGGAATGCTGCGCAAACAGCGGTCAACTATTTATTTTAGTTTGAGAAAAAAGCTTGGCTTTGTTGAGGTAAATTGAATCTTACTATCAAAGCCGACTTTAAAGGTTATATTCATTTAAAGCCTTTTTAAGATTGAGATAGGGTTTGCTGAAAGAGGCTCGCTAATAGCTGAATGCTTACCTCCTAACTAAAAAGTATCTTAAATATAATATTTGACAAATTCTTAGATTTCATCCCTTGATTCACCAAGGTCTGGATAAATTTGGAAAAAGTGTTTAAAAATTGTGAGTAATTATATTATTCTAAAATAATTGGCTAATCTAAAATTATAGCAAACAGCCCAAATAGACAATTACCGAAATATTGTGGTTTAAAGCCTCCCCTTTTAAGGGGATAATAAATAAAAATTTTCCTGTTCGTCAATCCTCTTCTTTTCAAGGAGAGGTAATTCTAAATTCTTAATTCT
>JAAUYJ010000909.1_pt1 | contig 14230 bp, 11 predicted proteins | sample 7278031 | NCBI WGS metagenome assembly JAAUYJ01 (sample SAMN14350222, study PRJNA611818) | marine sediment metagenome | isolation source: surface marine sediment (1.8m) | place: French Polynesia: Moorea | collected 2018-08 | reverse complement strand
TACATGTGAGTGATGCGACTGCATGCAGGTTGGGGGACAAGAGATATTTTCAAAATTGGCGCCTCTCTGCGCAACCTCGCTCTTCCCTTCCGCCTTTCCCTCCCAAAAACAGGCCACAGGCAAAGAAAAAAGACAACAACAAAGTGAACCAACGCGCCGAACAACGCCAAGGCCAAGGACGCCAAGGCCAAGCACTTCCAGTCGGACTCGGACGACGCCAACAGGACGACACCATCCGCGGGGGCGGACACCAGGCCAAGCATGTCTGACGGCGACGCCGCCGCAATGGCCGCGGCGGCCGCGGCGGAAGCGTCTGCCGCGTCCTCTGCGTCCCCGCCGCCCGCCGCCGCCGCCAACATGAGCTCCGTCTTCGGCCAGGATCTTTTGCAGACTCTCCCGGAGCAGGTGAGGCGAATAAGAGGATCCTGTGGAGCTTCCATGCTTACCTCATTTCCTCTTTTTTCAGGCTCGTGTGGATCTTCAGGCCCGATGGGAAGAGTTCTCCCGCGTGCTGCAGGAGGAGCGCGTTCTCAGGGAGCGGGAGGCCGTCGTCAAGGGTGAGAAGGCCTCACCAGATAGCAATCCGGAGCAGGGCTCCGACAATCCAACCAAATCCATCTATTCAATGCCCGTTTCCTAAATTCCTCTTTCAGAGCACAAGAGCTGCGAGGTTGAGCACGAGCTAGACTCCACCCGGCGGCGCCTGGAGGCCAAGCTGGAGGAGTGCGCCAGGCTGGAGTCTGACTGCAGGCAGCAGAAGGAGCTCCTGTCCTCCGCGCATGGGCGGTCGGCCATGCTGGAGGAACGCGAGCGAGGCCTTGGGGCTGAGGCGGGAGCGCTGCGGAGGGAGAGGGACCAGCTGGCCACCGAGCGAAACGACCTCTTCGCTCTGGCCGAGCGCAGGCTGACCGACATCGAGGCCGCCAGGGCAGACGCGGCCAGGGTGGCCAAGCAGCTCGAGGAGGTATACTGTATACATTGGGGCCATTTTTGGCGTTCCCTTTCTCACCACTGTCTTCCTTTCAGGCCAACGCCGAGAGGTGCTCCGCCCTGGTGAAGGCCGAGGAGCTGACGACGCGCGAGGTCAGCCTGGACTACAGGGAGAAGAGGATGGCGGAGGAGAAGCAGTTCCTGGAGACGCAGGTCAACGCGCTCACGGAGGAGGTCAGGAACAGGAACGACGAAATCATCAATCTCAGGAGGGAGCAGACGTCAAGGTTAGACAAGCTGATAAAAACATAATACGATATTTTCATTTTCAAGGCCGTCATACCCTTCTCTGGTTGGTAGCGAAATTGTAAGGAGTTTTTTGCCGTCTGTCCCTTTCAGAACGGCAGAACTCCAGTCGAAGCTGTTCACCAAGAACGAGGAGAGCAGGGTGGTAGAGACCAAGCTGGAGTTCCTAACGGAGGAGAAGCAGGCCCTGGCCAAGCGAGCGGAGGAGCTCTCGGAGAAGCTCAAGCTGGCCAGGGACTCGGAGATGAAGCTGGAGGAGCACTACCGACAGGAGCTCCTGGCCCAGACCAACCTCGCGCAGCACTACAAAAGTACTGTCAGATGAAACGCTCGTTTCGTATTGTTAGACAACGCATCTTTTCTCCTCTCTTCCAGGCTACTGCAAGGAGTCCGACCAGAAGGCGAGCGACCTCGAGAAGGCCGTCTCCGAGCTGCAGGGCCTGGTGCGCAAGTCCGAGGACCGCTACGGCGCCCTGGAGGACAATTTCGACAAGGAGAAAGCTGAGCACAAGGAGGAGCTCAAGCGGAGAAACGAGGCCATCAGGGCACTCAAGAAGGAGCTGGAGGACGCCAACAACCTCATCAAGACCCTCAAGAGTAAAGGTACAGTCTTGCACTCTTGCTCTTACATTTTCGAATTAGATTTGCTTTTAGAATACTTAGACTGTATAATTAATCTTTTTATAGGCCTGTCTCCGGAGGGTATCGAGAACCTTTCCCCCTCTGCGGCCGCAGCCAGTAAGTTGCTCAAGTCTGGGATGTCCCTCACCCAGGTGTTCACGCAGCTGGTGTCCTGCCAGGAGGAGCTTATCACGGCCAAGGACGAGAACGCCAGGCTCAACACCTACCTAGAGCAGATACTCAAGGCAAATAAACCGAAAAAAATCCCTCATATAGTTTACACAAACACTAACCTTATTTCATTTCATTCCACAGGAAATCGAGGAGCGCGCCCCTGCGCTTAAGCAGCAGCGCGAGGACTACGACCGCGCCGTCTCCGCCGTCAACACGCTTACCTCTCAGCTGGAGGAGGCCAGGCAGGAGTATGAGTTCCGGCGGAGGGAGGCCGACGCCGCCAGGCAGAAGATGGGGCACGCTAACAGGGAGAACGGGAGGCTGACGCAGCAGGTGCGAGACCTCAGCCGCCAGGTGGCCGTACTGGTCAAGGAGGTGGAGGCCAGCAGGGCAGACAGGCCGTCTTCCTCGTCCTCGCCTTCCCTCAGACGCGATGATAACCTGGACACGTCTGACAGCGGGGGCGTCATCTCCGGCCGCCTGCTCACCTTCGCCAGCGCAGCCGAACTCCAGCAGAAGAACTTGGAGCTGCTAACCGTCGTGCGCGAGCTCTCCTCCAACCAGGAGGTGGCGGAGAGCAGGCTGGTGGAGGAGAAGACGGCCGAGATGAGGAAGGAGCTGCAGGCGGCGGTGACGCAGCTGGAGGAGCTTCGTTCGGGCAGGCAGCGGCAGGAAGCCATGGTGGAGAGCATCATCATAGAGAGGGACATGTATAAGAACATTGCCACCAACGCGCAGCAGCAGCAAAGGGAGGAAGAGCGGAAGCAACAGCAACTGGTGGGGAACAGGGGTGACAACACGGTGCCCGTCGCTACATCCACACCTGCTGGTCCTGCGTCTGCAGGTAAGCTTGCAATGTATACCCATGTTAAGTTGAGATATCACCTTGTTCGTTGCACAGGAGAGGACGCCAAGAAGCAGCAGAGCACTCCCAAGTCCAGGCACTTGTCCCTTCAAGAGCTGGAAAAGCGCGCTTCGACGGCGGAGGAGGAACTCCAAGAGGTGAAGAAGGACTTTGACGAGTACAGGGAGGAGAAGCATAAGAACGACGAGATCGTGAAGAGGGAACTTTCGGAGGCGAAGGAGGCCCTCAACGAAGCCAGGTAAGTTTTTTTCATTCTTTCCATACTTGGCACTGCGTGTATCATCGTTATTTTCTCGCAGGGCGAAAGCCATTAAGCTGTCGTCTCAGGAGGAGTACAACTCCGAGCGGTTCAAGATCTCCCAATCCAACGCCGAGTCGTACAAAAAGCAGGCTAGGTTGCTCGAAGAGAGGAACAACAAGCTTGCAAACATCGTCTCCAAGCACGAGGAGACCATGGAGGTGTTGAGGAACGAGGTGCTGGCATGCCAGTCCAAGCTGAGCCACGCCGAGGTGCAGCTGGAGAGACTGAAGCACGAGAAGTCTATGCTGAAGGCAGCTGAGGAGAGGCTGTTGCAGGAGAGAGAGCTCCTCCACCGCCAGAAGGACTCTTCGGCCCTGGTGCTGGAGAACCTCAACTTGGTCAAGCTCAGCCTGGAGAAGGTAGAGGAGGAGAAGGTTATGAGGCTGAGGAACAAGAACGATGACCTGGAGTCGGAGCTCTCCCTCCTGAGGAAGAAGCTGGAGGCGGAGCAAACAGAGTACAAGGAGTCCGTCAAGGCCTGGGAGAAGTCGTCGGAGGAACTCCGCTCCAAGTTGGAGAAGGCGCTGGAGGACCTCCGTGGGAAGGACGAGCAGCTGTCCGAGATGCAAAAGCAAAATGAGGCCCAGAGGCAAGAGCTGAGCGAGATTCAGGAGAAGCTGGAGATGGCAGAGTCCAACCTATCCGCTAAGGGAGTCACTACGGTCGCGAGGCAGGACTCCCACCCGGAGACTTCGGCCAAGGTGCGGGACCTCCAACTCATGCTGAACCAGGCCAAGAACGACATCGGCAGCCTGAACCAGCAACTGTCCGCCGCCAAAGACGCCTCGGCGCACTACAAGGACATTGCGGACTCTGCCGAGAAGAGGCTGACGGAGAGCAACAACGCCTCCAAGGCTCTTAAGGACGACCTCGAATCGCGCCTGCGCTCAGCTTTGGAGGCCAAGACGGCCGCCGAGGCCAAGATGGCGGAGGCCGCGGAGGCCGCTCGGAAAGACAGCGGCGCTGCCAGTGCGGCTGAGACGAGGGCTGCGCTCGAGGAGGCTCGCGGCCGCCTGGAGAGGACCGCCCAGGAGCTTGAGGCTGCCAAGGCGGCGATGGCGGACAACAGGCGGGAGCTTGAGGCGCAGGTGACCGCTGCAAGGGAGGCTCAAGAGATGTACGAGAGGGAGCTGGTGCTGCACGCCAAGGACGTTGAGGCGCTGACCACGCTTAAGGCATCCGTCACTGCTACACAGTCGCAGGTGGCGGAGCTGTCTGAAGCCAGGCGGAGGGCAGAGGAGGGCAAGGAGGGGGCGGCGCAGGCGCTGGCCGCGGCGGAAGAGGCCCACAGGGAGGAGTATGGCAAGCTGAGAGAGCAGTTCGGGACTGTGGAAGAGCAGAACAAGTCCCTCCACTCGCAGCTCGAGACCGTCACCCAGCAGATGACTTCCATGCAGAGGCACTTTGACGGCAACCCCGACGCCAGCCGTTCCTTCTCCGAGGAGGAGGGCCGCTCCACCGAGCAGCTCATGCAGATCATCAAGTACCTCCGGAGGGAGAAGGAGATCTTGACCAGCAAGATCGAGGTGACTCAGGCTGAGTCAGCCAGGATCAAGTCTTCCATGGCCCTCAAGGAGAAGCAGCTGGAGGAGTCGGTGGCGGCGCTGAATGCCGAGAGAGAAAAGACGTCCTCTTCCGAAGTGTCCTCTGCCAAGTACGCCGACCTCCTGCAGAAGGTCCAGACGGTGTCAGCGCTCAGTGACTCCAATAAGATGCTGCGAGACGAGAAGCTCAAGCAGTCCGAGGAGATATCCCGCCTGAAGAGGACTGTGGAGGGATCTGCGTCAGAGCTGGAGGCCCTGAGGGAGAAGGCGCGGTTGAGCGGCGAGCGAGAGGAGACCGCCAGGGTTGAGATGGAGGCCCTGCAGCAGGACAACCTGCGCTGGAAGACCCGGGCGGAGCAGCTGGTGGAGAAGCAGCAAAAGGTCAACCCGGAGGAGCTTAAGAGGCTGCAGACGGAGAACTCGGTGCTGACCAAGAAGGTGTCCACCCTCAACATGAACTTCAACAAGGCGCACCAGCAAGCCACGGCGACTCAGGGGAGGGCCAAAGAGCTCCAGCAGGAGGTTGAGAAGCTCAAGGGGGAGCTGATCCAGAAGCAGGGAGAGGTTACAAAGGCCGCGGCTAACCTGGAGAACCTTAAGAGAATGTTCCAGCAGAGGCTCAGCGAATTCAAGAACAAGAACGTCGCTCTGGAGAACGCTTCTAAGCAGGTGCAGGCGGAAAGAGACTCGCTCAAGACCGAGCTGGAGGGCGAGAAGACTGCCAGGAAAACGGACTCTACCAAGCAGACTGACGAGGCCAAGAAAGCTCAGGAGGAGCTGACCCAGGCGAAGGCAGCCGTCGGTCAGAAGGAGGCAGCCATCGCCGCCCTCAAGAAGCAGGTGGAGGAGAGGCAAGGCACCCTGGTCAAGATCCGCAAGCTAGCCCGCGAGTTCAAGGAGAGGAACGACAAACTGAACGCAGAGATGCTAACCCTGAAGTCTCAAGCAACGGCGACTGGCGGCGCCGGTGCCGGCGGCGGCGCTGATGGGACTGCAGTGGCTTCGCTGACCAAGGAACTGGACGAGCTGAAGAAGGAGAAGGAAGAGCTGAAAAAGTCGGAGGCCGAGCATCTCGAGATGCTGGAGGAGGCCCAGGGCAAGATTGAGGAGCTGGAAGACAAGACCAAGGAGGACCAGGACAAGATCGAGGGCCTGGAGCGCACTGTGGAGGACCTGCAGACCAAGCAGGCCAGGTTCAGAAATGTCCTCACCAAGATTCGTGCCTCCACCGGTCCGGAAGGAGCCGATTCCGGCCGCGCTTTGGCTGCCACAGAGCTTGAGAACCGAATGAAGGTGGAGGAGGAGTTTGAGAGGTTCAAGAAGGCAACGCAGACCCAGATGAAGACCCTGCAGCAGGAGAGGACCAACCTTGTCCGAGAAAGGAACAAGATTCGGGCGGAGCTGGTCAAGAAGCAGCAGCAGGCGTCCCAGGCAGCGGCCGCGACCTCGTCCACTACCTCTGCGACCGCCGCCGTCCCAGCGACTGCGGCCGCCACCCCACAGGAAAAGCCCGCGCCTGAGACTGTCAGCGTGAAGCCCCAACCGGCAGCGGCCACCTCGGCTCAGCAGCAGCAACAGAGGCAGAAGCAAGCCATCGCTGCACACATCCAACCCTTGCGTGCATCTCCTGCCACCGCCACCATCCGGCCCCAAAGGGTGCCTCGCTCCCCGGCGGCGGCGGCGGCGGCCGGTGTTCCTCCGGCGGGGCAATCCCCATCGTCGACGGCACCTTCGAGTACTACAACTTCCACGTCCTCTGAGGTGCCGCAGGTGTCAGTGCAGCCCACCGTCGTCTCCGTCAGTCCCAACGCGGCAGCCGCGGCAGCCCCGTCGGCACCTCAGGCACAGCAGCAGGCGTCCCCGGCCGCGGCAGCAGTCCCAACTCCGATCTCTGCGACTGCTACCGTCGCCGCCGTCGCCTCTCCGATCGTGGCTCCTGTTCAAGGATTGAATCCTGTTGCCACTGAGTTTGTCCCGATGTCTGCGTCGGTGCCCGAGATTGCTCCGACAACCCCTGTCTCTGCCGCCGCTACGCTTGCCCCTCTGTCGACGCCAGTGGCGGCTGCGGCATTGGTTCCCGCCGCTCCTGCAGCACCGGCTGTGACTCTGCAACCGTCGGAAGAAGCCCAGCAGCCTGTCGCAGAGGCCCAGGGCGACGAAGTGGTCGCGGAGCCTGTTCCTGTTGCGGTTGAGTCTCCAATGGAGGAGAACCCTCCGGCGGGGCCAAGCAGTGGCACGGAGGACGGAGGAGGAGCACCGCCTGCCGCCCCCGCTTCTGCCCCCAAGCGCCAGAGGGAAGACGTCGAAGACCACGGTGATGATAATGCCAAGAGGGCCCGCACTGCTGCCTCCACCCAGGAGGGCGACGACGACGACGTCGTTGTGCTTACCTCTGACGAAGAGGACGAGAACGAAGCGGAGGCTGCCACGGAGGAGGCCGACGGCGAGGAGGAGGAAGAGGATGACGACGACGAAGAAGGCGAAGGCGAGGAAAGCGAAGAGGAGAAAGAGGTGGAGGAGGTCGCGGACGACAACGACGAGGTTGAAGAGGTCGCTGAAGGCGAGGTGGAGGAGGGAGACGACGACGATGCCGAAGAGGGCCAACTGCAGATTGCGGAGCAGCCGGAGGAAGAGGCTCAGGAAGTTGAAGCTCAAGGGGCTGTTATGATGGACTTCTCCACAGAACAAGAAAGTCCTGCCACTGAAGTCCCTGCAGCAACTGCCGCGGTAAGTTCACTTTAATTTTTTGCAATATGCGGTGACTAGAAGTTTGATTGCTTTTTTTCTCCAGGCCGTTCCCGGAGGTGACGACGAGGGAGTTGTTCCCACCTCTTCCGCCCCTGACCCCGTTGCGGCCGCCGCTCCACAGGGAGGCATTGAGGCAGTGTCCCCCCAAGACGCCCCTGGCGATCCCAGCGCCCAGCCGCCACAAGTGCCACCGATGGCAACAGCCACCCCGGAGCAACAGCAACTGGAGTCACAGGTTCAGTTCGCCTTTGACACCGGGGCGCCGGCCGCTCCTCCCGCCGCCGCCCTTGGCATTCCCGTCGCCGCCGCGCCCTCTTCCGGAGTGGACAGCACCGCGGTTGACTTTTCGCAGTTCGGAGCCTTCCCCACCGCTGCTGCCGATCAGACTACTTCTGGAGAGCAGGGCTTCATGGCTCAGCCCCAGCAAACGTTTGCAGATGTGGCTGCGGCGGCCTACTCTGCATCCCTCGAAGTGACGGCCGCTGACGCTGCTGAAGCCGATCCTGCTCTTATGGAGGATGAAGGTATCATATTGGTGCATGATTACAAATTGCTCAAAAAGTTGTTTGTTTGGCATGATGAAAAAAACAGCTATCCTCTCCCCTTTCCCAGGTTCCTTTGGTTTTCCTTTCCTTTCCTCTGGTCCATATGTTCTTTCTTCATTCGCAAAAAATCACCCTGAATTGAACAATAAACAGCTTGGTACCGTTGCTGACCAACCAGGGAAGTGGGAAAATCACTCTATAAAAGTCTGTAGAACAAACGGCTTCTTTTTGAAAGAACCCTTTTATCCTTCTATCGCAGATGGAAGATTTGAATGTTTACATTGGTGGGAGGTGGGGCAGAGGAGAGGGAAGAAAGACTCTAGTAAGAAAGCCTCTCTCTAATGAACTTTCTCCTCCTTTTCCCCCTTTTGCAGTGGCGATTGTGGACCCCGATCCGCCCTCCATTCAAGTTCAAGTGTCTGACGTGCGGGTGGTTGAGGAGGCGCCGGTTGAGGCGGTGCCGGCGGGAACTGAGCAGGTCCACCCTCCGCCGGAGCAGCAGGGTCTTCCCATACAGGTACTGATCCTTTAAGCACTTGTTTCGTTGAATCGCCAGCTACATCAAGATACATTTGCAGGTCTTGACTACTGCTCCTCAACCGGCGGCCGCCGGAGGGGCTGTGATTATCCACCCTCCCGCTTCTGCTCCGCCCCAGCCCCAGCCTCAGTCCGGCCGCCGCGGTCGCATCCAGCGGACCCCGATCGTGTGGGACAACCCGGCGGCGCGCGGCGGCCGCGGGGCATCTGCGATGGGCCAAGCGGGTGGACGAGGAGCTTTCGCCGCTCCCGGCGGAGGAGGCGCCCCGGTTCCCCGCGGTGGCGGCACTGCCTTTAGAAGCGGCGTTAGGGGCAGCAACAGAGGCAGGAGGGCCAGGGGAGGCAGAGGGAGAGGAGGAGCGGCCCCGGGTGGGGGAGGAATGATGCCCCAGTGAGACAAAATAAATATTTGCAGAAGCAGTTGAATATAAATTTCAGTCTTATTTTTCCATTGCTCGCTAAACTGTACACAAGACAAAGAAAAGAATAAACTGCACATTTTGAGCGTTTAACCGTCCCTCCGTCACCCATTTTCTTTTGTACAGTATGTTGATTTATTTCCTTTAGTCCCTTTTGTTGTTGGGCCTCTTCTCCGCCCTCAGGTCCTTTTCTCCCGGTGAGAAGGCGGCCAGGAAAGCCGCTCCTCCGACGAGGGCCAGAATCACCTCCCCCGCCACCCAGGAGGGCCAGTCGGAGTGAGGGGTGCCGCAGACCGTGTACCACTCGCTCAGCGGGGGAGGGGTGGTGTCCTTCCCGCGACAGTGGAAGGAAAAGTCCTTCGGCAAAGAAAAGATAACAAATTGAAATGCAATCCATTTCCCCAATCCTTGAAAAGATTACCTCCGAGTAATTTTCTGCGCACAAGTAGACCTGGCGCTCTTGCCCAGCCAGGTCAAGGGCCGTCTCTTCACATGGACCGACCTTCAGGGTAACAAAAGTACTATTGTAACTCGTGCGAACAAAAGTTGAGATTGGATACCGTTTGGTGCACCCCGGTGGAGACGTGCGCCTGAGGGTCGGACACGATCATGTTGATGAGGTGGAAGGCGTAGTGGGTGAGGAGGAGGAGGCGGGGCAGCCAGTCCAGGGAGGGGCGGGACACGAACGGGAAGTTAATGCGGTGGGTGCTCTGTAGAAAAAAATAATAGGGTGTTCTTCCCTTTTCCATAGATTGTGTTTCCGCTCTACCGTAAAAAGGAATGGAGTTTGGATCTAGTGGTAGCAGTCACCTTTGACTTGGCTGCAAACCCGTAGGCGATGGCTGCCCCGTAGAGCGCGAGGCACCCGGCGAATGACCTGTTGGTGGGGAGGCCCTGGGAGTCGCCAGAGACCAGCGCCAGAAGAGCCATCTGAACCATCATGAGAGGCGTCGAAAGGAGGGCAACTCCGACAGACCCGAGGGACAGCAGGGACGGCTTGGACGATGAGACAGAGTCGGGGGAGGGCAACACCAACTTCCGAACCAGGAAATGGAACGTGGCTAGAGGAGAGGAAAATTCTGACCCCTAAATCTGAAATACCACAAGCGAGAAAAAAATACCCGTAAAAGTTATGACCCACGTGGTGCTGCCGACCGGCGCGCCCAGGTTCCTGACGCGGATGGGGGCGTCGGTGTCGTGCCAGGTCCACCACACAAACTTGTTTCCTTCATAAAAGAAGACGGTAATTCCTTTTGGCAAAATAATTTTTTTCGAAGTACCTGTGATGTCGTACGCCGCGTAGTACAGTTCAGCGAGTATCCCCGCAAGGGCTGCTTCCCCCCAGACTGAGGCAGGGCGGCAGCGGATGGCAGCAATGGAGCCGCAGTACATGAATATGACGTACACGCAAGGGATGTACAGCGGCATGCGAGGAGTCAGCATGATACACGCTTGGGACTTTGGGGTTAAAAATTCGAAAATAACCAACAGTTTTTGTTCGTTCCCGGTTTTTTTTTTTTTTTTTGCTTTTTCTTCACCTGCCAGAAGTTGTCAACGATTGGCAGCGCCATGAAAAAAGCATCGTTGGCTGATCCTGTCACGAGGCTGAGCACCCAGATGACGACGTGGGCTCTTCCCTGTCGCGATTAAGTGCCAATGAGTATTGTCAAAGTTCTTTTCTTCCGTCCCTTTTACCTGCTTGGCGGCATGGAACAGGAGGAGGAGGGCGGAGGTGATCACCATGATCTCACCGAGGACGAAGCTGGGCAGGTGCTGTACGGACAAGGTGACAACAAATAAGTAAACAACAATTAAAAGTCCTTTTTTATAATTTTTTCCCCTCGCTTTCCCCACCTGGAACCTTTCCGCAGGGCTGGAGAGTGGCTGCCAAGGCATTTCGTCCCAAGACGGGTTCCAGTGAGACCAGAGGCTTTCCATGATTCGGTAAAAATATTCCACAAGCTCCGAATCTCGTACGAACTTTTTTTGCTAAATCCTTTCAGATGGTGTTTTCTCTGCCCCTGGATTACTGCACCATTAGACTTAAGGGGAATGTCAGGTAGGTCGCCGTCCTGCGAATCACTAATGTTCCCCAAACAAAGACGAGCGCTTCATTTCACAGTCGTCGAATAGAAGATTTTTGTACGAGCAAACGACGATTTTGGATTTTCAGTACCCATCGTCTTTATCTTCACCTCGCCGTGCATATCAAATTTGAACTCCGAGTTCGAGTACAGTTGGAGCAGCTGTGCATCCAGACAAATTACGTAACAAAGATGCCAGTAAGAGAGTTTGTAGGACACAGCAACAGGTCGGAGCAATCAATGTTTTCTCAGCTGACCCCCAAAAATTCCCTTGTTCTTTTTGCATCTTGCATACATGATACATTGCCATGCATACAATATATTGCATGCATTTTGCATCATAGGGAGTGCAAAGAAACACTGGAAGTGCAGAAATAAACTAAAAACATACCGTGATACGTGCACTAAACTGAAAATGTTCATTTTCGATGCTTCAATTTCTTTTGCAAAAGAAAATTCCTGGAGCGTTTCTGGTATGGTTTCAGGGAAAAGTGTCCAGGCAGGCAGAGAAACATGGAAAAACGGGAGCGGCGGCTTACATCTTGGGGCACAAGATAATTTGTCAAAGCACACAAGGGAGTCAGAGGTGGTCGAGATAGGACGTCCCCTTTCCCTTTTCAACCATCCTTCGTTCCTCTTCGTCCCGGAAAAAAGGGCAAGAGTTACAGTGCAAGAAGAAGAGAAAAATATGGAGATGGAGCGGTCGGCCTTGCCCTCTTTCGCTTCAACAGACGGGAGGACAGTACCACTCCAAGACCAATCGCCAGCTGGTACGCAGTTCTGGAGCTTTTAGAGTTTTTAAATTCCTTTTTTATTCAAAATGCTTCAATATTGAAGCATATGTATCAAAATGGCATTGACGTACAATTTGCAAAAACTCTTTTTTGCACAACTGTCGCAATTCCGTTATGAGTGTGGCCACGCCCTTGCAGATTGGACGCCAGCTCTCTAAAAGTTTCCAATGCAATCCCATTCATATCGATTTCTTCGACCTGGTCCTTCTTCCTTCGGGACATTTTTTTACAGCAACTCCATTGTAGGAAAGTACCGTTTTTGTTTTTCATACACGGTACTTGGAAGTCGCGTTCCGGCCATTTTCAAGGAAGATGCGAAAAACAACGCGCACAATAGCTATCCCAGGACGAGGAGCGTTCCTTTGCGCTCGCCCGCATCAATACCTACGAATAATTCAGGCGAATCCATCAAGCGCATGTGTAAGTAAGTAAGTGCGTAGAGAAAAAGACTCGGGCAACTTTTCTCCTTCCCCCTCTTCCTTTTTTTGTTCCTTTCTTGGCACATCCTCCGCCCAGTCTCTCCATTTGGACACGCGAAGAAGAAGACGAAAGCAGTAATTACTCGGAAGAAGAGGAAAGAAGAGACAGAGCGGAGGCCTCCTGAATATTACACCGCCGCCGGTTCCAGTTGCGACTCCTCTGCGTGCGTGTTTGGAGCGTCCTCGTCTCTACAACTTGCCACAAAACTTGGCCGAATTTTCTTACCTTCCACCCCGTTCTGTCGAGACTCGCATGGTTTTCTTTCGTGTACCTATACTACGTAGCTGTGGCCGCAGCACGATCTTCTGCCTTCCAAGACAGGAGGAAGTCTTGGCCGCATCCGTGATTTTCCTCTTGATCCTCTTGCTCCCTTGGGAGGGCAGGAAGTGGCTGACGGGCTTGCATGCAAAGTTCATGCCTTTCCCCCCTTCAAGCCCTTTCCACCGGAGCACTTTCAAGAAGCGGCTTTTTGCACAAGAAGACTTGTCGTGATTTTCTCTCTGTTTGCCACGAACAATTGGACATGTCTATAGGCAACGATAGTCGAAGAAGTCTATCGGTAGTTGGTAAAGCATGATGATTTGCTGGATTTTTTTGAAAAAGCATGTCAAATACTGGTACGTAAAAGTGCAGCAGAGGCCTAAACGCTCAAATCTTCATAAATTCCACATTCATAACCGGCATGTTCTCAAACCGTTGGCGAAGCCGCGGCGAGAGGAGTGAGCGCCCGAGAGAGGGGAGGAGAGAAGAGTACATTGCCACTACGAGACGGGAATGGGCCGAGGGAGGGCGGACGGACGGACGCTCTTCCCCCAGCAAGAGCGGGAGGGGGAGGACGGAACAGTCTGTTAGAAAGGAGGCCCGAGGGAACAGCCATCATCAGCAGGCATGCCCCCCCCTTCTTGTGCGTGCGTGTAGGTAAAAAAAAGGCCAGAAAACGTAAAAAAATCAAGTGACTTATTTCAAGGACTTTAGAGTGGGTGTTGAAGAAATCGCTGAAGAAATAGTTTTTCAGGGAAGGAGAAGAAACCTTCTTACCACAGAGAGGCAGCAAGGACGATAGGTAAGAGGATCTCGCAAAATGAATGAAAAGGGCGGAAGTTTGAGGGAAGAACAAGAATACCGCATTTCGAGGGAAGCTGAGGGGAGTGAATTTTCTCAGTCCTCTAATTTCCTTCTGGAATCTCCTTACCACATTTCGTGTCCGCAAATACCATTCGAAGGCCAATTTTTTTCCCCACGAAAGGCAGTCCATTTATATTTCTAGCGACAAACTTGCATCCAAGAATTCTCCTAACTTTTTTTTTTAACTTTTTCTACCTATCCGAGTTTTTCCTCTCCGATTCCGAGAGAATTGCGCTTCAGTTTTTTCCGGTAAACAGAAAGGCGCGAAAGGTTACTTACGTTTTCGCTATATATAACCAATTGTCAAAGAGCGGAATTCAATAACCCCTGGGGTTGTTATTTTGGCGTTTCGAATTTCAAGAAGGAAATAAAGGTGCACTTTCTCATGTCACTCTGAGATTGCTTGACTTGACCAAACGGATCGTCGCCCATGAAAAAATCTTTTTCCTTCGTCCCCTTTTTGAGCCTTCCTTCACCCTTTAGCTCTGCTTTTTATTGCATCAGGGCACGGGGGGGAAAGCCTGCTCCAAGAAGGTTAGTGTGACAGTGCTAATGCGTACAATACGTGCAAGGGTGGAGAAAAGCGGGGGAAGACCGACTTTCAGCAAATTCCTCGGGACGCCAACTCTGCGCATCTGCCGCCAGTTTCCTCGCCCCGCGGGCGCGGGCGGGGGGGGGCGGGGGGGGGGGGGGGGGGGGGGGGGGGGGGGGGGGGGGGGGGGGGGGGGGGGGGGGGGGGGGGGGGGGGGGGGGGGGG